>Ga0187780_10004778_pt1 | contig 10136 bp, 10 predicted proteins | sample 1015_Q2_SP10_20__FD_132429 | JGI IMG/M metagenome (GOLD analysis project Ga0187780, IMG submission 132429) | Tropical peat soil microbial communities from peatlands in Department of Meta, Colombia - 1015_Q2_SP10_20_MG | ecosystem: Environmental > Terrestrial > Soil > Wetlands > Peat | place...
AGCTCGGACTCACTGGCAAGACCAGCGCCGCGACTGCGGCGAGACCGCCGCGTAATATACAGAAATCCACGGGATTATAGGGAAAGCCCAACACCCGCGCAAGCCTAAAACCCGCTTTCATTCGGGCGAACGCGCATCCATGAAATCGTTGCCTGCATGTTAAGATGATCGCTTCCGGCGACATGTCGCCTCGCGAGATCACCCCGCAATGACCCAGAAGCCATTGGAACGAAAGGTTGCGGTTGTCACCGGTGCGAGCCGCGGCATTGGACTCGCGATCGCGCGGACGCTCGGGCGCATGGGAGCGAAGCTTGCGCTCTGCGCGCGCGATCCGCAACGCCTCGCGGCCGCAGCCGGAGAATTCGAGCGCGCCAGGATTCCGTCCCTCGCTATTCCGGCAGACGTGACTCAGCCCGGCGATCTCGCTTCGCTCGTCACGAAAGCGGAGGAATCGCTCGGCCCCATCGAAATTCTCGTCAACAATGCGGGAATCGGCTATTTCGCTCCTCTGCAGGAAGCCTCCGAATCGAATTGGGATGCAGTGTTAGACACGAATCTGAAGGCGGTGTTCCTGCTGAGCCGGCTTGTCGCGCCGGGCATGATCCGCCGCCGGAGCGGGCACATCGTCAACATCGCCTCGCTCGCCGGCAAGAATGCCTTCGCTGGCGGAGCCATCTATTGCGCCTCGAAATGGGGACTGCTCGGGCTGACGCAGTGCATGGCGGAAGACCTTCGCGCGTATGGAATTCGCGTCAGCGCGATTTGTCCCGGTTCGGTCGCCACCGGCTTCTCTCCGCACAGCGAAAAGAGCGTCGAGAAGATGCTGCAGCCCGAAGACGTGGCCCATGCCGTCGAAATGATCCTCACGCAGGCGCCACAAAGCTTTATCAGTGAAGTACTTCTGCGGCCCACACAGAAGCCCTAGTCTGCCGGGCGAATCTTTCTTGCGCTGTCGGGCATCCAACCGCTCGAAAACAGGAGCATCCCAATGATCGAAATTCGGCCCTCCGAGGAGCGCGGTCACAACAAGCTGTCGTGGCTCGATTCCCGTTTCACATTTTCGTTCGACCAGTATTACGATCCCGACCACACGCAGTTCCGCTCGCTGCGTGTGATCAACGAGGATGTGATTGCGCCCGGCGGCGGATTTCCTACCCATCCTCACCGCGATATGGAAATCCTCACGTGGATTCTCGAGGGCGCGCTTGAGCACCGCGACAATACCGGCGGCCGAGGCGTCATCCGTCCCGGCGAGCTGCAGCACATGACTGCGGGCCGCGGCGTACTGCACAGCGAGTTCAATCCCTCGTCGAAAGACCCGGCTCATTTGTTGCAGATTTGGATTTTGCCCGAGCGCCGCGGCCTCGATCCGAGCTACGAGCAGCTCGCATTTTCCGACGCCGACCTGCGCGGCAAGTTCAGTCTCGTCGCCGGGCCGGAGGCGCCCATCACGATCCATCAGGACGCGAACCTCTATATCGCGCGGCTTGAAAAGGGGGCCGAAGCAAGCCAGTCGATCGCGCCCGGCCGCCACGCATGGATTCAGGTTGCGCGCGGCGCCATCAAACTGAACGGCACGGAGCTCAAGGCGGGCGATGGCGCGGCCGTCTCGAACGAGTCCCGGATTCGCGTCGAATCGCGCGAGCCGTCCGAAGTCCTGCTGTTCGATTTGGCGTGATCTCCCTCTCGGCGGCTTTTTTGTGGTAGTTTGCACGTGCTTTTGGGTCTCGGCGACAGCTCTTCCATCAAAAGGAGAACTTCCATGGCGAATTCATCGGGCGGCATTGTGCCGCTGCTGGGCCGTTTCCTGGTCAGCCAGATTTTCATTTACGCGGGAGTCAGCAAGATCATGGCATTCTCGATGATGACCGCTTACGTGAAGACAGCGAATCTCCCGCTGCCTTCGGTATCGCTCGGCTGCGCGGCGGCGATCGAGATCCTGGGCGGGCTTGCGATCCTCATTGGCTATCACACGAAGCTGGCGGCTTGGATCGTGTTCCTGTTTCTGATCCCGACGACGATCCTCTTCCATTTGGTGCCTGCCATCCACAACGTGGACCGCATAGGCAACTTCGAGAACGTCGAAAAGAACCTCGCGATCATGGGCGGCCTGCTGGTTTTGGCGGCGTTCGGAGCGGGCGGCTGCTCGATCGATTCGTCTCGCGCGTCGAAGACGGCGTAACCAACTGCACGGTGAGAGCGTCCGCTGAATCGCGCCTAGTTGCTGCAACTTTCTTGAATCATCCGGCGGTGCGCGGGCGTCCGATTCGTGGTCTAATATTCACCCATTTCAAGGAGGAATCATGTCGGACCGCAAGAGACCCGCTCCATGCGCAGTGCCGATTCACGAAGTGATCAGCCATCGCTGGAGCCCGCGAGCCTTTGATTCGCGCCCTGTGGAACGCGAAAAGCTGCGCAGCTTATTTGAGGCCGCGCGCTGGGCCGCGTCGTCCTACAATGCCCAGCCGTGGTATTTCATCGTCGGGACCAAGGACGAGCCGGAAAATTACAAGCGTGTGCTCGATTCCTTCGTCGAGTTCAATCAGGGCTGGGCGAAGAGCGCGCCTGTTGTCGCCCTGAGCGTGGCGGCGCACAAGATGCCGCATGACGGCTCGACGAATCGCCACGCGTTTCACGACGTCGGCCAGGCCGCCGCGAATCTTGCGTTGCAGGCTACGGCGCTCGGCCTGCAAGTCCATCAGATGGCCGGAATCATCCCCGACAAGGCGCGCGAACTCTTCGGCATCCCGGCGGACTATGAAGCCGTCGCCGGCTTCGCCATCGGCTACCCGGGTGATCCCATGACGCTGCCCGAGGGTCGCCTGCGCGACAATGAGACCGGTGCGCGCCAGCGGAAGCCGGCGTCGGACTTCGTCTTCACCGGCAAGTGGGGCCAGAAATCGCCGATCGTCACCTGACGATCCGACAAGGATCGTCATCCTGAGCGAGTCCGCCGCGGCGGACGAGTCGAAGGATCTCTCTTCGACCCGACTCGCGTTTGGCACTCTCACCCCTGCAAGAATTTCATCAGCTCAGCGGTCACGTCGTCGGGATTCTCTTCGGCGAGAAAGTGTCCTGCCGAAATCGCTTTCCCGCTTACATTCGTGCCGCGCTCTTTCCACGTCGCCAGCACTTCGTAGTAGCGGTGCATCGGCCCTTTGTCTCCCCAGAGCGCCAGCAGGGGGCACGTGATTCTGTCCGCGAGATCGACGGCGTCGTGATCCAGGTCGATCGACGCGGCCGCGCGATAATCCTCGCAGCACGCGTGAATGGCGGCAGGATCGCGAAACGTGCGCAGGTATTCGGCATAGACCTCTTCGGAAATCACGGCCGGCACCATCGAGCCCAGCGACCGCCGCAAATAGAACTCGACGCTATTGCCGATCAGCGTTTCGGGAAAGGGCTCCGGCTGGATCAGGAAAAACCAGTGATAGTAGGCCGTCGCCACTTCCTTGGTGAACGTGTGATAGAGCGTATAGGTTGGGATGATGTCGAGCACCGCGATTTTCGTCACCGAGTCGCGGTGATCGCGCGCCATGCGGTGCGCCACGCGCCCTCCGCGGTCATGCCCCACCACGGCAAACTTTGGAAATCCCAGATGCATCATCAGCTCGATCTGGTCCTGCGCCATGGCGCGCTTGGAATAGGCGGAATGGTCTCCGCCGCCCGCGGGCTTGCTGCTATCGCCATAGCCGCGCAGGTCGGCGACGACCACCGTGAAGCTTCGCGCCAGCGGCGGCGCGACCTTGCGCCACATCAGGAGGTTTTGCGGAAATCCGTGCAATAGCAAGACGGGCGGCCCGCTGCCGGCGGTCAGGTAGTTGATGGTGGCGCTGGTGCCTTCGAATGTGGCGGGCCTGAAGCCAGGGAATATCGAGCGCGATTCTGCAGCAGGCAAATTTTCCGCCACGGCGTTCGCCAGCCCGAGACCGACGGCGGTCTTAAGAACTTCACGACGCGTAGTTGCGGACATGCGGTACCTCCCGAAGACGACGCACACTATATCCCAAGCGCAGACGGTTCCTTGTCCTTCGAAGGGAGGTCCCTCGACTCGTCCGCCGCGGCGGACTCGCTCGGGATGCCGATGCTGGTCGCATCGGCACCTTGCACGCTCCGCCGCTCGTTGATACTCTCCCGTCCGATTTGTGCTGAGAAACGCCGGGCGCGCCAGGCATCGCGCCCGAGGGGGAGGCGTGCTTTCGATGAAAACGAGTGTGTTGAGAATCTCGCTCGTGCTGGCGCTGCTGATTCCGGTGGCGTTTGCGCTGGCGGCGGGAAACAAGCGCGACGCCACGGAGCTCGAGAATCTCAGGACGCAAGTGGCGCAACTGGAGAAGCAGGTCCAGAATTCGCAGGATTATCTCGCGATCCAGAATCTCCAGGACGCCTACGGCTACTACGTCGATAAGTGCATGTGGGACGAGACCGCCGACCTCTTCGCCAAAGACGGCACGCTCGAAATCGGCTTGCGCGGCGTGTGGGTCGGACAGGACCGCGTGCGCCAGTATCTCCACACGCTCACCGATCTCAAATACGGCACGCTCTTCAACCATATGCAGCTTCAACCGAAAATCGATATCGCTCCGGACGGCCTCACGGCCAAGGGGCGCTGGCGCGCGTTCGAGCAGTTCGGCGCGTTGCATCGCAGCGCGCAGTGGGCCGAGGGAACGTACGAGAACGAGTACGTGAAAGAAGATGGCGTCTGGAAAATCAAGAAGCTGCACTACTACATGACCTACTACGTGGACTACTACAAGGGCTGGGACCAGGGCGGGAATCCCGCGCCGGGACCCATCGCCGGAATGCCGCCGGATCAGCCGACGACTGTGGCCTACAAGCTCTATCCGGATGTCTTCGTTCCGCCGTATCACTACAAGAATCCCGTAACGGGAAAATGAAGAACGAGAGGCGCGACTGAAATGAAAATCCGCACACTGCAGTTTCTGCTCGTAATGCTGTTGGCCTACCCGGCGAGAATCGCTTTCGCGGCCGGCGGAGATGACGCCGACAAGCCCGATCCGTCCGCCACGGCGGACAAGTCGAAAGACCTCGCCGCCGAGGTGGAAGCGCTGAAAGCGCAGGTGGCGCAGCTCGCGAAGCAGGCGCAGAACGCCGAGGACTACATCGCGATCTCGAATCTGCAGACGGCCTACGGCTATTACGTCGATAAAGCGAAATGGGACGAAGTCGCCGATCTCTTCACCAAGGACGCGACGCTCGAAATCGGATTGCGCGGTGTCTACGTGGGACAGGACCGCGTCCGCGCGTACATGCACAAGCTGCCCGATCTGAAATACGGCACACTTTTCAACCACATGCAGTTGCAGCCGAAGATCGATATCGCTCCCGATGGACTCACGGCCAAGGGACGCTGGCGCGCGATCATGCAGGTGGGCGTGCTCAATCAGCGCGCGCAGTGGGGCGAAGCGACCTACGAAAACGAATACGCGAAAGAAGACGGCATCTGGAAGATCAAGAAGCTCCACGCCTATTTCACCTACTACTCGGATTACTACAAGGGCTGGGACAAGGGAGGCGATCCACCGCCGGGACCGATTCCCGGCTTCCCTCCGGACCAGCCTCCGACGGAGGTGTACAAACTCTATCCGGACGTTTACGTCCCGCCGTACCACTACAAGAATCCCGTGACGGGGAAGTGACGATGCGGTGAGCATCGCCATCCTGCCTGCCCTGAGTGTGCTGGCGAAGGGAGGACAGCGGTCTTGGCCGGATGAAGCATGGGTGCGGGTGTTGGGCGTGAAAAAGTGTCCCACTTCTTTGGGTGGCGCTCCCTTTGTTTTCATGGACTTAGCTTCGAAATTAAGTGCGACGGTGTCCCACTTAATTCGCAACCGCGCGTGCGGTCTTTCCTCGGCGCGGCGCTGCGCGTTCAGGCTGCGCTCCGACAAACTATTACCTGCTGCCCTTCGACTGCGCTCAGGACGGGCGGGTAATGCTGCGCAAGGGAAGGGCCCCCAGGTCGCCGGCGAGGCGAGCACGGGAGATCTGTGCGGCGCTTGTCGCCATTCTGTTTTGTCGGAGCTCGCTTCGGCTTCGCTCAGGGCAAGGAAGCTCCGACCTACACGTATCCCTGCGCTTGTGAGAGCGCCAGCGTCCGACACGACAGCGGTCTGATCTCCCAGGCTCGACTCACCGTCGACCTGGGAGCCCTTTCTTTGGACCATGCATCGATGGTTGTGGACGGGAATGCGCGCGTCAAGCGTGAAAGCCTGTGGACTTCTGTGAAATCTCGCTGCAGGAATCGCGGAAATCAACTGCTAGCTTTGGCCGCGCCAGGCCCGGTATTGTCGTGCGGTCCGGGGTCCTTACGTTCTCGGACCAGTGCGAGGGCCAGCAGCGTGTGGAAAACCCGATCGGCGGTATGCCTTTTGAGGCTGAGCGGTGACGCGAGTCCATGTGCCAAGTCGTTTCTGAGATTCATCCCACCCCTCCGGTCGATATAAACCACCGCGAGGTATCTCCACAGATTCTCGGATAGGACCGCACGGACTCGCAGATCACCCAACGCATCCTTCATGTTCTTGGCGTCCGTAATTCCAGGGTGATTTCTTACAGTTTTCCTGATTGGGATTCCCAGCTTTCCAAGGAGGACGCGCAAAGCATGTTCCACCTGTGGAACCAGGACATGGATCGCCTTCGTGAAATCTTCTTGCTGGTACGCCGCCAGCCCTTCGCGAAGTAGGCCGTCCCGACTGTCGGCGAACAATGCGGACTGGCAAAGGAAATCCAAGAGTTGGTCCACGGTTGGAGCGTATCGCTCTCTCGTGTTCAAGAGGACCTGTTCAAGAAATGGCTGATAGAAGGTGATTGTCTGTCCCAACTGTTTATGGAGCCTTCCTTCGGCGTCGTCGTCGATGGATCCGATCTTAGCTGTTGGGGAACCATCTCTTTCCAGTAGGACGATGGGAATCAAGCTCTGAAATGGGGCGTCAGTCCGGAGCCGATCTAGCAATTTTCGGGCGTCGTCCGTTCTAGGAATGAAGTATTCGGCTACCCTCGTAAGGGAAGTATTCAGATCCTTACTGCCTAGGAGTTGGTCCACTAACTTGTGGATATCTTCCGACTTTATTTCGACTTGTACCGAGACAGTTTTCAGGTCAGTGAGGGCACCGCGTGCCTTCTCTTCCGCGAGCTTCTGCAGCTCCTCTGCTTCCCTCTTGAGTCCCTCTTGCTCGTAACGCTCAATGACCGGCGGTAGCCAGGCCGTTGCCATCATTCCATTCGCCTGGCGGGCCATGTGCTCGAAGGCCGCGCCGTACGCCTTGACTACACGTTCGACGTTAGCCTTCTCGCCTCGACGTTGATAGTGCTGGGCGAGCCTTTGCGCTGCGGCTTCTGCACCCCACGGATCTAAGTTCTCATAAACGCCATTACTCGACGCCGTTGTGTCGGAGGTCTTGGCTAGCATTTCTTCCAGGTTCGCGATGATTAGAGCTTCCTGCTCTGGGTTGACGAATTTCTGCCCGTATAGGTTGTCGAAAAGAAACAGCCAGGTACCCACCAACTTCACCTGCGCCATCCGCTTGTAAAACTCGAACATGGAGTGCACTACGCACCTGAGCCGCTCGGAATCGTTAATCGACCGCGCGAGGTCGAGCGCCCTGCTCAACCAGTCGATACCCATGACCTCCATCTGGTATTTCCCTCTGTCGGCGGCCTCAACATAGGAGTCGATAGCGATTTGGGCATATTTGACGCTTGGTTTCTCGCTCGTTATCTGGTGCTTGAGGTCCCACACGAGGTCTGCGTATCGAGCGCGCATGACTGGATTTGGACATTCTGTGGCTCGGCGCTCCCAGTGAGCCACGAACTCACCGTCCAGCCGCTTGATATCCGGAGAATGGATTTCGGTGCCGTTCTGGTCTCTCAGGGTCATCATGGGGCCGAAGTAAGTTCCCCAGGGGGAGTTGTGCGTGCGCCCCTCCCCGAACTCGAAGGCGGTCCATTCCGAAAGAAGGCCTCGTGCTTCGTCCTTGTCGTTGTAGGTGTCACCTCGGCTCTTGTTAGTTCGTCCAAGCGCCTCCGCGATCTCGATCTCTTGAAACGGCTCTTCCCGCGTTTCGAAACTTACGACCACCTTCTGCACCCACTCGGGAATTCTCATCAGTTCTCTCCTCGTTAATTATGCCATGTGCTAACCATACTCAACGACCCTGAGCCATGCCAACAGCGAAGGTCTAGTAGCGGAGGGTGGCTTTGAGGGCAGTCGGATTGAGGAGGAGATCAAGGGCGGGGGCGGCGCCGGAGATGAAGAGGTTCGCGGCGAGGAGGGTGTCGAGGGCGCAGCCTTCGCCATTGTCCACGGCGATGGCGAGGCCTCCGGCTTTCTTCACTGCGGCGAGAAGCAGGCGGTCGTTATTGCCGTTGCCGAAAGCGGCGACGTGCCGCAGGTCGAATTTCTTCGCGAAGTCGCGCTTTTCGATGTCCTGACGTTTCTTTCCCAGCATGTTGGGCACGGCGATTCCTTTGAGTTGCTGACGCGCGGTGCCGTAGGTGTCCGCGGTGACGATTTCGAGATCGACGAGTTTGCGCAGGCGGAGCAGGCGCGCCCGCACTCCCGGTGCGAGTTTGCCGCGATAGGAAAGCGTTCCGGTGTAGTCGGAGACGACGGTGCGGATCACGCGCTTGCCCTTCGTTCCTCTGGGTAAACCAAATCCGGGAATATCGATGGCGATGCCGGGCTTTTGCATGAGGAGAGCGTAGCGCAAGTTGGGAGAAGATGCGTCCCGGGAAAGAAAGACCGCAACTCACCGCAGAGACACAGAGTTCGCCGAGGAGCCCGGCGTCCGATCTAGCTGCGGCCTATGGATGAAAAGGCGACCCCCTGCGCAGACACGCCTCGGGATCTCGGGGCAAGCGATTGTCTGTGCCACAAAAGGCAGAAGCAGGTCCCTCGTCGGCCACAATACGGCCTAGCTCGGGATGACAGACCCGACCAAGGGCAGCGGGTCATCATAACGCACGGAAGAGGGGGCCTTCGTCGCTGCGCTCCCTCCCTTCCTCCGTCAGGGCAAGCAGGATGACGATGCTCGTCGCATCGTCAGCTATTGATTTGATGGAGCGCAGGGAATAATGTGAGATGCGAACTCTCGGAGAAGATCATGGCGATGCGGGGCGCGATTCTGGTGAGCGGTCTACTGCTGGCGGTCGGTTGTGTCGCGGGCGCTCGCCCGGCGGTGGACGAAACGCAACTGCCGCTGACCTACGTCCCCAGCGGCAGGCAGATGTACAAGCAGTACTGCGCGGCCTGCCACGGAGCCGACGCGAAGGGCCACGGCCCCGTCGCCGCCCACCTGACAACGCCTCCCTCCGATCTCACGACTCTCTCGAAGCGCCATGACGGCAAGTTTCCGTACGATTACGTGAAGAGCGTCCTGCAATTCGGGCCGGGGCCTGCGGCGCACGGCACATCGGAAATGCCCACCTGGGGACCGATCTTCCGCTACATCGACAAGCAGAACGAACGAGCCGTCAAACAGCGCATCAAGAACCTCTGCGACTACCTCGCGTCTCTGCAGGGCAGCTGACGATTCGCCCACGCCCTGATCCGAGTCTCGTCAACGAAATGCGTTGCCGGACTGCATGCTGCCCTTCGCCACTGCCCTCAGGGTAAACGGACGAGGCTGCACAGTGGTTCGGCGCTTCGCGCCGTCTTTCATGGCGGGGCTGAAGCCCCGCCCTTCCACCGACTCGGAGTTGAAACCAGAACGATGCCCAGGATGCTGGCGGCTTGCGCGAGAAAGCGGCGGTTGATACTCTCGCGTCCGCTGACGGGGGTGGAACGATGAGAAAGAATGTCGGTTGGGCGAGCTTCGGAGCGGGATTGATTGTGGCGCTCGCGATTTCATTGGCGGGAGTGTCGCTGCGCGCGCAGATGACGTCGACGGCGCCGGTGCGGGGATCGCTCTCGGGGACGGTGACGGCCGATCAAGGATCGGTGGTCGCATTCCGCGTGACGGTGCACAACCTGACCTACAAGCTCTGGTACACGGTGTTCACGGTGAAAGGGCACTACACGGTGCCGCAGGCGCTGCCGGGATCGTACGACGTGACGGTCCTCGAGCGCGGATACACGTCGCCGACGCTGCACATCGATCTCGCGCCCGGCGAGAACA
>Ga0187780_10004779_pt1 | contig 10135 bp, 9 predicted proteins | sample 1015_Q2_SP10_20__FD_132429 | JGI IMG/M metagenome (GOLD analysis project Ga0187780, IMG submission 132429) | Tropical peat soil microbial communities from peatlands in Department of Meta, Colombia - 1015_Q2_SP10_20_MG | ecosystem: Environmental > Terrestrial > Soil > Wetlands > Peat | place...
ATTGAAGGAGTAGTCGGATGTTGCGTGCTGTTGGTTGCTGACCGAATGATCGCCACCGGTTTGGCGGTTCACTGACCCAAGCGATAGAATAGTTTCATTCATCCAAACAAGGACCGTGGCAGGAGGAATAATGGAATCCAAGATTGTGTACTTTGAGGATGTCAGCGCTTCCCATACCCAGGAAGTGTTTCGACTGGCCAGAGAGAGGGCGAAAGAACTCGGAATCAAGAACATGGTAGTGGCTTCCACCAGTGGCGACACTGCAGTGAAGGCGGTGAAGTTCTTCAAGGGCTTTAACGTCGTAGCAGTCGGTCTTTTCGCGGGTTTCACCGAGCCCAACGTCTCGTTGTTCACGGAAGAGAGACGGAAGACAGTTGAAAGCCTGGGGGGCAAAGTGGTCTTTGCGTTTCCCGCTTTTGCCGGAGTAGGTGGTGCTGCAAGGGAAGATTCTCACGTTCATCAGAACGGTGATATCATCGCGGACACCCTTCGCACCTTCGGCCAGGGAATGAAGGTTACGTGTGAAATTGTCCTGGAGGCCGCCGACGCCGGGCTGGTGCGGAGCAACGAGCCAGTTATCTCGATAGCCGGCACGGGCAAATGGAAAGGAGCCGACACAGCTATTGTGGTTTCGCCGGTCAACTCCAACCGGTTCTTCGAACTCAAAGTGCACGAGATTATCTGCAAGCCTAGACTTTGGCCGGCGTGACGACAATCCATCATCTATCCAATCGATCGAGGTTCGCCGTTTCTTTGGTCACGTCCCCTTGGCCCTGATTTCGCGGTTTCAGCATGCGATCTAATCAACCAGTAACTGCTGCCCTGGTTCATAAGCGTGGCTGGCGGGCAACGCTCGATGCCCTGACGGTCAGGAATTACCGTTGGTTCTGGTTCGGCTCGCTGGCTTCCTATTTTGCCGGCAACATGCAAACGCCGACCCAAGCTTGGTTGGCCTACCAAATCACCCATTCGCCTCTCATGCTCGGCGTGGTCAGCGCCGCCCAAGGAGTGCCCCAGTTTCTGACTAACTTTGTCAGCGGCGCGGTTATCGACCGCATTCAGAAGCGTGATGTCATTATTGTCTGCCAGTCCGCACAGGTGGCCAATACGCTCGCCATGGCGGCCTTGATAGCAACCGGCCATATCCAATATTGGAACCTGCTCGTTTCGTCATTCATCGCTGGTGTTATCAGCGGCTTTAATATGCCTGCCCGCAACACGATTGCGCCTGAACTCGTCGGCAAGGAGAGGACGTACAATGCCATCGCTCTCAACAATGCGGGCTCGAACATTGCCCGAGTAGCGGGACCCGCAATCGCAGGCGTGCTGATCGGGTTTATGGGGACTCAGTCTGCGTACTATGTTGGAGTCGGCTTCAATATCGTCGGTGTTGCCACCATGTCATTCCTCCCTCGCACCAGCAAACTCGGGATGACGGGAAAATCATTAGCAAGCAGTGTCGGAGACGGCTTCAAGTACATCCGGGTCCAATACCTGATACTGTTTGTGCTCATAATGGAAGCTGCCTTAACCGCATTTGGCATGTGGTATCAAGGGTTAATACCGGTATTTGCCAGCCTGGTGGGGACAGGTTCTATCGGCTATGGGTTGATGATGTCGGCCGTTGGGGTTGGCGCTCTTGTTGGCTCCCTCAGCGTTGCCAGCCTGGGCAACTTCAGAAGGAAAGGACTTTTCATGATTACGATGGGCGCAGTGTTCGGGATAGCCCTGGTTCTGTTTGGCCGGGCACCCGCGCTCGGCCCTCTGATTCACCTGAAGACCAACACGTACTATCTGGCAGCTTTCCTACTCGTAATCGTCGGATTGTGCAGCACCGCCTACACCACAACAAGCCTCACGGCCATCCAGATGCTTTCTGCCGAAGAATACCGGGGGCGTGTTACCAGCGTCTACCAGATGATGCCGGCCCTGTACCAGATATGCGTCTTCTTGTCGGGTGCCGCCGCCCAAGAAGTAGGCGCACCGTTGACGGTCACGGTCGGCGGCGCCTGCCTCACGACGTTCATGCTGTCGATGGGGATATTCAACAAACGCGTTCGACACATGGAATAATCCAGGGCCGCTTGACCTCAGTCGACGCGGGGCGATGAATTCATCTTTTTCTCTCCGACCCGACGTGGGACAAAGACGACGAGCAAAGCGCCCAGCATTTCTCCAGAGATCAGATTTCTCCGGTTTGGTTGGAGAAAGAGTCGCGGAAATACCCAGCTGCTCTTTGGATTGAGGTAGAAATAGCCATGGCCGCCACCCCCGTCGAATGGTCTCATGGATCAACGGGAAGCCCAGTTCCCGGCGCTTGGGTGTTGGCAGTGGAGCGGAAGACTTCTGTCGGGACCGGACGGGAACCAAACAGTGCCATGTCGTTCCGTTCCGGGGCGTTACGGTTCTGTACTCTTTTCTGAAGAACTGTCCGTGCGCGTGACAATATCGCTAAGGGGCATTAAGGGTACCATTTCAGCCTCGATTATACATAAAATGCAGCTTCGAACCGTGGCCGGCCCCTCTGCGGCCTCGAATTGCATGTGCGTTCTGACAGCCTTGCTTTCGAAATGAACGCTACCGTTTGCGGACGACCCGCCGCGGTATCTTGCCGGCTGATGGGACAGCGTCGACATGCACATCCGGCACTCCATGGGAAGATTGAACGTCACCCGGAAAAGCCGGAGCATCTCATCACATTCTACGGCCTTGGCCACAAATTCTCGGCCTGGGCCTTCAGATGGTAGGTCTCCGCTCGTGTTGTGCAAAGGCTACTGCGTCTTTCGCGCATCTCATTTCTACTTTTGACAGCCTCCGAGCAGTCTCATGCGTCTTGCCATGCCTCCAACTCCTCGAGGCAATCTTCTGGGATGTTGCTGAATTCAACCCCGGAGTCAAGAACCACGCTGTACTCCTCAAACCATATCTGAACCGGTCGGCCTGAACCCACCATGCAACGGTGCGAGGAGCAGGCTGCTACTAGACTCGAGGTCAGCACCCGCCCGACCAGGGCCTCCAAAGCCAGACGCCGGTGCCGCAATTCTGACTCCGAGGTACCACCATAACACGAACTCTTGTCCCTTTTTCGTACCTCGCCAGCATTTTTCCTCCCCAACCCCTTCTAGTACGGCAACGAGCCGTCCTAGCTTGGATCGAAGACTCCGACCCTTTTGCGGCCCCCTCCGATGTTTGCGGGCAACTCTCGGCACTAGTCGCGTTCTTGGTCTGACGTTCTCCTGTAGTGACCGATTCTTACTCGCTAAACCTTTTCGAAGTCCGCCTTTGCTGCTCCGCATATCGGACACTGCCAGGTGTCAGGGATTTTCTCAAACGGCGTGCCCGGAGCGATGCCGCCGTCCGGGTCGCCAATCTGAGGGTCGTAAATCCAACCGCATACCGAACATTTGTACGTTGCCATGTTGAAGGTTTACACTCCTTTCTCACGAACCTTCTTCGGTTCTGTTGTGATCCTTGGTGAGTGTCAGCTCTTGGCGGTGGCCAGCGGTTCGAGACAGTCCTCGGTTACCTGGTCCACTTCGACACCCACATCGAGCCGCACCCTATACACGTGAACGAGCTGAAGCGCTTCGTTGGCATCACCCAGCGTGCGAGCCAAAGGACCGACGACGGCTTCCGAGTTCGCTACCTCTCCGGTCAGGTTGTCATACCTCCAGATATCGGAATGCGGGGAAAGGCAAAGCCAGTTCCCGCCTCTAATGCGAACCCTAGTCCCTCCCCGGTATTTACCCACTAACTCCCGCCCCTGCACGTCGCCCGAGCGATTGCCGCAAGACCAGAGCTTTTCACAGTACCTCTACCTTTTTGATTCCCTTGACTTCGTTCTTGAGCATGGCCTCGATGGCTCGCCGGGTTTTTTCCTTGTAAATGCAAAGTTGGCAAGTTCCTATGAGCTTCACCCGCACAACGCCGTCGTCGGTTATCTCTTGAACCTTGAAATCGCCCTCGTGTTCCACGAAGAGGGGCTTTACTCGTTCAAACACTTTTGCCACCGCTTTCTTGTCTACCACTTATGTCCTCCTGCCGCTGAAAAAACCTAGGGTAATTTTATTCTTCCCGCGGCCGAAGCGATGTGACATTAGTCTCACGGTCGTTGGCTGTCCGAAACCAAGGCGACGACGGGTGTTGCAAGGTTGCGGTGGAGTTTCCCGAGATGTCTGTCCGGGCGAGCGCGGTTGTGATAGCGATCATGCCGCGCGTTGGCAACTTGGGCCACTCTGGTCGGTTATCTGGTCGATCTGACCGGCTCCTTGTTGCCGGGTTTTACGTCGCCACTATCGCATTACCAGCCTTCTGATCTTGCCGGAGACGGGGCCGAAGGCCAGGCGAGCTGTGGCTGCCCGAATTGATTGAACACCGTCGAGATGAAGAGAAGACACGGTGCTCGGAATCTTCACTCGGGTCACGGCTTGGCGCGGATCACGAGCACGGCTGTTTCTCCTGAATGCAGTACTTTGTCAGTTACGCTGCCGAAAACCCACCGTCCGATGCCCGACCTGCCGTGATTGGACATGGCAATGAGGTCAATGGAGTTGGACTGCGCATAATTGATGATCATATCTGCCGGACGCCCCTCCCTTACCTCACCACGCACGGCCAAACCTTTATCAGCGAGGCGTTTCCGCACGACTTCCACATAGGAAACAGCAGCGGCCTTCGCGCCCAGGAAGAAATCACGAGGGAGATTGACAGGCGCACCGGCCCCGTAAGTCGTCCACAGGGCAGGTGGCTCGAGGACGTAATATAGAACCAGTTCGGCACCGAGCGCGCTGGCGAGCACCTCGGTGTATGGAACAGCAGCCTCTCCGATGTGTGAGCCATCCAATGGCACCAGGATTCTCTTGATTATGCCGGCCCTTGCGGACCCATGCGGATTAGCAGCGGCCCGAATCAACAGCTGCGGTCGCGCCGAAGCTCGAAGCACTTTTGCAGCTATGCTGCCTAAAAGCCAGGGGCCACTATCTGATGACCCGTGGCTGGCCATGACGATAAGACTGGCATCGGACTTTTCGGCATAACTCAGGATTCTCTCTGCAGGGCTTCCTGTTAACGCTTCGGTCTCGACTTTGCTTGCGTCAGGTGCGCTGCGATTGTTTATTTGAGTCTGTACCAGCTCCTTGACGCGCTCGAGATAGTAACGGTGAAGAGATTCTACGTCGCCTGCCGAATCCGAGACGCTTACCAGCATAATCCTGGACCCCAGTTTTGCCGCGATATCCTCGACATATGGAAACACAATTTCAGCTTTACTTGAGCCGTCCAGTGGGACGAGTATTCTTTCGTACATTTGATTTCCCTCCCTTTTCCAATGCCGGCATCAGTGCAATGCTCAAAAGCCCGAGACCGCTCTCCGATAACTGAGGCAGCATCACAACTTTCCAAAGTGCTCGGGATGGCGGCTGACGCCTATACAGGGTAGCATTAGACTGCCCTGCTTTACCAATCCGCCAGGTACTCTCCCGGCCCTTCCCTATTGTCGATCCCGCGGCAGGACAGAATTGGTAACAACTTGCCAGCTGGTCCTGGCCCTTTGGGACTGACATCGGGATTCACTTTAGGGCGCCTCAGCTGGGCGTTCTGCCACGACTCGCTTTGCTTTTGGTCCAGTCTCAGGAAGCATCAAACCCGAGACAAGGAGGCTCAGCGACATCGCTGCGGCTATGATGAACCCCGGAATGTAGGAACCCGTGATGTCAAAGAGATAGCCGACCAGAAGCGGCCCGATGAAATTGCCGAGATTGCCGCCAGACTGCATGACTGACATCACGATCACTCCCGAGCGGACCGACATGTCTGGGAGTTCAACTGGCATCGTGAACAAGCTTGGGGTCTGCAGATTACTGAATATCCCGAAAAGGGCCATGCTGAAGCATATGACGAGAATATTGTTGAACAGGACCGCGCAAATTGCGGTAACTCCCATGAAGACGCCCGAGACAATGATGAATGGCTTGCGGCGTCCCACACGCAAAGGAAGGATGCCCCCTGCAATGCACGCGGCAGTTCCCGCCAGGGTTGATATGGACGGAATAGCGCTCGCCTTCTCCAGCGGCATTTTAAAGACCTGATGATAGTAGCTGGGAAACCAGGAACCCATCGCGTTGCCGAGGCACCACGAGCCGAGCAGGGCGGATGCCAACAGGAGCGTGGTGCGGTGGGAGAGGATCTGTCTCACACTGAGATCGGGCCTGTTGTCGATTGCCAGAGTTCCACTGGCTTCGGTCATCTGGCTTTGCCTCGGCCGCTCTTTGCCGACGATGGTCCAGGCCGTGGCACACGTGAGGGCGTAAGCACCATAAATCACAATTGGTGCTTTCCAGGAAAAGATTGTGGCGATGGGCACGGTGGCCACGCTGGCAACGGCGTTCGCAAGGTTTATGAAGCTGATCATCACGCCGTTTACGAGCGGGACTTTCCGCGTGGCAAACCACTGTGCAACGACGGCTGTGGCCACGGGTATGGTTATTGCGGTCCCAACGGCGAAGAGTACGCGGGTAAGCAGGACGGGTACGTAGGTTGAGGCCAATGAAGCCAGTACTCCTCCCGACTGCAGAAACGCGCCGACTGCAAACGTTCTCTTGAGACTATAGCGCCTTCCGATCACGCCGGCAGGAATGGCAACAATGGCTATCGTCAGAGGCGCGGCAGCGGCATACCAACCGGCTGAGCCCTGCGTGATGCCAAAAGCCTGCATCATGAGGGGCAAAAGGGGTCCTGCCGACGCCCAGATAAGCCCTATCGAACTGCGGACCAGGATGACGGATGCTTGTACGACAAACCGATAACGGTTCTTATCTTCCACGTAAGGGTGTTCTCAAAGAAAGACAGGTACTTTGAACCATGATACACCCGTTGTGGCTGGCCGTCACGATGACGTAGGTACGAGTTCGAGTGCCTTCGAGTCATAAGCCCCCTTTACCGAATGGATTCAGCTGCTAAATAAAGAAGCCATAGAGTGTACAAGAAGAAGCGGCGTGTCTCCCTGCCGCATTACCTTTTCTGCAACTCTGCCCAGGGCCCAGCGGCCCAAACCGTAGCGTCCATGCGTGGACATAACCACCAGATCAGCGGAAACTACTTTACATAGCCTAATGATCTCTGAAGCTGCGTCGGTGCCCGACGTTATCACCAGCCGTCCCTGCGCCTCCCGGAGCCACTATAATGCTTGTATCGGGAGTGTTGGGAGGTGTCTATGATCTACGATACGATTATTGTTGGGGCAGGGTCCGCCGGTTGTGTCCTGGCGAATCGGCTCAGTGAAGACCCGGATCATTCGGTTCTGCTGCTTGAAGCGGGACCAGATTATCGCGATCTCAATTCTCTGCCGCCGGACGTTGCCAACGGTTACTCACCGACTTTCGACCACGACTGGGGATACAGCAGCGAGGCGGGCGCGGCGGGTTACGAACCAATTCCACTCGCCAGGGGCAAACTGGTCGGCGGATGCTCGGCGACCAACGCCACCTTCTGCTTGAGGGGTGCGCCAGCTGATTATGACGCGTGGGCGTCACTCGGCAATCCCGGCTGGTCATTTGCTGAGGTGCTGCCGTTCTTCCGAAAACTCGAAAATGACGCCGACTTCAAGAACGAGTGGCATGGGCGGGCAGGTCCCCTGCCGATCCGCCGCTATTCTACGTCTGAGCTCGCGCCTGGGCAACAGGCTTTCCTTGATTCTTGTGTTGCTGCCGGTTTCTCCCGCGTCGATGACCACAACGCACCCGGCAAGATCGGCGCCGGGCCAACACCAATGAACACAGTCGATCACGTGCGCCAAAGCACCGCTTTGACATATCTCGCTCAGGCTCGCTCGAGGAGCAATCTGATGGTGCGGAGCAGGACGACCGTCGACTCCATTCTGTTCAAAGGAAAGCGGGCAACTGGAGTGCGACTGTCCGGTCCTGCCGGCAGGACTATATCGGCGGACCGCGTCGTCCTGGCTACTGGTGCATTCGGCAGCCCCGCGATCCTAATGCGGTCCGGCGTTGGCCCGGCCGGCCACCTGCGACATTTGGGAATCAAGGTGCTCGCAAATCTTGGCGGAGTGGGACAGAATCTGATGGACCATCCGATGCTTGGCCTCGACTATGAAGCGAAACCTCCAGACAATCCGGAACTGGAAGCGCCCACTTTTCAGACGGCGCTCACGGCCAAGAGTTCGCCATCAGTCAGGGACTTCGATCTTCACATTGTTCCGTGGTCCATCACGGCAGCCGACATGGGCGAAGGCATTCGCGGTGACTTCGGCTTTCTGGTCTCCGTCATGACGCCTCGCTCGCGTGGCTCACTTCGGCTCCGTTCTGCAGACCCGAAGGCCCCTCCAATCATTGACCCTGCTTACTTCGCTGACGAAGTCGATATGTCGAGGATGATGGAGGCAATCCGCATTGCCCGCCGCCTCGTTCAGACGCTGCCCTTATCGCGGCTCATAGTCAAAGAGCTTTTCCCGGGCGAGGAAGTTGCCAAGGCCTCTGATATGCGTTTCCTGGACATCTGGCACATGCCATTATTCTTTCTGCTCGCAGGGTCATCGATATGGTTCGCCCTCGAACGGCGCACTCCCGGCGCTTTCACCAAGGAGAGGGTACTGAGGCTGTTCGTGCCTTTGCTATTTGGCATGTTGATTGTCGTGCCGCCGCAGGTGTATCTGCAACGCATCCACGAAGGAGATTTCACCGGCTCATTCCTCGCCTGGTACCCAAACACCTTCAAGGGGATATACAGCCTGAGCAACCCGGCGAGTGGTAACCTGAGCTGGCATCACTTGTGGTTCCTGGCTTATCTCTTCGTGTTCTCGTTGATCCTGTTGCCTTTGTTCTGGTATCTAAGAGACAAGAAGAGAGCGCCTTTCATTGGTAGAGTCGCCGCTTTTATGGCAAAACCCGGAGCCATCTTCCTGCCGGCCATCCCTCTGATCGTCGTTAACATCTTGCTGAGACCAATTTACGGCGGGGGCAACCAGAACCTCATCAACGACTGGGCCAATTTCCTCTTTTACATCAGCGTCGTTTTCTACGGGTTCATGCTCGTTTCCCACGCCGACATAATCGAGGCAGTGAGGTGGCACGCCGCTGTTTCAGCGGTGCTAGCGGCCGTTTCCACTGCTCTGCTATATCTGGTGTACCGGAGCGAGGTGGCGATGCCGCAGTGGCTCTTCTTGACCCTCTACGCCTTTGCATGCTGGTGCTGGTTAGTCGCTATAATGGGTGCCGGGAGCCAGGTCCTGAATTTCAGCAACCGCGTGCTCAAGTATGCCAACGACGCGGTCTTGCCCGTGTATGTAGTACATCAGACATTGATTGTCACCTTCGGATACCTTCTCCTCAATTGGAACGTCGTCGTGGCTGTCAAATATCCTCTCATTGTCGCTGTCACGCTCTTCAGCTCGCTGGCAATCTACGAGGCGGCCCGTCGAACCCAGATCACACGGTTCCTGTTCGGCATGAGGTTACGACAGAGCCCCAAGCCAGCGGTGGTTAGTGTCCAGGCGTGAGAAGTGGGCAAAGACATTACTGCTGAGATAACGCCGTCGCCCAGCTATCGGATCTAGGTGACTCGGCCTATCGAGTGCCTTTAGAAAGCTAGAGCCTTCATTACAGTAGGGGAAGAATGATAGGACATCGATCTCCCAGCCTTGTTTTGTTCCGGATTCGAAGGCGCTGGCATCATGCGCTATGACCGAGCTGACCGCAGACAATGTCGGGATGAAGCCAGCAGTTCCTCACTCGAGGCCGATGCTGTTTATGACTCCGCCCGAGTTGGCATCGAGCACTAGGACGATCTTCTTCCCCTTGTGATCGTATCGTGAAAACCACACCGGCGCATGCATCAACTCAGCCTCGGAGACTTCAACCTGAGTGCTTATCTGCTGGATCATGTGGTACTGGGCGTGGGCCTTCTGCGACTGCAACTGGTCAACGAGTGTCTTAGCCTGAGATTTTGCGGCTTCTTCGCCAATGTCCCCATTTAGCACCTGAATGCCCTTCGGCACTTTAGCGACGTCGAAGAAAGTCCTTTCTCCAAGAGCGAACTGATAATCCGTGGGCTGGTACACCGTGAGCGACTTCAGAGCGACCACGGGAAAGTTGTAGTTTGCGTCCAGTTGCGAGCTCTTGACGGC
>Ga0187780_10004780_pt1 | contig 10135 bp, 7 predicted proteins | sample 1015_Q2_SP10_20__FD_132429 | JGI IMG/M metagenome (GOLD analysis project Ga0187780, IMG submission 132429) | Tropical peat soil microbial communities from peatlands in Department of Meta, Colombia - 1015_Q2_SP10_20_MG | ecosystem: Environmental > Terrestrial > Soil > Wetlands > Peat | place...
CTGCTTCGCACAACGCTGGAGCCTTGACGGGTAGAAGACGCTTGGAGTCTTTGTTTTGAGCGAGTTGCGGAGGATTCTATTCGGCAGCATTGTCGAGTAGATGCGATTGGCTGATCGGAAGACGCCGCGGAATACCCCCCGAAAAATTGTCGAGTAACTTGAGCGCCGACCGTTTGTTTTGAATGAGTTGCGGCGATTTCTACTCGTTTTTCATTGTCGAGTAGAAATGAAGTGAGAGCGCATGCGGCTGAGGGGTCAGGGGTTAGGTGCGGTTCGACGTTGGCGTGTGACGGCGCTGGCGAGTGACAAGTGGCGAGTGATGAGTGACTAGAAACGGGCGGCACCGAGGGAACAGTCAGGAGTGATGTAACGAGCGGGCGCATTCCGGTTGTCGAGCCACAACGCTGCGTTGTCGCGCGTGGCGTTGATTGATCGCCGAAATTGTCGTCGTGTCGCATAGCTCCGCAATTACGCTAGCAGATTGTGTCCGCGCACGAACCTCGGCAGTGGGACAGGAGAAGTACAGGACTAGGACTAGCTGCGCTAGCGAAGTTGCCGAAGGCGCGGCGACATTGCTCATTGGATTCTACGCCTAGCGGAAGGATCGTTGCAGGTCGGCCGCGGTCGTGTTGGCAACCGTTGCGCTGGTTCTGTCGTTGTTGCGCGTACACACCAACCTGGGACGCTCGAGCGCGCCACGCCTCCGCCAGAAGCGTGCAGAAGGGCGTGGTCAAAATCACTTCGCTGCAGGCTCGGAGTTCGCGGCCTCAGTAGGCTTCGCGGCCTTCAGCTTCGCCAGAGATTCCTCCACGCGCTTCTTGAAGTCGCCCTGGTCGTTGTGCTCCCATCCACTGTAGTTGGACACGACTTGCATTTCACAACCCGAACCTTTCGATACCAAGGTGACCTTATTGGTTCGCTGGAGGAGTGCTCCGGAAACATTGACGTGGGCAGAGTGCTTGACGTTGTAGGAAGCAGTCAACTTGGCGTCGTCACTGGCCACGACGTTGTAGTTGTCCGCATTGCTGAGAGTGTCTTTGACGGCTGGCCACATCTCGGTGCAAGGCATCTTGTAGGTAGTCTTGTAGGTCCAACCGAACGCTGGAAAAGCCAGAGCAAGCGAGATCAAAACCGCAACTGCGAATTTCGTCTTTATCATGGTTCTCTCCGCACAGATAATTTCAGCTGGGATTTCCTATTAGGCCGCAGTCGATAGCGTACGCTACCTGCTAATACAATCTGTGATGGGCAACGATCTGTGATGCGCGTCACCCCTGCTCGAAGGGCATTTCCATCGCGATGGCTTTGGCGCAGTCCCATCGGCTGGCGTTGCTGTCCCGGCGGGTTCGGGTGTATGCTGCGGGGCATGAAGAGCTGCTGCCGGAGGATGGTTGCGTGTTGTTGTTGCGCGTGCTGTACGGGCGTGTCCTCTGGCGCGGGCAGGCGAGGCATCTGAGAAGGTCGGTAGAACTCAAGATTCCTTGAACCCACCGCCAGAAGGGAACTGGCCGGTGGGTTTTTTGCTTTTGGGGCGGAAAAGACAGATAGCCGGCCTAAAAGGCCGCCGCTACAAAGGCGTCCAGATGCCGGGCTAAAGTACCCGGCGCTACGTCTTCGCGGCGCAGGTTTGGCATTCGACGGCAGTCATACGAAATCTTTCGAGGAGGAAGTGACATGGCTGAATACGCGCATCCGGAAGTGCTGGTTTCGACGCAGTGGGTTGCGGACCATTTGAACGACCCGAAGGTCCGGCTGATCGAAGTGGACGTGGATACGACGGCGTACGACCAGGGCCACATCGCGGGAGCGACAGGCTGGAACTGGCAGACGCAACTGCAGGACAACGTCCGGCGCGACCTGATCGACAAGGCCGCACTTGAAAGGCTGCTGGGACAATCGGGCGTGGGCAATGACACGACCGTGATTCTCTACGGCGACAACAACAACTGGTTCGCGGCGTACGCCTTCTGGCAGCTCAAGTATTACGGCCACAAGGACGCGCGCCTGATGAACGGCGGGCGCAAGAAGTGGCTGGAAGAGAAGCGGCCGCTCACGACGGACGCGGCGAAAGCGGCGCAGGCGACGTACCGCGCGACGGGTCCCGATGAATCGGTGCGCGCGCGCAAGGAAGACGTTTCCGCCCTGCTCGCGAAAAAAATCAGCGGCCAGCTCGTGGACGTGCGTTCGGTGGACGAGTTCACCGGAAAAATCATCGCGCCTCCCGGGATGAGCGAGACCGCGCAGCGCGCCGGGCACATCCCGACCGCCGCCAACATACCGTGGGCGCAGGCCGCGAATGAGGACGGCACGTTCAAATCCGCCGATCAGTTGAAGCAGCTCTATCAGGGCAAGGGCGTGACCGGACAGGGCGAGACAATTGCGTATTGCCGCATCGGCGAGCGGAGTTCGCACACGTGGTTCGTGCTGAAGTATCTGCTCGGCTACGGCAACGTGAAGAACTACGACGGTTCGTGGACCGAGTGGGGCAACCTGATCGGCGCGCCGATCGAAAAAGAAATTGCCGCCGCGGCGCGGTAGCAGGCTCCGCGCGAACTCGTCAGCCTCGGCGCGTCGCAGCGCTCGCGAACTCGACTACATGCCGCGGTTGAAGCGGCGCAAACGAAGGGCTCCCAATTCGCCGGTGAGGCGAGCTTGGGAGATCAGATCGCGTAGTCGCCTTCCGCAGGGCTGAAGCCCTGCGCTTCCACCGGCATGCCTGCGCGCAGGCTGCCCGCGCAGCATCGGCCATTCGCGTCTGCCCCTAAGGCAACGCGTTGGCCGGAACACCAGCTCGGCGGGCCTGATCGCGAAGCGAGCTCGCGCGGGCGGCGATGTCGTCGCGCTTCTTCTGAAGGTCCTGCAGCTCGGCGGTCCAGTCGCCGAATTTCCCATACGAGGGACGCGTGGATTCCTTGCCGTCTCCGGTGAACTTGCCGGAGATGCCGGCCTGCAACTGCGCGATCTTGGCGTCGAGCGGCGGGAGCTGGTCCTCGAGCTTCGCAATCTGATCGTGATACCACTGCGCATTCTTCTGCCCCTGCGCGCCTGCGGATGCGCGCGCCGGTTTCGAAGAGTTGCGAGCGCTGCCGCCGACGGTCGAGATCGGGGCATCGGCCCGCAGGTCACCGACATCATCGTTGGTCCAGACTTTCTTCGGCGCGGGCTGACCGGATGGGGGCGCTGACGCCGACGGTGGCGCCGCGGAATTGTCCTGCGCGGTCGTCGAGAGAGCGAAGAGTGCGATCAGGCAAAGGGCGCCCAGAGACAAGAGTGCGCGTCGCATAAAGCCTCCCCAGAGCGGGAACGATCCTTCCTTTATTGAACACCGAAACGAGCGGGAAGTTACGGGTCTACGATGAAGGGTTTCCCATTCGCCAACTCGCTTTGCACGAGCAGCAGGGCTTCGTTCGGAGGCCCAACGCGGCGGTAGCGGCTGGCGTCGATGATCTGATGCTGTTCGAACGAGAAGAGGAATTTGCGGCCGGAAAAGTCATATTGCATGTGCGTCGGCAGCCAGACTCCCGGAGCGACTGGTGCCTGTTCGAGGGAAACGACGCCGCCGCGATACAGCTTGCCGAGGATTCCGCCGCCGAAGGAAATATCGCTCATCACCTGGGCTTCGCCGCGCACCATCTGATCGGTTTCGCGATCGACCCAGATTTTCGCGGTGACGTGCGCGAGCGCGTCCTGAAAAAGCCCGTGCGGGTGGAACGCAGGATCGGGATCGAGCTCGAAGACGTCGCAGGTGCCTCCATGCCACGGCGAGGTTCCGAGCCACTTGATGAGGAAAGCGGTTTTCGCCGCGTCCACGAAATCCGCGCGGTCGTGGTCGCGCTTGGCTCGCTTGGCGTAGGCCGCTTTCGCTTTGGGATCGTCCGGATTCGCCATCGTTTGCAGGAGGTCTCTCAACGCCTGCATCTGGCGATCGTAGGTGGCCGCATCGACGGGCTTATCTCCATCGCGCAGCACGATTTTCGAGTTTCCCGCGCCGGTCGGCACGATGCGATAGATCTTGTCCTCAAGCGTCCGCGGACTAACTCCTGCGGTGCGGTCGACGTGATGCTCCACGCGCTCATACTGCTCGAGAGCCTGGTCGTCGTGATGCTGATTCTCGACGAATTTTTCGGCGCGGGCGCGAATTTCCTGGTCGGAGGGAGCTTTGCCCTGAGGATTGATCTGCCAGGGGTCACTGGAGCCTGACTGCGGGCGAGCCAGCAGCGAACCCGCCTGCCGCGAAATGGCCGGCATCGCTAGAGACGCCAGCACTGCGATCAAGCCCGAAATTGAAATTCTTTCAAAGGTCCTCATGGGCATCCCCCGGGGGACTCGCGGGGCTAGGCAGCGATCGCCACACTCCATTCTAACCGGATTCGGGCAGACGGGCTGACTTGCGGAGCCGTTGTGACAACCCGTTTTCGGGAGACCCGAGCGGCTAGTGACCGGACGCGGAGCCCATCTCCTTGGGGATAACGACGGGACTATCGGGATTTAGAGCGGCTTTCCCGTCTGGCCCGAAGACATAGGGATATCCGAGCGGGTCGACTGGAACTGCCGGCAAGAGTCCCGCGGAGCGCAGTTCATCCATGGATGAAGGGAGCTGGCCGAAGCGTTTCTGGTATTCCGCCGCAAGCGCGTCGAGCTGCGCTTCGTCCTCTTCGGCTTTGAGCCCCTGCATCGTCTGCAAGGCTTGCGCGCGAATTTTCGGGTCGCGGTTCGACTCGTAAATCCCGGACCAGATCATGCGCGAGGTGTCGAGCGATCCGCCTTTTTGCGCTACGCGTGCGGCCATGACCGCCATCCACGGCGGCGCGCCTGGCTTCTTGCTGCCTTCATAGAGGGCAGCGGCGGAGGCCTGATAGTCCTTCAACCTCCAGTAATAGAGGAATCCCAAGTCGATGTTCAGGCGCCACTCATCCGGGTTCGCCGCGATGCCACGCTTCACCAGCATGACGGCCAGATCGGCGCGGCCGGGCCCGGTGCCTCTCTCCGAGAGAAAGACGGCGCCAAAGCGGTAGGCGACGATCATTTTCGGGTCGAGCGTGGTGCAGATGTCGAGAAGCGGCCAAAGCAGTTCGTATTTCGCATCTTTGGTCCCGAAGCGCGCGCCGAAATACTGCACGGCGCGGGTCCAGTAGATATCCGCGAGCAGCGGATCGTACCCGAGGCTCATCTTCTGGATTAGCGCGGGCGAGCGCAGCAGAAGCTCGTCTTCTTGCTGCGCGACGGAGCGGGTCTGCGAGTCGATCCTCGCCTGCAATCCGGCGATCGCCGCAAACAGCAGCGGCACCGCGATGAAAGCGGTCCAAAGGGCGCGAGCTCGGCTGCCTTGTTTCATTTCAAATTGCGGTTCGAGAACACTGCGGAGGCGGCGACCAGCAGCAATGCGACGTACAGAGCCGCGTACAGCGTGTTCTGGGCGATGAGCGACAACGGAATCGTTTCGCCGTGAGCGGCGGCCGCTATGGCGTTGAAGTTGTGAAAGTTGGGGACGAGGTAGTAGAGGACTCGCATGACGACTTTGACTGCCGGGCTTTTCGTAAACTCACCGAACTCGCGAATCTCGCCCGCAAAGACGCCTGTGATGTAGATGCCCAGCGTGAACAGTGTGGAAAGCATGGGGCTCGAGAAGCAGGAGAAGAAGAGAGCAAGAGCCGTGACGAGCGCCAGTTCCAGCAGAATGAAATACACTGCGACCAGAATCAGCGCATCGCTTTTGACGAAAGGCCGCCCAACGTAGAAGAGCGCCGCGGCCAGGCCCAGCGTCATGAACGACGTGTTCACGGCGAGCGTCAGCACCAGGCCCGCATATTTCCCGACAAGGAATTCCCAACGGTGGATCGGTTTTGCGAGCAGGCTGTAGAGCGTCCGCTTTTCCATCTCCTTGGACACAAGCCCCACGCCGATGAAGATCGCCATCACCAGTCCGAAGAGCGATATGGCGGATAGTCCCAGATTGACAATCACCAGCCGCTCGATCCCGATCGAAATCTGTCCCACGAGGATCGCCGCGCCGATCATCAGCAGCGCGAAAAAGATGAGGTTGTAGAGGACGCGGTCGCGCACGGCTTCGCGGAACGTATTGATCGCAACCGGCAGCGGCGCGGAGCTCATCGCGTCGTCACCTCAACGGCGTGAGAAACCGGCCGCTCGTTGCCCACCAGACGAAGGAAGTAATCCTCGAGCGTCGGCCGCACTGGCGATACGGAAAGGATCTTGGCGTCGCAGTTCTTCAATTCATCGAGCGCGGCATAGAGCTCCGCTTCGGGCACGGCAATGTGGCAGCGCCCGCCGATGTGCGTGACTCGGTCGGCGAGAACGGCGGGCAGGACGCGGCCGGCACGCGGCTCGAATAGGATGTCCATGGCATGCACTTCGAGCGACATGATCTCTTCCGGCGCGCCCACTCCCTGCAGCCTGCCGCCCGCCAGCACCGCGACCCGGTCGCAGAGCATTTCCGCGTCCGAAAGGATGTGCGTCGAGAAGAAGACCGTTCGTCCATTTTTCTTGAGGTCGAGAATGATGTCGCGCACCTCGCGGCGGCCCACCGGATCCAGGCCCGACATGGGTTCATCCAGGAACACCACTTGCGGATCGTGCAGAATCGCCTGCGCGATTCCGGCGCGTTGCAGCATACCTTTCGAATATTTTCGCAGTTGCAGGTCAGCGGCGTCGGCCAGGCCGACGCGGTCCAGCAGCCGCGCGACGCGCTCGCGTCGCTCCGCCTTGCTGTAGTGTGTGAACCGGCCGTAGTAATCGAGGAGCTCTCGCGCAGTGAGGTAATCGTAGAAATAGGGCTGCTCCGGTAGATAGCCGATCTCGCTGTGCATCTGCACGTCGTCGATCGAGCGGCCGCGAATGCGCGCGGTGCCCGCCGTGGGGAAGATCAGGCCGATCAGGAGCTTCAGCGTGGTCGTCTTGCCCGCGCCGTTCGGGCCGAGGAAGCCGAAGATTTCGCCTTCTTCCACTTGAAGCGTGAGGTTGTCAAGCGAGCGGCGCATCCGCTTGCGCCAGAAGCCCACGGGATAATCCTTCGTGAGCCCACGAATTTCGATGGCTGGATCGCTCATGGCATTGATTATGAATTTTTTTCAAAGCGGCCGCCGCTGTCAATCTCGCGCCGTTGCTTCGAACGGCACATCGCCCGATCCATCCGGCGAAATTCGACAGTTGCCGTTACTGCGCGTGTACCACTATGGATAGACAGGTTGGACACGCGGCACCAAATATTTTGTGGTCCGAATATGAATTTCTCTTGACAAGTTTTCCACAACCCGCGATACTCCGCACCCAGACTCGGGCAGCGCGTGCGGGCCGTTTTCACGCAGCGTCAGCGGCCGCAACGCCATGACCCGACCGAGTTCAATCGAATAGCCAGAGGAAGCGCTCACTGCGATCCGCGCTGTTACCTTGCGCGGCTTAGCTGCGCTTTTCTCTGTTTTTGATTCTGGGCGGTCGTTTTCGGGGGGTCGGGACGCGCCGCTCTTTCGGGAAGCACCCTTCAATTCTAGCGTGCCGCTCGATGCACGCGACAACATTCCGGGCTCCGAATCGGGGGTAAAATGAATCAATTGCTCCCGCGAGGCGCCCCGGCCAACTATTCGGCAGCGGAACTGCCGGCGCGGAGGCAGAGATGGCTGAGACGAGAACGGCATTGAGTTCCAATCTACAGGTCGAACAGGCAACGTGGCGCGCGAGTGGTTTGCAATTCCAGCGCCGGTTCACGAACGGAGCGACTTCCCCCTTCGATGCCGTTGAATGGGAACGGCGCACCGCACTCATAGGCAATGATAAAGGCCAGGTAATTTTCCGCCAGGAGAATGTCGAGGTCCCCAAGAACTGGTCGCAGACGGCGACGAACATCGTCGCTTCAAAATACTTCCATGGAAAAATCAACACGCCCGAGCGCGAGACGTCGGTTCGCCAACTGATCGGCCGCGTGGTCGATACGATCGTGCGCTGGGGGCAGGACGGCGGCTACTTCGCCTCCACCGAATCCAAGAACGCGTTTCGCGACGAGCTGGCCCACCTGCTCGTCGAACAAAAGATGGCCTTCAATTCGCCCGTGTGGTTCAACGTGGGCGTGCAGGCCAAGCCGCAGTGCTCCGCCTGCTTCATCAACTCCGTCCAGGACAACATGAGTTCGATCATGGACCTCGCCAAGACCGAGGGCATGCTCTTCAAGTGGGGCTCCGGCACGGGCACGAATTTCTCGACCTTGCGCGGCAGCCACGAAACGCTCTCGGGCGGCGGCATTGCCTCCGGTCCGGTGAGTTTCATGAAGGGCTTTGACGCGTTTGCCGGAGTGATCAAGAGCGGCGGCAAGACGCGCCGCGCCGCCAAGATGGTGATCCTCAATGTCGATCACCCCGATATCGTCGAGTTCATCGACTCCAAAAGGAAAGAAGAGCGCAAGGCGCACGTCCTGATCGAGCAGGGCTACGATTCGTCGATCGACGGCGAGGCCTATGCCTCCGTTTTCTTCCAGAACGCGAACCACTCCGTGCGCGTCACCGACGACTTCATGCGCGCCTATGAAGAAGACCGCGACTGGTGGACCCGCCAGGTGACCGACGGCAAGCCGCTTGATAAGTTCCGCGCGCGCGACCTGATGCGACAGATGGGCGAATCCGCATGGCATTGCGGCGATCCGGGCATGCAGTACGATACGACGGTCAACCGCTGGCACACGTGCAAGGGCACGGACCGCATCTACGCCTCGAATCCGTGCTCGGAGTACATGTTCCTCGACGATACGGCCTGCAATCTCGTGTCGCTCAATCTGCTGAAGTTCCTCGGCCCCAATGGCCAGTTCGACACCGAAGGATTCCGCCACGCCGTGGACATTACGATAACGGCGCAGGAGATTCTGGTCGATAACGCGAGCTATCCGACGGAAAAGATCGCTCGCAATTCCCATGACTATCGCCCGCTGGGCATCGGCTACGCGAATCTGGGCGCGCTGCTGATGTCGCTCGCGTTGCCGTACGATTCCGATGGCGGCCGCGATTTCTGCGGCGCGGTCACGGCGCTGATGACCGGCGAATCCTACGCGCAGTCCGCCCGCATCGCCGAGCGCATGGGGCCGTTTGGCGGCTACCCGCGCAACCGCGAGCCGATGCTCGAAGTGATCCGCATGCACCGCGACTCGCTCCGGCCGATCAAGGAAGAAAACGTGCAGCCCTCGCTCCTGCGCGCTGCGCGGGAATCCTGGGACACCGCGCTCGAGCTGGGCGAGAAATTCGGCTACAAAAATTCGCAGGTTTCCGTTCTCGCGCCCACCGGCACGATCGGCTTCATGATGGATTGCGACACGACGGGCATCGAACCCGATCTCGCGCTTGTGAAACAGAAGCGGCTTGTGGGCGGCGGCGTGATCAAGATCGTCAACAACACGGTGCCGCAGGCGCTGATGCGGCTCGGCTACGCGCCGGAGGATGTCGCCCGGATCGTCGATCACATCGACGCGCAGGGCACGATCGAAGGCGCGCCGGGATTCAAGGCCGATCATCTGCCAGTATTCGATTGCTCGCTTGCCCCTGCGGGCGGCGGCCGCTCGATTTCCTGGCGCGGCCATCTGCACATGATGGCGGCGGCCCAGCCGTTCCTTTCCGGCGCGATCAGCAAGACGATCAACATGCCGGAGGAATCGAACGTCGAAGACGTCATGCAGGCCTACACCGAGTCGTGGAAACTGGGGCTAAAGGCTGTGGCCATCTATCGCGATAACTCGAAGCGTTCGCAGCCTCTTTCTGCGGCTGGCAAGAAGGAGGAGGAGAAAGCCGCGGCTCCGCCGGTAACTCAGGCGCCAGTTCCGACGCCGCCGGAACAGCAGGAGCTTTTCCGAGCCTCGGCCCGGCGAAAGAAACTCCCGGCTGAGCGCAACTCGATCACGCACAAGTTTTCAGTGGGCGGCCACGAAGGTTACCTCACCGTGGGCAAGTACGACGATGGCAACCCCGGGGAGATCTTCATCAAGATGGCCAAGGAAGGCTCCACGCTTTCCGGCATCATGGACGCCTTTGCGCTGTCCGTTTCGATTGCGCTGCAGTATGGCGTGCCGCTCCGTGCGCTCGTGGATAAGTTCTGCAACTCGCGCTTCGAGCCTTCGGGCTACACCGGCAATCCGGAGATCCGC
>Ga0187780_10004781_pt1 | contig 10133 bp, 7 predicted proteins | sample 1015_Q2_SP10_20__FD_132429 | JGI IMG/M metagenome (GOLD analysis project Ga0187780, IMG submission 132429) | Tropical peat soil microbial communities from peatlands in Department of Meta, Colombia - 1015_Q2_SP10_20_MG | ecosystem: Environmental > Terrestrial > Soil > Wetlands > Peat | place...
GCGCCTTTGTGAAATGCACAATAAACGGTCCCATTTCTTCGGCATGGTCCACTTCACCTACATGAATGCGCATCTGAATCTATCGTAGCTTGCCTTCATAGCGGTCTCTCTCAGGGTTTGTGTTTTCTTCTTCTAGCTGAAACCGTTGTAATCGCCCAGGCGATTAGGCCGATCGGAGGAATTGCGCCCAGTATGGTAGCAAGGATTAGGGTTTCTGTGCCTGCGGTGACGTCTAACTCAAAGGCCTTCAATACGGCGCCTGTGTTGCCAAATTGATCGTCGGCGATAAAAGAATACGTGAGCGTCAAACCGAACCTAAAACCTGGGTCGGGCGCGGTCATGTTGAATAACCAAGTCCTGTCGGTCGCGTTGAAATCTAAAGGAAGCGTGAAGGTCCCACTCGAGTTCGTGAACGAGGCGACGACGTGACCGACGCTGGGGATTAAGGCGCTTCCGTTCGGGTAGTTCACATTCACAACTACGTAGACTCTCGTGTTCGGGCTGACACGGAGCATGGACCGTGGAAGTTCAAAGATGAACGTTGCTGGGACGACGCTCACCGTTCCCGAGTACGCGCCCCCATTTCCATACGGGTCCGTTATGTTCATGGCCACCGCGTAATCCCCTAACGTAGCGTTCTGGGAAAGACGGTAACCTGCACTCCAATCATGCGTGCCCTGATCGAAGCCCATTGCATTTGACCACGTGAAGTTACCCTTGGAGAGTGTGACATTGAATCCTGATGGCAGCTCGGCTGGCGTGATGATGCTTCCGTTTGGGTAAGTTACGCGTGTTGTGACGTTCAAGAGCGTGGTTCGCTGTGCGGTGGGCGTGTCAACCGTGAACCTTAGAACAGCGGGAATGATTCGCAATGTGATTGAGCCTGTGGCTGTATTGCCAAAGATGTCTGCGACAGTAGCAGAAACCATGAGTGAACCCACGGGCGTCGAAGCATTGGTTTCGTAATCGCCCACAAATTCGTCGAGCGTCCTGTTGAAAGCGATTTGATACTTAGTCCCATGGGCGTCGGTGAGGGTCGCTATGGCTTGAGTAACGTTTGCGAAAGGCTTGCCGTCATGGTAAGTTGGAACGATTGCAACGTTTACGGGAAGCGTTCTTTGAATTGTTGAATTACCTTGAACTGAGAAACCAGTATGTGCAGCGGTCAATTGGAACGTGCTGGAGACTATGGCCTTTCCTTGTCCTGTGTTTCCGTACGTGTCGTCGAAGTCGGTTGGAAAAATTGTGAAATGGAATGAGCCCAAGTTCTGGGAGTATGATGGTGCCCAGACCGCCGTCCACGTGCCCGTTGCTGGAGCGGTGTTTACCATTCTCAGTACGGTTCCTGGGCCGCCGGCGGGGTCGGTTACAAGAAACACTCGCGTCGAATTTTGAGTGGATGTGGTTACGGGGGAACCGTCTGGGTAAGCGATCTTTACGCTGAAGGTTGCGTTGGTAGTTCTCTCAAGGGTGGCCGGAGGTTGCGTTAGTGGCGTAATCTCAACCGAAGTAGTGCCTACAATTGCTGAGGCCCTTGCACTTACGGGGCCTCCAGTATCATACGCGGGGCCGGTGACAGATACGGCAACTTGCCCAAGTGGGAACGAGGGAGACAGCTTGTAAGTGTTATTGAAGTCTCCTTTTGTGTCAACCTTGGCGCTCAGATTTGCCGGAGCCTGCCCAGTTGAGGTTAGCGTTATGGCGATTGTCGAGTTAGGCTTGAACCCGCCGCCGACGACCTGCATGTTGGCTGTTCGTTTGTAGTTGTTGGCGTCGGTTCCGAGGACGCCGAAGTGTGCGATTGCGGCTCGCGTATCTGATCCCTTCGAGGTTGAGAGACTGACTAGGTAGGTTCCGGGTGGGTCTGCTGGTGCAACGGAGATTTGGAAGGGTATGGTGACACCGGTGCCTATGAAGGAGGTCCCGTTGTATTTTGTAGTTCGCTCACCTGGCCGGGCATACCACACGTAATATGTGGTGTTGATCGTTAAGCGTGAAGCCGTAAAATCCACCATACCGCCAATACGCCAAATCGCATAGATTGGCTGAGTTGCTACGATTTGTGGGCCGGGGGCTTGCGCTGCGAGTTTGGGGATGGGAGTAAGAGCTAGGGCAACGAATATGGCAAGAAAGACCGTGAGCAGCTTGCCCTGATTCACAAACAAAGTTGCCCCGCAGCGACTAGGTGACAGGATAGTTATATTTGGCGTCCTCGAACGCAATGCCAGAACAAGAGTATGGCAATAATGACCTCTCCCGAATCTGCGATTGACCCCCTTACTGAACAGGACAATTTGACCAGCGAACTTGCTAACCTTGAGAAGCAGTTCGCAGAACGGAAGGTCCAAGAAAAAGAGTATGAACTCCTCTCCAAGCAGTTGAAGGGGCGAATTCAGAAGGCCGAATCCAACGCTTACAATTTAGCTAGGACAAATGAATCGATTGCCCGAAGACTGCGGCATCGAAACTTTAGCAACCCAGAAATTCAGCAAGTAATCAGCCATTTCCTCAGCATTGGCGATAAGGCGCTGGAACCGTCCTTCGGCCCGGATAGAATACCGCGATACCCGATACAGACGGAAACAGGGGAGACGGTCAATATCGAGCGGAGCCTTCTCCAGAGGATGGCGGATATTGGGATGGTGACTGAGGCGCTTTACGAAAGAAGCGTCTCCTGTCCCAAGTGCAATTCGCCTTCTAATGTCTACTTGCGTTTCAAATGCACGCAGTGCGGCTCCATCGATATCGCAATTAACAGAATGATTGAGCATCTGCAGTGCGGGACAATTCACCAGGAGAACGTTTTCCTTGTGGGCAGAAACCTGATCTGCCCCACTTGCAAGAAACAGTTACAGAGCGCTACTGATTACCGGGTGATTGGTGTTGTCTGCTCATGTAATATTTGCAAGGCGCATTTCGAGGACCCTGTCCAGAGTTTCTACTGCCGAGCCTGCAAGAGTGATTTCTCACTCCCTTCGGCATCGGTTGTTGATGTTTTCACATATAGCATGAGCAAAAGCGTGTACAATGAGGCCCGACGCTTCTTGGGCGTTGACGCCTTGACCAGACTGTTGACGGAGAATGGATATACGGTAAAGTCTCCTGGAACTGTGGTCGTGGTCGGTGGGCATTCTAAAGAAACTGTATTCTCGTTAACCGCCCAAAAGGACAGCAGGTTAATTGCCATAGATGTATCTCAGAGCGATACGGAAGTAGAGGTGGAGCCAGTCCTGGAACTCTTCGTTAAGGTGCTAGAGGCCAACCCGACCCTCTCAATATTCGGTGCCATCCCAGTACTCTCGAAGCGAGCCCGTGACGTGGCGGCAATGCATAACATTCTCGTCGCCGAAGCCCCCAACCCAACCGAGCTGGCCATAAAGGTTCTTGAAATCGCCGGACGCAAATAGATCAAAGAGAGTGGAATGATGACAACCGTCCTAAGCGAACCCGAAAAGAAAACCGCCAAACCCCTCGGATACATTACCTACGACGATGTTGGATTCCAGACAAACGGGAAAACTCAAGGCATAACCTGCTTTATGAGCTCAGACAAAGAACCTCCCCGAGGAATCTACGTTCAGATCGAACACAACAAAGGCGACATCTCATTTGTCGGCCGAATATTAGATGGACCCTTCTTCACTCAACAGCCTGGAGCGTTCTACCTACTTGAACTCACCTCAATGCTCGTAGGAGACCACAGAACAGCGGTGCAAACGCGGCCTAAACCGGGAAGCCACGTGAGCATGCTCGAACCTAAAGAAGTCCAGGCCTACGTAGGTACGACTGGAGATTTCCTATTAGGCCGCATGATCGGACAAAACGAAGTAGAGGTCGCAATAGAGTCCATAGTCTTGAACAGGCACATCGGAATTTTCGGAACAACTGGCGCCGGAAAATCGAACAGCCTACAGGTGATAGCGGAGGAGGCGAGTAGATCGAGTAGGGCAGTGCTCATCTTCGACATTGAAGGCGAATATGTGCGGATGAATGAACCCACAGACGCCCTACTGCCAATCTTAGAGAAGTTCGGTGAGAAACCTCAAGGAGTAAAAAAGTTCCAAGTCTACGTTCCCGCACCCAATTCCAGCCGGAATCTTGACGCCCAGAAGTTCGGCATACCATTCGCCGATCTGGACCTTGAGATTTTCAGTGAAGTACTTGGCCTAACCCCCTTCGAACGCGTATACCTGTTCGACATTGCAAGGAAGGCGAAGGATGTTTCGGGAGCTTTTCGCGCCTACGAAATCGGAACCCTAATTGACGTTTTGAAGAAGAGAATCGATGCACAGCTCGACAAGAATTCGTTGCCTGAGGTTGTTGCGGAAGCCCATATGGGCTTGTACACCAAGCTCTCTATGGCTCAGCGAGCGGGAATCCTCGATTCGCATAGGGCCCGAGAAGTCTTCGATCGCCTCCGCCCGGAGGATATTTGCAGCGCCGGCAAGATTTCAATCATAGACGTAAACGAGTCTTCCGATATTGTTCGCAACATCTGCATAGCCCACCTCCTCAAGGAAATTTTCGACTACAAAACTCGCACCGTCGAAGCCCCCCCAATCCTCATTTTCATGGAAGAAATTCACACGTTTCTGAGCAAGGCTAAGACACGCACCATGATGGCCACTCTCACAATGTTGACCGAGATGGCCAGGAAGGGACGGAAGAGGGGCATAGGGTTAGGCCTAGTTTCACAACAACCGGCCCTCGTCCCGTCGGAACTAATCGAATTGTGCAACACCCGGGTCATGCACAGGATCAGCTCAGAGGCAAACTTGAATGTGCTGAGGAGGTCAACGGGCAATGTCCCAGATTCCCTGTGGGACCTGCTTCCCTCACTCGGAAACGGAGAAGCTTTGATATCGTCACCAAGATATCACCACGCCATCGTCGCCCAATTGAGGCCGAACATGTCAAAGCGCTTAAGAGTCGAGAACAGTTGAATAAAAGGCTGTTTTACTCAGATCAAGTCATGATTGGTTGTGATTTCTAATGAGTGAGGCTGCAAAAGTAAAGACGGGAATACTCGGCTTGGATGAGGTTTTGGAGGGCGGCCTCCCAAGAAATTATGTGCATACGGTCGTTGGCCCGCCCGGGTCGGGTAAGACGACTATGGGCGCACAATTTCTGTACCGTGGTGCGACCCAATATGGCGAAAATGGCGTGTACGTCTCGCTGGAAGAACCACCCCACTCCTTCGCGAGTAACATGATGGGGTTCAATTGGAACATGTTCGATTTGGAAAGCCAAGGGAAACTTGTGCTCCTCGACGCTTCACCACAGCAGGAGGAACCGGGTGTAGAACTGAAGATCCGGGGTGGTGTACTCGGAAACGAGAAATTCGACCTCGACGGCTTGTTAGGGGTTATTGCGAATGCGAGGCGGAGAGTCGCAGCCAAACGCTGCGTCGTGGACTCCCTCGTGTCCATCGCTGGCGCGTACCGGTATGAATCTGAATTTCGTTTCAAATTGCTACAATTCTACAGGGCGCTCTCAGAGCTTGAACTGACGACGCTCGTATTGACCGAATGTCACACGCCCGCGGTCGAAACATTTGGACCTGAGACCCTGCTAGCGCAAGGGTCCTTTTTGCTTCACAGCCTGCGCGAGAAGGACGAGACCATTCAGGTGATGGAGATCCTGAAGATGCGCGGCGTCAGAGTCCACAAGAGAATTCTCGCATACCGCCTCACGCCTGAAGGTTTCGAGGTACGGCCGCAAGAACCTGTCTTCAGGGCTGGGGAAGCCCAACAATGACTGAATCCAGCTCTATGCTAATGTCAAGCCGAGCCCAAGGGGAAGAGAAGACTGGGCCGACGACTGAAATCTACACTGACCCCAATGCCAGGAAAATTCTCCAATTCCTGTTGCCTAGCCCAAGAACACCTATTGCTCCGGAAATTCTTCCAACCGACGAGATACACTACCCGCAGCTAAAAGGCCTGATCGAGCTTGGGCCAGCGCAAACGGTTGAATTGCTCACTCGAATGAGCGATGCCAAAGTCCTCGCATCGGACCTTGTCGACAAAGCCCCCGCCTGCCCGGAGTGCAGCTCAACTCAGGTCAGCACTCGATATACTTGCCCGAAATGTTCCAGCTATGACATTTCCCGAAGCTTCTTGTTTGAGCATTTGAAGTGCGGAAAGGTCTCAAGCGATGATACCTTCAGGAAAGGCGACCGACTGATATGCCCGAAATGTCAGGCGGTGCTACACAATTTCGGAGTCGAATACCGAGCGGTTGGTGCCTGGTACATGTGCAAGAACTGTAATGAATCCTTCAATGCGCCTACGAGTTCACACTTCTGCAGGCCCAAACGACACCAGTTCTCAACGGACAGGACGCGGCTCATGCCCGTCTTCCAGTACAGGTTGAACCCTGAAGCAATAGCCGACATCAGGAAAGAGGTTCTCATGTACAACGACGCAATTACGATGATGGAATCCTTAGGCCTAATCGTGCAAGCCCCCCACGAACTGCTAGGCAAATCGGGACAAACTCAACCCTTCGACATCGTCACAACCATAAAGGGCAGATGGAGCAGCACCAAGACGATAACAATCGACGTTAGCGTTTCTGCGGAGAACGCTTCCATAGAACGGGTCCGTGATTTCGCTGCGAAGGTAAAGGACGTGAAACCTAACGAGAGCTACCTAATCGCAGTGCCAGGGTTGAGCGAGGAAGCAAGAACCCTAGCCAAGAACCTTAAGCTCTCAGTGATCGAAGGTGCCTCTGTGAAGGAAGCAATAACGGCGTTACTTAGCCGGGACACATTCAAGGGCCTAGCGGCCTAGGGGAACATCATGCGAATAGGAAAGAAGGGCGTCTCCGAAATCTTAGCCGCAACGCTACTAATCACCATAACTGTATGCGCGGCCGTTATCTTCTACGTGTACTCATCAAACCTATTGGGATCCCTCACTGCAGCGCAGCCACAGTCCGGGCAATACGCCAACCAGATTACGCTCGAATACTATGATTGGACAACTCTAGGGAGCCTGATTCTTACTGTAAGAAACGTGGGCTCAGGACTGGCAAACATCGCGGGATACTACGTTAATGGACTAAAGCCTACTGTCACAAGCGCTTGCACGTCAGTTACTACCACAACTATTACTACAATTACTACGTTACAGCCTCAGCAGTCGTGTAAAGTAACCCTGACCATAACCGCCGCATCCTTCGTGTCGGGTGTAGCTTACTCGGTGAAGGTCGTGACGAACAACGGCGGAGTCTTCTCATACAGTTGCATTGCGGGGCAGAGGACAGGCGGCTACTGACAGGATGGACCTATCAAAGCGCACCTGTGAATTGCTAGTTTGACAGGTAACCGCGCAGACAGCCCACTGTTGATTGACGCCACAGCGTATCTCAAGAAGATGGTATCCGCCAGGCGAAGCCAAACGAAATACTGCGTCGAAGTGCTGTGCAGGGGACCTGTCACAGACGTACGTGCGCGTGAGGATAGTTTAGAGTCCGTGCTGCTTCAGTGCTGATCTCCACTTCCAAGCTATTTTCAACCTTAACATGAGGTTGGTACCCACAGTCCAGACGAAAGAGACACACCGCCGACGAAAGTGTTCTTCGAATTATTTGTTAGAGCCGCCGAACCCCAAAACATAACGCTAGTAGTCGGTGGCCAATCGCCACCCGTGTTCAGTTGTAGTGTAGTGACTCTGTATATTCCTTGGAAACTTGCGCTCGGTGCAATTTGTTGTGTTGTTGAACTTATCGAATAGAACGTAGGCCCTGTAGCCTTGCTAGCATTGTAATAAACGCCGATTAGACTTCCATCGATGTGATTCGAACCGTACCAGGTTAGATCTAATGTTCCCCCTGCAACCGTATAGTTCATGGTCCCAGTGTTTGTGATGTTTACGGCCAGGTAGAGCGTTGTCTTGTTGCTCCATGACCCGGTGGCCGGGATTGTGGAACATGATCCTGTAGGCGTACATACACCATTGGCCGCCGTAAGCAAAATTTGCTGAGTTACCCATGGGTTAACGAACCATAGTACACCCGCGTCCCCAACGGGTGCGACTTTCCCCAACGTTGGTGACCACGCTGTAACTCCTGAGACTTTTTCGGAGTAACTCGCCCCAGCAGGATACGGTTGCGGGGGTTCCTTGTGGCACTGTATGGAGCCCGGTGGAGTCGTGCCTCCACTGGGTGCTACTCCATTGCCTCCTGCCACTGGGCCAGGCTCATTTATACTATCACATCCTGACGTTGTATTACAAACGCCTGACGACGGTGTTACTTGTTGATATGCGATCTTAACTATCCCTGCGGAAAATGCGAATTGACTTTGACCGCCCATTTGAATCTGAAACGGCCATTGAAATGAGAATACGTTCCCCCTACTTGTAGCGATGAAGATCGTATTCTGGAGTCCCGAAGCGGCTGGCAGAGTGATGGAGCTAGGCAAATACAATAGTACCGCATGATTTACTTCACCAGCGTTGAGGAACTGTGTTGATTGCTTAAACGCGGATGAAGTGGACGTGGGTGTAGTCAACAATGGGTTGAGTATGCAGGGTTGCGGGTTGGGAGACGAGCAACCTGACCCTGCGGATCCTGTTGAGTTTATGTAAATCCTTGTTATCTGAACTTCAATCCCTCCCAAGTTGCTCAAGCTCATATTGTACATGTTGCATCCCCCGCAACCGCTCCAGGCTTGGTTATACACCAGGCCTGGGGAGTTGGCTACGAGATTCTCTAACTGATCTTGATCCTGGTAAAGAGCCATATTGTTGACTGTTTGTTGGTACTGGTCGTATTGTTGCGAAACGAGCACCATCATCCCGAGCGCCGTTAGTATGAGTGTTAGAATTATCAGCCCGCCAATAAGGGTACCAACCGCACGCCGCCGGCTAAGTCGGAAGATGAGAAGCCTAAACATCCTGATGATTCCCATCCTCGAATGCTAATCGTACATCCAAGCTATGCACAACTCCTTAGCATCCAGATCGTATCCAAAATCCGGAGAGTAGAAATGTGACGGAAAAGTAACCGTAACTTTCTGCCGATGGATTGGTTTGACCCCAATCCGTGACTGACGCGTCACCCCAGAACATAACTGAATTAAATGAGGGGATTCCCGAGGGGTCGTTGCTTAGATTCATTGTAGATTGATTGATTTTGTATATCGCGTAGTACGTATTTGCAGCCCCCGGAGTCGTTGTTATGCCCGGTGGAATGCTGGGGGCGCTGGCGGGAGGATAGAATTGTCCAGGGTTCCCATAGTACACGCCAATAAGGGTCCCGTCGAGGTGATCTGCACTGTACCAGGTTAGATCTAATGAACCTGAAGTAGGCGTATACGACGGCGATGACGTTGTCCCTAAGTTTACCATAAACACGTAGATATACATCTGTGTGTTTTGAGCCACAATTGTGGAATCTAGAATCGCATCTGTAACCCATGGGTTTACGAAGTACAATGTGCTACCGGTAACCCCAACCCCATTTATTCCTGTGAGTTTTTCCGCGTAACCTTGAGAAGCAGCCGGGTAAGGTGCTAAGGGCTCATTGTGGCAATATGCCGCTCCGCTCGTGCCTCCACTGCCTCCTGCCACTGGACCAGGCTCATTCTTGCTATCACATCCTGTAGTTGAAGTACATGTTGACGACGAAGTTAATGTTTGATAGGCAACTTTGATTATTGCAGTCGAGAATGCTGATGCGCTTTGACCGCCGATTTGAATCTGAAATGGCCATTGAAATGAATACACGTTCCCTCTACTTGTGACGATGACGACCGAATTTTGAGGGTAGGGAGCAGGATTCGGAGCTGGCAGGGCAACGCCCGTAGGTAACGCGAAGACCACCGTATGATTCGTCTCACCCGCATTGATGAACTGGTTTGCTTGATTGAACGTGTAGCCAGCGATTGTAGTGCTTGGGTTGAGTATGCAGGGTTGCGGGTTGGGAGACGAGCAACCTGACCCTGCGGGGCCTGATGAGTTAATGTAGATCCTTGCGATCTGAACTCCAACCCCACCTGAACTGCCCAAGCTCATAACGTAGCAGTTGTACTCAGTTGTGCCAGTCTTGGTACCACACGTAGATGCAGATGTTGACCAACCGGAAACAGTCGAGTTTACAATTGCTAAGCCTGGATAGTTGGCTAC
>Ga0187780_10004782_pt1 | contig 10132 bp, 9 predicted proteins | sample 1015_Q2_SP10_20__FD_132429 | JGI IMG/M metagenome (GOLD analysis project Ga0187780, IMG submission 132429) | Tropical peat soil microbial communities from peatlands in Department of Meta, Colombia - 1015_Q2_SP10_20_MG | ecosystem: Environmental > Terrestrial > Soil > Wetlands > Peat | place...
CCTGCGTTATCTGGGCAAGCGCGAAAGGATCGACATCGCTCATCGCGTCGCCATCGTGATCGACGACGGCATCGCCACCGGCGCTACCACCCGCGCCGCGCTCCGGGCGACGCGCATGCGCAAGCCGAAAAAACTCGTGCTCGCCGTACCCGTCGCACCCACGGAAACGATGGCTGAGATGCGCGAGGAGGCTGACGACGTCGTCTGCTTGGAAACGCACGATCTATTCGGCGCGATCGGTTACTATTACGACGATTTCCGCCAGACTTCCGACCAGGAAGTCATCGATATCCTCGCTCGATTCCCGGCCGCATCGGGGAGGCGCGTCAAGGCATCCGCGACTTGAGGCGCGTCGCGATGGAATTTTCCATTTGATCTAGCTCAAGGCCGCGATGCCCTGCGGCCTTCAAATTTTGAGCCGGAGGGCTATCATGTTGGACACCGCACCAGCCGTACCAAACCTGTCGATCTCACCCGAGAAGATCTGTTTCATCATCGCCAAAGCGCGCGAATTCGACGCCAAGGACGTGGTCACCGATCCCGACGATTCGTCCAATGCCACCGACGACGCGATGCTTTCGGTGCTCGAGGACCATCCGGACGATCCGGTGGTCCGGGAGTTGATCGCCTTCATCCGAGCCTTGAACGAGGACGAGCAGGTCGACCTCGTTGCGCTGGCGTGGCTCGGACGCGGCGACGGCGGCATCGACGAATGGGACGATCTGCGGGCGGAAGCGGCACGGGCGCACAATAAGCGCACGGCTTCCTATCTCCTCGGGATGCCGCTGCTTCCCAATCACTTGGAGGACGCGATCTCGCAATTCGGCATTTCATGCGATGAATGACGCATGAGCGCCCGCCTCCAGGTCTTCGCGCTGCAGGCCACGGCCGAAATGGGCGAGGCGGTGGCAGAAGCCCTCGGCGTGAAGCTCGCGGCGCATGAGGAGCGCGAGTTCGAAGACGGCGAACACAAGACGCGCCCACTCGACCCCGTTTGCGATGCCGACGTCTACGTCGTGCAGAGCCTTCACGGCGGCCCCAACGAAAGCGCCAACGACAAGCTCTGCCGCCTGCTGTTCTTCATCGGCGCGCTCAAGGACGCGGGCGCCGCGCGGGTCACGGCGGTGGTGCCGTATCTGTGTTACGCCCGCAAGGATCGACGCACCAAACCGAATGATCCGGTAACGACACGCTACGTCGCAAGCCTGTTCGAAGCCGTCGGCACCGACGCGGTGGTGACCTTAGAGGTCCATAATCCGGCGGCCTTCGAGAACGCCGTTCGTCGCCGCGCGGTGACGCTTACCGCCGCCCCGCTGTTCGTGGATTACGCCAAGCGGCTCGGTAACGAGCCGCTTTGCGTGGTCTCACCCGATCCCGGCGGCGTCAAACGCGCCGAATTGTTCCGCGAAGCGCTGGAAGCCGCGCTCGGCCGCCCGGTCGGCAAAGGATTCGCCGACAAGCACCGCAGCGCCGGCGTAGTTACGGGCGATCTTTTTGTCGGCGACGCGGAAGGGGCGACCGCGCTGATCGTCGACGACCTGATCAGCACCGGAAACACTCTCCGGCGCGCCGCGCTCGCGACGCGAAAGGCGGGCGCCAAAAAGGTGATCGCGCTGGTGACCCACGGCCTGTTCATGCCGGGCGCGGCCGAAGTCATTGCCGACCCCGCGATCGAACGCTTCGTCGTTACCGACGCAATTCCGCCGTTCCGACTCGATCCGAAGGCCGCCGCCAAGATCGATACGATCGCCGCCGCCCCGCTCCTGGCCGAGGCCATCCGGTGCCTGCACGAAGGACGCGCGCTTACCGATTTGCTCGTGTTCTGAGCAGGCGCTCGAGGAGCCGCGCGTCGGCGGCGGCAAGCTCCAGATAGGTGCGAGCAAGACGCGGCCATTTTTCCGGCGTGCGCGGATTTGGCTCGAGCAGATGAGCGATGGCAAGCCGCGCCCGCAATGTCGCGCGATAGCACCGGTAGAAGACAAAAAGCGCTTCGGCTGCGCCATTCGGCAAGGCCCGCAGCGCACGACGTTTGATATAGGCGCTTGCGTCGGCGCCACCCAAGCGTTCGCATTCGATGCAGAGATATGCAATTTCATCGAGCGGGTCGACGGCGCGAAGCGCCGGATTGAATTCCAGGCAATCGATGATTCTTACGGAATTGCCGAGCCAGATGTGCTCGGGCCGCAGATCTCCATGCCCGTCGACGATGTGACGTCCGCGCACACGATCGGCGATCAACTCCGATTTCTCGACGAGAAAGCGCCGCTGGGCCGTGTCGATCCGCCGCACGAGCCCACCGGACAGATCGAAACGGCGATCGAGGAGAATTCGCCGGTTATAGGCAAGGCTCCGGCGCCAGTAGGAAAGATGACCGGCGGGAGAAACAAAAACCCTGTCGGCGCTGCGATAAAAGGAGACGAGTGTCGCGACCAAACGATCGAGTTCCTGGTCCGCGAGATCGCCGGCCGCAAGGGCGTGTTCGAGCGTTTGGCTTTCGTCGAGCCGGCGCATGACGACCAGCCAGTCGACGATTTCGCCCTCGCCTCCGATGGCGAGGCCTTGCGGGGTCCGTACGAGCGCGACGACCGCTTCGTAGACATCGGGCGCAAGCCTGCGATTCAGCACGAGTTCCGCGCGGCACGCCGCTTCGCGGCGGGCGAGCGTCGAGAAGTCGAGATAGGGAAACTGCACGGGCTTCTTGAGCTTGTAGACGCGCGCGCCGGCCAGAAAGACCCAGGACATATGCGTCTCGCGGCGGGCCATGTTTTCCGCTGGCGGCGAATAGGCGCCGCTCCCGCTGAGAAAGGCGACCTTATCGCCGAGGGAGACCGCGTCGGCATGGGACGGAGAGATGTCGGCGCACATGGACGGCGGCCCGGTTCCCGCGCGGCGGAAGGCGCCACTCACGGCCTTTCCAGGCTGATCCGCGCGCCGCTCAATTGGTCGAGCACGCCGCTGTCGAGGTGCTCGATCAGCGCACCGATGCTGGTTTCCTTCGCCATTTGTTGCTGCCGCAACTTGCGCCAAACCTCGGCGCAGGCCTTGCCGAAGCTATTGGCATCCACGACGTCGTGATCGCCGGCATAAAGCGAGGTGCCGTCCTTCGTAACCCGAAATTTGACCTTCATACGTCCCTCCGTAGCGGCCGACAGGGCTCGCGAGTGTAAAATTTCGAAGAATATATTTGTGGAATTAGGCGCGGCCGCCGCGGCAACCGCTTTGACGCACGTCAAGGAAAGGTGGGCCTCCTTCTCGGAATGTTTACAAAACTGGGAGCATGAAGTGGCCGCGAAATCCGCCGGGCCGGCGATTCAACCGCTGCCGACCGTGCAACTCTACCGCCCGACCGAGCTCGCAAACCTCGCGTTCTCGACTACGGCGGAATTGCAGCCCATCGAGGGGCTGTTTGGCCAGGCGCGCGCCTTCGAAGCGATCCAATTCGGAACGCAAGTCGACAAGGCGGGCTTCAACCTCTTCGTAATCGGCCCCAACGGCGCCCGCATGCAGGAGGCCGTCAAAGCGTTGCTCGCCGACGAAGCGCGGGCGAAGCCCCGTCCCTCCGACTGGGTCTACGTCAACAATTTTGCCGACGTGGAAAGGCCGATCGCCATCGAACTTCCCGCCAGCCGTGCCCGCGAATTCCACGACGCCATGCACAAGTTGATCGACGATCTCAAGAGCGCCCTGCCGGCCGTCTTCCAGAGCGAGGACTACCAGACGCGACGGACCGCGATCGACGATTCATTTCAGAAAAAGCAGGGTGCGGCTTTTTCGACGCTGCGAGCGAAGGCGGCCGAGAAAAACATCGTCATCCTGAGAACGCCGCTCGGTTTTGCCCTGGCGCCCGCCAAAAACGATAAAGTCGTCCCGCCCGAAGAGTTCAATGCCTGGCCGGAGGCGAAGCGACGCGAGGTACAAGCCACTATCGAAGCGCTCGAACAAGACCTCGAACAGATCGTTCGCCAAATCCCGCAATGGGAAAAGCAGCGGCGCGACGAAGTGCGTCAACTCAATCGCGACTGCGCGAAATATGCGGTCGATCAGTTGATCGACGAAACGAAGGCGGCGTTCGTCGAGATTCCGCGGGTCATCGAGCACATCGAAAAAGTTCGCGCCGATCTCGTCGAAAACGTGGCGATTTTCGTGATGAAGAGCGAAGACGGCGAGGCCGAACCAGTCGACTCGAAACCGGGAAGCCCGTTCGAACGCTATGAAGTGAACGTGCTGATAACCCATGACGATCAAAAGGCGGGGGCGCCCATCGTCGAGGAATTGCATCCCGCGCTCGGCAATCTCATCGGCCGCATCGAATATGTTTCGTTGCACGGCGTTTTGGTCACCAATTTTCGCCTGATCAAGGCCGGCGCCATTCATCGCGCCAATGGCGGCTATCTTCTGCTCGACATTCGCAGCGTCCTGTTGGAGCCGTTCAGCTGGACCGCGCTCAAGCGCACGCTGAAGCGCGGCGAGATCGCGATCGAAGACGTCTCGCGATTCATTGGCCTGACCAGCACCGTGTCGCTGGAGCCGGATTCCATCCCGCTCAAGACGAAGGTCATCCTGTTCGGCGACCGGTTGCTTTATTTCCTGCTCGCCGCGCTCGATCCTGAATTGGCGGACCACTTCAAGGTTCTCGCCGACTTCGAGGACAATGTCGCGCGGACGCCCGAGAACGAAGCGATCTTGGCGCGTCTCGTGGCGACCATGGCGCGGTGCGACGGATTGAACCCCCTCGAGCGCGATGCCGTCGCGCTCGTGATCGAGAACGCGGCGCGGCTTGCCGACCATTCCGGCAAGATGACGTTGGTCACCGAGCAATTGCGCGAGCTTCTGATCGAAGCGGATTTCCGCTCGCGCGAGGCAAAACACGACGTCATCTCGCGAATCGATGTGGATCAGGCCGTGACGTCGCGCATTCGGCGCGCCGCCCGGCTTCGCGACCGGACGCAGGAGGCGATCCTCGAAAAGGTCGCGCTCATCGACACGGCCGGCGCCCATGTGGGGCAGGTCAACGGCCTCAGCGTCATCGAAATCGGCGGTTTTGCCTTCGGGCGCCCGACACGCATCACCTGCCAGGTGCGGCCGGGAAGCGGAAAAGTCGTCGACATCGAGCGCGAGGTCGAACTCGGCGGCCCCCTTCACTCGAAGGGCGTCTTGATCCTCTCCGGCTTTCTCGCGGGCCGCTTTGCGCTCGAAACGCCGATGTCGCTCTATGCGAGCCTCGTCTTCGAGCAATCCTATCAGGGCGTGGAAGGAGACAGCGCCTCTTCCGCGGAACTCTATGCGCTGCTTTCGGCGCTCGCGGATTCCCCGCTGCGTCAGGATCTTGCCGTCACCGGATCGGTCAACCAGCACGGCGAGGTGCAGGCGATCGGCGGCGTGAACGAAAAAATCGAAGGCTTCTTTGATATCTGCCGAGCGCGAGGCCTGACGGGCACCCAGGGGGTCCTCATCCCGCGGGCGAACGTGCAACATCTGATGCTGCGACACGACGTCGTCGAAGCCTGTGCGGCGGGCCGTTTTTCCGTCTATCCGATCGCCACGATCAACGAGGGAATTGCGCTGTTGACCGGCTTGGCCGCGGGCGAACGCGGGGTCGACGGAACTTTTCCCGCCGAGAGCATCAATCGCCGCGTGGAGGAGCGATTGCGATCCTTCGCGGCCATTCGACGAGCCTTCGGCGGACAGAAGGAGGGCGGCCGCTCCAGCGAATAGCGATGCCGATGGAAACGCACAGTTTCAAGCGCCTCGTGCTGGGACTCCAGCTGAACGCGGCCGATCGCACTATGCGGCTCGCGGTTGAGGTCGCCAATCTTCTGCAACTCGAACTGCTCGGATTGTTCCTCGAAGACACGAGCCTGCGCGACCTCGCGGGCGTACCTTTTGCGCGCGAGTTCCGGCCGCTGGGCGGCGGATGGCATCCGCTCGATCCCGAGCGGCTGCTGCGCGAATTTGAAATCGCCGCCGACAATGCCGAGCGAATGTTCGTCGAGGCGGCAAAGGGCCTCGTGGCCCGGTACCAATTCGAGGTGAGGCGCGGCTCGACGGCCGAGAGCTTCGCGTCCGTCTCGCGCAGCGGTGACATCGTCATGATTGCGGCACCCGCGAGCCCGGCGGAGCGCGCGACGCAACAATTTTCGTGGTTGATCGAGGCAGCCTTTCGCTCGGCTGCGGCCGTCATGCTCGTTCCTCCACACATCGCGCGGGCGAAAGGCCCGATCGTCGCGATCGCGACAGGCGCAAACGACCCGAGCCTCGAGATCGCGAGCGCGCTTGCGATGGCGGCAAAAGAGGACCTGGTCGTCGTCGACGCCGATCAAGGCGGCGGCAACCAACTTCTCCTTTCAAAGCTCGCGAGTGCGGGCCTCGCCATCCGGTATGTCGCTGGCAGCGATAAGCCGATCCTCGATGCGAATGCTTTCGCACGAATTTTCCGCGGACTTGAGGAACGTCTGGTGGTCGTCGGCCGCAGCCGCCTTGCCGACGAGGCCGCACTGTCGATCGCCACGGCGCGGCGCATTCCGGTTTTGGTCGTTGGGAAAATTTTGGCCACGGAAGGCGATTGAAGCGCTTTCGCTCACGCGACGGCTTCGGCGGAAACGCACCGAATGTCGAGATCCGCGAAAGCGCGTCGTGTCGCCGCCATCGACCCGTCGACGTCGATACCGCGGCAAGCATCCTCGACGACCGCGACAGCGAGGCCCTCGCGGTGCGCGTCATCAGCCGAGTAACGCACGCAAAAATCAAAGGCGAGCCCGGCCAGAAAAACGCGCGTAAGGCCGCGTTCGCGCAAATAGCCGAGCAGGCCCGTCGGCGTCTTGCGGTCGTTCTCGTAGAAGGTCGAATAGGAATCGATCGCGCGGTGAATTCCCTTGCGTAGCACGAGGCCGGCATGCGGAATGTTGAGCGACTTGTGAAACTCCGCACCCGGCGTTCCCTGCACGCAATGGTCCGGCCACAGGATTTGCGGACCGTAGGCGACGGTAACCGTGTCGTAAGGCCGCTTGCCTGCATGCGCCGAGGCAAACGACAGGTGGTCTCGCGGATGCCAGTCCTGAGTGAGAACGACGTTCTTGAACCGGCCGGCGAGACGATTGACGACGGGCACGACCTCGTCGCCGCGCGGCACCGCCAGGCTGCCGCCGGGACAAAAATCGTTCTGAATGTCGACGACGACCAGAACGTCGCTATCACCCATCGCTATCCTCCTCGCTGTTGCCGGCCCAGTTCGCGATCGACCTCGGCGGCGAGCGCCGTCAGGCGATCGGCAACTTCGACCGGATAGGATGCGCCTGCCTGCAGGCGCTGCAGGGACGTGGGCAGGCGCGCAAGCTCGCCGCTCGCATGGGCGCGGATATCGGCGAGGTTCGGCGCCGGATCGATTCTGCGGCCGCCGAGCATCACCGGCCGAACCAGCGGCTCGCCCGATTGTTTGTCGCCCTCCGTGGACAGAATGTCGCCAACCATGCGGCCGTCCGCCGCGTAACGCCGCCACACCTGCTTGCGGCCGGGCCACGTCACCTTGCCCGCCGAAAGCTTGCGCCGCGGCACGCCCGCATATTCCTGAAGCTTGTACGCGCAATCGAGCGACGGGACATCGGACGAAGTGGTCAGGTTCGTGCCGATGCCGAAGCCGTCGATCGGCGACTTTTCCCGGGCGCTGGCGGCGAGCAGATCCTCGTCAATGCCGCCGCTCGCAAAGATAATCACGTCGCCAAGGCCGCCCGCGTCGAGAATTTTGCGAACGCTTCGGGAAAGCGCCAGGAGATCGCCGCTGTCGATCCGAACGCCGCGGATCGCGATCCCGTCGGCCTTGAGCCGCGGCGCCAGCGCCACGACCTTCCGGGCCGCGGCTTCAGTATCGTAGGTGTCGATCAGGAGCACCAGGTTGTCCGGTCGCGATCGCGCGAAGCTTTCGAAAGCCGTCGCCTCGTCGTCGAAGGCCTGGATGAAAGAATGCGCCATGGTGCCGTAGATCGGAATGCCAAACAGCTTGTCGGCGAGCACCGTGGCGGTGCCGGCAAAACCCGCGATGTAGCTCGCGCGCGCCGCCATGAGGCCGGCTTCGGCGCCGTGAGCGCGGCGCAGGCCGAAATCGACGAGCAGCTTAGCCGGGGCGAGCAACACCATGCGCGCGGCTTTGGCGGCGATAAGCGATTGAAAATGCAGAATGTTGATGAGGCGCGTCTCGACCAGTTGCGCTTCCGGCAACGAAGCGGTCACGCGCAGAATAGGCTCATTGGCAAAAAACGCGGTGCCTTCCGGCATCGCATGGACATCGCCGCGAAAGCGAAAATCGGCAAGATAGTCGATCAGTTTCGACCCGAACCGCCCGCTTTTCCGCAGCCATTCGAGTTCGTCGCCGGAAAAGCGCAAGTGCTCCAAATAGTCGAGCGCGGATGCAAGCCCCGCCGCCATCAAGAATCCGCGTCGCGGAGGCAGCTTGCGCACGAAGAATTCGAAAACGGCCGTTTCTGCCATGCCACGATCCAGATAGCCCTGGATCATGTTGAGCTGGTAGAGATCCGTCAGCAGCGCGCTGGTCGCGGGATCCATGTCGGTTCTCTACTTCAAATCTTCCGATTTGTACCGCTCGAGCCCGCGCCGTTTTTGATCTCGCGCAAAGCGGGCTTTTCGCTCGCACATCTATATTCCGCCATGAGAAAAAACGCGAAAATCGTCTTGCTCGGCGCCGGCAGCGCCTCCTTTGGTCTCAATATGCTGAGGGACCTGTTCGCGGGGCAGGAGTTTCCCCGCGGCACCCTCACCCTCGTCTCCCGCAACGCCGATCACCTGGCGCGCGGCGCCCAGCTCGCCGAATTCCTGAACGAAAAGTCGGGGGCTGGCGTCACGATCGAGCACACGACCGACCGTCGCGCGGCGCTCGATGGGGCGGACTTCGTCGTCAATTCGGCGGCCATCGACCGGCTTCGTCTTTGGAAATTCGATTTCGAAGTGCCGAAGAAGTACGGCATTCGGCACACCTTGGGCGAGAACGCGGGGCCCGGCGGCCTGTTCTTCACCCTGCGCACGATCCCCATGGTCTTCGACTTCATTCGCGACATGGAGGAGCTTTGCCCGAAAGCCTTGTTCGTCAATTTCTCGAATCCCGAGAGCCGGATCGTGCTGGCGATCGCCAAATACAGCCGCATTCGCGCGATCGGTTTGTGCCATGGATTATTCCTGGCGCAGGCATGCGTTGCGAAGATCATGGGGCTTCCGCCCGAGACCGTCGACGTGTGGGGCGCGGGCCTCAACCATTTCCAATGCCTCGTGAGGATTCGACGCCGCGACACCGGCGAGGATCTTTATCCGCTGTTGAAGGAAAAAGATAAAACTTACGATCCGTCTTTCGAGCCGCTGACGCGCGCGGTTTTTCGCGCCTTCGGCTACTGGCTCGGTTGCGGCGACAGCCACCTCGGCGAGTTTCTTCCCTACGGCTATGAAGGCGAGTGCGACGAGCGCGGCTATGACTTCGCCCAGGACCAACGCGACCGCATCACGTTCGCGAAAACCGTGGACGCCGTCCTCGCCGGGACCGCTCCCCTCCCCAGCGATTGGCTGAAGCCCTCCGGCGAACGCGGAGCCGCCGTGATCGCAGGCGTGTTGCACGACCAGAAACGCACGATCGAATCCGGCATCGTCTACAATCAAGGGGCGATCCCGAACCTGCCGCCGGACCTCGCCGTCGAGGTCCCGGTGATGGCGGATGCCGACGGCATTCACCCGATCTCGCTCGGTCCGTTGCCGCCGGCGGTGGCAAACTTGCTCGCAATCCAGGCGAATGTTCAGCAGCTCTCGATGGAGGCCGCCGTGCGCGGCTCGAAGAAAATGGCGATGCAAGCGTTGCTGATCGACCCCGTGGTCAATTCGGCGGTGGCGGCGCGCAAACTGTTCGATGAATTGTGGGAGATCAATCGTTCCTATATTCGCCCCTGTATCTGAAGAGCCGCTTCACGTGGGGATGCGTTTGTCCGCTTTGCCCGCAACCGTGCTTGCCGCGTGGATTTGCTCGGCGCGAGTGTTCACGTCGGTCATCCTTTTCGTCAAATCGACATAAGGATCGTCTTCGATATTGACGATTCCATAATTTGAATTCTCGCCGTCGAAGCGCCCTTCGGCGGGCTGATCG
>Ga0187780_10004784_pt1 | contig 10132 bp, 8 predicted proteins | sample 1015_Q2_SP10_20__FD_132429 | JGI IMG/M metagenome (GOLD analysis project Ga0187780, IMG submission 132429) | Tropical peat soil microbial communities from peatlands in Department of Meta, Colombia - 1015_Q2_SP10_20_MG | ecosystem: Environmental > Terrestrial > Soil > Wetlands > Peat | place...
ATAAGGCCGCCCACGAGGAAGGCCGCCTCGATGCCGATCACCGTGACCACAGGCAAAAGCGCGTTGCGCAGCGCGTGGTCGTAGTTGACCGATGCGTTGGAGGCGCCCTTGGAACGCGCAGTGCGCACGTAGTCCTGGCGCAGCACCTCGAGCATCGAAGAGCGCGTGAGCCGCATGATGAGCGCCGAGCTGCGAAAGCCGACGACCACGGCCGGCAGCGCCAACATGCCGACCTGCGGCCAGAAGCCGTGCACGTCGCTGTCGTAGATCGGGATCTTGCCAAACCACTGCACCGACGCCATGAGCACCAGCAGTCCCAGCCAGAAGGCCGGCAAGGAGAGCCCGCTCAGGCTGAGCACCCGCAGCACGTAATCGAGGCCCGTGTTCTGCCGCACCGCGCTCACGACACCGAGCGGCACGCCGAATAGCACGGCGAAGAACAGCGCCATGCCCGCGAGCTTGGCGCTGATCGGAATGCGCGGCGCGATCTCCTCGATCGCCGGCTTCTCCGAAACGTAGGCGTAGCCCAGGTCGCCATGCGTCAGCCCCGCCACCCAGTGGCCATACTGCTCGAGAATCGGACGGTCGATGCCCAATTCGTGGACGATCTTTGCCTTCTCGCGCGGATCGTCGATGCCCGCCGAATCGACCAGGATGTCGGCGATGTTGCCCGGCACCAGCCGCAGCATGACGAAGATCAGCACCGACATCCCGAACAGTGTCAGGACCATCAGCAGCAGACGCCGGGCTAGATAGCCTGCCATTCGCGCACCGCCCTATTTGTCCAGCCAGACTTCGTCGAAACGCCAGTCATTGTAGATGCTGTTGTGCTGCAGCACGATCCCCTTGACCCTGGGATCCCAGCAGGTGTTGGCGACGTTGTGGCTGATGACCGGCCGTGCCGCATCCTCGACCAGGCGCTTCTCGATGTCCCAGACAAGGCGCCGGCGCTTTTCCTGGTCGAGCTCGGCCGATTGCTGGTCAATCAGCTTGTCGATCTCGGGATTCCTGTAGCCCGAGTAGTTGCGCGGCGAGGACGAGTAGAAGTTCTCGTAGAAATTGACGTCTGGGTCGTCGACGCCCACTCCTGTCAGGTTCATGCCCACCTGGTATTCCTTGCGGGTGACCTTGGTGAACCAGATCGTCGTGTCAATCGGCTCGAGTTCGGCATCGATGTGGATCTGCTTGAGCTGATCGATCAGGATCACAGCTGGGTCGCGATAAAGCGCGATGTTGCGCGTCGACACCTTGGCCTTCAGCGGCTTGTCGGGACCGTAGCCCAGCCCCTCCATGATGTTGCGAGCCTCGGCGCGGCTTTTCTCGACGTCGGGACGATGACCCGGCAAAGTTTCAAGCATGTCTTTCGGCATACCCCAGACGCCGGCGGGCGGCGGCAGCATGGGTCCACCGTCAAGATCATGGCCCTCGCTCAGGATGCGGTTGAACGCCTCGTGATCGAGCGTCAGCATCATGGCGAGGCGAATCTTGGGGTTGTCGAAGGGCGGCGAATCGCGGTTGATCAGGAGGTTCGAAGTGACGTTGGTCGGCCGGTCCTCGCAAACGGCATCCGGCTTCTGAGACTTCACGTCCTTGAGCAGCGGGAAGGTTATGTCGTCGGTGATGGTCATGTCGAATTCGCCCGAAGCAAAGGCGAGCAGCCGCGTGCTGCGGTTGGGCACGATCTTCCACTCGATTGCATCGAGATAAGGCAGGTTCTTCTTCCAGTAGTCGGGATTGCGCACCAGCTTGATCGATTCGTTGCGCTTGAACTCCACCACCTTGAATGGGCCGGTTCCGACCGGCTTGGAGCGCATGACGTTGTCGGGCACATGGCACGAATAGATCGGCGAATAGCCCGCCGCCACAATCGACAGGAACGAGGGCTCGGACTTGTCGAGGTGGAAGGTGACCTCGTCGTCGCCGTTGGTCGTCACTTCCTTGAGATGGGTGTACCAGACGCCGCGCGGCGCCTTGCGCAGGATCCTGATCTTGTTGTCGTCCTTGAGGCCGGCCAGTGCATCGAACGTGCATTTGACGTCCCGCGCCGTGAACGGCTCGCCGTCGTGCCACTTCACGCCGTGATGCAGCTTGAAAGTGAGCCGGGTCTTGTCGTCGTTCCACGACCAGCTGTCGGCCAGGTCGGGCACGATGTGATCGGTGCTGTTGATCCTCTCGTGGGGATCGAACAGCACGAGATTGTTGAACACCGGCATGAATGGCTGGACCGTGGAGATCGTCGATTCCTCGAGGATCGATGCGCTCGGCGGGTTGTCGCGGTGGGCAACGCGGAGGGTGCCGCCCTGCTTCTGCGCCAGGGCGGACGGTGCAGCCGCGATGCAGGCAGCAAGCGACGCGGCCAGGAGAGCCAACCTTGGAGCCACCAATTTTCTCCCTGTTACGCGAAACGCGAGTTGTTATTTTTTACAGGAATTCAGCACAGCATTGGCAGCCGGCAAGGTCAAGCCGGCGAAGTTCTGTCCGCCGGCCCCTTCAACTCGATTTGATTGCCCTCGGGATCGTCGAAATATATCGAAGGGCCGGTTCCTTCCGCGCCGTATCGGGCAACTGTCTCGCCCACCTTGACGCCGAGCGGCGCCAGCCGCGCCAGTATCGCCGCGCGATCGAACGGCTCGATGCGAAAGCAGAGATGGTCCATGTTGCCCACGCCGGCGGCCGGCCGCTCGCGCGCCACCAGATCGAGCAACGAGGCGCCGGCACGCAACTGCACCAGTTTCAGCCTGTCGAGGGTGCGTTCGACGTTGAATCCGAGCGCCTGCTCGTAGAAGCGCACCATCCTGTCGAGGTCGCTGACGCGCAGGACGACGTGATCGATTCGTTCGACATGGAACGACATGGCGTCTAGCCTAGCGCGGGGAACAACACGGCGAAAGCCGCAGGAGGAAACAATGGCCATTGCGACAAACACCGCCAAGGCCCGGCTGAAACGGAACCAGCTGGCGGTCGGCATCGGTGTGCGGCTGGTGCGCAACGTCGACATCATCAAGGTGATGAAGGCGGCGGGCTTCGACTGGCTGTTCCTCGACCTCGAGCATGGCGTGATGTCGATCGAGACGGCGGCGGAAATCTGCGTCGCCGCCCAGGACTCGGGAATCGCGCCGATCGTACGCGTGCCCTATGGCGAGCTCGCCATGGCGACACGCCTGCTCGACGGCGGCGCACTCGGCATCGTCATCCCGCACGTCGACACACCCGAACAGGCGCGCGAGATCGCCGACCGGCTGCGCTATGCACCGCTCGGTCACCGCTCGGTGGGCGGCGGACAGGCGCAGTTCGACTATGCGCCGATGAAGGTGGCCGACATGACCAAGCGGTCCAACGACAACACGCTCGTTACTGTGATGATCGAGACGCCCAAAGCGGTGCGCAACGCCGAAGCCATTGCCGCCGTGCCGGGCATTGACAGCCTGCTGATCGGATCGAGCGATCTGTCGGTCGAGCTCGGCATCCCCGGCCAGAACGGCCACGAGAAGATCCAGGCCGCGGTCGACAGGGTCGTCGCCGCCTGCAAGAAGCACAAGAAATGGCCGGGCATGGGCGGCGCCTACAGTGAGGAGTTGCTGCAGCTCTACATCGGCAAGGGGATGAAGCTGCTGCTGGCCGGCAACGACCTGCCGATGCTGACCGGCGCGGCGCGCGCCCACCAGGCAAAGGTGCGGGCGATGGCGAAGGTGCGCAGGCCGGCCGCCAGGGCGAAGAAGCGCTAGCGCTTTCCCTCGATCTCGATCTCGAGAAGGTGCGGCCTGCCCGACTTGAACGCGGCCGCGACCGCCGGCTTGATGTCGTCGGCCCTGGCGACCCGAGTGCCGGCGACGCCCATGCCGTGCGCCATGTCGACGAAATTCATCACCGGATTCGACAGGTCCATGTGCATGTAGGGCTTGTTCGACTTGACGTCGAAGCGCGCGCGATAGGCGTCGATATTGTGCTTGAGCACGCGATATTCACGGTTGGCCAGGATCACGAACACGATCGGCAGGTCATGGTGCGCCGCCGTCCACAACGCCTGGATCGAATACATCGACGAGCCGTCCCCTGAGAGGCAAAGGATCGGCCGTCTCGCCTCTGCGACCGCCACGCCGATGGCGCCGGCCATGCCCTGGCCGATGCCGCCGCCGCGCCCGCTGAAATAGTCGCCGGGCCCCTTGAAGGTGAAGGTCTTGAAGAGGTCGAGGTTGGCCGTGATCGTCTCGTCGACCACCACCGCGTTCTCCGGCGAGCCCGCCCTGATCTCGGCCATGGCGCGCGCCATCGAGGTCGGCGAGCGTGACCACGCCTTTTCGACGCGCGCCTTCTGTGCCGCTTCGTCGGCGTCCTTCTGCGCTCTCAGCGCCTCGTTGCGTCTGGCGGCGCGGTCGATCCCGGGCAGCGCCACGTCGAGCGCTTCCAGCGCTGCGCCGACATCGGCGAGCACGCCTGCATCGACGGCAAAGTTGTAGGCAAGCCGCGCCGGCGCCGCTTCGATCTGCAGCACCTTGCAGCCGGACGGAAACGGCGATCCCGGAGCGTACCAAACCTCCTCGAAGAAGGGGCCGCCAGCCATCAGCACGAGATCGTTCGATGCGAGCTGTCTGGCAATGCCCGTCGCATCGAAGCCGAGCGTGCCGCGATAGGCCGGGTGATCGGTCGGGAAGGAATTGCGGCCGCGCAGTCCCTCGGACCACACGGCGGCACCGGTCTTCTCGGCAATCCGGACCAGTACCTTGGCGGCGCCGGTGCGCGCCACGTCGTCTCCGCAGACGATCGCTGGGCTGCCGGCTGCCGCAAGCAGCTTCGCCATGGCGGCGATACCGGCCGGATCGGGACGATTGGCGGCAAAGAGTCGAGCCGGCCGGCCGGCGGGAACCTCTGTCTCCTGCTCCATGACGTCGATCGGCAGCGCCACGAACACCGGCCCGGCCGGCGCCTCGGCCGCGACCTTGAAGGCGCGCTGCAGGATCGGCCCCAGCTCGTCGGCACACTCGGCCTGGACGCTCCACTTGGTGACCGGTGCGGCCATGGCGGCGAGATCGTGGCCCAGCACGGGATCGCGCAGCCTGAGCCGGGTGTCCTGCTGGCCTGCCGTCACCACCATGGGCGTATTGTTCCTCAATGCGCCGTATATCATGCCGATCGCGTTGCCGAGGCCCGGCGCCACATGCAGGTTGACGAAGGCTGTCTTGCCGCTCGCCTGCGCATAGAAATTCGCAGCCCCCACCGCCACGCCCTCGTGCAGGTGCACGATGTAGCCGATCTGCGGATAGTCGAGCAGCGAGTCGAGCAACGGGCTCTCGGTCGTGCCGGGATTGCCGAAAATGCGCTCGACGCCGTGATTAACCAGCGTCTCAAAGAACACCTGCCGGCCGCGCATTTCGCTCACCCCCTCAAATTTGTGATAACCAAGGGCATACGGGGGAAACGCATGCAAGCGGATTACGTGGTGATCGGCGCTGGCTCGGCGGGCTGCGTCGTGGCGTCTCGACTGTCGGAAACCGGCGCTTCAGTGATCCTGCTCGAGGCCGGGCCAACCGACTGGCATCCCATGATCCATATTCCGGCCGGGATCCGCGCGCTGATCCGCAATCCGCTCGTCAACTGGAACTACACCACCGAGCCCGAGCAGAGCTCGGGCGGCCGGCGCATCGAATGGCCGCGCGGCCGCGTGATGGGCGGCACCAGCTCGATCAATGGCATGCTCTATGTGCGCGGCGCGCCGGCGGACTTCGATGGCTGGGCGCAGATGGGGTGCCGCGGCTGGAGCTACGACGACGTGCTGCCCTTCTTCAGGAAATCCGAGACCTACATCCAGAAGGGCGATACCGACGTGCGCGGTCAGTCGGGCCCGCTCAAGGTCGAGGACTACCGCACGATTCTGCCGCTCACCCATCGCTTCGTCGAAGCGGCGCAGCAGGCGGGCTTTCCCTTCAACCCCGACCTCAATGGCAAGACGCGGCGCGGCGTCGGCTATTCGCAGATGACGCGGCGCGGCCGCTTCCGCGGCTCGACCTCGCAGACGTACCTGCGGGAAGCGAATGGCCGGTCGAACCTGAGGATCGAGACCGGGGCGCAGATCGGACGTTTGACGTTCGAAGGCAAGCGCTGCGTCGGCCTGACCTTTCGCCGTGGCGGCAGCCTCACCGAGGTGCGCGCCAGGCGCGAGGTGATCGTGTCGGGCGGCACGGTCAACTCGCCGCACATCCTGCAGGTGTCGGGCATCGGCCCGGCCGGACACCTGAAGTCTCTCGGCATCGAGGTCGTGCACGACCTGCCCGGCGTGGGCGCCAACTTGATCGATCACTACGTGATCAGGATTGTGCATCGGGTCAAGGGCACGATCACCATCAACGAGTTGTCGCGCTTCCCGCGCGTGGTGCCTGAGATCCTGCGCTTCGCCACAACGGGCCGCGGCGCGCTCACCTTCGGCGTCACCAGCGCGCAGGTGTTCTGCGACAGCCGCGAGGGTCTCGCCTCGCCCGACCTGCAGCTCCTGTTCACGCCGGGCAGCGCCAATCCGCAGCGCTTCGGCGAGCTCGACACCGAAGCCGGTATGAGCTGTGTCGTGTGCGTGGTGAAGCCCGACAGCCGCGGCACCATCATGGCGGTCTCGTCCGACCCCTTCGCGCGGCCCGAGATCAAGCCAAACTATCTGACCACGCGCACCGACGAACTTGCCCTGATCGGTGGGGCCAAACACGTGCGGCGAATCTTCGCCCAGCCCGCAATCGCCCAACACAGCACAGGAGAATTCCTGCCGGGAAGCGACGTCAGGAGCGACGACGAACTGGTCGCCTTCGCCCGTCGGACCGGCGCCACGATCTACCACCCGGTCGGCACCTGCAAGATGGGAGAGGATCCGCGCGCCGTGGTCAATTCGCGCCTCAGGGTGCGCGGCATCCAGGGCCTGCGCGTGATCGACGCCTCGGTGATGCCGACGCTGACGACCGGCAATACAAACGCGCCGGCCATCATGATCGGCGAGAAGGGCGCGGCGATGATCAGGGAAGACGCAGCTTGACCACGAAAAGCGGGGCCGCGCCATCGCTTGCCCCGCCACGTCGCCTCTGTATTGTGAACGGAGCTTGCATTGTGCTGAGGCTGGAACATGAAGTCGATCTCGGATAGGGCCGAAATCTCCATCGATTTTCCAAACAAGGCCTATATGGGCGCCTTCGGACGCGAATCTTCCTTCGACGTGAAGGTCGAGCCCGAGGAAGTGCTGCTGCGCATCGTTCGCTCGGGAGATGAGCGCCGCGAAGTCGCGGTGCACATTCATTACTACCTGCTGGGCGACATCCTGAAGGAACTCGGCCAGGGTCTGGTCGAGCACGAATTCCTCGACGAGTCTCACCTGCATCGTCTGCAGGAGGGCGCCGACGCCCTCGCGCGCGCGCTCAAAACGCCGAAACCATCCAAGGGCAAGAAGAGCTCGAAGGTCAAGCCGAAGTAGCCGGCCGGATACTAGGGCGCCTTCAATCGCCGGCCAGCGGTATCACCTCGGCGGCGAAACGCTGCAGGCGCTCGATGGATTCGCCGATCGTCTGGCCACGAAAATCGAAGATCAGCTCGTGCACGCCGATCCGGGCGAATGAGCGGATGTCGCCGGCGATCTCGTGGGCCGTGCCGGAGAAGCTGCGGCGTGTCCCACCGCGGTCGGAAACGCCCGTGTCGTAGAGTGGTGCCTTGTAGGAAATGGTGAGCGCGGCAAAATCCCGATCTTGCGCCTCCATCATCTGTTTCAGCGTGGCAAGGTGCATCCGCATTTCGTCGGGCGGCAGCGGCGAGGCGGCAATCGCGCCGACCGGATGCCAGCCATCGCCATGACGTGCGGTGCGGCGAAGCGCGGCCGGCGAATGCCCGCCGACCCATATCGGCGGATGCGGCTTCTGCAGCGGCGGCGGCTCGGCACGAATGCCGGCAAACCGGTAGAACCTGCCGCTGAAAGAAGCCGGCGAACGGGTCCACAGCTCCTTGAAGATGGTGATCCATTCGTCGGTCACGGCGCCTCGCCTGTCGAAGGCGGGGCTGCCCAGTGCCTCGAATTCCTCCTTCAGCCAGCCCACACCCACCCCGAGGGTGACCCGCCCGCCGGACAGCACATCGAGCGATGCAACCATCTTTGCCGTCAGGACCGGATTGCGGTAGGGCAGCACCAGCACAGAGGTCACCAGCCGCAGTTTTTCGGTGGCCCCCGCCACGACGCCCATGATGGAGAATGTTTCGAGCGCGTCGCCGCCGCTCGGGTGTTTGCGGTCGAGCGTGTAGGGATAATCCGACTCGCTTGTCGCCGGGAAGACGATGTGATCGGCAATCATGACCGAATGCAGCCCGAGCCGCTCGCCCTCGCGAGCCAGGCTTAACACGCCCTCGCGTGTGGCGAGCGGGCCGCGGGTCGGCAGGTAGAAACCGTAGCGCATGGAGCGGCCCGACCGGCGCCTAACGACCCCACAACCGGCGGGTGGCGATGTCGGCGCCGTCGCGGCAGCTCTTGAGCTTGGCCCACACCACGTCTTCGGCCACCATCTCGCCGCCCGCGAAGGTGGCGAAACCGCAGTCGCTGGAAGCGATCACCCGGCTGCGATCGCCGACCGCGTCGACCGCCTCGCAGATGCGGTTTGCGACCACCTCGGGGTGCTCGACGAAATTCGTGGTCGAGTCGATCACACCGGGCAGCAGGATGAGCCCGTCGGGAAGTTTCGCCCTCTTGAGCGCGGCGTATTCGTGCTGATGGCGCGGATTGGCGAACTCGATCGAAAGTCCGCCGGCCTTGACCTGGCAGAGCACGGGCAGAATGTCCGCCAGGGGAATGTCATTGACGTGCGGGCCGGCATAGTTGCCCCAGCAGCAATGCAGTCGAACCCGCTCAGGCGGGATGCCCGCCAGCGCATCGTTCAACGCCGCGACGTGCATCTCGGCAATCTTCAGGAATTCCGGAATGCTCTTGTCCTGAAACAGCGTGTTGCGCTCCATCGCCAGATCGGGCGCGTCGATCTGCAGCACGAAGTCCTGCGCGATCAGCCGGTACTCCTTGGCGATCTGGCGCGCGAGGGCGAAGACATAGGTTTCGTGGCTCGGGTAGTGCGCATTGAGAAGCGTGGTGGCGATGATGCCGGGCGATGGCGCGGTCATGAACGCCTCGACCGGTTTCTTCGTCTGCCCCGCCAGCGCCGCCTTGAACATTCGGCATTCTTCCGTCGCGGCCGACAGGTCATCATAGACGACATCAGCCACCGCTTGCGGGGCATTGCGCACCTTGCTGCGGCGGGGCGCCGTGCGCGTCCACTGGGCGGCGTATACGGGGAAGTTGACGTAGTCGGCGGGCAACGGCCGCTTTGATTCGCCGCCGAAGCCCTTCATGCGCTGGGCGACATAGGTCTGAAAGCCGACCCGCGGCTGTTCGCCGTCGTTCACGATGTCGATGCCGGCCTCCGCCTGCTTTGCCACGACGTAGTGCACCGCCTCCTCGCCGAGACGGGCGAGCCGCGCCTTGTCGACCGCCTCGCCTGCCTCGTCGCGGATCAGCAGATCGCCGAGCTCGGGGCTGCGCGGCAGGCTGCCAACATGGGTGGTGAGTATGCGTTCTTCGCTTCGGCGCATGGCGGCTCGCTCCCTTCCCTTCAGAGGGCATGCTGCGTCAATCGCGCGATGGACGCCACTGACAATAGAGCGGCCAGGTCCCCGGCATTCACTCGTAGAAATCAGGCGAGTGCTTCAACCTTTCGAAAGTCGGCAGGTCGTGGTTGATCCAGAGCAGCGCCTGGTGATCGGTCACGGCCTTGACCAGCTTGGCATGCGAAGCATGGGTCTGCTCGGCATTCGTGTTGATCGAGGGGACGCGGTCGTTGTCCCAGTTGTCCTTGAAGTGCGCCGCATCACCGGTCAACAGGACCCAGCCGGTCTTGGCCAGATGCACCAGCAGGGACTGGTGTCCCGGCGTGTGACCGGGCGTCGACAGGAGCGTGACGCTGCCGTCGCCGAAGACGTCGAGATCGCCCGCCAGCTCGCGCATCGGCCGGTCCCTCTTGAACGGCGCGGGCTTGCCCGGAGCGAAGGCCCATTCGACCTCCGCCTTCTGGATCAGAAGCGTCGAGGTCGGGAACAGGTCGACATTGCCGACATGGTCGCCGTGAGTGTGCGA
>Ga0187780_10004787_pt1 | contig 10129 bp, 10 predicted proteins | sample 1015_Q2_SP10_20__FD_132429 | JGI IMG/M metagenome (GOLD analysis project Ga0187780, IMG submission 132429) | Tropical peat soil microbial communities from peatlands in Department of Meta, Colombia - 1015_Q2_SP10_20_MG | ecosystem: Environmental > Terrestrial > Soil > Wetlands > Peat | place...
GTGCACGGCTTCGTGGGCGCATTCGCAGGCGCGGCGCTCCTCGTCGCGGTCGGCGGCACATTGTTCTTCCTGCAGATCCGCAAGCGCCACCTCGAAGCGATCGCCACGGGCGAGCCCGTCACCGTCGGCGCCTGAGGACCGTCCCTCGTTGACCCGCGACGCCGCACGGCGTAGGCTCGTGGAATCTCGTAAACCTTCTTAACTCTCTTGTCGATCACCTCTCGTCGCCGTCTGCTGCTCCCCGTCGCGCTGTTCGCAGTCGGGCTCGCCGCCGGTCTGCGAGGCGCGGCGGCCCCGCCGGCGGTGCACGCGGCGACTCCGGCGGTGCGCGTCGACCAGCTCGGCTACGCGCCCGGCGAGCGCAAGCTCGGGTACCTCCTGGCGGCGACGCCTGCGCCGCGGGCGCCGTTCCACGTCGAGCGCCGCGACGGAACCGTCGTGCTCCGAGGTCGAGCGGGCGCGAGCACAGGCGTCTGGAACACGGCGTTCCGCGCCGTCGAGCCGCTCGACCTCACGTCGTTGCGGAAGCCCGGGACGTACCGGGTCGTCGCCGATCTCCCGCAGCAGGTCGCCTCGCCGTGGTTCCGGATCGCGAGGCCGGCCGTGCTCTTCCTGCCCCGGGTCGCCGACACGGTCGCGTTCTTCCAGGCGAATCGCGACGGCGCCGACGTGATCCCCGGCGCCTTGCACCGCAGGCCTTCACACCTGCACGACACGTCGCTCACGGTCTACCAGCCGCCGCGCTACGAGAGTCCCGACAGCGACGTCATCCTCGGGAAGGCACTCGTGCCGATCGGCGGGCCGGTGGATCTGGTAGGCGGCTGGATGGACGCCGGCGACTTCCTCAAGTTCACGCACACGACCGCGTACGCGGCGACGCTGCTGCTCGCCGCCGCACGGGCGCTGGGCCCGAGCGCGCCGCCGACGTTGCTCCCCGAGGCCCGCCACGGGCTCGCCTGGCTGCACAAGGCCTGGGACCCTCGCACCGGCGTCCTCTACCTCCAGGTCGGCATCGGCTCCGGGAACAAGGCGGGAACCTTCTTCGGCGACCACGACGTCTGGCGCCTGCCCGAGAAGGACGACGGCCTCGAGGGTCCGCAGAACAGGTATCTCCGCAGCCGGCCCGCCTTCCGCGCGAACGCGCCGGGGACTCCGGTCCCGCCGAACCTCGCCGGCCGCGTGGCCGCCGCGTTCGCGATCGCCGCGCAGATCGACGCGCGCACCCGCCCGGCGCTGGCGCGCTCGGAGCTCGATACGGCGGCGTCGGTCTACGCGGCGGCGAAGACGGTCGGCGTCGCGCCGGGCGACGTCGAGACCGCGCTGCCGCACGCCTTCTATCCCGAGTCGTCGTGGCGCGACGACCTCGAGCTCGGCGGCGCCGAGCTCGCACTGGCAGCGCGCAAGCTGGACGATCCGCGAGCTTCGACCTGGTTGCGGGACTCGGCGCACTGGGCACGCGCATACCTCGACCGGGAGGCCGGTCAGGACACGCTCAACCTCTACGACACGAGCGCCCTCGCGCATGCCGACCTGATCCGTGCGCTGCGAGCGTTCGGCTCGCCCGGCGGGCTCGCCGTCGGACAGGGAGCCCTGCTCGCCGACCTGCGCGCGCAGCTGCGCCGCGGGCTCGCTCGTGCTGCCAAGGATCCGTTCCGGTCGGGAGCGGTCTACGACGACTTCGACGCGGCGCCGCACACGTTCGGCCTGGTCGTGACCGCGCGGCTCTACCACGACCTCACCGGGGACGCGCGCTACGACGCGTTCGCCACGGGCGAGCGGGATTGGGCGCTGGGCGCGAACGCATGGGGAGCGTCGCTCATGATCGGCGTCGGCCAGAACTTCCCGCTCTGCCCGCAGCACGTCGTCGCGAACCTCTCGGGCTCGCTCGACGGGAGGCCGCCGATCCTCCGAGGCGCCGTCGTGAACGGGCCGAACGACGCCACGCTCTTCCAGGGCGGGCTCGGCGAGTTCTTCTCCACCGGCCGGACCTGCCCGCCGCACGGCGGCGACGCGTACGCCGCCTACACCGGGCACGGCAGCCGCTACGTGGACGACGTTCGCTCGTGGCAGACGGTCGAGCCCGCGCTCGACTTCACCGCGACGGCCGCGCTCGCGTTCGCGCTTTCCGCGTAGTGGCATCATGGATGGGCCGTGCCCCATCCAGGGTCGAGAGCCGGCATCGCGCTCGCGCTCGTCGTCGCGGTCACCGTGGCCGTAACGTTCGCCCGCGCGGCCAACGGGTCGCAACCGACGTGGGCGTCGCTGCACCGGCCCCTGCAGCTCCATCGGCTGGCGCCCGGGGCGCCGTGCCCCGTGACGACGACACGGAGGCTCGACCACGACCGACTCAGGGGTGTCGGCGCGGGACCGGTCTATCCGCAAGCCGCGTCCTTCAGCCGCTACGACCGGCTGCCGGCGTGGCTGGGCGCCAAGGTGATCTGGATGTGGCCCGCAGAGCTGAAGACTCGCCCTGTGCGGGTGCTCGTGCGCGGCCTGCGGATCGACGGCGACGGCCCCTTCCGCTTCCAGCTCGGCCCGGAATGGGACAGCGCGCCGATCACGAGCGAGCTCCGCCTGGTCACGACCCGGACGGTCGGCTCGTTCAGCACCAGCAACTGGGGCACAACGGTGACGCTGCTCCTCGTCCGAACACCGGGCTGCTACGGCCTCCAGCTCGACTCGGCGGGCGGGACGAGCACCATCGTCGTCCGAGCGGCGTAGCCCGTTGAATCAGACGGCGCTCGAGCGCGCCCAGATGTTGATCCCGCCTTCCGAGGCGTGCTCGTCGATCCTTGCGAGCTCCTCGTCCGTGAAGGAGAGGTTCGCCAGCGCCGCGACGTTCGACTCGAGCTGCTCGAGGCTGGACGCGCCCGCCAGCGTCGATGTCATCCGCGGATCGCGCAGCGTCCAGGCGAGCGCCATCTGCGAGAGCGTCTGGCCCCGCTCCCGTGCGATCTCGCGCAGCGCCCCGATCCTCGCGAGGTTCTCGTCCGTCAGGAGGTCGGGCGAGAGCGACCCGGGCCTGCTCGCCCGCGAGCCTTCGGGGATCCCGTCGACATAGCGGTCGGTCAGCATCCCCTGCGCGAGCGGGGAGAAGCAGATGCAGCCCGCGCCGAGCTCCCCGAGGACGTCGAGCAGGTCGGGCTCGATCCAGCGGTTGAGGAGCGAGTACGACGGCTGGTGGATCAGGAGCGGCGTGCCGAGGTCGCTCAGGATCGCAGCGGCCTCGCGCGTCTTCTGCGCCGAGTACGAGGAGATGCCGACGTACAGCGCCTTGCCCTGGCGCAGCGCGCTGTCGAGCGCGCCCATCGTCTCCTCGAGGGGAGTCTCCGGATCGAGCCGGTGCGAGTAGAAGATGTCGACGTAGTCGAGCCCCAGGCGGCTCAGGCTCTGGTCGAGGCTCGCGAGCAGGTACTTCCGCGAGCCCCACTCGCCGTAGGGACCGGGCCACATGTCGTAGCCGGCCTTCGTCGAGATCACGAGCTCGTCGCGATACGGCCCGAGGTCGTCGCGCAGGAGCTTCCCGAAGTTCTCCTCGGCCGAGCCGTACGGCGGGCCGTAGTTGTTCGCGAGGTCGAAGTGCGTGATCCCGAGATCGAACGCCCGCCGCACCAGCGCCCGCTGAGTCTCGAGCGGCCGGTCGTGCCCGAAGTTCTGCCAGAGCCCGAACGACAGCGCGGGCAGCCGGAGGCCGCTTCGGCCGCAGCGGCGGTAGGGCATCTCCCCGTAGCGACTCTCGGCCGGGACGTACGGCATGCACGCGAGCCTACCCGTCGCACGATCGCCGAAGACTCCTTACCCGATGCTCACGCGTGCGGGCTAGCGTCCCTGCGTGCAGCGGAGCGTTCTCCTCGGCATGCTCGCGGTCGCCGTCGCTGGCGCGATCGCGCTTGGCGGCGCCTACGCGGCGCACGGTGCGGCGACCGCCGATGCCTGTGGGGTGCCGAGCACGGGCACGGTCTGGATCGACTACGGCGAGGGCACCGTGAAGCCGGACACGCGGGCAGTCCTCGCCCGGCCAGGGGTCGTGATCGCGGCGAGCGGAACCGCTCTGCCCGCGGCGTACAGGAGGCGCGGCGCGGCGAGCGCGTACTTCGTCTCGAGCTTGTCGAAGCTCGCAGGGCAGCCGTCCGCGCCGGCCGACCCGGCATCGATCGCGCAGGCTGCGGACGCGCTCTATGCGAAGGCCGTGGCCTCGACCGCGTGTGCCACGCCGTGGGTCGCGCTGAACGAGCTCGCCGGCTCCGGACTGGCCACACCCTGGTCGACGACGAACGCTCAGTACCGAGCGAACGTGCTCGCGCTCATGCAGGGACTGGCCGCCCACGGTGCGCACCCCGTTCTCTGGATTCCCGGGAATCCCAACGTCGCAGGCGACGCGGCAACCTGGTGGCAGCAGGTCGCGCAGGCGGGGGGAATCGCCTACGAGTCCTACTACGACGCCAGGCGCATCTCCGCCCTCGGGTCGCTGCTCGGCAACCGGCGCGTCCGGTTGGGGATGCGGCTCGTGCTCGGCTCGTTCGTGGCCGCGGGAGTTCCGCCGTCGCGGCTCGGCCTCGTGCTCGGATTCCTCTCGGGGCAGATCCCGGGCGCAGGTGGGCGCCAGGGGCTCCAGCCGCGGGACGCGTGGCTGCGCGTCGTCAAATGGGAGACGCTCGCGGCGGAGCGCGTCGCGCTCGACATGCAGCTGGGCTCGATCTGGTCGTGGGGCTGGGGCACGTTCGGCGCGAGCAGCGCCGATCCCGACAAGCCCGCGGCCGCGTGCGTCTACCTCTGGGCGCGCAACCAGTCGCTCTGCAACGGCCCGGCAGCCGGCGGGCCTTCGTTCAACGCCTCCCTCACCGAGGGGCAGATCGTCCTGCCGCCCGGCGTGCTCTGCAACCTGGTGGGCAGCCGCCGGATCAAGGCTGCCGACGTCGCGAGCCTCGCGGCCTTCACCGGGAGCCGCTCCACCGCGCTCGACACGCTCTTCGCCAGGCTCGTGTTCCGCAACCTCCTGCCGATCGGGAACGCCCAGGTGCTCGCGGCGGAGCAGCAGGCGATCGACCGCGAGTTCGGCGGCGACCGCAACGCGTACGTCGCGGCGCTCGCGCAGGCGCACGCGACCGTCGCGATCGCCCGTGGGCTCATCCTCGACGAGCTCCGGCGCCGAGCGATCCCGACGGTGCTCGCAGCACAGGGGAAGAGCGAGCCGCCGTACCAGTGGGAGCAGGCGTGGCTGCTCCACGAGACCACGGCGATGATCTGCGCCCGGGACGAGCTGCCGGGCACCGCGATTCCGGGCAACGACGCGAACCGCAACGTCTCCGTGGTGCCGCTGCTCCAGCGGCTGCCGTTCCTCTTCGACGACACGACGCCGCCCGCACCGCCCGTCGTCGTTGCGACCGTGGTCGGGAAGACCGTCCAGCTCCAGTGGAGCTGGCCGCTCGAGCCGGACGCCGCCGGTTTCGCCGTCTACCGCTCGCCCACGCCGGGCGGCCCCTACACGAAGCTGGACGGCTCGCCGCTCGTGCCGCCGCAGTTCGTCGACACGTCCGCGCCGCTCGGCGTCCCGTCGTACTACGTCGTCACGGTGCTCGACACGTCGGGCAACGAGAGCGCCCAGTCGACCGAGGTCTCGGCGACGCCGACCGGCTAGAGCTCCCCGCGCAGGTAGGCGTCGTCCCCGCGCACCCAGTCGTCGCGCACGGGGCTGAACACGTCGAGCACGACCGAGGTCTCGAGCGCCTCCACCTCGTGGGGCAGCTCGGAGGGGATCGTCAGAGTCTGCCCCGGTTCGACGAGCAGCTCCTCGTCGCCGAGGACGAAGCGGAGCCGGCCCTCGATCACCGTCGAGACCTGCTCGTGGACGTGATGGTGCCGAGGCACGACCCCGCCCTTCTCGAGCAGGATCCGGGCGACCGTCATCGTCTCCGTGTGGAACATCTGGCGGCCGATCAGCGCATTGACCTGCTCGACCGGCAGGTCGTCCCAACGAACGTCGTGCGGCCCCGTCACGATCCGGACACCGGCGTCGTGACCGGCGACGGCAGTGCCGGGCGACCCGGTAGCGCACAGCCGAGCCGGCGCGCAGCACGGAGCGCGACCGGCGCGAGCAGGACGACCGTGCCGTCGATCACCGCATAGCCGGCGGCGATCGCCGACGGCGGGTTGCCGGAGGGGACGTGCGTCCACGGCGTCACCGCCACCCACGTCCAGTCACCAGCCCACGTCCCCGCGATCTCGAGCGTCGTGGTCGCGATCCAGATCGCGCCGAAGAGCTCGCCGCGGCCCGAGTAGAGGATGCACCAGGCGAAGAGCGGCCAGATCAGGGCGCCCGACACGTCCAGCCTGCCGGTCAGGAACGGCAGGAAGGTCAGCCCGGCGATCGACCATCCCGTGCAGAGCGCGAGGATCGTGTAGCGGAATGCCGGCCCGTGGCGCTGCACGAGCGGCAACGTCAGGGCCGTGATCCCGAAGAGGTAGACCAGGGCGTGACCGGGCGGCACGTACAGCGGGATGTTGTGCAGCCGGTAGCGGTACCCGCCCCAGATCAGCGAGCCGATCACCTCGAAGCACGTCGCGACGGGGATGCAGACCCAGAGCTGCAGGCGCCGCTCCCGGTCCACGCGACGGGCGCACACGAGGAGGACGCCGAACGTCACGAGTCCGAGGACGAGCTGCGGCCCGAGGCGCAGCAGCCTTCCGTCGACATAGAGGAGGACGACCGTGAACCCGAGCAGGAAGAGGTGCATCCCGTAGGGGCGCGCCCCGATCGCGGCGCGCCGAGCCGAATCGACGGGCGCCAGCACGCGTCGGTTCCTCGAGGAGCGCCGGCGGCTCGCCCGCGGACCGCTAAGGAGGCGGCTCCTCACGGCCGATAGCCTACTCGTGGAGACCGGGGAGCTGAGGGCTGCGATCGACCTGCCGGTGCGTGTGCGCAGGCCGCCCTACGCCGCCGTGATCGTCGCGGCGACCGCGACCGGGCTCTGGCTCTCGGACGTCTTCCACACGGTCGACCACCTGACGATCCGCTACGGCGTGATCACTGCGACGCTCGGCATCGCGGCGCGGCTCGCGTTCGTCAAGACGAGCCCGCGAGGCGACGAGTTGTCCGTCGTCTCGGCCTGGATTCCGGTCGCGGCGCTCGCGTTCGCGATCGCCCTCACTCCCGTGCGCGGGTTCCTCGAGACCGGCGACACCGACCCTGCGGGCACGCTCGCGCGCCGTTATGGCCTCGTCGCGCCGGGCCAGCAGGTGACCGCGGTCGATCGCTGCATCGCGCGGCGGCTGCACGACACGCGGCAGAACCCGTCGCTCCGCCCGCCACAGATCACCGCCGCCGAGGCGACGGCCTTCTACCGGAGCGTGTGCACCACCGCGCTGCTGCAGTCCCTGCTGCTCGTGAACGGGACTGCGATCGACCGCGGGCGGCTCGCACAGATCGAGCAGCTCACCATTCCGGCGTTCGCGGGGATCTAGCCGACTCTAGGCCTGAGGGCCCTCGGCGGGCGGGGGCGTCCCACCGAGATCGCCGTGCGCGAGCAGATACTCCTCCCGCCCGATCTCACCGCGTGCGTAGCGCATGCGCAGCGTGGCGAGCGCATCGTCGGCGGTGCCGGCGGCCGAGGGCGCCGTGACGGCCGGCTTCCGGAGCGCGATGCGAGCAACCGAGATCGCCAGGACCACGAGCGCCGCCACGAGGAGGATGAAGAGCACGAGCGCCAGCCAGTGGTGGTCGCTTCCGTGGTGCACGAACCCGTGACCGAACCCCGGCCTCCCGTAGACCTGGAAGCCGCCGCGTGGCTGGACTGCCGGCGGAACGCTGGAGGGAAACGGCAGTGTGCTCGGCTGGTTGTCCATCGACCGGACCGTACCCGCTGTCCCGAAATGTCTCGGTTGCGATTCCGTTAGGACTCCCTGTGACGACCGAGCGGCCCGGTTCCCGAGCGGCTCGCACCGATCACTCCTCCTCGTCGTCGCGCTTCGCGAGCGAGCCGTAGCCGATCTGCAGCGACTGCGCGTAGCTGCTGTCCCGCATGTCGAGGAGCGTCTCCTTGGGCGGCGGTCCCCGCTCTGCGACGTTGCCGTCGGCCGGTGCCTGCGCGCGAAGCGCGTCGATCCGCCGGTGGAGCTCCTTGCGGCGGGCCGAGACCTCGCGTTCCTCCGCCTCGAGCTTGCCCAGCCGCTCGATGCTCTCGGGATCGTCTGCGCCCGTGCCGCGGAGGAAGTCGATGCGCTCGTGCAGCTGCCGGCGGCGGCGCGAAGCCGCTCGTTCCTCCTGCTCGAGCTGCGGCAGATCCCCGAGGCTGTCCCCCATGCCGCAAGTGTGGACCACGCCGACACAGCCGGCCATCGGCCGTTCGTCCCGACCTTTCCGGGAGTCCGGCCTAGGCGGGACCGCGTGTTCCCGTGAACGGTATGGGGAATCGACTCGAGCGGCGGAGCGGCCGATGGACATGGCGAGGTTCTCTCCGACTCGGCATGCCCACTCTCTCCACCTGCGCCCGCTGTGCCCGGCTGCTCGACGAAGCGCACGATGCTCCTGCAGCCGCGCGCCGGCCGTGTCCCGTGTGCGGCTCGCTCCGGCGCGTGACGACCGCGAGCCTCACGGCCGAATCGCCGGAGGTGGGAGCTCTCGAGCAGGAGCCCATCCCGAACGACCAGGTCACGGCAGACGGCTCGGGCGCCGCATCGCTCCTCCGTTCTCTCTTCCGTGCCCGCCTCGAGTGGTTCGCAGTCCCGGACGGCCGCTGGCTCGTCCGCGCGCTCAACAGCAACGGCGCCGTTCTCGACGGAGGTCTCGGCACGACGCCGGAGCTCGCGCTCGCCGAGGTCGTACAACGCCTCGTGCCGCCCGCCTCGGCGGCGTGAGCACCGCTTCCCGGCCGCGGGTACCCCCCGCGCGCGCCGCGGAACCTGTAAGGAGCGACCCCTGGCCGCCGTCTGCCGAGGCTGCTACAGGTCTGCTGCCAGATGCCCGAGACGTTCGAGCCGCCGTTGATCCCGCAGCCGCGAATCGAGGCCGGCGGGTTCCTGCCGCTGCTCGAGTTCTTGCCGGACGGCGTCGTGATCGTCGACGAGAATGGACGGGTCGCTGCCGCGAACGCCCCGGCCGAGAGCCTGTTCGGCTACGAGCAGGGCGAGCTGATCGGCGTCGAGCTGGAGACGCTCCTGCCGGAGAGCTCGCGGGCGGCGCACGTGAAGCATCGCGCGGAGTTCGCTCGCGCTCCGCGCGCCCGTGCGATGGGCGCGGAGCTCGAGCTCGCCGCGCTGCGCAAGGACGGCAGCGAGGTGCCGGTCGACGTCAGCCTCGGCCCCTTCAGGACCAGCGAGGGCTTGTTCGTCCTCGCGAGCGTGCGGGACGTGACCGCTCGGCGCCAGTCGCAGGAGCGAAGCGCGGCGAGTGAGGCGCTCCTCGCCCAGGCGCAGCGGGTGACGCACCTCGGCTCGTGGGAGTGGCGGATCGAGACGGACGAGCTGGCCTGGTCGGACGAGCTCTACCGGATCTTCGGGCTCGAGCCGGGCTCCGTGCAGCTCTCGTTCGAGGAGTTCCTGAGCCGCGTCCATCCCGACGACCGGGAGCGCGTGCAGGCAGCGGTCGCCTATTCCGCCGCGACGGGCGAGGACTCGGCCCTGGAGTACCGGATCGTGGTTCCCGACGGCGGCGTCCGCTGGCTGCGCTCCCACCGCGCCGTGGAGCGTGACGCGGATCGGCCGCTACGGATGTTCGGCACGGCGCTCGACGTCACGGAGCAGAAGCAGGTCGAGCAGCGCCTGCGCGATGCGGAGACGCGCTACCGGACGCTGCTCGAGCAGCTGCCGCTCGCGTTCTACATCCGCCCGCTCAGCCTGGCCGAGCCGAACATCTACGTCAGCCCGCAGGTCGAGGCCATGCTCGGCTATCCAGCCGACGAGTGGCTGACCGACGCGGGCATCCTCGAGCAGATCGTCCACCCCGACGACCGTGAGAAGGTCTTGAGAGACGCGAGCCGGGTGCGCAAGACCGGGGCCCCGCTCCGCGCGGAGTACCGGTACGTCGCGGCCGACGGAAGGGTCGTGTGGACGCTCGACGAGACGTATCTCGTGACCGACGAATCGGGCGAGCCCTACGCGGTTCAGGGGTTCCTGCTCGACATCACGGAGCGCA
>Ga0187780_10004788_pt1 | contig 10128 bp, 8 predicted proteins | sample 1015_Q2_SP10_20__FD_132429 | JGI IMG/M metagenome (GOLD analysis project Ga0187780, IMG submission 132429) | Tropical peat soil microbial communities from peatlands in Department of Meta, Colombia - 1015_Q2_SP10_20_MG | ecosystem: Environmental > Terrestrial > Soil > Wetlands > Peat | place...
CAAAACGCCCCATCAGCACCCACGCGGCGAGCATCGACAGCGCGACCAGCACCGCCGCGAACGGCGCGGCTGCTGCGAACGCGACGGTCGAGCTGTTGGCCTGGAACTCCGTGCCCAGCGTGTACATGCTCGGCGGCAGCAGCACCTGCGCCGTGCCCAGGTCACCGAGCACGAACGCGAACACCAGCACGCCCGCCGCGGCCAAACCCGGGCGCGCGAGCGGCAGCGTCACGCGCGCGAACGCGCGCAGCGGCCCGACGCCGAGCGAGCGCGCCGAATCCTCCAGCGCCGGCTCGATCTGCCCGAAGGTCGCGCGCATCGCGACCACCGCGAACGGCACGAACAGCATCGCCTCGGCCGTCACCAGCAGCACCACGCTCTCATACAGCCCCGGCGCGTAGTGGCTCGCCACGTATGCGAGCGCGATCGCCGCCACCAGGTCGGGCAGCGCGAACGACAGGTAGGTAGAGCGCTCCAGCAGTGTCGCCAGGCGCCCCCGGTGGCGCACCACCAGCAGCGCCACCGGCAGCGCGAACAAGAGCGCGAGCAGCGCGCCCGCGATGCCGAGCCCGACCGACGTGACCGTCGCCGGCCACAGGTAGCGCACGTTCGCGGACGCACCGTTCAATCCCGCCTGACTGCTCTGCGTGAACCAGTAGACGAGCGTGCCCACGGGGACGCCCACGCTGATCGCCGCGCCCAGCGCGAAGCCCACGAGCACCGCCGGCCTCAGCGCGCCAAGCCGGTAGCGCACGACCGGCCGGCGCACGCCCTGGCTCACGCGCGTGTAGTTCGCGCCGCCGCGCAGCCACGACTCGCCGAACAGCAACAGCACGCACAGCACGATCGAGAACAGCGACAGCGCCGCGGCGCCCGAGGCGCTGAAGCTGAGCTCGTACTGCGCGTAGATGTGCACCGTGAACGTCTGGTACTTCAGCGCGACGAACGCGTCGAACTCGACCAGCGTGTCCAGCACCACCAGCAGCATGCCGCCGAGCAGCGCCGGGCGCAGCTGCGGCAGGATCACGCGGAAGAACGTCCGGCGCGTGTTCAGACCGAGCGAGCGCCCCGTCTCCTCGAGCGCCGGGTCCATGCCGCGCAGCGCGACCGCCGCGAGCAGGAACACGATCGGGTAGTAGGAGAACGCGATGATGCCCGCCGCGCCGAGAAAGCCCTGCGTGATCGTGCCGATGCTCGCCCATGCATAGCTGGTCACGAACAACGGCATCGTCAGCGGCGCCACCGCCAGCAACGTCCACAGCCTGCGCAACGGCAGGTCGGTGCGCTCGATGAACCACGCGCTGCTCGCGCCGATCAAGCCCGCGAGCGGCGCGGCGACCACCGCCACGAGCACCGAGTGCAGCAGCAGCGTGCGCGCCGAGGACGCGTCGATCGATTTCACCGCAGCGGACACGCCGCCCTGCAGTGCCTGCTCGATCGTCACCCCCACCGGCAGGATCACAACGACCGCGGCCAGCGCCGCGGCCACCAGCAGGCTCCGCGGCGCGCCGCCGCATCGTCCTCGAAGGGGGCGCCCGCGGCGCGCTGGATGTGTCACCACCGCGGGCCCTGCCGGCGTCCTAGATGTTGCCGTCTCCGTCGCTCGCTTCGCCGTGGTTATCGCCATCGCCGTCACCCGCGTGTTCTCCCTGCGGGATGCCGTTACCGGACGATTCCGATTTCGCTTCGGTTTTCGTTTCAGGCGCCGCGGGCGCGCTCACCGGCGTCGACGAGGAAGAGGACGATCCTGAGCTTGAGCTGCCGCAGCCAGCGACGCCCAGCGCAACCAGGACGAAGCTCAGCGCAAGCCAGCCCCGACGACGGGTGACTGCGCGTAGGCCAAATGATGGGGTGAGCATGAAACCTCCGTGGTGATGTGGTAGCCGGCGACGCAAGAGCAAGATCGCCGCTGAACGCTGCCGAGGCGAGTTGATGCGTCTCAGCTCTCTAGACGTCTGCACGCACAAAAGCTTCCACGCCGTCGCCGGCGCGCGCTTCGGTTACGCACGCTTCAGCTTGCTTCGCGCAGCAGGAAGGATCGGCCGAGCGTGGGAGTCTCACCTGGCAGACGACCAATTTGCGACGCTCGCGAGGAGCTCGCGGGGTCGGTGACGAATGGAGGGAAGCGCACTATGAGGCTGAGTATTCGCCGAACCGTACCGCTGTGCATCGGCCTGTCTCTGGCGGCAGTCGTGGCTGGCTGCGGCAGCTCGTCCAGCAGCACCGGCACGAGCAGCTCCGCAACGACGGCAGCGCCCGCCAGCACGCAGGCGACCAGCGCTTCGACCAGCGCCGCGGCCACTGCCGCGCCCGCGCCGGCCAAGAGCGCGACCGGCCAGCTCGCGATCGTCTCGCCGCGAGCCGGCTTGCACATCGGCTCGACGCTCACCGTGCGCGTCGCCGCGACCGGCGCGTCGAGCGCCGGTGCGCACTACCAGTACGTGCTCGACGGCCGCTTCACGCGCTCGGGCTCCACACACGTGACCTTCCACGAACTCGCACCAGGGCACCATCACATCGAGGTCATGATGGTCGGCGGCAATGAGCACGCGAGCACCTCGTTCACTGTGCGCGCGCCCAAGCCAGCGCTCGCCGCGACTGAAGAAGCGCACGCCACGCCGACGCCCGCGGAAGCGCCGCGCCCGACGCCGCAGCCGGCCGAACCGATGCCAGCACCCGAACACAGCAGCCCGCCGCCAGCCAGCGGAGGCATCCCGCAGGGCGAAGGCGCAGGCGACGGCGACGGCGACAACCACGGCGAACCGAGCGACGGCGACGGCAACATCTAGTGGTCCATCCAGCTCGCCCCTGAAAGCGCAGTATCAGGAGTTTCTACTGATTAGCCGCGCGGTTCAATCGCCCTCGCGATGGACCGTGCGGTTCTCAAGTCTCAACGCCGCGCCCGCCGATAGGGGTGCATGGCTGTTGCGCAGGACCTCGCAGAGCTCGCCTCGATCGAGCTTCGCCGGTATGGCGGCGAGCTGCTCGCGCACACGGTCATGCCCACCTCAGTTCCCTCGAACCCGGAGCACGGCAATGCAGACAGGCACGAAGCGAGCAGTCAGATCCTCCCCATCTGAGGCTCTGTCAATCTGGGAGGAGTACCGGCGCACGAACGACGTCCGGCTGCGCGATCGGCTGGTGTTCATGTTCATGCCGATGGTCCGCCACATCGTCTACCGCAAGGCGCGCGAGATCCCCGCGCACTGCGACGCCGAGGACCTGCTGTCATGCGGTCTGGAGGCGCTGATCCGCTCGATCGAGCGCTATGACCCGCACAAGGGCGCCACGCTCGAGCAGTACGCGTGGACGCGCATCCAAGGCGCGGTGCTCGACGAGCTGCGCCGCCACGATTGGGCGCCACGCTCGCTGCGCAGAGACGAGCGCGCGATCAACAACGCACGCTCGAGCTTCCTGGCCGAACACGAGCGTCAGCCGACGCACGCCGAGCTGGCCACGGCCGCGGGCATGAGCCCGGCCGAGCTGAGCGAGCGCCTTGACCAGGCGGCGCTCGCCGAGGTGGGGTCGCTCAACCGCACAGTGCGCTCGGACGAAAGCGAACAACTCGAGCGCATCGACACGCTGCAGAGCTCAGACCGCGAGGGCGACCCGGTGGCAAGCGCCGAGCTCGCCGAGGCCAAGGCGCGCTTCCGCACGGCCTTCGCGCGGCTGTCCAAGCAGCAGCGCGAAGTGCTCGCGCTGCTCTACGTCAACGAACTCACGCTGCGCGAGATCGGCCAGCGGCTGGGTGTCTCAGAGAGCCGCGTCTCTCAGATCCACAGCCAGATCCGCCGTCGCCTCTACGAGCAACTGTCGGGCGAGCTGTCACTTTTCTCGGGCATCTGCTGAGCGCAGGACGCCTACAGGGCGGCCAGGCGCACCCGAACAGCCACCCCACCAAGACGGCCGCTCAGCGCGAGCCCGTGCAACTTCAGCTTGCCATCCAGGCGGCCTCGAACAGTCAGCTGACCGCTGACCTCGGGCAACGCCGAAATGCGGCCGACGATGCGCACCCGGCCGCTGAGCGCGACGCCGGGCACGTCGACCATGCGGTGCAGCGCGAAGCCGTTGGGTTCGCGCGACCAGGAGCCGCCGCGCAGTCCTCCGCCTTCGAAGAACGCCTGGCCGAACAGGTCCTCGAGGGTCATCGCCGCCGCGGTCCCCACGCGCCCCGCCAGCCGCGAGCGGGAACCGGCCGCTGGCACCTGCGCGAGCGATGCGGGCGGCAGCGGCAGCGCCCGCGCTTCGCTTGAGCCGGGGCACGACGCCGGCGCCTGCCCGGTCGTCAGGAACTCGATCATCGCGCCCTTGGCGCAGCCGGTGGTGTCCGTGCTCTCGGTCGAATGCCCGACGCCTGGAATCCGCAGCAGAGTTACGTCGCTGTACCCGGCCGCGACCGTGAGGTCCTGTTCGTATGGCGTGCGCAGGTCATCATCGCCGGAGAGGATCAGCGTGGGAGTCGCCGAGATGCCTGCCGGAGAGGGCGGTGCGGCCGGCGTCGCGGGCCAACCCTCGCACACCGGCACGTTCGACACTTTGGCGACGGTCGCGGGGGCGAATGGAGCGGTGCTGCCGGCGGGCAGCGCGGTGAGCCAGTTGCGCAGGGTGGCGGCTCGCCCCGCGGGCGCGGATTCGGGCGACCACGGCATTTCGTTCTCGATGCAGTACGTGGCCATGAAAAGGGCGCTAGAGGTGATCGCGTCGGTGAACGGCGCCTTCGGCGGTGGGATCGCGTCCCCGAACCACCCGGGCGCGAGCATCGCAGGCGACGCTTCGCCGAGTGGGAGCATCAGGCCGCCACCGACCGCTTCGAGCTGCAGGGTCTGTGTGAGTCGAGCCAGCGGCGCGGCGTCGCCGTGGGCGGCCGCGGCGATCGCCGCGGGCACCAGCTCGCGCGTGAGCGGCGCGAGGTCGAGCCCTGACAGCAGACGCAGCAGTCCGGCTTCGGTCACGCTCGCCCGTCGAAGACGCCCCTTTCCGTTGTAGATCCGTGTTCGCAGCGGGTGGCGGTGCAGCATCGCGACCACGCGCGTGAGGTCCGCATACACGTCGCTGGAGAACGCGCGGCAGGCGCCGGCGCCGCAGCTGCCTTCGTCGAACACCCGCCGCAGCGCGCGCACGCGCTCGTCGTCGATCGGGTCCAGGCCCCGCGGAGGCGCAGGCGAGTCCAGCACCATGCGCGCCACGCCCTGCGGATGCTCGCGCGCGTACATGCCCGCGACGCGCCCGCCGTAGGAGACGGCGAACAGCGAAAGGGGCGTACCGCCCAGTGCTTGGCGCAGCGCGTCGAGGTCTTCGACCGATTCCTGGCTGGTGTAGAACGCGCGTGTGGCGCCGAGCCCTTCGCCGCAGGCACCGACGAAGCCGCTCAACCCACGCTTGAAATCGAAACCCTGTTCGGGAAATGGACACATGAGTCCCTCCGACTGGCCGGTCCCGCGCTGGTCGAACGACACCAGTTCAAAGCCCCGCAGCGCCGGGTCGCGCGCGAGCGGCGCAAGCGCTAGCTCAAAGGGCGGCAGCGCTGGCTGGCCGGGACCGCCCGCCAGCAGCACGATCACGCCCTCGCGCGGCGCGCTCGCTGGCATCCGCTGCACGGCGAGCGCGACGTCGCCGACGGCCGGGGCGGCACAATCGAACGGCACGTCCAGCGTCGCGCATTCCAGTCCGTGCACACGCGCGAACACCTGCGTTGGAGCGCACGGCCCGAACGCCAGCGGGCCGGGTTGCGCGCCGGCGCCGGGAGCAGCCAGCCACAGCACTGCCCAGGCGAGCAAAAGCAGGCCGGCCAATCCCGCGCGTGCGCTCACAGCGCAGATACCCCCAGCGCGGCCGCGAGCCTCGGTCGGGCCGCCGCTGCCGCGGTTTCCAGACGCTTTTCTACCTGTGCGTCGAGGCGTTCAATGGCGCGGACGGTTCGCCGCTGGGACGCTCCCTCATAGCGCCTGAGCAGAGACATGATCGCCTCAGGCCGCCGCTGTTCATTTACCCGGAACAGCTGCAGAAGCGCTCCGAGGCCCGACCTCGCCAAGCGCGCTTCGCCTCGTCCGGAGCCGAGTTCGATCGCGCCAACCTGCTTGAGGAACGTCGTCGTGCTCTGTGGCGGCGCCGCATAGGCGCTCGTCCTCCACGTGGCGATGTCAGCGCATACGTTGGGCAGCGCGAGCGCCGCGACGGCGCGTTCTTCAGCGGCTCGCTCGCGCACGAACCGTGTGAGCACGCGATCGCTCCAGCGCAAGCGGCCAAGCGCGTGAGCAAGCGCGGACGTCGCCGCACGCGCCGGCGCAGCGCCCGCCCAGAATGCCGTCATGCGGACCTCTTCGCCGATTTCGCCAAACGCTTCATCGCGCGGCGCGTACGTCAGCGCCGATGGACATTCCCCGGCGACCTGGCTCACGTCCGCTTCGATCGCAGCGACACTCGCTCCCAGCTCAGCGTGCACAGCACGCGCGTACGCATAGCTCGCATTCAGGTACGCGCCCGTCGCGGCCACGTCCCGCGCGTGGCTGGCGAGCGCGGGCGCGCACAGGCAGACATACGCCGCCAACGCGAGGCCGGCGATCGACCTTCTCACCGGCTGCGCCCGCCACCGGCGCGCCCAACATTGTTTGCGTCCTGCGAAAGCATTCGCGGAAGGTTAGACGTGCGACAATCGGTCCGTGTCCAACCCCGACCGCTTGACAGCGCTCGACTCGACGTTCCTGCATCTCGAGGAACACTCGACCGCGCACATGCACGTCGCCTCGGTGATGGTCTTCGACGGCCAGGCGCCGACGCTGCAGGAACTAGTCGACCACATCGTCAATCGCCTGCATCTCGTGCCGCGCTACCGCCAGCGCTTGGCGTTCGTGCCGTTCGACCAGGGCCGGCCGGTGTGGACCGACGACCCGCACTTCAACCCCTACTACCACATCCGCCACACCGCGCTGCCGCGACCGGCCGATGAGACCGCGCTGAAGATGCTCGCCGGGCGCCTGTTCTCACAGCGCCTGGACCGCTCCAAGCCGCTGTGGGAGATGTGGCTTGTGCAGAGCATGGCCGGCGGGCGCTTCGCGCTGATCGCCAAGACTCACCATGCGCTCGTCGATGGCATCTCGGGCGTGGACATCACGACCGTGCTGTTCGACACCGCGCCCGTGCCCGTGCCGAGCGCGCCGCCCACACCGTGGAATGCCAAGCCGCTGCCCGGGCGCGCGAAGCTGCTCGGCGAGGCGCTCGTCGAGCGCTCGACCGTGCCCGCCGAGATGGCGCGCGGTGCGCGGCGGCTGCTGCGGGCCCCCAGGCGCGCGCTGGCGCAGCTCAGGGACAGCGTCGCGAGCATCGGCGCGACCACGCTCGCCGGCATCAACGAGCCGGCGCCGCCGAGCCCGTTCAACGTCGACATCGGGCCACACCGCCGCTACACGTTCGTCGACGCGGACCTCGCCACCTACAAAGCGATCAAGGATTCACTCGGCGGCACGCTCAATGACGTCGTGCTCGCATCCGTCGCGCTCGCGCTCGGCCGCTACCTGCGCCGCCACGGGCACGCTACGGAGGGGCTCGTGCTCAAGGCGATGGTGCCGGTGTCCGTGCGCAGCGCCGACCAGCGCGGCGCGCTCGGCAACCAGGTCGCCGCGATGTGGGCGCCGCTGCCCGTCGGTGTCGAGAACGCGACCGAATGCCTGCACAAGATCGCCGCCGCGATGGCCGATCTCAAGCAGAGCGGCCAGGCGGTCGGCGCGCAGGCGCTCACCAACCTCGCCGGCTTCGCGCCGCCGACGATCCTCAGCCAGGCCGCGCGCCTGCAAGCACGACAGCCGTTCTTCAACCTCGTGGTCACCAACGTGCCCGGGCCGCAGTTTCCGCTGTACCTGCTCGGCCGGCGCCTGCACGTGCTCTACCCGGTCGTGCCGCTCGCGCAACGCCAGGCGCTCGGCATCGCCGTGATGAGCTACGACGGCCACCTCGGCTTCGGCCTGCTCGGCGACTACGACGCGCTGCCGGACCTCGAGCAGATCGCCGCCGACCTCAAATGGGCCACCGGCTCGCTCGCGCGCGCCGCCGGTGTGCCTCAGCGCTCGAGCCGCTCCCCGAACGGCCGCGCGCGCAAGACGGCCAAGAAGCCCGCGACCGCCAAGCGCACCTAGCCGGCGCGCGTCAGCGACCGATCCCGAGCGCTCGCCGCACGGGCCCTCGCAACAGCAGCCGGTAGGCCAGGTCGCTGGCCGCCAGCATCGTCAAAACGATGGTCAACGCGCTCGGATGGCGCACGATCGAGCTTGGACGAATCATGATGTGTTAATCGGCAGCAGCGAGCGGGTGACTTGAGAATGGCAGCCAGTGACGGGCCGTAGTCTCGGCGTCACCACACAGTGACTGCTAAGGTCCCGGCCTCGGTCTCGCCAGCCGCTTCACAAATGAGCACGCGCAACCGCATACGACAAGTCGCCCAACGCACGGGCGCACTGCCTCTAGCGCGCAGAATCGGGCTGCGTCCGGCGCTGCCGGAGGACGTCAACTGGGCCAAGATCGGCCGCCTGCAGTTCGACTTCCTCGTGCAGGAGGGCCTCAAACCGGAGCACTACATGCTCGACGTCGGCTGCGGCATGCTGCGCGGCGGCTCGCACTTCGTGGGCTACCTCGACCCCGGGCACTACTACGGCATCGATCAGAACGCCGGCGCGCTGGCCGCGGGCGAAGCGAAGCTGCAGCGCGAAGGCATCGCTGAGAAGCGCCCGACGCTCAGGCAGCGCAGCGACTTCACCGTCTCAGACCTCGGGCAGAGCTTCGACTTCGCGCTCGCCCAGTCTGTGTTCACACACCTGACGTTCAACAGCATCGAGCGCTGCCTCGCGCGCGTCGCGCCGGTGCTCAAGCCCGGCGGGCGCTTCTACGCCACCTTCTTTCCGAGTCCCGGACCGCGCCTGCGCGCGGACCCGATCACGGTTTCTGCCAGCGACTACCCGATCGAAGTGCACGTCGACAAAGACCCCTACTACTACGACCCTACGCTGTTCTCGTGGCTGTGCGAAGGGTCCGACCTGCAGTGCGAATACCGCGGCGAGTGGGGACACCCGCGCCTGCAGCAGATGCTGGTGTTCACCAAGCAGGGCGCGCCGTCCAGCTGATCGCCGCACCGTCCACGCCGTGGGATCGCGGTAAGTAGTGCGCCTGGCCCTCTGCCAGCTGAACGTAACCGTTGGCGACATAGTCGGCAACGCACAACGCATCCGCGCGGGCATCGCACAGGCGCGCGAGGCCGGCGCCGAGCTCGTGCTGTTCCCCGAGCTCGCGCTCACCGGCTACCCGCCCGAGGACCTGCTGCTCAAGGAGCACTTCCTCGCCGACGCCGCGGGCGCGTTGCGCGAGCTGGCCGCTGACGCGCAGGACATCGTCGCCGTCGTCGGCTTGCCCGAGCGCGCCGAGGACGTCTACAACGCCGCCGCCGTGCTCGCCGGCGGCTCCGTGCACGCGATCTACCGCAAGGTCTACCTGCCCAATTACGGCGTGTTCGACGAGCAGCGCTACTTCCAGGCCGGCAGCGCCGCGGCCGTCATCGACGTCGGCGCCGCGCGCGTCGGCCTGACCGTGTGCGAGGACATCTGGGAGCCCGGCCCGCCCGCCAGCGAGGAGGCGCTCGCGGGCGCGACGCTGATCGTCAACATCTCCGCCTCCCCCTACCACGCCGGCAAGGGCTCAGTGCGCGAGCGCATGTTCGCGCAGCGCGCGCGAGACAATCTCGCGTGCATCGCCTTCTGCGGCCTCGTCGGAGGCCAGGACGAGCTCGTGTTCGACGGCCATTCTTGCGTGATCGACCACACCGGCGCGACGATCGCGCGTGCCGCGCAGTTCCGCGAGCAACTGCTCGTGTGCGACGTCGACCTCGACGCCGCCGCCGCCTCGCGCCTGCGCGACCCCAGCCAGCGCCCCGCAGCGCGCCGCGCGCAGCACCACGCGCACGTGCTGCCGGCGCTGCCCGCCCCAGCCGACCAGACTACAGCGCGACCGGAAAAGGCCCCAGAGCTGGTGGAGCAGCTTGAGCCGATGGAGGCCGAGGTGTACGGCGCGCTGATGCTCGGCCTGCGCGACTACGTGCGCAAGAACGGCTTCGAGCACGTCGTGCTCGGCGTCTCCGGCGGCATCGAC
>Ga0187780_10004789_pt1 | contig 10128 bp, 10 predicted proteins | sample 1015_Q2_SP10_20__FD_132429 | JGI IMG/M metagenome (GOLD analysis project Ga0187780, IMG submission 132429) | Tropical peat soil microbial communities from peatlands in Department of Meta, Colombia - 1015_Q2_SP10_20_MG | ecosystem: Environmental > Terrestrial > Soil > Wetlands > Peat | place...
ACTCACCGTCGGCTTGGACACGTACTACAAGCTCTCGGCGAACCTGATCGACGAAGGTCAATTTGGCGCGCCGATCATTCTGACGCCGTTTAATTATCAGGCGGGGCGCCAGTACGGCGAGGAATTGACGCTCAATTATTCGGGCGATGCCTTCTCCGCGTATGGAAACCTGTCGTGGCAAAGCGCCATGGGCAGGAACATCGACTCCGCGCAATTTAATTTCTCGGCCGAGGAGCTCGCATACATTGCCAACAATTACATCCACCTGGACCACGAGCAAAAAGTCACGGGTTCAGCCGGCGCTTCGTACAAATGGGGCGACACGCGCGTGAGCGGCGATTTTCTTCTGGGCTCGGGGCTGCGCGCGAACCTCGTGTTGCCCAACGGTGCGGATATTCCCAACGGCATGCACCTGCCCTACTACACGCAGGTCAATGCGGGGGCGAGCCACGTGTTTCACCTGCGCGGCGACGGCACTTTGACGGCGCGTTTTGACGTCGTCAACCTTTTTGACCGGGAGTACCAGATCCGTAACGGCACCGGCGTGGGCGTCGGTGCCCCGCAGTTTGGCCCCCGGCGAGGCTATTTTGTGGGTCTGGCCAAGTCGCTTTAGGCGCTGGCCGTAGTGCCACGACCCCTCGGAGTGCATGGTCTGTCAAGCGTACGCTTATCTGCTCCCGGAGGTTGCGGGCAGGTGACGATGCAAAGGAGGCCGATCATGGCAACGGTATATGAAACGCATGGAGCCTTTAGTTGGAACGAGCTGCTGACGAGCGACGTGCCTGCGGCGCGTAAGTTTTATAGCGAATTGCTCGGCTGGAAGATCCGCGAGATGGAAGGCTCGCCCATGAAATATCAGGTTATCAGCGCGGGCGGCCAGGACATCGGGGGGATGATGGCGATTCCAGAAAAGGCCAAGGGAATGGCGCCAGCCTGGGGCGCCTACGTGACCGTCAAGAACGTCGACGAAACCGTGGGCAAGGTCAAATCGTTGGGCGGTAAGGTCTTCATGGCGCCGCAAGATATTCCGGGGGTCGGACGTTTTGCGGTGATCATTGATCCGCAGGGCGCGGTGCTCTCACTGATTACGTACGTGCAGCGTTAGCGCGCCGTAAATGGCGGCCGGCAGCGCGGACGCGCATTGCCGGCCGCTAGGAAGTGCCCACGGCCTGTAAAGCTTGCGCCAGGTCCGCACGAAGATCGTCGATCTCTTCGATGCCGACCGACAGGCGGACTAAGCCGTCGGCAATTCCCATCTGGTGGCGCCGCTCGGCCCCCATCTCGTGGTAGATCGTTTCGGCCACGGGGATCGCGAGCGTGCGGTTATCGGCCAAATGACTCGAGAGGATGATCAGGCGCAGCGCATCGAGAAACGCGAAGTGGTTGATCTCATCTTTCAGCTCGAAACTTAACAGGGCGCCGAATCCGCTAAAGAGGGTCTTGGCGCGCTCGTGCTGTTTGTGGCTCGCAAGGCCGGGGTAGTACACACGGCGCACCTGCGGTTGCGCCTCGAGCCATTGCGCCAGTGCGGTGGCATTGGCGCAGTTGCGTCCCATACGTAGCTGCAGGGTCTCCGCCCCAATGGCGATTCGATGTGCGTCCTCGGCGCGCAAAGTCCCGCCGAAATCGCGCAAGCCCTTCTTGCGGATTTGCTGCAAACCCCATCCGGCTGCGTCGCCACGGCGATAAGGCGGCAAAATGTTCGCAAAGCTCTTCCAGTCGAACAGACCCGTATCGCATACGGCGCCACCCATTGCGTCGCCGTGGCCACCGATTGCCTTGCTTAAGGAATGGACGATCAGCCCGGCCTGCACGGAGCGGGGACGAAACAGCACCGGCGTCGTCAGCGTGTTATCCACAACGTACAGCAAACCGCGCTGCGCACACAACGTACCGATGCCGGCGAGGTCCGCAACTTGCGTGCGCGGGTTGGCAATCGTTTCCACAAAAACCAACCGTGTGTTCTCTTGGAGGGCCTCTTCGACGGCACTGGCGCGCGTAGCGTCCACGTAACTCACCGCAACACCCAATGCCTGCAGGGTCTGCAGCAGACTGTTCGTGTTTCCAAATAAGTACTGGCTGCTGACCACGTGATCGCCTGCGCGCAGTAGTGCGATGAATACCGCCGCGACGGCCGCCATGCCGGTGCCAAAACAAGCCGTTGCGCGCGCCTCTTCGAGCAGCGAAATCTGCGCTTCGAGCGCCGCACCGGTCGGATTGCCTTGTCGGGCGTAGATGTAACCGGGCTTTTCGCCTTGGAATACGGCAGCCAGCTCGCTGGCGGTCCGGTAGGCAAAGGCCACACCGGTATGCATCGGTTTGTGCGCGGCGCCGTGCTCGACGCCGCCCAGGCGATCGGCATGCAGGATGCGAGTGGTCAGGCCGTATTTCATGGCAAATGGCTGTGGCGTTGCACAGTCGCAATTGTATGCGCCCGGGCACGCCTCTCGTCGCTCGTGGCCATCGCTATCGCGGCGCGCCTTACTCTTTGGCAGGTCGCTTAAGCAACTTGCGTTGCAAGGTGCGTCGATGCATCTTCAGCGCTCGCGCCGTGGCGGAGACATTGCCACCGTTTTCCGCAAGCACGCGCTGGATGTGCTCCCACTCCAGGCGCGGAACCGAAAGCGTTTCCTCCGGTGCGGCGTCGGCATCCGGTGCTTGGTCCTGCAGCAACGCCCGCACGATGGCCTCTACGTCGACCGGCTTGGCAAGGTACTGGCGCGCCCCGAGCTTGATGGCATCAACTGCCGTCGAGATGCTGGCATAGCCAGTGAGCACGACAATCGCGCAATCGCCGTTGGAGCGCTGCAGCGCCTCGATGAGCCGTAGTCCCGAGCCGCCGCCCAGGTTCAGATCAAGCAGCGCGTAGTCGGGGAGGTAGCCCTGTGCAAGTAGTGCCGTGCACGACGAGAGCGAGTCGACGCTTTGGACAGCAAAGCCGCGTGCACCCAGGGCGCGCGCGAGCACACGGGCCAACACCGCGTCGTCATCGACGATCAGCAGGTTCCCGTGGTGGGATGCGGGCGCTGCGGAACTCATGCGGCAACCGCGCTCGCCGGTGCAAGCAAAGCATCGAGGGGCAGGCGCACTTGTGCAACGGTACCACCCCCTTCGCGTGCACTTAGGTTCAGCTGGCCGCCGCTTCGCTCGATGGCCGCATAGGCGAGCACCAGGCCCATGCCGCGTCCCTCACCGCGAGTGCTCACCAGATCGCGTCCCAGGTGCGCCTGCACGTCGTCGGTAATCCCACCTCCGCGATCCAGAACACAAAGTCGCAGCTCCTGGTCGTCCCACGAAACCTCGATCTCGACTTTGTCGGGGCTCGCGTCGGCCGCGTTGTTAAACAAGTTCAGAAAAGCCTGACCAAGGGTGGCCTCGACCGCAAGCCGCGGGCCGGGCCGCGCGCCTGCCAGGCGCACGTTAGGCACGATCAAGGGCCGCTGCACCCGCCAGCGTTGCAGCAGCTCGTCGAACCAGGCGGCAAGCGTCATCGTGCGCAAAGATTCCGCGCGGGAGGTACCCGCTTGTGCCGCTAGTTCGGTGATGATGCGCTTACAGTCGGTGATCTGCGCCTGCATCAATTCGATATCCGGACGTTGCGAGGCACCGAGCGTGGGATCGCGCAGCAGTTCTCCTGCCAGCACCGCCATCGTCGCCAGTGGCGTGCCCAGTTCGTGCGCCGCTCCGGCGGCCAGATTGCCCAACGCTACCACCCGCTCATTGCGCAGCGCCGCCTCGCGCGCGGCGGCCAATTCGGCATCGCGCCGTCGCACCGCGGCGGTCAGGCGGATCACGGACCAGCAGATCGCCACGGCGGAGAACACAAAGATCAGCCACATGCCGATCAAGTGAATCTCCAGTGCCTTTACCGGATCATGAATGTGCACATCAGCATGCACGAAGTTCACGAGCGAGTAGCAGGCGATCGACACCGCGGCCAAGATCGTCGCCAAGCGCGCCTGCAGCATCGCGGCGCCCGCAGCGATCCACAGCAGATACAGACTAATGAGTGGGTTGGTCGAACCGCCAGCCAGATACGCGATGCCAGTTAGCGCAGCAATATCAAACAACAATTGCGCGAACAACTGTCCATCACTGGCGGACTCGCCGTGGTGGCGGTAGGCGATCGACGCAAGGTTCAGCCCCAGCTGCGCCGTGCAAATGGCCAGCACCGGTTCAAGCGTTGCTGCGGTGCCCAACCACTGTGCGGTGAGCACAACGAGTCCGAGTTCAGCGATGACTGCGACCCAACGCAGCGTCACAAGGCGCTGCAAGCGGTTGGACGGGTTAGACGTTGGAGCGAAGCGGGCGATCATCGCGGCGGCAGGACGCCGCCATCATACGGGAGCCATGCCGCAGTTAACTGGGAACTCGCTTCAGCGCTGTCGCGGGCACTGCATAGCCGTCGCGGCGCCCTTAGCCGGTTCGTCCGACTTGGGGCTTTAGCGAAGGATTAGCCAAAACAAGAACCCGCACCCCAACCAGCACAGGAGCCAAAAGGCGAGCCAACCGATGGCCGACGGTGTCCAATTCGCTGCCGAGACAAGTCTGCGCGGGGTCCAAGCGCTGGGAGATGGTCGCATAAGAGAGCGTCTCGCTTGCAGTCGGAGTCCAACCTTGGCCCTGCGGCCAGCCGTCCATTGACGGTGGCTCGCTGCGGCGCGCAACGGCACATCGTCAAGGGAGGCTGGCCCCGCAGGAACCTTGGCCGCGGTTCTCGCCGGGCTTCGCCGCAGCCGCACTGCTTGTCGCCACCGGCCCGGTCCGAGGACAGGTCTTATCCAAGGAAAGAGCAATATGTGTGCCCGCCCTCCCGCCATGATGGTATGAGCGCCTGTTCCAGAAGAAAATCAGTCTACTGGGCGGTCAGGACGGGAGATTGCGTGCGAGGGTGGCCTTGGTGGGAGTCGATGCGGCCAAAGGTCGCGCGTCACGGTTGTGCAGTTTCTGGCAGCGCTGCCCTAGATTGGATCAGTGCTACGCAACAGCTTCGCGCAGCGGCGTGTGCCGGCCGGAAAAACTCCATGCGCTTGTAGAACATTGCCATTAAGCCGAGCGCTATCACCGTCGTAAACAAAAGCGGAAACAACAGCGCCCAAAGCGCCCAGTGGCGCTGGCGCCGCGCCTGGCGGCGCAACCGCTCTCGCGTGGCGCCGTCGTTGGACTGTGTCTGCGTCGGCGCAATCGGCCGGGGGCTCTTGGATGTCATGATCCTCGGATCCTCTGCGGGCTCGCCGTGGTTGCCCACGGCGCATCAAGACACAAAAGACACGGCACGATATGCTCGCGCGTGCCCAACGCTTGAGTTCTTACCCCCTGCCGATAGCCAGCGTATCGACCGATGAGTGTACTTTCGACGAATATCGACCCGCGTTCCGAGGAGTTTCAGGCTAATGCTACTGCGGTGCGCGCGCTGGTGCAGGAACTGCGTGCGCGCGCCGAGTCCGTTTCCCAAGGCGGCGGCGCGGCCGCATGCGAGAAACACGTGGCCCGCGGCAAGCTGCTGGTGCGTGACCGTATCGACCAGTTGATTGACTCGGGTACACCGTTTCTGGAAATCGGACAGCTGGCTGCGTATGGGATGTATGAGGGTGACGCGCCGGCTGCGGGTCTAGTGGCCGGGATCGGCATGGTCCAGGGCGTGCATTGCATGCTCGTTGCCAACGACGCGACGGTAAAGGGCGGCACTTACTACCCCATGACCGTGAAAAAGCACCTGCGCGCGCAAGAGATCGCCCAGCAAAACCGCCTGCCCTGCATTTATCTAGTCGACTCCGGAGGCGCATTCTTGCCCCGGCAGGACGAAGTATTTCCGGATCGCGACCACTTTGGCCGCATTTTCTACAACCAAGCCAACATGTCGGCCTTAGGTATACCTCAGGTGGCTGTTGTCATGGGCTCGTGCACGGCCGGCGGCGCCTACGTGCCAGCGATGTGCGACGAGACCGTTATCGTGCGCGAACAAGGGACGATTTTTCTGGGCGGCCCCCCGCTTGTGCGGGCGGCCACAGGAGAGGTTGTCAGCGCCGAGGACCTCGGTGGCGCTGATGTGCACACGCGCATCAGTGGGGTGGCCGATCACTTGGCACAGGACGATAGACACGCGCTGGCTATCGCGCGGCGAATCATTGCCAATTTGCACCGCGCCGCCAAAAGCCCCATTGCGTCCGCATCGGATGTCACGCCTATCGAAGAGCCGCTGTACGACCCCAGCGAGATTTACGGCGTCGTCCCGGTGGATATACGCAAACCCTACGACGTGCGAGAAGTGATTGCCCGCGTTGTCGATGGCTCGCGCCTGGATGAATTCAAGGCCCGTTACGGCACGACCTTGGTGACGGGATTTGCGCGACTGTATGGGCAGGCGGTCGGCATTCTTGCCAACAATGGCATTTTATTTGGCGAGTCGGCACAAAAGGCGGCGCACTTCATCGAGCTTTGTGTGCAGCGGGAGATTCCCCTGTTGTTTTTGCAGAACATTACCGGCTTTATGGTGGGCCGCGCGGTGGAAAACAGCGGCATTGCCAAGGACGGCGCGAAGATGGTGACGGCAGTGGCCACGGCACAAGTGCCCAAGATCACAGTGCTGATCGGTGGTTCATTTGGTGCCGGCAATTACGGCATGTGCGGAAGGGCGTATTCGCCGCGTTTTTTATGGACTTGGCCCAACAGCCGCATTTCGGTGATGGGCGGCGAGCAAGCTGCCGCGGTCCTGGCGACTGTGCGCCGCGAGGGCATTGAGGCGCGCGGCGGCTCGGTAAATGCGCAAGAGGAGGAGGAGTTCAAGGGGCCTATTCGCGAGCAGTACGAGCAGCAGGGCAACGCCTATTACGCTACCGCCCGGTTATGGGACGATGGGGTGATCGACCCGGCGCAGACCCGGCGCATCTTGGGCCTGTCACTGGCTGTGACGAGCAACGCCCCGGTTGCGCCAACGCGCTTTGGCCTGTTTCGCATGTAAGGCCAAGGCCGCAAAATCAAACTGGCTATCAGGAATTTTCCAATGTTGGTCGTGACTACCGAAAACATTTCCGGACACCGGGTCCTCGAGGTAAAGGGTCAGGTCTTTGGCGTGGTCGTGCGCTCACGCGGACTTGCCGGCAACATCATGGCGGGTTTGCGCTCGATCGTTGGTGGGGAAATTGCCGAATACACGCAACTGCTCGAGGAAGCGCGCCGGCACGCCATTGACCGCATGGTACGCAACGCCCACCAGATGGGCGGCAACGCCGTAGTGATGATGCGTTTTGACTCATCCGAAATGGGCCAGACGATGAGCGAGATCGTGGCCTACGGCACCGCCGTCGTAATAGAAAGAAGCGCGCCCTAACGATGTTACGCAGGGCCCTGCTCCTGGTAGCGCTGGCAATTCTGGCGATAGGCTTAGGCGGCTTGCTGCTAGGTGCGCCCTCGGGCCCACCAATGGCGATTTGGGGGGCGGTGCTATTGGCCGCCGTGCTCGTGGAGCGATGGCGCTACCGCCCATCGAGCCCTGCGCGCCCGGATACCTGGCAGCCTACCGGCGAACGCTTTATTGATCCGGAGTCGGGCCGCCCGATGCAGGTTTTATACAACCCGAGCACCGGCGAGCGGCGCTACGAATGGGTGCAGTCGCAAGATCAGCCGGTGCCGTGATGTTTTCGAGCCTACTCATTGCCAACCGTGGCGAGATTGCTTGCCGCATCATTCGCACGGCGCGCCGCATGGGGCTGCGTACCGTCGCCGTGTACTCCACCGCTGACGAGGGCGCGCTGCACGTGCGAATGGCCGATGCCGCGGCGTGCATAGGGCCGGCTCCGGCGCGCGAGAGCTACCTGCACGCGGACCGGATCGTCGCCGCGGCCCGCGCCAACGGGGCCCAGGCGATCCATCCGGGCTACGGCTTTTTGTCCGAATCGCCGCATCTGGCGCAGGCTTGCGAGCAGGCAGGCATCTGCTTTGTCGGGCCTCCGGCCGAAGCAATCCGCGCGATGGGCTCCAAGTCCGCAGCCAAGGGTTTGCTGCAGGCAGCCGGTGTGCCGCTCACGCCCGGCTATCACGGCGCCAACCAAGACGCCACGTTTCTTGCCGCCGAAGCGGGGCGCATCGGATTTCCCGTGCTCGTCAAGGCCAGCGCAGGCGGCGGCGGCAAGGGGATGCGGCGCGTCGATCAGGCAAAGGACTTTGCTGCTGCGCTGGCTGCTTGCCAGCGCGAGGCTCTGAGCGCCTTCGGATCGGCGCAAGTGCTGATAGAGAAATTTATCCAGCAGCCACGGCATATCGAGATGCAGATCTTTGCCGACAGCCAAGGCAATGTGGTGCATTTGTTCGAGCGGGACTGCTCGGTGCAGCGCCGCCATCAAAAGGTTCTGGAAGAAGCTCCCGCTCCTGGCTTGGCCCCCGGGCGACGGGCTCAGATGGGACGCGCCGCAATTCAGGTTGCACGGGCCGTGGGCTACGTTGGCGCGGGCACGGTCGAATTCATCGTTCCCCACGCGGCGCGTGCCCACGACGTGGGCGAAACCTTTTACTTCATGGAAATGAACACCCGACTGCAGGTCGAGCACGCGGTCACGGAGATGATAACGGGCGTCGATCTGGTGGAGTGGCAGCTGCGCGTTGCCGCCGGCGAGCCGCTGCCCTGTACCCAAGAGCAGCTGCAGTACCGTGGCCACGCGATCGAGGCGCGCATTTATGCGGAGGATGCCGAGCGAGGATTTACGCCCGCCAGCGGAACTATCGAGTACCTGCAGTGGCCGCCGACTTCAGCCAATGTGCGCTTGGACGCGGGCGTGGAGCGAGGCGACGCGATTTCGCCCTATTACGATCCGATGATCGCCAAACTGGTTGCCTGGGATATCAACCGCGAAGGCGCGCGCGCGCGCTTGCGAGCTGCCCTGGTGCAAACGCGCATCGTCGGGCTTGCCAGCAACGTCGCGTTTTTGTGCCGGCTAGTGGATGCGCCCTCGTTTACGGGTGCCGCGCTGGACACCGAACTAATTGAGCGCGATGCGCAGGCTCTTTTGCCTGCGGGCCGGCCGCCTCCACGCGAATTTTGGTTGCTCGTGGCTTTGGCGCAGCTGGAGAACGAAGACGCGGAAGATGCGCGCGCGGGACGCTCTCGCACCGCATGGGGCGGACGCGATAGCTGGCGAACGAACCGGCGCGGGACGCGGACTCTGGAGCTGGTATGGCACGGCGTTGGGCGCCACGAACAGCGTCAAGTTTCGGTGCGAGCGCAAGCCGGCGTGCGCGCGCTCACACTGGAGGGACACACAGTTGGGGGCCACGCTCGCTTTGTGCAGGCGCTACGCAACGGAGGGCGCCTTCAGGCTCATCTGGACGGTACCGCAATCGATGCCACTGCCGTGCTGCATGCTAAGCGCTGGCACATATTTGTCGGCGCACACCACGAAATTTTTGAAGTCCGTGATCCACTGGCTGCCGCAGCCGGCGCTGGCGAAGACGAGGAACACCGCGCATCATTGCTCGCACCCATGCCCGGTAAGATCATCGCGCTGCTTGTTGCCGGCGGCGCACGCGTCGAGCGGAGCGCGCCGCTATTGATCCTCGAGGCGATGAAAATGGAGCACACCGTGCGTGCGCCCCAAGCCGGAACGCTGCGCGCATTTCGCGTGCAGGTGGGCGATCAGGTGAAGATGGGCGAGCAGCTGATGGATTTTTTGCCCGACTCGGCGCCACCGGCAGAAAGCGAAGACGCATTGAAGGCCTAGCTCGATGCGAGGAAAATAGCTTCCTATGCCTGCCGCAGTGAATGCGTTGCCCACGTCGGCGTCGGCCGTGCAATTGTGCGAGGTTGGCCCGCGCGATGGCCTGCAAAACGAGCCGACCCGCCTGCCCCTATCCATCAAGCGTGAGCTCATCGAGCGCCTGGCAGGTTCGGGCTTGCGCCAGATCGAGGCCGGGTCCTTCGTCTCGCCCGAGCGCGTTCCACAGATGGCCGATACGGCGCAACTGCTGGAGCTTTTGCGCACCTGCCCTTCCCTGCGGGCGGTGGCCCTGCCGGTGCTTACTCCGAACCTGCGGGGCTACTCGGCAGCCATCGAAGCTGGTGCAAAGCGTGTTGCGGTGTTTGCGGCAGCCTCGGAGACGTTTTCCCAGAAAAATATCAACTGTTCGATCGCCGAT
>Ga0187780_10004790_pt1 | contig 10127 bp, 8 predicted proteins | sample 1015_Q2_SP10_20__FD_132429 | JGI IMG/M metagenome (GOLD analysis project Ga0187780, IMG submission 132429) | Tropical peat soil microbial communities from peatlands in Department of Meta, Colombia - 1015_Q2_SP10_20_MG | ecosystem: Environmental > Terrestrial > Soil > Wetlands > Peat | place...
ATGAATATCACGAAATAGACGAGGTAAATCACAAAGGCGCGGCCCGCGCTCCCTTCGGTGAGGCGAAAGCTGCGGGAGAGCGATTCGCTCGGCCCCAGATCTTCGAGCAGCGCCGCAGGAACGCAGGTGATCAACCGGCACGAAAGCCAGATGCCCGGGATGATGAGCAGAACCGTCGCCGCAAGGACGGCAAGGCCATTCAGCAGCGTGACACCGAAAAGATTCGCCGCGTGGCCGCGCATCCGCTGCAGCGACTCTCCGATTGTGGTCTTGCGTCCAAGATAGAGTTCGGAAACGGCGTAGACCGTGCCTCCCTGCGCAAAGAGATAAGCCACGAGGTATACGACCAGCCCCACGAGGCCCAACAAGAGCGCGGCCGCACCCAGAGCCGCCGAAGCAGCGGTCTGAGACGGGCTCAGCGTCACCCTGCCGGCACTTCCCGTCAGAAGCACTTGCGCGAGACGAAATGCAAGAATCAGAAGCTGTGGGATCGCCGTGATGCCTAGGAACAGGAGGAAATTGTTGCGATAAAGCGAAAACGTGCGGTCGAGGATTTCGCCGAGTGATAGAGGACGCAGGTCCAAATCGGCCATGGAACCTCCCGACGTGGGCAACAGGATTTCCTGGCGCGGCACTCTAACAAATGGCTATAGAAAAAGCGAGAAACATCGAAGTAACAGAAGGAGGGTTGTGAGAGACAGTACGTCTAGGCACGCGCGGCCTGCGCTCGTCCGAGAACTTCTCGAACCTTTCCGGCAAGCTCGTCGGGGCTGAATGGTTTTTCGATGAACTCTGTTCCCGGATCAAGGACGCCGATATTCACTGCGGCATCCTCCGTGTAGGCGGACATGTAGAGAACCTTCATATCCGAACGAAGTTCGGCAAGGCGCTCGACGAGTTCGCGGCCTTTCATTCCGGGCATCAGAACATCCGTGAGGACAAGATCAATGGCTTCCTTGTGGCGCTCGACCAGCTGGATTGCATCCGTGGCGCGGCTTGCTTCGATGACGGTGTAGCCCTTGATCTTGAGGAACTCTCGCGTCATGCGGCGCACGGCGTCGTCATCTTCCACCACAAGAATCGTCTCCGCGCCGCGCACGGGCTGCGGAAGAGGCCGCGGCGCATCGGGGGCTTCCGTCACTTCCTCGACGCGAGGAAGATAGATTTCGACGGTGGTGCCGTGGCCTACCTTGCTCGAAAGCGTGACACAGCCGCCGCTCTGCGTAACAGTGCCGTACACGCTCGCGAGGCCAAGACCTGTGCCCTTGCTGATATCCTTCGTCGTGAAGAAGGGCTCGAAGACATGCGAGAGCGTGTCGCCGTCCATACCGTGACCCGTATCGCGGACGGCTATCATGATGTGCGGACCCGTTCGCGCGGCATCGTGCCGCCGCACCCAGGCATCATCGAGGTCGGCATTGGCCGTCTGAATCGTCAACTGGCCGCCGCGCGGCATGGCGTCGCGTGCGTTCAGGACGAGATTCATGATCACCTGTTCCATTTGCGCGGCGTCGGCCTTTACGCGACCTAGTTTGGGATCGAGGTCGATCACGAGATTGATGTCGTCGCCCAGCACGGGTGGCAACAAGTCCTGCACTTGCAAGACAAGAACGTTCAGGTCGAGGACGCGCATCTGGAGTATCTGCTTGCGGCTGAAAGCAAGCAAGCGGCGCGTCAAGGATGAGGCACGGTCCGTGGATTTGAGGATTTCGTTCAAGCCGCGCCCAAGAGGACCGTCCGAGGAGACGCGCGTTGAAAGAAGCGCGGCGTGGCCGCGAATCACCATCAGCAGGTTGTTGAAGTCGTGCGCCACGCCTCCGGCCAAGCGGCCCACGGCCTCCATCTTTTGCGCCTGACGCAGGGCCTCTTCCGCTTGCTCACGGCCGACGATTTCCTTCTCGAGGTCGCGATTGGCCGCGGTCAGTTTCCGCGCATGAAGCCAAGCCGTCTCCGCCAAATACACCGTAAAGGCCATGAGCAAGGCCATGAGGATACCGCCAACGAAAACCACTTCGGGCAAAGGCGACTGCGCGTCCGCGAGGGTATGAGGCTTCGGCCACGCATGGACTTGCCAATCCGCATTCTGGAACTTGACGTCGATCCTCTGCACCCAGGCAGCCTCACGCGCGTTCGGCGTGACGCGGGCGCCCAAATCGAAGATCGATTCGCCGTCGTCAGAGATTGTCAGCCAGTAGTCCCGCGCCACGTTCTGCAGGCTGCCGCTGAACAGACCTTGGTACCCGAAGACACCAAGCACGAAGCCGTCAAGCTTCTTGCCGGAATAAGCGGGGACACAAATCAGGAAACCTTTGCCGCGGTCACGCAGATTCACGGGACGCGTGATCGCCGTTTCCGTGGTCCGTTTTGCATGTTCCAAGGCTTCTCGCTCTCGTCCCCCGGCGTTGAATTCCTCGACCCCACCATTCGGGTCTTGCCGAGCCATCCACTTGATGTGGTAATCAGGATCGACCCACGCGACCGCTTCTGAGGCAGGATCGCCGCTCATCACGAGACCGGCATCGGACTCCATGCCCGCTGCTCCAGGGCGCAAGCGCCAGCGTTCTGCAAGGCGTTCGAGCGGCAGCTCGCGTGCTTTCAGTTCCGATTCAATGCTGGATTTCGCGAACTGAAGTTGTTCGTTGGTAGCCGCCTGGATTTCCGCGCGGCGATGCGAGATCAGCAACTGCCAGAATGTCAGTGCGCCGGCAAAAGCGATTAGGAAGAAAAACGCAGGTAGAAGGAGACGGTCAGCGACTTTCCAGAACATACTGGTTGTGGAATGCTGCGGCGTCATCCGTTGAGCCCGTGATCTTGACGGACTTCTCCTGGGGGATGTGCCAGCATTTTCGTTACCGCAGCGGACTTTTCCACAAACAACTCGCGGTTCATATGTCTTTGCGCTGCTTGGGAGTAGCGACAATGGCAAGATTGGCCGAGTGCAGAGAGACCGGGCAGGTAAACGATTGTAGACACCCGTAGCATTTACAGGTCCATTTTTGTGAACCCAGCAGGGCCGGTGGAAAGTGCTGAAATCGGGGCCCCGCGTTCGGTATTGCTCTTGGAGCTACCAGATCCTCAGATGGAGCGCGATGGCCAACAGAGCAAGAATCAAGACAAGAGCAAGCAAGCCCCTTTCAGCAATCTCATTTCGACGACGCCGCCACATTATCATTCCTTCCGCGTGGCCAGTGCCAAGGGCACGAACCGCACTTCGTCGAGGGCGACAAGAAGATACACCGTGCCTGGCGCGGCGTCCAGAAAGAATCTCCCGAACGCCTGTTGAAAACTTAGTTCCACCGGGGTGGAACTTTTTCATCCGGGAAAGCGTATTCTCTGGCAGATGGAGGTAAACCATGGCGGACGCTGACAGGCCGCGGCGGCGAGGTTCGATCACCGGACCGATCATCCTCATCTGCATCGGAATTATCTTTTTGATCGGGAGGTTGCGGCCCGATTTCTATGTGTGGCCGGTCCTGGCGCGCTATTGGCCGCTGATTCTGATCGCTATCGGGCTCGGGCACCTCTGGGACTATTACTGGAGCCGCTCCCATCCCGACGCTGGAGGACCTTACGTCAGCGGATCGGGAATCGCGTGGATTCTGCTGCTGCTCGTGCTCATCGCCGTGGCGTGGCACGGCAGAACCGGCTGGGCGTACGATAGGCCGTGGCATGGCCATTACCACTGGGGCGGGGGACACGAACAGTACTCGACGGAAGCCGTGGAGTTGCAGGGCGCGAAATCCGTGACTGCAAACCTTGGGATGCCGGCCGGAACTCTCGAGATCACGGGAGGCGCGCCTCGTCTGCTTGATGCGGACTTCCGCTACGACAACTTCGACGGAAAGCCCAGCGTCGACTACCACGTTTCCGGCACGCGCGGGGATCTCGATGTAACTCAGGCGGGGGATCATACGAATTTCGGCCGGTCGGACAACGACTGGAGGCTGCGTTTCGGCGGCGACGTTCCCCTCGACCTGCAGCTAAACATGGGCGCGGGCGAGACGAACATGCGGATGGCCGGACTCAATCTCGGCCATCTTGAAATCCATATGGGCGCCGGGGAGCTTCACCTTGATCTCACCGGAATCCACACGAACAATCTCGAAGCCAGTATCGAAGGCGGGGCTGGGGCTGCGGTCGTCCGGCTTCCCAAGGACATCGGAGTGCACGTGGAAGCATCCGGCGGAATCGGGGAGGTTGATGCCCATGGGCTGCAACGCGACGGCGACGCGTACGTCAACGCCGCCTACGGAAAGACTCCCGCATCGATCGACTTGACCGTGCACGGTGGCGTCGGCCAGATCGAATTGATCGGAGAGCAGTAGAGCGTGTTACTCACTCGCACCAGCAGCGGCAGATCGCTTTGACACAATCGCGCGCCTCCGTTAGCGTCAAGGATGCGCGCGGCAATTCCCCGCGCTCGGAATTACAGGGAGCCTTCTTTGGCGCGCCCAATCATCACACTCACGACGGACTACGGCACCAGCGATCACCTTGCCGGGGTCATGAAAGGCGTGATCCTGAGCATCAATCCCGAAGTCAACGTCGTGGACATCACCCACAGCGTGCTGGCTCACGACCTGCTGGATGGCGCGCTCACCATCGGCCAGGCCTACAAATTTTTCCCGCCCAAGACAGTTCACGTGGTCGTTGTCGATCCAGGCGTGGGTACCGAGCGACGCCCGATTCTCGTCGCCGCGGACCAGCACTACCTCATCGCGCCGGATAACGGCGTGCTGTCATCCGTGTACGACCAATCGGAAGCTCTCTACGTCTGGCACATTCTTTCCGAGCACTACTTCCGCACTCCGGTGAGCAAGACATTCCACGGGCGCGACATTTTTGCGCCTGTCGCCGCCTGGCTCACGAAATCGTGGCAGACATCGGCCTTTGGCGAGCAAATCACGGACTTCGTCCGCTTCAATATTCCGAAGCCGAAAGCCGCAGGCAACATCGTGAAAGGCATCGTTCTGCGCGTCGATCAGTTTGGCAATCTTGTGACGAACCTGACGGCGCAGGAAGTTCCAGCGCTTGCAGGCAATGACGGAAAGTTCACAATCAAGGTCGGCAATGCGGTCGTGAAGAAGCTCGTTTCGACCTTCGCACAGGGACCCTCGGGCGAAGCGGTCGGCATCCTCGGATCGAGCGGATACCTCGAAATCAGCGTGAACAAGGCCAGCGCAGCAAGAACTGTGGGCGCCTCGCGCGGCGCTGAAGTCACGGTCGAACTCGGCTAGCCTTCGGAACCGGCTCCCCGCTCGCTTCCTGTCCGTTTAGGTCACCGCGCCAGCGAAGTTACGATTAGATACGATCGCATCCGCGGGTCCAGCCAATCGCGCAGCGCATCTCCCAAGAGATTGAACGCGAGCACTGCCGCCATGATCGCCAGCGCGGGGAAAATCACCATGTGCGGCGCATCGAAAAGATGGCTTCGAGCGTCGTTGAGCATTCCGCCCCAGCTCGGCATCGGCGCGAGAACTCCGAGGCCGAGAAAGCTGAGCGTCGACTCCGCGAGAATCGCTCCGGCCATTGCGATCGTCGCCTGCACGAGCAGGGGCTGAAGAATATTCGGGAGCAGGTGGCGCAGCAGAATACGCGCCGGCGAAGCCCCGAGCGACCGCGCTGCCAGGACGTACTCCATCTCCTTTGCCTGCAAAATCTGCGCGCGCGCGAGCCGCGCGTATCCCGCCCAGCCCGTAATGATCAGGGCCAGGATCACTTTCCCGATTCCCGGCCCGAGAAATGCGGCGAATCCAATGGCGAGCAGGATTCCTGGGAACGAAAGAAATGCGTTGATCAGCACAATGTTCACAATGCGATCTACCCATCCGCCGCAGTAGCCGGCCAGCGCGCCGAAGGCAAGCCCGATGATTCCCGCGCCGAACACGACGCTTACGCCCACGAGCATCGAGACGCGCGCACCGTAGAGCGTGCGCGACAAAATGTCGCGTCCGAGCTCGTCCGTACCCATCCAGTGAGCGACGCTCGAACCCGCGAGCCGGGCCGGCAGATTCTGGGCGGCTGGATCGGCGGGAGCAAGCCACGGCGCGGCCAGGGCGAGAAACACGAGCAAGACGGTGAGCGCGAGCCCCCAGCGTCCGGGGGCGCTGCTGCGAAGAAAGTCTCGCAGCGCGTTCATTCGATCCTCACGCGTGGATCGACCAGCGCGTAAACGAAATCGGTGAGCAAATTCACCGCTACGTAGGACACGGCAATCAGCAGGATGCATCCCTGCAGCAACGGATAGTCGCGCGCGGAGATTGCCTGCACAGCGAGGCGTCCTATCCCCGGCCATGCAAAAATCGTTTCGGTAACAATGGCTCCGGCAAGAAGCGTGCCGAACTGCAGGCCGAGAATCGTCAGAATCGGAATCAGCGCATTCCGGAAAGCGTGCCGGAAAAGAACCTGCGACTCCGAAAGTCCTTTCGCGCGAGCCGTGCGAACGTAGTCGCTTGAAAGCTCTTCGATCACCGCACTGCGCACCATGCGTGTCAAAATCGCGGCAAGAGCGGCGCCGAGCGTCACCGCCGGAAGCACGAGATGCGCCGGACCGCCCCGGCCCGAGACCGGCAGCCATCCGAGAATTACGGAAAAAACGAGAATCAGCACCGGCCCTAGCGCAAAGTTCGGAACCGAAAGCCCGAGAAGCGTGAACAGGCCGACCGCATGATCGGAAGCCGCACCTCGATGCTCCGCGGCATACATCCCTGCGGGAATTGCGATTGCCATGCAGACCAAAAGGGCGACCAGAGCAAGTTCCAATGTGGCGGGATAATGTTCCATCACCACGCGCGCCACCGGCTGCTGGAACCGAAACGACTCGCCTAAGTTCCCGCGCAGAACTCCCCCGAGATAGTTCACGTATTGTGTGGCGATCGGCTGATCGAGTCCAAGAGAATGGCGAAGCTGGCGTACGTCGTCCATGCGCGCGCCTTCGCCGAGCATCTGCTGGACGGGATCGCCGGGAATGATGTGCGCCAGCAGGAAAACCAGAGTAACGATCAACCACAGCGCCGGAAGGGCGAGCAGTACACGATTCAGGATATGCCGGATCATCCGCGCCCACGCTCCTCGGCAGCGTGCGCAGCTTCTTTCTGCGCAGGGCCCTGCGTCGCAGGAGCGGGCGGAAGAACCGCGGCGGGCCGCAGCGGCTTCACCTTGACGCGGGAAACGCGGCGGCGCTCCATCTCCATCACCGTAAAGAGATATCCGTCCGACTCGAAGCTCTCGCCGCCCCGCGGTATGAATCCGAGGCGGCTCAGCACAAATCCGCCGATTGTCTCGTAGGAAGGATCGTCCGGCACGGCGATGTTGTATTGCGCATTGAGATCGCGGACTTTGATCGCCGCGTCGAAAATCATTCCGCCGTCGGGCAGCACGAGCGGCCGTTCGATCACGTCGAATTCGTCATGAATCGCGCCGACCATCTGCTCAAGGATGTCTTCGAGTGTCACCAAGCCGAGAATGCTGCCGAATTCGTCGACCACCATCGCAAGTCCGCTGCGCCGTGCGCGCAGTTCGAGCAGCAGTTCGCTCGCCGGCTTCGTCTCCGGCACGATCAGCACTTCGCGGAGGATATTCTTCAAATGGAAAGGCGGCGCAGGCAGATTCTCGTCCGCTGCGCGCGAGCGCTCCAGCAGCACCCACATGGCGTCCTTCACATGTACGAAGCCGAGGATGTGGTCTATCGAGCCCTCATAAACCGGCAGCCGCGATCTCTGCGTTGTGGCAAACATCCGCATGGTGTCCTCGAGCGGCGCGTCTGCAGGTAACGCGTGCACGTCCGGCCGCGGAACCATGATTTCGCGCACCTGCACGCGGCTCAGCTCGATCGCGTTTTGCACAAACCGCGATTCCCTCTCCGGCAGCACGCCACGGTCGCGTGCCTGCTGTACCATCACCTGCAGCTCTTCGGAAGAGCGCACGAGCGTGTGGCTCTGCGGCGCGGCCACACCGAGCATGCCAACAATTCTTTCCGCCGTGCGGTCCAGCAGGTTGATCGCCCAGCTAAGCGTAGCGAGGAACCAGGAGAACGGCCGCGCGATGAGCAGCGCCACGCGCTCCGCCCGCGCAAGGCTCAGCGCCTTAGGAACCAGCTCGCCGAACACGACTTGAAGAAACGTCAGCAGGCCAAACACAACTACTAACGCCACGGCGTGCGCCAGCACGGGGGCCCAAGGGCGCGTAAACTCCTGCAAGAACGGACGAACGATGGCGGCCAGCGTAATCTCGCCCAGATAGCCGAGCGAAAGACTCGCGATCGTCAGCCCGACCTGCACCCCCGAAACGACGCGCCCCAGGTCGCCGAGCAAGTGCTCCACGATCCGCGCGCGCGGATCCCCCTGCTCCACAAGCTGCCGGACTCGCGTGAGCCGCACCGCGACAAGCGAGAATTCGGCGGCGGCGAAAAACGCGTTTACGCCGATCAGAAACAGCATCCCGAAGATGTGGAGAGGGCTCACCGGATGCAATCCGTTGGAGTCGAAACTGTTTCGACAGAATTCGAGGACACAGGCCGCGGAGTCAGCCGCCGTTCAAAAGGCCCAAGCGGCGGATCGGCAGAAGCTGCCATGAATCGCAATTCTAGCAGGGCGCGTGGCGGCCGATCAGACTTTTGTGGGGGAATTGCTGCAACTGCTCGTATCATGGCTCGTATCATGGCTCGTATCATGGGCGGCATGGTTCGTTACCTTCCCGATGCCTGAACTGCCCGAGGTGGAAGCTGTTACCCGCGCGCTGGGTCCGCTCGTGGTTGGACGGAAAATCGGGCGCTGCCGCGTGATCCATCTAATTGCCGTGCGGCCGAACTCCGGCGGTGGCGCCGCCCAAGAAGCCACCAAGATTCAGAAATCAGTTCGCGGGCGAGAAATCCTAGCCGTCGAGCGCCGCGGGAAATATCTGCTGCTCCGCCTCGACCAGGGCTATCTCGTGTTCCACTTCCGGCTCGATGGCCAGCTCATCTGGTTCGAAGGGCACAAACTCTCCGGCCATGTCGACGTCGCATTCGACATAGGCTCCGGCACGCTCGGATTCGTCGACGGCAGGCACTTTGGCCGCGTGCAGTGGGTGGCGGCGCCGGAGCAGATTCCCGGGCTGCGCGCGATGGGTGTTGAGCCGCTTTCGCGCGACTTTACCGCTGCACGTCTGGCGGAACTGCTGCGCGGCAGCCGCAGGCCGCTGAAACTCTTCCTGCTCGATCAATCCAAAATCGCCGGACTGGGCAACATCTACACTAACGAAGCCATGTGGCGCGCGCGAATCAATCCGCGCAAGGCGGCTAATCGCCTTTCTCCGGCCGAAGCGCGCAAATTGCATAAGGCCATTGTTGACGTTCTGCGGCGTGCGCTAGAATGCTGCCTTCATCCGGCACCAGACTTTCGCGATCCGAACTGGTGGTTTCAAGGGCTCGAGCGAATTCTCGCGGTCTACGGCCACGAGGACGAGGCGTGCAAGCGGTGCGGCAAGAGGGTTCGGCGGATCGAGCAGGGCGGGCGTTCCACTTTCTTGTGCCCGCAATGCCAGCGATAATGGAAACTGGGCCGGAAATCACATGAGTTCCGCAACCAACAAAGCGGCAGAGGTTCCCAAGAAGGGCGAGTTCGAAAAGTCACTCCTGCGACTCGAAGAAGTCGTAAAGAGGCTTGAGAGTGCGGACCTCTCACTCGACGAGGCCATGAAACTTTTCGAAGAGGGCGTGAAACTCTCGCGCGAATGTCAGAAACAGCTCGAAGAAGCCGAGGGTCGCGTCGAAATCCTCCTGAAAAAAGCGGACGGTAAAATCGCTGCCGAGCCGTTCGAGCCTGAAGATGAACCCTCGTAGCGCCTCCGCACCGCGTCGGCATTGCGCCCGCCCCAACTGTGTAAGCACCCCCGGCGCATGAAACTCCCCGATTTCTTCGAAGCGGACCATGCCGTAGTTGAATCGGCGCTCGAACGGATTCTTCCGCCCGAGGGGGTTCGGCCAGCGTCGATCCACAGGGCAATGCGCTACAGCGTATTTGCCGGCGGGAAGAGAATCCGTCCGATTCTCTGCCTCGAAGCCTCGCGCATGTTCAACGACAGCATTTCAGGAGCGGTCGAGGTCGGCTGCGCACTCGAGTTCATTCACACGTACTCGCTGATTCACG
>Ga0187780_10004791_pt1 | contig 10126 bp, 6 predicted proteins | sample 1015_Q2_SP10_20__FD_132429 | JGI IMG/M metagenome (GOLD analysis project Ga0187780, IMG submission 132429) | Tropical peat soil microbial communities from peatlands in Department of Meta, Colombia - 1015_Q2_SP10_20_MG | ecosystem: Environmental > Terrestrial > Soil > Wetlands > Peat | place...
GTCGCCCGCGCCGCCGCCGACGACCTGAAGCGCGTGCACCTCGAGCTCGGCGGCAAAGCGCCCGTGGTGGTCTTCGACGACGCGGACGTCGAGGCCGCGGCGGAGGGGATCGCGGGCGCCGGCTACTTCAACGCCGGGCAGGACTGCACCGCGGCGACCCGCGTGCTGGCCGGCCCCGGCGTATCCGCGGATCTGACCGCGGCGCTCGGCGAGCAGGCGAACAGCACGACGACCGGCGGACTGGACGTGCCCGACGCCTACTTCGGCCCCCTGAACAACCCGAACCAGCTGGCCCGGGTCGAGGGGTTCGTCGAGCGCAGGCCTGCTCACTCCGAGCTGGTCGCCGGCGGCCACCGGGTAGGGGAGCGCGGGTACCTGTACGCTCCCACCGTGGTGGCCGGGCTGTACCAGGACGACGAGATGATCCAGGACGAGATCTTCGGCCCGGTCATCACCGTCCAGCGGTTCAGCGACGAGGACGAGGCGGTCCGGTGGGCGAACGGCGTCCAGTACGGGCTCGCCTCGAGCGTCTGGACCAAGGACCACGGCCGGGCGATGCGGATGGCCAAGCGCCTCGACTTCGGCGCGGTGTGGATCAATACCCACATCCCGATCGTGGCGGAGATGCCGCACGGCGGCTTCAAGCACTCCGGCTACGGCAAGGACCTGTCCATGTACGGCTTCGAGGACTACACCCGCATCAAGCACGTCATGAGCTACATCGGCAGCTAACTGACCGGAAGGCCCATCTCACCAGCCGAAACGATGTGCCGTAGAGCCGGCGGTTAAGGGGAGCCTGTTGGGCTTCGCGCTGGCTGCCAGCCCAAGCGCCGGGGTGAAACCTTGAGCGATCCGCCCGCGACTCCGGGTGAGCCGTCCCTCGCCGTCAAGATCGATAGCGAGAAGGGACATCCCCTGGCGTGGAAGGCGGTGGTCAAGCGCGCCGCGGTGGCCGCCATCGCCGGCATCACCATTTACCTGGTGTTCCCGGCGATCACCGAGGTGCTCGCATCCTGGCCGCGTCTATCGACCCTGGACCCCTGGTGGTTCGCGGCGGCGATGGGGGCCGAGCTCGCCGATTTCGTCTGCACGTTCGCGCTGCAGCGCCTGGCCTTGCGGACGAAGGCGTGGTTCGGGGTCATCACCTCCCAGCTGGCCAGCAACGCGATCAACCTCATCATGCCGGGTGGCGCGGCGGTGGGTGCCGCGGTGCAGTTCCGCATGCTGGCGACCAGCGGGATGGACACGAGTTCGACCGTGGGCGGGCTGGCGGCGTTTTCCCTGCTGGGCGTGGGAGGGTTGCTGGCCCTGCCGGTCTTCGCTCTCCCGGTCATCCTGCTGGGCGCGCCCGTCGACCGGAGCCTGGTCAACGCGGCGATCCTCGGGGCGGTGGGGTTCGTGGCCTTCGCCGCGTTCGGGGCGGTCCTGCTGGTCTACGACGCGCCGCTGCGCTGGGCCGGCCGGGTCGCGCAGCGCGTCGGGAACTGGGTGTTGCGGAAACGCCGGCCCCTGGTGGGGCTGGATAAGACCCTTCTCGCCCAGCGCAACGAGATCCGGGCCGTGCTGGGCCGCCAGTGGTGGCAGGCGCTGCTGCTGTCCTCTGGCCGCCTCGCGTTCGACTACCTGTGCCTGCTCTTCGCGTTGCGGGCCACCGGGAGCCGACCGCGCCCCTCGCTGATCCTGGTGGCCTACGCGGTGGCCGGCATCGTCGGGATGATACCGGCCACCCCCGGCGGCCTCGGGCTGGTGGAAGCGAGCCTGACCGGGCTCCTGGTCCTGGCCCAGGTCGATTCCAGTCAGGCGCTGCTGGCGACGCTCACCTACCGGCTCGCCTCCTACTGGGCGCCGCTGTGCGCCGGGCCGATCGCCTACGGCGTCTTCCGGATCCGGTATCGCAGCCGCCGGGCCCCTCCGCAGACCAGCCTGGCGCGGACGTAATCCGGTCGGCCAGGGCGGCGCGCCAGGTGTCTGGGAGACTGGCGGCTGATCACGGCGCCGAGCTGACGGGAGATGCCATGTCCGTGAACATGAGCCGAGGATGACCCCGGAGTACTGGCTGACCGTGGACTTCAGCAAAGTCTTCGGCCAGCGTCCCGGCCGAGCGTCCCGGCGTTCTACCTGCCCTTCCGGACGCCCTGCTGACCGCCGCGAGGCCTGCCTCGGCGACGAGAGTTACTGCCGGCGACCGACTGAGGCCTGGTGCTGATGATTCTCGGTTGCGACGAAGTGCTGACATCGGGAAGCCCTTTTTCGATCCATATGGGTATCCGCATCGTTCCTCTGGGTAGGAACACGTCGATCAAGTGATCGGCCCGGTGCCCGGCGGAACCCTGCGCCGCCGGGCACCGTCTGCAGAACCGGGTCCTTCAGTCCCGGCGGATGCTCCGTGGCATGATCGGATACGCCAATCAGGAGGAGCACCGGGAATGACTGAACGCTCAGCTGTCAGCCTGGCGACCATCGACCGAGACCGTCTTGCTGCCCTGATCAGACGCGAGCGCTCTACCTACCGGGCTGAATTTCCCGGTTCACGGGATGCGTTCACCGCCGCCGGGCACCTGCTCGGCGGCGTGCCCATGACCTGGATGCGGATGTGGCCCGGCGGGTTCCCGGTCTACCATGCCACGGCCTCCGGGGCGCGGCTCACCGACATCGACGGTCACGAGTTCATCGACTTCTGCCTGGGTGATACCGGCGCGATGGCCGGGCACTCGCCCGCGGTGGTGCAGGCCGCGGTATCCCGCAGCTATGGCGAACTCGGCGGGGCGGTCACGATGCTGCCCACGGAGGACGGGTCGTGGGTGGCAGCCGAGCTCTGCCGGCGCTTCGGCGTGGCGTGCTGGAGTTTCGCGCTGACGGCGACCGACGCCAACCGCTGGGCGATCCGGCTGGCCCGGCAGGTCACCGGGCGGCCCAAGGTCGCCGTATTCAGCTACTGCTACCACGGCAGCGTCGACGAGGCGTTTATCGTCGTGACGCCGGATGGCCCTCGGTCCCGAGACGGCAACGTGGGAGCACCGGTCGATCCGCGCGAGACCACCAGGGTGGCGGAGTTCAACGACGTCCCGGCGCTCGAGCGGGAGCTGTCGCACGGGGATGTCGCCGCGGTGCTGATGGAGCCAGCGCTGACCAACATCGGCATCGTCCTGCCGGAGCCCGGGTACCTGGGCGCCGTCCGCGAGCTGACCCGCCAGCACGGCACCTTGCTGGTCAACGACGAGACGCACACGTTCAGCGCCGGGCCCGGAGGCTGCACCGCGGCGTGGGGCCTGGAGCCAGACATGGTGACCATAGGCAAGTCGATCGCCGGCGGCATTCCGGCGGGCGCTTACGGCGTCACATCCGAGCTGGCCGAGCGGATCCTCGCCGACCGATCGGCCGACATCGAGGATACCGGCGGCGTCGGCGGGACGCTGGCGGGCAACGCGGTATCGGTCGCCGCGATGCGGGTGACGCTGGCTGAGGTACTGACCGACCAGGCCTTCGACGGCATGATCACGGTGGCCGACCGGTTCACCGCGGGCGTGCGGTCGGTCCTGGACAGCCGCCGCCTGCCGTGGAACATCGTGCAGCTGGGGGCCCGGGCCGAGTACCGGTTCTGCCCCGAGCCGCCGCGCACCGGTGGCGAGTCCGCGGCCGCCGCCGATGCCGAGCTTGACGAGTACATGCACCTGTACATGATCAACCGGGGGGTGCTGATGACGCCGTTCCACAACATGGCGCTGATGTGCCCGGCGACGACCGAAGCGGACGCGGACGCTCACACCGCCGTGTTCGCCGCCGCCGCGGACGAGCTGCTCGCCTGAGCCCGCATCCGCCGCCGCCGCGACGAGCTGCTCGCAAAGGCGCCCATCCGCAGCTGCCTCCACAGACAAGCTGCTCGCCTGAGCCCGCATCCGCCGCCGCCGCCGCATCGGCCCGGCAGACGCCGTCACCCCACGTTGAGCAACAGGATGCCGGCGGCGACGACGACGGTCGCCATGATGCGCGTCCGGCCGAAGGGCTCGCGGAAGGCCAGCGTGCCGATGATCGCACCGAAGATGACGCTCGTCTCGCGCAGCGCGGCGATCGGCGCCAGCGCTCCCCGGGTCTGCGCCCACAGCACCAGGCCGTACGCCAGCACGCTGAGCCCGCCGGCGGCCAGGCCGCAGAGCAGGATCCGCGGCGGCTGCTTCAGCACCACGTCGCGCCGGCGGGCCAGGGCGAACATCGGGACACAGAGGCATTGCAGCAGCATCAGCCACCCGATGTACCCGGCCGGGCTCGCGGACAGCCGTACGCCGACGCCGTCCACCGTGGTATAGGCCGCGATGGTGAGGCCGGTGCCGATCGCGGCCAGCAAGGCTGCGCGCCCGGGCCCCCGGCCTGCGCCGGCCTGTCCCTCCCTCTCCGTTCGCTTTCGGCCGGCGAAGACCAGGACGGCCAGGCCGGCCGAGACCACGAGCACCCCGGTCACCTGGGGGAGGGCCAGGCGTTCGTGCACGAAGACCGCGGCCAGGACCGTCACCACCAGCGGGGAAGTGCCGCGGGCCAGCGGATAGACCTGGCTGAACTCGCCCAGCCGGTAGCACCGCATCAGCAGCAGGTTGTAAAAGAGGTGAATCGCGACCGATCCGAGCAGGTACGGCCAGCAATCCGGCCTGGGCCAGGCGGCCGCGCTGACGAGCGGGATCGCCGCCGCGATGCCGCCCGCGCCGATCAGCGCGAACGCGAGCGTCTGATCCTTGATGCCGTGCGCGATCGCGTTCCACGTCGCATGGGTGAGCGCGGCGGCCAGCACCACGAGGGTGACGGTCAGCGGGAGGGTGGTCGACGGGTCCAACAGGCTCCTCAGGCAGGCTGAACTGAAGCCCTCAGGGTTTCTATCCCGTCAGGTGTTCCCCGGACCTGACCCCACTGGCCGGCCGAGGCCATGATCGCCAAGGGAGCCCGAGGGCTCCCAAGGAGGCCAACGGGTCCAAGGGGTCCGGGTCGCGGCGTCGCTCGGTCCAGTCCCGGCCGCCCTGGTTGTGGCCCGTCCTAGCGGGCGGCCGACGGAACCCTAGACGCAACCACGTGCTGACGGCAGCTTAACGCCTGCGGGTCCCGCTCGGGCCGCCGGCCGCATTGACACCCCGCCCGGTCTGGCATAGGCCTAGTGACGAATGCCACCCGCCGTGCCAGATCCGCGACAGGAGAACCACACGATGAGCCTCACCCAGGCCCAGGCCCAGACACTGCGCCAGGCCCTCGCCACGGCGGTCGTCGTCCCGGTCACGCCGTACCGGGCTGACGGGGCGCCCGACTGGGATACCTACGCGGCGCTGACCAGCCGCCTGGCGGACGGCGGGATCACGGTCATCACCCCGAACGGCAACACCGGCGAGTTCTACGCGCTCACCCAGGCCGAGGCCAGGCGGGCGGTCGAGACCGCGGCCAAGGTCACCGCCGGGCGCGCGGAGCTGCTGGCGGGCGTCGGCCACGACATCGCCACCGCGGCCGAGGCCGCCCGGCACGCCCGGGACCACGGCGTCCGCATGATCATGATCCACCAGCCGGTGCACCCGTACGTGTCCGCCGAAGGCTGGATCGACTACCACGCCGCCATCGCCGGCGCCGTTCCCGACCTCGGCGTCGTCCTCTACATCAGGGACGAGCGCCGCAGCGGCGCGCACATCGCCGCGCTCGCGCGCCGCAGCCCGAACGTGGTCGGCGTCAAGTACGGCGTCCGGGACGCGACCAAGTTCGCCGCCGTGGCCAGGGACGCCGGGATCGACCGGCTGACCTGGCTGGCCGGCGCGGCCGAGCTGACCGCGCCGGCGTTCTGGGCCGTCGGCGCGCGCGGCTTCACTTCCGGCCTGGCCAACGTCGGCCCCGGCCTGGCGCTGGCCATGCTCGACGCGCTGCGCGCGGGTGACTTCGGCGCCGCGATGAAGGTGTGGGAGACGGTACGCCGGTTCGAGGAATTGCGGCTCGCCGACGCCTCGGCCGACAACGTCAGCGTGGTCAAGGAGGCCCTGGCCCAGCTGGGCCTGTGCCGCGCGGACGTCCGGCCGCCGAGCCGTCTCCTCCCCGCGGACGTCAAGGCGGAGATTTCCGGCATCCTGGCCGCCTGGGGCCTGCGGTGAAACGACCCGCGGAGCTCCGCAGCTTCCGCTGGTTCGGCCGGGACCGAACCTCCGGGCTCAGAGCCTTCGGCCACCGGTCCCGGATGCGCCAGCTGGGCGTCGAACCCGAGGAGCACCTGGGCAAGCCGCTCATCGCCATCCTGAACACCTGGTCGGAGCTGAACCCGTGCCACATGCACCTGCGCCAGCGCGCCGAACAGGTCAAGCGCGGCGTGCTGGAAGCCGGGGGCTTCCCGGTCGAGATGCCCGTGGCCACCCTGAGCGAGACGTTCCAGAAGCCGACCCCGATGATGTACCGCAACCTGCTGGCCATGGAGGCCGAGGAGCTGCTGCGCTCCTACCCGGCCGACGGCGCGGTGCTCATGGGCGGCTGCGACAAGACCACGCCCGCGCTGCTGATGGGCGCGGCCAGCGCCAATATCCCCGCCATCTACGTGACCGCGGGCCCGATGCTGCGCGGCAGCTACCGCGGCCGGAGCGTCGGCAGCGGCACCGACCTGTGGAAGTTCTGGGATGACGCGCGGGCCGGGCTGGTCGGCGACTGCGAGCTGGCCGACCTGGAGTGCGGCATCGCCAGGTCACCCGGCCACTGCATGACGATGGGCACCGCCTCGACGATGACCTCCGCGGCCGAGGCGCTCGGCATGACGCTGCCCGGTACGGCCTCGATCCCCGCGGTCGATTCCGCGCACTACCGGATGGCGGCGGCCAGCGGCCGGCGCATCGTGGGCATGGTGTGGGAGGATCTCACCCCGGACAAGATCCTCACCCGGGAGGCGTTCGAGGACGCGGTCGCCACCGTGCTCGCGCTCGGCGGCTCTACCAACGCCTTCATCCACCTGATCGCGATGGCGGGCCGGGCCGGCGTGGACCTGACCCTGGACGACTTCGACGCGATCTCCCGCCGGGTGCCGTGGCTGGCGAACGTCAGGCCGAGCGGGGCGTACCTGATGGAGGACTTCTACTACGCCGGCGGGCTGCCGGCGCTGCTCGGCCAGCTGGCGAAGGTCCCCGGGGCGCTGCACCCGGACCGGGTGACGGTGACCGGTGGCCCGCTCGGTGAGAAGATCACCGGGGCGCCCGTGTACAACGAGGACGTCATCCGGGCCCCTGAGGGTGCCTTGGCCGCCGAGGGCGGGGTGGCGGTGCTGCGCGGGAACCTGGCGCCCGACGGCGCGGTCATCAAGCACATCGCCGCCGAGCCGCGCCTGCTCAAGCACACCGGCCCCGCCGTGGTCTTCGATTCCTACGAGCAGATGCAGGAGCAGATCAACCACCCGGCGCTGAACATCACCCCCGATTCGGTGCTGGTGCTGCGCAACGCCGGCCCCAAGGGCGGTCCCGGCATGCCCGAGTACGGCATGCTGCCCATCCCCGATTACCTGCTCGCCCGGGGGGTCCGCGACATGGTCCGGATCTCCGACGCCAGGATGAGCGGCACCAGCTACGGTGCCTGCGTGCTGCACGTGGCCCCGGAATCGTTCGTCGGCGGCCCGCTGGCCCTGGTCCAGGCGGGGGACCTCATCACCCTGGACGTCGCCGCCCGCGAGCTGTCCTTGGATATTCCCGAACGGACATGGGCGCGACGCCGCGGGCAATGGCAGCCCCCGGAGCCGAAGTTCGCCCGTGGTTACGGCGCCCTGTTCAGCGAGCACATCGCGCAGGCCAACGAAGGCTGTGACTTCGACTTCCTGGCCAGGCGCGGCGCAGACCCGGAGCCTGATCCGCACTGAGGAGAGCCGATGATTCAGGGGTTTGACCCGCGTACCGCAGAACCCGTCGGAGAGCCGGTCGCCGAGACCACCAACGCCGGGGTCGACGCGATCGTGGCGGCGGCGGTGGCGGCGGCTCCGGCGTGGGCCGGCGACGGGTCCGGGTCCGCGCTGGCGCGGCGGGCGGAGGCCCTGCAGGCCGTGGCCGACGCGCTCGACGCCCGGACGGGCGAGCTCGCGGTGATCGCCGACACCGAGACCGCGCTCGGCGGTGAGCGGCTCACCGGCGAGGTGGCCCGGACCACCGGGCAGCTGCGGCTGTTCGCGGGCGTGCTGCGGGACGGGAGCTACGCAGATGCCGTCGTCAGCCCGGCCGTCGGCGTCGTGCCGGACGTCCGGCGGATCACCCGGCCGGTGGGCCCGGTGGCGGTGTTCGCGGCGTCGAATTTCCCGTTCGCGTTCTCGGTCGCCGGCGGCGACACGGCCTCCGCGCTGGCCGCGGGCTGCCCGGTCGTGGTGAAGGCGCACGAGGGCCATCCGGTCACGTCCGACGTGACCGCCGAGGTCGTCGCGGGGGCGCTGGCGTCCGCCGGGGCGCCTTCGGGTGCGTTCGGGCTGGTGCACGGGGTGCAGGCCGGCCTGCGGCTGCTGCAGCACCCGGATATCGCGGCGGCCGGGTTCACCGGGTCGACCGCCGGGGGCCTGGCGCTGGCCAGGATCTGCGCGGAGCGGCCGGTCCCGATCCCGTTCTACGGAGAGCTCGGCTCGGTCAACCCGAGCGTGGTCCTGCCCGGCGCGGCAGGCTCCCGCCCGGCCGCGATCGCCACCGGGTACGTCGCCTCGCTGACCCTGGGGACCGGGCAGTTCTGCACGAACCCCGGGCTGCTGTTCGTCCCCGAGGATGCGGGGCTGCTCGCCGCGATCGCGGAGGCGGTCGGCGCGTCGGCCGGCGGGCCGATGCTGTCCGGCCGGATCTTCGCGGGCTACGAGGACGCGGTGGCCGAGGCCGCCGACCACCCCGGCCTCACCGAACTGGCCGCCGGCCAGCCGGGAACGGGACCGTGGGGGGCCACGCCGCGCGTCTTCCAGGTCGAGCTGAAGGAGTTCGCCGCCGACCTCGCGGTGCTGTCCCGCGAGCGGTTCGGCCCGGCCGGGCTGGTGATCACGTACCCGTCAGTGGCGGACCTGCTGCCGGTCCTCGCCGCGCTGCCCGGCAACCTGGTCGGGACCGTGCACGTCGACACCTCCTCGCCGGAGGACATGGAACTGGCCCGCCAGGCGGTCGCGGTCCTGGAGCACGTGGCCGGCCGACTCGTCTGCAACGGCTGGCCCACCGGCGTCGCCGTGGTCGCCGCGCAGCACCACGGCGGCCCGTGGCCGGCCACCACGGTCCCGGCCTACACCTCCGTCGGCACCGCGGCGATTCGCCGCTGGCTGGTTCCCGTCGCGTACCAGGACTTCCCGTCCGAGCTGCTGCCGCCCGGGCTGAGGGACGCTACATAGCCACCCTGGCCTTGGCCTCGGCGAGGTCCATGCCGTGCAGCCGCAGCAGGTTCTCGCCCAGGATCTTGCGCTTGGCCTGCTCGGTGAGCTGGGGGTAGCCGTATCCGGCACACAGGTCCTCGGGGATCTGGAAGTCCATGAACGCGCGCAGCGCCCACTGCGGGTGAAACAGCGGTGCCTCCGACCCGTAGATGATCTTGTCCTCGCCGCACCAGAACAGCAGCTTCCCGAGGATCTCCGCGAACATCCGGGGTGCCCGCACCACGAAGTTGATCGTCGCCGCGATCGAGGCGTACAGGTTCGGGTACCGGATCAGCTGCCAGCAGGTCTCGTCCAGGAACGGCAGCCCGACGTGGAAGATGACGAAGTTGATGTCGGGGAAGTTGGCCGCCGCCCCGTCCATGTCCCAGGTCTGGGTGTGCTCGATCGGCTGCGGGCCGAGCGGGACACCCTTGTGCACGCCGATCAGGTTCACCCCGAGCTCCTGCGCCTTCTCGAAGACCGGGAAGGCGATGTTCGGGTCGTCCATCCGCCACGGGTACGGCGAGCCGTAGTCGTACCGCACGTTGTAGAACTTGAACGCGCGGGCGCCGAACTCCCCGACCTGGCGCTCCATCAGGTCCAGCGCCTTGCGCCCCTCCAGCGGGTTGACCGAGCCCCAGAACACGGTCCGGCCGGGGTCGCGGCTGGCCAGGTCCGCGCAGGCTTCCCACGGCGACAAGCCGTCGCGGAACAGGTCGGTCAGCGGCAGCGGCATCGCCACCAGCATGTCGGTGTCGGATTCCTCGAACACCATCTTGCGGA
>Ga0187780_10004792_pt1 | contig 10120 bp, 10 predicted proteins | sample 1015_Q2_SP10_20__FD_132429 | JGI IMG/M metagenome (GOLD analysis project Ga0187780, IMG submission 132429) | Tropical peat soil microbial communities from peatlands in Department of Meta, Colombia - 1015_Q2_SP10_20_MG | ecosystem: Environmental > Terrestrial > Soil > Wetlands > Peat | place...
ACGTTCCCAAAGTTCAGCCCTTTTCTCCTGAGATAATCCCGGACGTCCGATTTTCGCCATGAGCACCTCCTCACCTACAAATTAGATCAGAAGGTGTTGCATCGATCGGTTGAACTCACAGCCAGAAGCGGTCCTTCGAGCGTGCTACCCAGTTCACCCGTGAGCAGACGTTCGCGGATCCCCGGGAACAAGGCCGCCGTCAGCGAATCACCTCATCGGCACGGATCAAGATCGACTCTGGGACGACGAGTCCAAGCTCCTTGGCAGTCCTTAGATTGACGACTAGCTCGAACTTGGTGGGTTGCTGAACGGGGAGATCGCCTAGCTTTGCTCCCTTAAGAATCTTGTCTACATAGGTGGCGGCACGGCGGAACTGGTCTACGCCGCTCGGTCCGTATGACATCAGACCGCCCAGTACCACACACTCCCTGACGTAGTACATCGTGGGCAAACGACTGCGTGCCGCGAGATCCCGAATTACTGTCCGATTAACATAGGTTACAGGGTCAACCACCACGATAAGCGCCTTGTCATGTGCTGCCGTCATTAAGGAGAAGGCCTTTGGCAATTCGTTCGGCTGCCGTACCTCGACGGGATGAATCGTGATGCTCAACGCTTGCCCCGAGGCCTGCAACTCCGCGACGTCCCGTCGCACAACCGGGTTAGCCGGATTGAAAAGGACGCCGACGCGCGAAATCCTCGGGATGATTTCCTTGAGCAGCTCCAACCTCTTCCCGCTCAGCTCCGTCGACAGAATAGTGAGTCCAGTGACGTTTCCCCCGGGGCGTGCCAAGCTCTCAATGAGGCCTGCACCAACTGGATCACCCGGGACGATCATGACGATTGGTATGGTTTTCGTGGCTTGCATTAGGGCGCGGATGTCTGGCGTGGACATCCCGGTCAAGACATTCACGTTCGACTGCACGAGTTCTCTCGCGATACTGGCAAGTAGCTCCGAGCCAGGAGGTCGGTAGTAGCGGTACTCTATGTCGACGCTCTGGCCCTCGACGTAGCCCAAGCGGGCAAGCTCTTTGCGGAACGCGGTGACACCCTCGGCGGTGTCCTCGGTACTGCCCTGCAGAACCATACCTACCCGGGGTATTACTTTCGGCTGCTGTGGATAGGCCGACCACAAGGCGACTACGGCAGCCAGACCAAGAAGCAGAAGTACACCTCGTCGCCTCATGCCGAATCCCGTTATCGAATCACCTCATCCGCGCGCAGCAGGATCGACTCGGGGATCGTGATGCCGAGCACCTTTGCTGTCTTCAGATTCACAACGAGGTCGAACTTTGTCGGGCGCTGAATGGGCAGATCTCCGGGGTTGGCACCCTTCAGGATCTTGTCGGCATAGATCGCCGAGCGGCTGGTGAGGTCCTCCACATTGGGCCCGTAATTCAAGAGTCCCCCGTCGACAGTGAAGTTCGCGAACATTGCCATCAGCGGTAGGCGGTGTTTCGCCCCGAGTTCCAAGATATGGTCCTTGTAGGAGTCAAGCCTTGGGGATTGCATCACCATAACGGCACCCGTTTTCCGGTCAACGGCTGCTCTGAACACTGCGTCGAGTGCCGAGCCATCACGCACGTCGCTCACAAAAACGCGCAACCTCAGGGTCTTCGCGGCCGTTTTCAGGCCAACTAACGGGGTGCCCTCAAGGGAAGGGTCCCACAGCACAGTAACGCGAGAAAGATCGGGAAGCGTCTCCTTGAGGACCTCGAGGCGCTTGGCGCTAAACTCCGGCAAGTCCAAAAAGAAGCCCGTCAAGTTCCCGCCCGGGTGGGCGAGGCTGGACGCGAACCCCTTTGCTACGGGATCGCTCTCAAGGTCGACTGCCAGCACGGGAATCTTGCGAGTCGCACCCATTGCCGCCCGCACAGCCGCTGAGCTGCCACAGTGAATCAGATCGGCATTGGCTTGCGCAATTCTCTTTGCGAGTGCGGGGAGCTCATCCGGACGTCCGAACCCATACTCAAAGCGCAGGTTGTCACCCTCTCGGTATCCCAATGCCCCCATCGCACCGATGAAGAGGTCATCGTACATTTTGGGGTGGGGACTATTCCAAAGCAGTCCAACGCGGAAGACCTTTCTCTCTTCGGGCCGAGCCTTATGAAGAGGTGCCGCCGCTGCGAGAGCAGCAAAAGACAAGAGCAATCGTCGCCGGATCATCCGTGTCTTCTTAGCTGAAAGGCGGCGAACTGTCGGTTTCGATATGAAGTGGTTGCGAGATGGTACGCCAGCGATCCTCCTATTGCTCGCTGCGAGACGTCGAGCAAGGCGAGGACGAGCAACCAACCGTACATCCCAGTAGGCTCCAACGCAGGACCGCAAGAACGCCTAATGGATCGTCGCTCCCTTGCCCAACACTTTCAGATCTGCTTCAGGGCTAATCTGCTCTTAGATCGAGTTCCCTCACGATCTGTCCGTAACGCTCGAAATCTCGCCTCATCAATTCCGCAGCATATTCCTGCGTACTTGCGACCAACTCCCCACCGTTTAGCTCTGTGAATTGACGAAACTCAGGGGTCAACAGCGCAGCACGCAAGGCCTCATGCAGCCTCTTTACGATCCCAGCGGGGGTACCGGCAGGAACTGCATAGCCATACCACATAACCTCGTCATAACCTGGCACGCCCGATTCGGCTAGCGTGGGCGTGTTCGGCAAACGTGCCATTCGCTTCGGCGACGTTACCGCCAATGCTTTAAGCTTTCCGGCGTCGATAAGTGGAAGGGTTGCGGGCGGTGGCCCAAACGTCATATCGATTTGTCCTGCGACCAAATCGGTTAAGGTGGGGGCATCTCCCTTATATGGGACTGGAACCAACTGGATTTTCGCGAGCTTCTTCAAACGCTCCCCCATGAGATGCTGGGGCGAGCCAGGCCCAGATGTCCCATAGGTCAATTTTCCGGGGTTTGCCTTAGCTGAGGAAATAAGATCTGAAACCGAATGAATGGCGGAGTCAGCCTTTACGGCAAGAATGGACGCCGTCTTCATTGCGACGATCAGGGGAATCAAGTCTCGCCGTGGGTCAAATCCCGAATCCTTGTAGACATGTGGACCGACGGCGACCGAGGTCGTCACGATGTATGTAACTGTATATCCGTCGGCAGGTGCCTTCACTCCGACAGCCGTGCCGATACTGCCTGCGGCCCCAGGGTGGTTATCGATGATGATAGGTTGCTTAAGGGACTTCGTTAACGGAGCAACTAATTGGCGTGTACGCGTGTCCGCCGATGAACCCGCTGGAAATGGGACGATAAAGCGAATCGGCTTGCTGGGAAATTCTTCCGCAGCAAGCACTGATCCGACCAGCAGCGCGGAGCAAATAGCGGCTGTCACCAACCTCAATTCTCCAGGAATACAGCGCTTGAGACGGCTCACTTGCACCGTGGACGCGCCTAAGCGATTCCGTCGTGCAAAATCCTCAGACTCCATGGTCAGTCTCCTCGTGGCACGACTGTTGAAACACGAATGCGGTAAATCAGAGGCCTTTGTGCGTCGCAGGCAAACTTGCGCGCCGAGCTAGAGCCTGCCGCGCGTACGCGCTGATCTGCCAAACGAAAAACGCTGCCGTAATCGCCAACAGGCTGGCGCTGATTGGGCGAGTGACGAAGATCGAGAAGCTGCCTCGACTAATCACCAATGCCCGACGGAAATTCTCTTCGAGCATCGGCCCCAGGATGAACCCGAGGATCAATGGCGCAGGCTCCAAGCCGAGTCGAAGGAACACATACCCGACCAGGCCGAAGGCGGCCGTGATGTAGATGTCGTCCAAGTTATTGTTGACGCTAAACGTACCGATGCAGCAGAAAAACAAGATGCAAGGGAACAGCACTGAATAGGGGATCTTGAAGACCGAAAGAAGGTAACGGACCATGGGGACATTCAGCACTAGCAGGAAGCAGTTGCCGATCCACATACTGGCCACCAAGCCCCAGAACAGCTCGGGGTGCTGCCCAATCATGTTGGGCCCGGGTTGGATGCCCTTCACGATGAAAGCCGCCAACATCAACGCCATCACGGCATTCTCAGGAATACCAATGCTCATCAGCGGGATGAAGCTGGTGCGCGCCGCGGCCTCGTCCGCCGCTGCCTGGCCCGCGACCCCTTCGATGGCGCCCGAACCGATCTCCGCCCGGTGTTTGCTAAAGCGCTTTTCCAGCGCGTAAGCACCGAACTGGGCGAGCGTGGGGCCGCCTCCCGGCAGCAGCCCCAGGAAGGAGCCTACGGCGCTGCCGCGTAGTGCGCTGGGGATGATTCGCTTGAATTCGGTCCAGGAGGGGATGAGCTGGATCCTCCCGCTGAACGGTGTGAACTCACTGCGGCTGTCCAGGTTCCTGGCAATTTCTGCAATGGCGAAACATCCCAACGCGATGCTGATGAGGCCGATGCCGTCGGCAAGAAATGCCAGGTCGAGGGTGAAGCGCCTGGCCCCGCTGTTGACGTCCGTTCCGATCGATCCGAGCAGAACGCCGACCAAGGCCATAGCCAGTCCGTTGATCATGTGCCCGCCGGTCGTTACAAAACCGACGCACAAGAAACCGAGCAGAATGAGCGCGCAGTAGTCTGACGGACCGAACAGGAATGCGATCTCGCCCAGGGCGGGCGCCAAAGTCGACAGCACGACGATCGCCACCGTGCCGCCAATGAAACTCGAGACGCCGGCAGAAAACAGCGCGAGGCCTGTCTTACCCTTGCGCGTCATCTGATAGCCATCGATGCAAGCCACGATGCTGCTCGCGTGTGGGATCTTCATGGTGATCGCGCTGACACTATCCCCATACTGCGCACCGTAGTAGATACCGGCCAGCATGATCAAGGCGCCATCGGTTGGGATCGAATACGTCATCGGCAGAAGCAGACTGATCGTCGACAGCGGTCCCAATCCCGGCAGCAAACCCACCAACGTCCCCACCGCGCAACCGATCGCGCAATACATCAAATTCTGCAACGTCAAGGCGTGCTCGAAACCGAACGCAAGGTTATGCAGAATCTCCATTACAGCAGCGTCAGGTTGAGGCCCAGGAAAGCGTGCAAAGCGAAGGCAATGGCGATAAGCACTGCACAGATCTTGATGTTACGGACGGCCGAATAGTCCGAGCCAGCCAGCGTCGACACAAAAACGAGATACACGATCGCACCCACCACGTTGAAGTGCTTTGCGATGATGGCGAAGCCGACCAGACCCGCGAGAACGATGAAGATATTCCTGAGCTTGAACGGCAAGGACTCGACCCTCTCAAAGCGAGCGCGGACGATCATGACGACGCCGATCAAACCCACGATACAGCTCACGAGGAGAGGGAAGAGCCCGGGCCCCGCGTTCGAGAAAGTACCGACCCGATACGTCAAGGCAGGAATCCCGAAGCAAAGTGCAATCGCGACGAGGGCAAGTCCTCTGATCAGCAGCTGATTCATGACGAGCAGAAGTTCCTATTCAGGCTGAATTCCGAGGTGGAGGTCAGCCGCCCATAGAGGGCGGAATCCCTCTGGAGCAACTTGGCAAGATCCTGGATCCCCCCGGGGGATTTCGTGGCGAGAAGGATGATCCAGCTGCCATGCTCGAAACATAACGTCCGCCTACGCGACCGATCGCTTCCCGCGATCATAGTCGCCGAAAGCTGCTTGTGCACTCGAACAACCTCGGACGAGGTTCTCGCTGGCGGCTATGCACATCCGTGTCGCAGATCCTGTACCCTGTACTAGATAAGGGGGAAGGAACGATGCGAAGACCGCTATTGGTGCTATTGGCATATACGGCTCTTTTCTGCGCTAGCGCGTTTCCCGACAACTACCCCAGCCGCCCCGTTCGGATAATTGTCCCAGGTGCTGCTGGCGGAGTGTCCGACGTCAATGCTCGCCGCGTTGCTGACAAGCTCAGTCAATCACTCGGGCAACCGGTCATCGTAGACAATCGTCCCGGGGCGAGTGGCAATATCGGCGCAGACGCAGCGGCGAAGTCGAAGCCCGATGGCTACACGCTGTTTCTGGCCAGCGCCAATATCGTTTGCGTCAACCCCGTCGTATTTCCAAAGCTCTCTTACCGTCCCGTTGAAGACTTTGCGCCCATCACCCTAGCGGCCAGAGGAAGTCCGCTCCTGGTCGTCAGCCCGCGCTTTCCCGCGACCACGCTTGGCGAGTTCATCTCCTACGCCAGAGCGCACCCCGGACAAATCACCTTTGGCAGCCCCGGCATTGGCACGCCTCAGCACATCGCCGGAGAGTTGCTCATGAAACTGGCTGGCGTGCAGATGACGCACGTACCGTATAAGAATCAGCCTCAGATACTGACCGACCTGATCGGCGGTCAACTCCAGGCGGCAATCGAGTATCCTTCGATCGCGTTACCACATGTTACGGCTGGGCAGCTGCGCGCGTTGGTCGTCGTCGGCCCGAACCGAAAGCCCTTAATCCCCGACGTGCCCACAGCCGCGGAGGCCGGCTTCCCCGCCTTCACCCAGACGTCCTGGAATGGCTACATGGCTCCAAAGGGCACTCCTCCGGAGATACTCTCCAGGCTGAACAAGGATCTGGTTCAGGTCATCAAGGGGAAAGATTTCTCGGAGTGGCTGGCGAGCCTGGGTAGCGAAGCAGTTGGAAGTACAGCGGAGGAGTTCGCAGCGTTCATCAAGGACGAATGCCCACACTGGCGAAAGATCGCCCAGGAAGCACACATTCAGCTTGAGTAGATTTAGATCTATTGCTTGGCGCCGTCTTACGCTAGTTAACGGCGTCTCACCGCGAAAGCGCGCGACAGCGCGTCGAGCCTTGCACCATCGCTGTCTAGCATGCTGACGGCCGATGCGACTCGATCCGACTCGCCAAGCGCCGCCGCGACGGCGACGGCTCGCACCAGATCCGCATCCGAAACGGCCTTCGCACCGCGGCCTTGCCTTGCCGCGATCACCGCGTCCATCGACGCCTTCGCTTGAGCGCGGTTGCCCAGCCGCAAAACTGTTTCCGCAAGTGCAATCTCCGCGTGTGCCTTCGCGGGTTCGGCGCTGATGCCTGCGGTCTGCTGCGCCGCCCTGGCCAACAATGCTTGCGCCTGGGTCGGGTCCTGTAGCTGCTGAGCAGCGTCAGCAGCGGCGACAAACAGGGCCGCGAGCTCGGCTTCACCATCGGCCGTGTCCGAGACCGATGTCACCTGCGCCAGCACGGCACGCCCCTGCGCGGGATCTCTTAGTTTTGCCGCGGACTGCGCAGCGGTGATGAGTACCCGCGCGCGCAACGACGCGTCAGCTACCCTGCTTGTCTGCTGCACAACTTGATCTAGAAGAGCGCCGGCCAGGGCTGGATCTTCAAGCCTGGCTGCGGCTAACGCGGCGCTCTCGAGGACGCGAACTCTCGCAAAATCCGCCTCGACAAGGTCCAAGCTACGCAACGCTCGCTCCGCCAAGTCTCGGGCCTGCGCTTCGTTTCCGAGCTTGACTTCAGCCTCGACCTGCGCGACCAGCAGCCATCGGATTTCCGTGAAGTCCGCACCGATCTTCCTGGATGCTTCGAGCACGTCGGCCATCGCCGCTCGTCCCTTAGTGCTATCGCCGAGAGCAACCGCGGCTCCACAGACGCTGGCCAGCACGCGCGCCTTACCGAGTCCGCTCTCCAAGTCATCTGTCGCTGCGATGATGTTCTCCAGAACAGCGAGACTTTGCGCGGGATCGTTTAGTCTGGTCGCGCCCTGCGCGATGGCACCGAGAACAGCGGCACGCGCCAAGTGGTCGTTCATCTTTTCGGAAGTCTGTACAGCCCGGTCCAGAAGTGTGCGCCCGCCGCTTATGTCGCCGACCGTTGCGGCCACTGCCGCCAGACGCGAGAGAACTAGAGCTTTCGTCGCATCATCTGCAATCGAGGCCGAGGTATGCAACGCCCGCTCGAACAGGTCGCGCGCTTTCGTAGCATCACCCATCTTCGCTGCGGTCGCGGCTAAGCCAGCGAGAATTCGGGCCTTGGACGAAGCACTGGAGACCTTGTCGGTTGCATCCAGGGCCTGCACGAGCAGATCGCGCGCCTGAGTTACATCGCCCAGCTTGGCGGCAGCCGCGGCGCACTCGGCCAGGACACGGGCCCGGGCATCATCACTAGCGATACTGGCCGTAGCGCTCACCGCTCCGTCAAGGGCAACGCGGAATTGCCTCCGATCCTGGAGCTCGCTGGCCTTGCCGAGAATCTCTACGAGGGCGTTAGCTCGGCTCTGCTCGTTCGGGATCTGGTTCGCGAACGCCAGGCTGAACTCCCAATCCCCGGTACCGATGATGGTCTGAACCGGTTGCGGTGGCGCGTCTGGGCTCTTTTGCGCCGGGGGCCCTACGCTCTTTGCCAGCTGCAGAAGGTCTCGCTCGAGCAGGAGCTGCTGATCGTCGGGAACAGCACCTGCCGTGTTGACGATTGCGAGCAACAGCAGCGCCGCGCCGGCGGCAGGCTCGACCAGCAAGCAGCGCAACCTCGAGAGCATCAGGATCAGGGGCCTTTCACTGCGACCGTGAGAGTCACTGGGAGGGTGACGGGGAACAGGCAGTGGCTGTCGTCGCACGCTTGATAGCGCAACGTCCCTCGCAGTGTGATCGCCCCGCCAGCGGCAGCACTCCGCGAGACCTGGACTGGGAGCGCAATGACGAAGCTGCCGTCATAGACGACGAGGTCCTGAGTGTCTCCGGGAAGGCGAATGCGCTTGGCGGTCGGGTAGAGGGGCACCCCAACCGAGACGTTCTCGGGCACGTCGACTTTGAGCGTGATCGGAATCAAACTCAGGTTTTCCACGGGGTTCGCTTGCACGTGGTAGCCGGCCTTCACTACGATCTGCAGCGGGATCCGAGCGTCAACGCCAGCCTTCAGCTGCAAGCCGGACGGCGGGATCACCGCAACCACTTCGACGGCGCGAGCGTGGCCTGGCCCGGCCGCGAGTGCCGCGAGAAAAGCGAGCGCGGCGAAGCGCCAGGACATCTATTGTCTGGGAAGCAGCTCGTCCAAGGCTGCGCGCAGCTTGACGAGCCTGGCGTCGAAGGAGGCGACGTCTTCGTTGAGGGCGAGAAAGCGGATTGTCCCGTTCGGATCGATGATCATGAATGATGCGATCATCACTTCTTCGCGCTTGAGATCCGGAACGAAGTCGGGCGGCGGAGCGTAGCTGGTGGTGACCGCTCCAGTCCCATCGAGCAGGACCGGACAGGTGAGGTTGTGTTTCGCGATCCAGCCGGACACAACGTCAGGCTTTTCCGAGACGTCGACGATGAAAGCCCTTACGCCGCGCTTACCGTAGTCCTGGTTGAGTTTCTCAAAGTGCGGCGCAGCCGCGTTGCAGAAGGGGCACCATGTCGTCATGAAGCTCACGACCACCCACTTGCCCTTGAGCTCCGCCGAGCGATAGACGTTGCCATCCAGAGCTTCGAGCTGAAACTCCGGGGCAGCTTCGCCAATACGGTAGTTCCAGCCAGCATGTACTGGCTGTGCGAACAACCATACGACGCCAGCGATAGCAAAAACGACGGCGCGCATAACATCCTCCTTCTATCGGGAGCGGCCCCAGGCTGCCCGCGCTCCAGGATATGGTCCCCCGCGCGACGCGACTCTGCAAGTGGGCTCATACGTTTGTCTAACGGAGTTCTAGTGCAGCCCGACAAGCATTTTGGCAGCGAGAGCGAGCACCACCATGGCGAAGATTTTTTTAAGCCATGAGACCGGCATACGGTGGGCTGCCATCGCGCCCCAGGGCACGGTGATCAGGGTCCCGACCACGATTCCCGCCAACGCCGGCAAGTACACGTAGCCCAGGCTCAATGGAGGCAGATGATCTTGGCCGAGGCCTGTCCAGACATAGCCGATTGCCCCGGCACCCGCAATCGGGAGGAGCAGCGCAGAAGACGTCCCGATGGCTTGGAGCAGGGGCACGTTGCATATCACCATCAACGGAATGGTCAGGACGCCGCCGCCGGCACCGGCCATGCTGGAAATCAAACCGATCGCACCCGAGGCAGCCCACATCCCGGGGCCCTTGGGCAACGTGCGGGAAGGCCTCGGCTTCACGTCCAGAACAAGCTGTACCGCTGAGTATGAGACGAACAGCACGAACACAATCGCCAGGTATCGGGTTGGCAGCTTTTCGGCGATCAGAGTCCCGAGCAG
>Ga0187780_10004793_pt1 | contig 10119 bp, 8 predicted proteins | sample 1015_Q2_SP10_20__FD_132429 | JGI IMG/M metagenome (GOLD analysis project Ga0187780, IMG submission 132429) | Tropical peat soil microbial communities from peatlands in Department of Meta, Colombia - 1015_Q2_SP10_20_MG | ecosystem: Environmental > Terrestrial > Soil > Wetlands > Peat | place...
CTCCGGGAAACTACCGCATCACCGTCGAAGCCGCCAACTTTGAGACCGCGCGCCGCGAGAACATTCGCCTCGATGTCTCACAGAATATTTCAACTGACTTTACTTTGACCGTCGGCAGAGCCACTGAGTCCGTGACGGTAAGCGCTTCTGCCGTCCAACTGCAAACCGAGGACGCCGTCACCGGCCAGGTCGTGAATCGCAAATTCGTCAACGACTTGCCTCTCATCGACCGCAACTTCACCAACCTTGCTTACCTCGCTCCAGGTGTCGGCGAGACCGACGCGCCTGGCGAGCAAAGCGCCCAAGGCGGCATCAACTTCATCTCCAACGGCAGCCGCAACGCCACTGCCGATGTCCTCATCGACGGCGCCAGCGCCACGAATTTCGATCAGAACAGCGGCATCCAGAACGTTCTCTACACGCCTTCCGTCGATTCCGTCGAAGAATTCAAAGTCGAGCAATCCAATTTCTCCGCGGAATATGGCTTCGCCGTTGGCGCCATCATCAATGTTGTCACCCGCTCGGGCACCAATCAATTCCACGGCAGCGCGTACGAGTTTTTGCGTAACTCGGCGATGGATGCCAACAACTGGTTCACTAACGCCGCGGGCCAACCCATTCCTGGTCTACGTCGCAACAATTTTGGTGGCACTCTCGGCGGGCCCATCAAGAAAGACAAGACCTTCTTCTTTGTTGATTACGAAGGCGTTCGCGAAAGCACCGCCACCAACTCAGGGAACATGAGCGTTCCTACTCTCTGCATGCGCGGCGATCCCTCCGCCACTTGCCCGGTGGGAACTCCAGCCCTCGGCAACTTCGGTGAACTGTGCACATTGCAAGGCGGATCTTTCGACAGTACCGGTATGTGCTCGAACCCTGCCGGTCAGCTCTGGGATCCCTTCACGGGCGTGTTCAACAACAATCCTGATCCTGCCAACAGTGCGCCGCCAGGCGCAGTCCGGCAAACTTTCATCCCTTTCGACAATCTTGCCACTTATCAAAGCCCTGGCAGCCCAGCCCTCAACGGCACTCCCTTTCAACTCGCTGCGGTGCCCGGAAATCTGATTGATCCTGCAGCTGCCAAACTCTTTTTGCTCTTCCCCAAGCCCAATCTGCCCATTGCCACCTTAAACGACCTGCAGAGCGGCAACTTCTTCAGTTCCGGCGCGAATACGGATACCAACGATCAATTCGATATCAAGATCGACCATCGCTTCAGCCAGAATGACCTGCTCAGCGCCCGCTACTCCCAGCGCAAAATTACTTCCACGAGTTTTAGCTGTTTCGGAAACTCTCCGGAAGAAGAATTCGTCGACCCCTGCAGCGGCGGCCCGGGCACGACCAAGCAATATCAGTTAGCCCTTAATGAGACCCACACGTTCAGTCCCACAGTTGTCATGACCGTGACTTTTGGCTACCTCCGCGAGTCCGATCATTTCCCGGGCATCGGTTCCACCGTCTCCAATTTCAATTCTCTCTACTCCCAGACGGGTCTGCCTTCTTACCTCAACAACGGTTTTGACACCACCCCTTCGATTGCCATCAGCAGTTATAGCACGGGCATCGCCGGCCACAACCTGGGTACCGCCGATTTCACCATCACTCGCGAGGGCCAGGACGCCTATCATCTGGGTGGCTCTATTGGTTGGGTCCGTGGCAAGCATGAATTCAAGTTTGGTAGCGAATGGCGCGCCCGACGCATCAACCACGGCAACCCCGGCTGGCCTTCCGGCTTTTTCGGATTCGACGAGAGCGGCTCTTCTCAAATCAGCTCCGAAACCAACGAAACGAGCGGCATCCCCACAGGTGGCGACGGCCTTGCCAGTTTCCTCATGGGCGTCGGCTCGTTCAACGGCGGCACCGGCGGCTGCACTCCCTGCCAGCAAGGCTTCAACAACTTTGTCAGCACGCAAAGTTTCCAGTTCGGCGAGTTCGCCCAGGACACCTATAAAATCACTCCCAAGCTCACTCTCAACCTCGGCCTTCGCTATGAGCTGAACACTCCGCGCACCGAACGCTTCAACCGCATGGACTGGCTTAATGCCACCGGTGCCGCTCCCATCCAGCTCACCGCCGCTCAATTGGCCGTTGCGCAGGCTGACGGCATTTCCGGCTCCGCGCTTACCGCTCTTGGCTCACTGACTGGCTTTGAAGTATTCGCGAGTCCTCAAAATCGCCAAAACTACTACACCGACTACAAGGACATTCAGCCTCGCTTCGGTTTCGCTTACCAACTTTCGCACGGCTTTGTCGCTCGCGGCGGCTACGGCATCTATTACTCCACTCCTCGCAGCGGCGCTGCCGGCACCGGCCCTTGGGGCTATCAGGGTTTCAACATCCAGCCTCCCTGGCTCACCACTTTCAATCTTGATCACACCACACCCTACAATCGTCTGAGCAACACTTCTTGCCTGTTCACAGCCCCTTATACTTGCGGCGTCGCTCCTCCTCCCGGAAACTCCCTGGGAGCTTTCAACGACATCGGCGCTGCCGCTGTCGGGCCCATCCCGCAGGTCAGCCAGAACACTCCCTATGAACAGGTCTGGACTCTCGGTTTCCAAAAAGAACTGCCTGGGAAAATTCTCTTCGACGCCAACTACATCGGCAAGAAAGGAACTCACATTTATCTGGGCGGTTTCCGGGATCAGAACATCCTTCCGCAATCCGCCATTGCCGGCATGACTCCCGCGCAAATCGGAAATCTCTACAGTCTGGTCGACAATCCCTTCTATTGGGACCCCACTGCGCATTCAGGCCAGACCTGTGATCAGACCCGTTACATCTGCAACCCGGCAAGCAGCCTCGCCGCTCCCCAGGTGCCGGAGTTTCAGCTCCTCCTGCCCCATCCCCAGTACACCAATTTCCAAGGCGACTCCCCGCCAATCGCCAATTCCATATACCATGCGCTGCAAATTCGCGCCGAGAAGGAATTCAACAACGGTTTGCAATTCCTGGCCACGTATACATTTGCGAAGTCCATCGACGATGCCTCCTCCACCGACGACAGCGTCGTGTTTCTCGGTGGCGGCTTCCTTAACACCGGCACCATTCTCTCCGTGCAGAATCCTTACGATCTGCGCGGCGAACGCGCCGAATCCGTCTTCGACATCCCGCAAGTCTTGCAGCTCAGTTACGTTTACGAATTTCCTTTGGGCCGCGGCAGGCATTTCGGCCGCAACATGAATCCCATTCTCAACGCCATTATCGGTGGCTGGCAAACCAACGGTATCATTCGCGTCGACGATGGCCGGCCCATTCTTCCTCTGCTCTACTGCCAGATCAATTTCTGCAACAGCAACAACATCCCGACCTTCGGCCAGCGGCCCGATCTCACTGCACCGCTCCAGCGCGCCTTCAGTTCACCGGAGGCGGCCACCGTCACGTCGAATGGAAATTATTTTGCCAATCCCAGTGCGTTGACCAATCCCACTCCCTTCACAGACGGCAGCGCTCCCCGAACCTACTCCAAGGTTCGGCAGCCTGGCGCCCGCGACGTTTCCATGTCCTTGTTCAAGGAATTTTCCTTGGGCAAAGTCCGCGAAGGCATGCGCCTGCAGTTCCGCGCCGAATCCTTCAACACCTTCAATCATCCGCACTTTGCTGGCCCGGATACCCTTGTGGGCTCGCCCACCTTCGGCCAAATCACCTCCACCCTGAACTTACCGCGCCAGCTTCAGGTCGCGCTCAAGCTCTACTTCTAACTTTTCTCTCTCCACCGTGGGCGGCGATCCCCCTCGCCGCCCTCTTCTTTTTCTCTGAATTCCGCCTTTGGTGCCTCAATTTTCCATTTTCTATTCTCTGCTTCTGGCCTAAAATGCGCGCATGCATCGTCGCACTTTTCTCAGCACTTCCATCGCTGCAACTATCGCCGCTGTTTTCCCAGAGCCGGGACGGGCGTCCTTCCCTTCTTGGCCCGCGGATTCCCAACACCAAATTGAAGCCATCGGCCTTCAGCTCTATACCGTTCGGCATTCCATGAAAAAACATTTCGACGAAACCATCACCAAGGTCGCCGCGACCGGCTACAAGGAAGTCGAGTTCGCCGGATACTTTGGCCACTCGCCAAAAGACATTCGCGCTCTCCTCGACAAGAACGGTCTCGCCGCTCCTTCTTGTCACGTCGACTACAAGGCGGTCGAGCAGAAGTGGCCGGAAACCATCGAAGCCGCCAAGGTCATCGGCCACAGCTACATCATTTGTCCGTGGATTGACGAAAAGCAGCGCAAGCAGCCCTACGGCTGGAAACGCGCCGCGGATCTCTTCAACAAAGCCGGTGAAGCCAGCAAAAAAGCCGGCATCCAGTTCGGCTATCACAATCACTCGTTCGAATTTGAACCCGCCGAATCTCTCGGCGGCAAACTTCCCTACGATTTCCTTCTCACCGAAACGGATCCCAATTTCGTCACCATGGAAATGGATCTTTGCTGGATCAGCGTCGCCGGCAAGGACCCTCTCGCTTATTTCGAAAAATATCCTGGCCGCTTCCCCCTCGTTCACGTCAAGGATTGGGTGAAAGACTCGACGCATTCCAGCGGCTACAAAGGCGCAATGGGTCAGACCGTGAAGTATTCAGGGCACATGGCTGACGTCGGCCAGGGCTCGGTCGACTGGAAACGCATTTTCGCGCAATCCGGCGAAGCGGGCATCAAGCACTACTTCGTCGAAAACGACGATCCAAAATCCGCTTTCGACGACATCAAAATCAGTTTCGATTACCTGAACAAATTGCAATTCTGACTCCTCTTTGTAGGGGCGGGGCTTGCCCCGCCCATCTCTTGGTTAGAATCCTCCGGGGGCTTCCATGAACACGCGCAAATGGATCACCGTGGTCGCAGTCGCTGCTTCTTCGTTGCTCTTTGCTCTCGTCGCCACACCCCAACCTCCCGCATGGAAACAACTCTTCAACGGCAAAGACCTTACCGGCTGGAAACATGTCGGCCCCGGTTACATGACCGTTGAAGACGGCCTCATCCGAACGCACGGCGGCATGGGCCTGCTCTACTGGACCGGCGGCAAACTCGGCAACTGCCGCATCCGCGTCGTCTTCAAAATGAGCCACCACAATGACAATTCCGGCGTCTTCATCCGCATTCCCATCGAGCCCCGCGAGGAGTGGATGCCCGTCCACTATGGCTACGAAGTGCAAATCGACAACGACGCGCCCGGCGAGGACGAATACCACATTACTGGCACGCTCTACTCGCTCACCAAGCCGCTCGCCAAGCCCGGCAAGTACGGCCCCGAATGGAACACTATGCTCATCACCATCGACGGGCCGCACACCGTCGTCGTTCTGAACGACGTCACCGTCACCGATTACACCGAGGGCCAGCCCGTTCCCGAACGCAAGTTCGATTTCGAGCCGCAGCGCGGCCCGCGCCCCATGGAAGGCTATATGGGCCTGCAAAATCACAGCGACAACGACGTCGTCCTCTTCAAAGAAGTCGCCGTCCAATCTTTGAAGTAATTTTGGAGTGCGGCAGCCTTGCTGCCGCTTTTCTGTTTGCCTCTGTTCTGTCGAAATTCGAGACAATGCAAGGCTTTGCAATTTCGGATTCTGGGGCCCTGTTGGCTGTAATCTGTCGGCTGTCAACTTCCCTCAAGGAGCGCACCAATGAAAGAAGATCTTTCCCGCCGCGAATTTCTCCAGCGCACTGCCGGCGCGACCGGAGCGCTCGCCGCCTCACCGGCAATCTTTCTCGAGCCGGCGCACGCCTCGCTCCCCATGCAATCCACTTCGCCGAATGAGCGCATCCGCTTCGGCATCATTGGCATCGGCATGCAAGGCTCCGGCTTGCTTGCCAGCGCCATCCAGCTTCCCGGCGTCGAGTGCGTCGCCGCCTGCGATCTATATGACGGCCGCCACACGCTCGCCAAGGAAATCGCCGGCGACAAAATCAAAACGACGCGTCGTTATCAGGATTTGCTCGACAACAAGGAAATCGATTGCCTCATCGCCGCGGTTCCCGACCACTGGCACCGCAAAATCGTGGTCGACGCGGTCAGCGCTGGAAAAGATATCTACTGCGAAAAGCCCATGTCCCATTCCGCTGCCGACGGCGTCGCCATGGTGGCCGCCGCGCAAAAAACCGGCCGCGTCGTGCAAATCGGTTCCCAGCGCGTCAGTTCCGTGATTTGCGCGAAAGCGAAAGAGCTTCTTGCCAACGGCATCGTCGGCACGCTCACCCTCGTCGAAGGCTCGCTCGGCCGCAACGATCCCACCGGCGCGTAGGTGTACCCGCCGCCGCCCGATCTTTCACTCAGCAATTTCGACTGGGACACCTGGCAAGGCGACGCCCCTAAGCACGCCTGGGATCCCGACATGTCGCCAAAATATTTCGCGCGCTGGCGCTGCTGGAAAGAATACGGCACCGGCGTTGCCGGCGATTTGCTGGTGCATCTGGTCAGCGGCATGAATTACATGCTCGGCTGGAACGAGCCTCCGAAGCGCGCCATGGCGCTGGGCGACATTTTGCGTTTCAAAGACGGCCGCAACATGCCCGACGTGCACGCCACGCTCTTTGATTACGGCAAAGCGCCGGTTTACCTGCGGCTAAACCTGGGCTGCGACACGCCGGAAATTTACCGCTTCCAGGGCTCCAAAGGAATCCTGGAAGTGACGGAATATACGATCACCTACTCTCCGCAATCCGGCGAAGACGAATATCCGAGTTACTACACTTCCAGTTTTCCCCGGGCGCTGCGCGACGCGTACCTGAAAAAATGGCACGAGGACCACGACCCCAAACCCGGCAAAGAGCCGGTCACCGAAGGCTTCAGCTACCGCGGCGCTTCCTGGGACGAGCTGAAGCCGCATCTCTGGACTTTTTTCCAGGGCGTGCGGAACCACAAGCAAGTCACCGAAGACGCCGTCTTCGGTCACAATGCCGCGCTGGCATGCCACATGGCCAACGAATCCTATTTTCGCAAAGCCGCGGTCACATGGGACGCGGCAAGCGGCACGATCAAGTCCTAGCAACCTGCCGACGTGCGACGCGTGCTACGGCGGCCGAAACGCTCCGCCTTTGGAGTGCGGCAGCCTTGCTGCCGCTTTGACTTTACTGCGGCCTTCGTGCTTATGACCGCACGGTAAGCACCGGGCAGTGCGCGTGCGAAACCACGTTGTACGCCTTCGTACCGGGGACGTGGCCGGCCAAGCCGGCGCGCGCTTTCGCCCCCATCACAATCAGGTCGACATTGTTCTCTTGCGCGAAACGCAAAATCTCCGTTGCCGGATCGCCGACAGCCATGCGGAACTGCGTGTTGCACCAGACTTCGGCTCCGCTCGGCACCAAATCCTGGAGTTGGTGCTTGACGGCTTCGCGCCGAAGGACAAGACCATCGTCCGAATAATCATCGAGGTGGCGGAACGCGTGGAACAACGTGACCGTGGCGTCGTGCTCCTGCCCAAGCGAAAACGCATAAGCGGCTTCGCGGTCCGAGCCGAGGCCGAAATCCGTGGCGAACAAAATGTGTTTGAACGTAATGTCCGGCTCGGCGTGGCCCACGCCAGGTCCCACGGTGAGGACGGGCACGGCGGATTGCCGGAAGATTTGTTCGGCGCCCGATCCAATGACGAGCTTTTGCACCGCGCCCATGCCGTGAGTGGCGACAACCACTAGCTCGATTTTGTGCCGCTCGATGACTTTGTGCAGCGCCGGCCAGAGCGCGCCTTCCTCGACGAGAACGTCGTAAGGAATATCCTTCAGGCGGCCGGAGTACAGCATTTCCTGAATGCGGTCCTCGGCCTGGCGACGCTGCGAGTTCACCAGCCCCACGGTGACTTCGGGAGCAGCGAGCGGATACGCGTCCGGCGAAATCACGTGCGTGAGAAAGAGGTGCGAATCGTAGCGGCGGGCGAAGGAAATGGCGTAATCGAGGGCGCGGTTGGAGAACGGCGAGAAATCCGTGGCAACGAGAATCCTGGAAAGCTGAATTTTTCTCTCAGCCAGAGCGTTTTTTGGAGCTGCTCCCATACCCACCTCCCGGGAAAACCAATCGGGCGGCGCAAACGGAAACGACCGCACGACCGACCTTGGCGCGTCATGCCCCAGACTGACGGACGCCGAAGGGTCGGGCAGGCGGAATTCCGGCTCCTGTACCGAGGCTAGGGCGAGGGTCACGGCAAATCTGTGATGGGAATCACCAGACACCGTGCCTTGACGCGAACTGGCCAACCTCCGATGGACAATACGGTTCATGCAGGGATCTCCGGTCAGTCGCGGGTGGGGCCAGGCATGTCGATGATGATTCTTTGTGCCCCGGTGTCAGATTCCTTCTGGGTGTAGGCCTCCTTCTGGATGGCGCGGTGAGAATGCAATAGCTGGTTGGCGATATAGGCGAGAACGGCGGCGCGGCGAGGAGAGATGCCGCCTTTGGTGACGAGAACAAGGAGGCGCGCGAGGAATTGGCGGAGGTCGTCGCCAGAACAGAATTCGGAGGGGCCGGAGAGGAGATCGGCGGAGAGGTCGGTAAAGTCGTTGGGCGATGGAACGAGGGGAAGACCGGCCGCAACCTGCCGATTGTAGTGCCGAAGGCAGAGGCCGGAGCAGGCGGGCAGGCCGGGGAGCGTACAGCGCCTACCATTGGGATAACGATAGTGGCAGCGGGAAGTTGTTGGTGCTTGCGGGTTCGTAGTGTCGATGGTCATGATTTCCTCAGGTTTTTTGGAGTTGACGGCATTTTGGGGTGTTTTTTTCTGTAAAAAGGGGTACCCACCCCGGGGCAACAATGCAAGGGCATGAAAAGGAAGCGGTTGGGGGAGGAGCATCGTGGAAGTGGTTGAAAACAAAGAAACAGTGGCGAGTGGTGAGTGACCCCTCGAAGCTCGGGGTAAACGAGTGGCGAGCAAGAAAGCGGGGGCGGGCTATGAGCAGGTGCGTAGTCATGGACGAATAAGGAGCAGAGCGCGAAGTAGGTAGAACTACTGTTTGTAGCGTGGTGGGAGGAGAGATCCTTCGACTCGCTGCGCTCGCTCAGGACAACTATCCTTCATCGGATAGTTGATTCACGACTCATCATAGTACAAATTCCTCGGTTGTCAACTAAAATGATAAATATTTGTATAGTACTAGTATTTGAAGAATAGGCGCACGGGTTCGAATGGGATGCGTAAGAGAAAGAAAAGAAAGGAATAGAGCTCACAGAGGGGAGCGAAACCGATTTAGGGCGGGATGGCGAGAATACGAGAAAATCAAAATCCGCACCCTCAAAACCGAAGGGTTGCGGCACCCCCTTACGTCTTGCTGGGATCGGTGGTCGCTATGGGCGGGATGCGGACATGGAGACGGCGGCGGATGGAAAGCTCTTCCGCGCGTGAGATTTCCGGGTCTGGGTCGGCCTCGGATATTTGTACCGGATGCGTGTTGCCCTGGATTGGCATGACGGTCTGCCCGCGCCTACCGAGGACAGCATACAAACCGTAGTCGGTTTTAAGCCGTCCGATAATAATGATTTGCTGTTTTTGGAAATCGTCTTGTTGCAACAACTCGCTAAGCCGCATGGGCAAGCTGCTGACGGGCCAAGATGCCAATTTCGCTTACGGGCGAATCGAGAGGGACAGTTTCGGGAACCGTAATGTGGATGGACCTGGGTTCGAGATCAACTGGAGTTCCGGCAAGAAACTCTTTCCAATAGGAGAGCGGGGCTTTCGTGGCTAGATTTGAGAGATTGGAGGTTGCCAAGGAAAACTCGATTTGAGTCTTCACTAGGGCGTCGAGTTTCCTGCCCGCACTTTGAATGTCAGGTCCAACCGAGATCAAATCCAGGTCCAGGCAATGGGCGACGAACTGGCCATCGGCTTGGGAGATGAGATAATGCAGCACACGAAGCTGGGGCAGCGCCGGAATCAGATCCTTCAATGTGACGGAATCCATAGCGACTCCAAAGCTCGTCGAGACAATTCCATTTTAGCGTCTTTTTCGCGGAGGTTGGCTAATTTCTGTGAATCCTGGGCGAAGGAACCGTTGTCTTGCCCAGTCGCAGAATAACCCACCCTTTCAAAAACCAAACCCGAAGGGGTGGGGCACCCTCGTATTTTTCGCTCCGGCGAGTGGGCACGGTGATTGGCCTGTCATCGTTCGGCGGATCATGAAGGGGAAGAGTTGGCAGCTACACCCC
>Ga0187780_10004794_pt1 | contig 10118 bp, 10 predicted proteins | sample 1015_Q2_SP10_20__FD_132429 | JGI IMG/M metagenome (GOLD analysis project Ga0187780, IMG submission 132429) | Tropical peat soil microbial communities from peatlands in Department of Meta, Colombia - 1015_Q2_SP10_20_MG | ecosystem: Environmental > Terrestrial > Soil > Wetlands > Peat | place...
ACCGCCGCCTGTTGACCGTCTTCACGACCCGCGCCCACACGCAGCGCGCCGCGACTCTCCTGGCGGTCGCGGCCGAGCATCCGCCCGCCGCGCGCGCCGCCGCGCGCAATGCGGCGCTCGCCGAGTTCGTCGAGGAATGCCGGCGCGGGCCAGTGCAGGAGGCGGAACTCGCGACCCTCGAGAAGCGCGGCATGCCGACCGGATTCTCGGCAGAGCATCCGATCACCGGCGAAGCACTGCCGGTGTGGGTCGGCAACTACGTGCTCATGGGCTATGGCGAAGGCGCGGTCATGGGCGTTCCCGCCCACGATGAGCGGGATTTCGCGTTTGCCAAGAGTTACCGGCTGCCGATCGTGCACGTCATCGATGTCGAGGGCCGGGAATTTTCGACCGATGCCTGGCAGAGCTGGTACGCGGATCCGGGAATGACCGTGAACTCGGGAGCGTTCTCAGGGCTCACATCGGAGGACGCCACGGCCGCGATCGCGAAAGCGCTCGCCGCCAAGGATCTGGGCGGGCCGCAACTGCAGTGGCGGCTGCGGGACTGGGGCATTTCGCGGCAAAGGTACTGGGGCTGCCCGATCCCGATCATCCACTGCGAGCGCTGCGGCGACGTGCCGGTGCCGGATGAGGATCTGCCGGTCGTGCTGCCGGAGAACCTGGTGCCGGACGGTACCGGCAATCCGCTCGCCAAGGCGAAGGAGTTTGTCGAGTGTCGCTGCCCGCGCTGCCACGGTGCGGCGCGTCGCGAGACCGACACCATGGATACCTTCGTCGATTCGTCCTGGTACTACCTGCGCTTTGCATGCGCCGGCGCCACTTCCATGGTGGATGAGCGCGCCAGTTACTGGATGCCGGTCGATCAATATACCGGCGGCATCGAGCACGCGATCCTGCACCTCCTGTATTCGAGGTTCTGGACCCGGGTGATGCGCGATCTGGGGCTGGTGAAGATCTCCGAGCCGTTCCAGAACCTGCTCACGCAGGGAATGGTGCTCGATGAAATCTTCGAGCGGCATCCGGAGTCGGGACGCATTCAGTACTTCAACCGGTCGGATCTCGAGGTCACGAGGGGCGCCGACGGAGTTCCGCAGAGCGCGGTCCTCAAGAGCGACGGGATGCCGGTCGAGTACGCCGGCATGGGCACGATGTCCAAGTCGCGCAACAACGGGGTCGATCCACAGGCACTGATCGAGCGTTACGGCGCTGATACCGCGCGGCTCTTCATCATGTTCGCAGCACCGCCCGAACTGTCGCTCGAGTGGTCGGACGAGGCGGTCGAAGGCCAGCTGCGGTTCCTGCGGCGCCTGTGGAAAGCCGTCCACACCCACGTGAGCGCGGGTCCGGCACCCGCGCTCGACCCGCAGTCGCTCGAGCCCGCTGGGCGCACACTGCGGCGACTCGCCCACCAGACGCTCGCCAAAGTTGCCGATGACATCGGACGACGGCGCACCTTCAACACGGCGATCGCCGCGGTCATGGAGTTGCTGAATGCCGCGACGCGCTTCAGCGATGCAACACCGCAGGGGCGCGCCGTCCTGCAGGAGACGCTGGAGATCGCCGTGCTCGCGCTGTCGCCGGTCGTGCCACACGCCACCCACGTTCTCTGGCAGGCGTTGGGCCACGAGCGCGCGGTGATCGACGAGCCCTGGCCGCGCCCCGACCCGGCGGCGCTCGCCCAGAATACGCACCAGCTGGTCGTTCAGGTGAACGGCAAGCTCCGCGGCCACATCACGCTGCCTGCCGACGCCGGCCACGAGGCCGCGACGCAGGCCGCGCTCGCCGAACCCAACGTTCGCAAATTCGTTGGCGACAAGCCGGTGCGGAAAGTCATCGTGGTCGCGGGCAAGCTCGTCAACGTCGTGATCTGAATGCGGCACACGTGGCTCGCGGTACTGGCCTGCGCTGCGCTCACCAGCTGCGGCTTTCATCTGCGCGGCGTGGCGAAAATGCCGGCCGCACTGGCCGAGGCGTACCTCGAGGCGCCGGACCGCTACACCGACTTTCACCGCGTGTTCGTCGACGACCTGACCGCGGCCGGTGTGCACCTGCTGCCACACGCGGATCCCTCGAGCGTCGTGATCGAGCTCGAGAAGGACGACAGCGGTCAGCGAGTGCTGTCGGTGTCGGCGCGTAACGTGCCGACCCAGTACGAGGTGTACTACACGGTGACGTTTCGGGTGCGAACCGGAAGCCACGACCTGCAGCCGCCGCAGACCATCTCGCTCACCCAGGACTATGTGTTCGACGAGAACGCGCTGCTGGCGATGGACCAGGAGCAGGCGGTACTGCGCCAGGCGCTGGCACGTAACCTGTCGGCTCTCGTGATGCGCCGGCTGGCGGCACTGTGAGCGACGCGGCGGCGGTCGCCCGCCTGGGCCACGGATTTCGCGAGCCGTTGGTGGTCCTGCTCGACCGCTTCGGCCTGAGGCTCATGGTGATCGCCGCGGGCGATGACATCCCCGGCAGCTACTGGGGCGAGCCGGAGGCCGGGCTGGTCGAGGATCGTGTCTACGCCCGTGACGACACGCCGGTGCATTCGGTGCTGCACGAGGCCGCGCACGCGATCTGCATGGGGGAATTGCGGCGCGCGAACCTGCATCGCGACGCCGGCGGCGACGATCAGGAGGAAACCGCCGTCTGTTACCTGCAGGTGCTGCTGGCGCGCCACCTGCCCGGTTTCGGGCAACACCGGTGTTTCGCCGATATGGACGCGTGGGGCTACTCGTTCAGGCTCGGCTCGGCAGCGCGCTGGTTTGCCGAGGACGCGGCAGACGCCCGCGCCTGGCTCGCACGCGAGGGGATGTTGATCGGGCACGAGCCAGCGGTTTGTGGCTAAGCCGGCACTGGCGATGGTGCTCGTGCTGGCGGGCAGCGCCTGGGCGACCCCGGCGTCCGAACTCGCGGTATCCCACGCCTGGGCGCGCGCGACCCCGCCTGGGAGCATCGTGGGCGGCGCGTATTTGACGATCGACAACCACGGCGCGACACCGGCCCGGCTGATCGCCGTGAGCTCATCCGTCGCCAGCGAGGCCGCAGTCCACGTGACCCAGATCGCGGGCGGCGTGGCCGGCATGCACGAGACGCCTCTGGTCGTGCCGGCGCACGGCAGCGTTAAGCTCAATCCGGGCGGCATGCACCTCATGCTCATGGGGCTCAAGGCGCCGCTGGTTCAGGGCAGTCACTTCGAGCTGCGCATGAACTTCGAGCCGGGCGGAGTCGTTACCGTGTCTGTGCCGGTGCTCGCACCCGATGCGGCCGGCCCGTGAGCGTGATGCGCGCGTGCGCGCTGATCGCGGCCGGCGTGCCGGCGCTCGCGGCTGCCGCCACGCCGGCACGGGTGGTGACGCTGGCACCTCACCTCACGGAGCTGGTCTACGCGGCGGGCGCGGGGAAGACGCTGGTCGGAACGGTCGCCTTCAGCGATTACCCACCGGCCGCCCGCCTCTTGCCACGCGTCGGCGACGCCAACCGCATCGACCGCGAGCGGCTCTTATCGCTCAAGCCTGATCTGATCCTGGTCTGGGCCGACGGCACCTCGCCCGAGGAGCAGGCGCAGATACGGGAACTCGGCGTGCCGGTGCTGGCAATGGAGGCGTTGCGGCTCGAGGACGTCGCGCAGCTCATCGAGGAACTGGGCCGGCGCTTCGGCACCGAATCGATCGCGCAGCCGGCTGCGGCAGAATTCCGCACGCAGCTCGCGCAACTCAGGCGCCAGTACGCGCCCGCCAGGCGGCTGCGGGTGTTCTATCAGATCTGGGACGCGCCGCTCTACACGCTCGGCGGGCGTCACGTGGTGACGGAGATTTTGAACCTGTGCGCGGCCGACAACGTCTACGGGGAACAGGCGCGCGGAGCATTCGTGGTCGATCTCGAGTCGGTGTACGCGCGGGATCCGGATGCCATCGTGCTCGCGGGCAGTGCCGAGGAGGCGAATGCCTGGCGCAAGGCGTGGCGCGAGCGGCCGCGACTGCGCGCAGTCACCGAAGGCCACGTGCTTGCGCTCGACCCCGACCTGATCGACCGCATGGGTCCGCGACTGGCCGCCGGAGCTGCGCAGCTGTGCGCCGGACTCGACCGCGAGCGCAATATGTCACCGCCACCCACGGCCGGGCGAATCCGCGATAATGGCGCCAATCCATGAGACTGGTCCCGGAAACACTCGCCCGCGAGCTGGCCCGCGCATTGAAGCCGGCGTGGCTCGTCTGCGGCGAGGAGCCGTTGCTGGTCGGGGAGTCGGCGGACCTGATCCGCGCGCGGGCGGCGCGCGACGGCTATCAGGCGCGCGAGGTGCACTTCGCCGGGCGCGGCTTCGATTGGGCTTCACTGATTCCCGCGGCCCATTCTCTGTCGCTGTTTGCCGAGCGCCGGCTCATGGAAATCCGCCTGCCGACCGGCAAGCCGGGAGTCGATGGATCTCGGGTGCTGTCCGAGCTCGCCTCGGATACACCGGCCGACCTGCTGCTGTTGGTGATCACCGGCGGACTCGAGTGGGCGGAGCGCAATGCCGCCTGGGTACGGGCCTTCGATGAGCACGGCAACGTCGTCGATGTCGCGCGCATCCCGCCCGAGCAGTTGCCCGCTTGGATTGCAGGCCGCCTGGCGCGCGCGGGGCTCAGCGCCGAGCCTGACGCGCTGGAGCTGATCGCCGAGCGCTGCGAGGGCAATCTGGTCGCGGCCCAGCAGCAGGTCGAGCGGCTGGCACTCGTGCCGCGCTCGCAACCGCTGACGGTCGCGCAGGTCGCCGATGAGATCGCCGACAGCGCGCGCTTTGACGTGTTCGAACTGGGGGAAGCGGTCCTGTCTGGCGATCCGGCCCGGGCGTTGCGCATCGTCGACGGGTTGGCGGGGGAGGGCGAAGAGCCAGCACTCGTGCTCTGGTGCCTGGCCGAAGAGCTGCGCTCGCTCCTGCAATGGCGCGCCGACCTCGGGCGCGATTCCGCGCGGCGCCTGTGGCGCGGCGGGCGGCGCCGGCAGGCGCTCCTGGCGCAGGCGGCCGCGCGCCTGCCGCGCGCGCGCGTCACCGAATTGCTCGCGGCCGCAGCGCGCGCCGACCTGGTGGTCAAAGGCGCACGTCGCGGCCGGCCGTGGGATGAGCTGGCACGGCTCGCGGTCGCGGCCGCGGGCGCGCCGCTCTCCATGACGCAATTGTGACCGGCGCCTTTTGCATCGCCGGGCTTTTTCGGGCAGGGTGAGGGTCAATGCCTAGGAGCGACGCGCCTTCGGGTGCCCGCGCGGGCCCGATCGGCGTGTTTGGAGGTACTTTCGATCCCGTTCACTACGGGCATCTGCGCACGGCGTTCGAGCTCTATCAGGCCCTCGCTCTGGCCGAGATCCGCTTTTTACCCGCCGGCAATCCACCGCATCGCGAGCACCCGGTCGCTAGCACCGAGGTGCGATTGGCCATGGTCGCCGCCGCGATATCCGGCGCCACAGGTTTTGTCCTCGATGACCGCGAGACGCGCCGCACCGGGCCGTCGTACACGGTTACCACGCTCGAAGACCTGCGGCGCGAGTTTCCGGAGCGCTCGCTGTGCCTGCTGATCGGCATGGACGCGTTCCTGGGACTGCCCAAGTGGCACCAGTGGCGCGACATTCTCTCGCTCGCGCACGTGGTGGTAGCGCACCGCCCGGGCTGGCGCGCGCCCACCCAGGGACCGTTGGGCGAACTGCTGGTCGATCGCGGTACCGGGCAGGTGCGCGATCTGCACCAGGCGACCTGCGGGCGCATTCTCATTCACGCCGTCACCCAGCTCGAGATCTCCTCGACCGAAGTCCGCCAGCTGATCGAGGCCGGGCGCGATCCGCGCTATCTGATGCCTGACGGCGTACGACATATCATCATGGACACGGGCTGCTATGCCCGGAAGGACCACGCGCAAGGATGACGAAACAGCCGACGGCGGGCCGCGCCCGCGCCAGAACTTCGCGCACCAGCGCGCGCCCACAGCGAGCGGGCCGGACCAGCCCGCAACCCGACGCCGCTCAACCCGCCCCGCTCACCGCACTCGTGCTCGCCGCACTCGATGATCTGAAGGCGCAGAACGTGATTGCGCTGGACGTGCGGACTCTCACCGACGTGACCGACACCATCGTGATCGCCTCCGGCACCTCGGACCGGCACGTGAAGTCACTGGCCGGCCGCGTGCTCGAGAGAATCGAGGCCGCGGGGTTTCGCGCGCTGGGTGTCGAGGGTCGGCGCGACGGGGAGTGGGTGCTGGTCGACCTGCAGGATCTGGTGCTGCACCTGATGCTGCCCAGGGTGCGGGAGTTCTACAGCCTCGAGAAGCTGTGGGGCTCGCCAGCCGACGAGCGCGTCGCGCGCGCCTGACGCCATGCGCGTGCGCATCCTGGCCGCCGGGACGCGCCTGCCGCGCTGGGTCAACGATGGTTATGCCGAATACGCAGCCCGCATGCCGCGCAGCACCCGACTTGAGCTCATCGAAATCCCGCTCGGGCGTGGCGATGCGGCCACGCGCAGCGAGGGCGAGCGCATGCTCGAGCGCCTGACGGATTCGGTCCACGTGGTCGCGCTCACCATCGACGGAACTCGGCGCTCGAGCGAGGAATTCGCCCGCTGGTGGGGCCAGCGGATCGAGGGCGCGCGGGAACTTGCCTTCCTGATCGGCGGTCCACAGGGGCTGAGTCGCGATTGTCTGCGCCGTGCCGACGAGTCCCTGTCGCTGTCGGCGCTGACCCTGCCGCACGGGCTGGCGCGCGTGGTGCTGGCCGAACAGTTGTACCGGGCGAGCACGCTGCTCGCCGGGCATCCCTACCACCGCGCCTGACCGCAGGGCCCCGTGCGCCGCTCGCTTCGCGGCGAGAAGCCCGCCGGCTATGCTGGCCGTAGTCAAGCACCGCTTTGCCATGGACCGAATCCTGCTCGCCTCCGCTTCTCCCCGGCGCAGCGCGCTGCTGCATCAGATCGGCATCGCCCATGAGGTGGTGCCGTCGGTCATCGACGAGGCGCGGCGGCCGGGGGAGGCCCCGCCCGGCTACGTCCGGCGCCTGGCCTGCGCCAAGGCCGAACACGTCTGGTCGGCCACGGCCAGGCACTCGCCGGTGCTGGGCGCCGACACCGCGGTGGTGCTGGACGGCGAATTCTTCGGCAAGCCTGCCGACCGCAAGGACTGCGTGCGGATCCTGATGCGCCTGGCCGGGCGCACGCACGAGGTGTACACGGCAGTCGCCCTGCGCCACGCCGGTGGGCTTGCGTGCACGCTGTCGCTGAGCGAGGTGACCATCAGATCGCTGACGCCGGAGGACTGCGCGCGCTACTGGGAGAGCGGCGAGCCGTGCGACAAGGCCGGCGCCTACGCGATCCAGGGCCTGGCCGGGCAGCTGGTGAGCAGACTCTCTGGCAGCTACTCGGGAGTCATGGGCCTGCCACTTTACGAGACCGCGCTGTTGCTCGCCCAGATCGGCGCGGCTCCGGACCTGGGGTATCGCTCGTGAGCGCGGAAATCCTCATCAACGTCACGCCGCGCGAATCGCGTGCCGCCGTCATCGAGAATGGGGTTCTGCAGGAGGTGCTGGTCGAGCGCGCCAACCGCTTGGGACTCACCAGCAACGTGTACAAAGGCCGCGTGTCGCGTGTGCTGCCCGGCATGCAGGCGGCGTTCATCGACGTGGGCCTGGCGCGCACCGCGTTCCTGCACGCTTCCGACATCGCCCGCGGTGCAGCCGAAGGCGCCGATGACCCGGCGCCGGCGCTCGACATCCGCGCGCTCGTGGCCGAGGGTGACGAGCTGCTGGTGCAGGTGGTCAAGGATCCGCTCGGCACCAAGGGCGCACGGCTCACCACATTCGTGACCTTGCCGTCGCGCTATCTGGTGTACATGCCGCACGGGCAGGGTGTGGGCATCTCGGCGCGCATCGAGGAGGAGCCGGAGCGATCGCGGCTGCGCGAGGTGGTCGAGACCGCGCTCGCCGCCGAGCGCGCCGGCGGTTACATCGTGCGCACGGTCGCGGAAGGCGCCGCGCCGGAGGCGCTGCGGGCCGACATGCTGTTTCTGATGCGCCTGTGGGAGGTGGTCAGCGAACGCGGGTTCGGCGCGGTACCCGGTACCCTGGTCCACGAGGACCTGCCGCTGCACCTGCGGCTGCTGCGCGATCTCCTCGGCAGCGAAGTGGATCGGGTGCAGGTGGATGCGCCGGCCGCCCATCAGAAGATGCTCGAGTTCGCGCGCACCTTCATGCCCGAGAGCGCCGCCAAGATCGAGCTCTACCAGGGCAGCCGGCCGATCCTCGATCTGTACGGCGTCGAGGAGGAAATCCAGAAGGCGCTCGAGCGCAAGGTGCCGCTCAAATCCGGCGGCTACCTGATGATCGACCAGACCGAGGCCATGACCACCATCGACGTCAATACCGGGGCCTTCGTCGGGCACCGCAACCTCGAGGACACGATCTTCCGCACCAACCTGGAAGCGGCGGTGGCGATTGCCCGTCAGCTGCGCCTGAGAAACCTGGGCGGAATCATCATCATCGATTTCATCGACATGCAGGACGAGGATCATCGTGGCCAGGTGCTGCAGGCGCTGGAGAAGGCGCTCGCCCAGGATCACGCGCGCACCAGCATCTCATCGGTCTCGCCCTTGGGGCTCGTGGAGATGACCCGCAAGCGCACGCGCGAGAGCCTCGAGCACTTATTGTGCATGCCGTGCCCGATCTGCGAGGGCCGGCGCTACGTGAAGACGCCGGAGACCGTCGCCTACGAGATCTTCCGTGAGATCCTGCGCCAGTCGCGCCAGTTCGAGGTCCAGGGGCTCATGATTCTCGCGCATCAGGACGTGATCGAACTCTTGCTCGACGAGGAATCGGCGGCGCTGGGCGAGCTTGAAGTCGTGGTCGGCAAGCCGATCCGACTGCAAACCGAGGCACTCTATGCGCAGGACCAGTACGACGTGGTCCTGATCTAGGCGTGCGGAGGCAATTTTGAGTCTCGCGAGCCGGATTTGGAGATGGACCGGCGCGGTGGTTGCCGCGCTGGCGCTCCTGCTCGCGGTGGCGGTCGGTGCCTTCCGCCTCTGGCTCGAACACTCGCCCACCCTGGTGCCCGAGATCGTGGCGCGCGTCGAACACCTCACCGGGCTCACCATCCGCTTCGCCAAGATCGACGCGAGGCTCGGTCTGCACGGCCCGGAGCTCGTGTTTCGCGACGCCCAGATCAGCTCGCGCGACGGCGCCGTGACGCTCGCGACCGCGAGCGCCGGGCGGGTCGGCTTCGACGTCTGGCGGTCGATCGCCACCGGTCGCGCCGCCGCCGGACGCATCGTGCTCGACGGGGCGGTGGTCCACGTGCTGATCAAGCCCTCGGGCCTCGAGCTGCTGGGTGCCGAGGCGCTCGCGCGCCAGGACACGTCCGGTGCGCCGCTCAATCTCGAGACGCTGCCGGTCGGCCACCTGGCGATTGAGAAGGGCCTGGTGATGGTGCATGACCTGCGCGCCGGCCAGCGCAGCTGGCGCATCGATCGCGTCGACCTCGACCTCGAACACGATCCGCAGTCGCTGGTGCTGGTCGGGCGGCTCAGGCTTCCCGAGCAGCTCGGCCAGCGGCTCGATTTCAGCGGCACGGTGCGTGGCGATCCGAGCGCGCGCGAACGGCTGAGCTGGGCGGCGCGCGTGGACGGCGAGGCCCTCAATCTCGCGGGCTGGGCCGCGCTGCTGCCGCCGGAGCTGCGGATACCGCGCGCGGGCTTCGGTAACCTGGGCATTACCGCCGCCGGTCAGGGCGGCGCGCTCGAGCGCGCCGGCGCGCGCATCGCCCTCGCCAACGTTCAGCTGCCGGCACAGGGCGCGGCCGCGCCGGTGCGGCTCAAGACCCTGTCCGGGGAACTCACCTTCGAGCATCACGGCGCCGAGTACGCGCTCGGCGGGCTCGGCCTCACCATCGACACGCCGGGCGCGACCTGGAGCCACGGCCAGTTCGATGCCGGCATGGATTCCAGCAATCGCGGGCTGGACGCGCTGTGGCTGCGCTCCCCGGCGCTCAGGCTCGAGGCGCTGGCGGCACTGACGCCGCTCATTCCCGACGCGGAGGCGCGCGCGGCCCTGACCGCACTCGCCCCGCAGGGCAATCTGACCGCAATCGACCTCACCGCGCGGCGCGGCAGCCGGCC
>Ga0187780_10004796_pt1 | contig 10114 bp, 6 predicted proteins | sample 1015_Q2_SP10_20__FD_132429 | JGI IMG/M metagenome (GOLD analysis project Ga0187780, IMG submission 132429) | Tropical peat soil microbial communities from peatlands in Department of Meta, Colombia - 1015_Q2_SP10_20_MG | ecosystem: Environmental > Terrestrial > Soil > Wetlands > Peat | place...
CCCAGCTCCCGCAACACCATGATCGCGGCGATGACGACAATGGCCGAGGTCCCCACCGCGCGCAGCAGGCCGACCAGGGTCCTGGCGCGCTTCGTCCGCTCGTCCAGGGGCCCGCCGTCCCCGCCCAGGCGGGCGACCCGATCCGCCACGGCGCGGAGCAGGCGGGCGAGCACGATGGACCCGACCAGGACGATGAGGATCCGCACGCCGGGTCCCAAGGCCCAGCCCCACCAGCCCTTCACCAGGGCATCCAGGAAACGCTCGTCACCCGCCATGGTGGCGACACGGTAGCATACCTACGGACCCAGGCCAACCCGGCCGGCACGTCCGCTCGAAGCACGCGCGGGCACGGGGGCGCGGCGCGCAAGAGGGCGCGCGCCGACTCGGCGCGGAACGTAGCTCCCACGGTGGCCTCGGGCGCATCAGGGAATGGGATGCGGGCAGCCCCAGGCCTTCCCCTGCGCGCAGAGCGCCTGGCTTGCCCGCTCCTGTTGCTGGAAGTAGACCAACGCCCCCAGGAGCGCCGCGATGACCAGCAGGGCCGCCAGGATCGTGGGGAGCCAGAACTCGCGCATGACATCACCTGCCCCGGAGATCTCCCGTCGGGCTAGCGGGGCTCCCCCGGGGGCCCGGGGGGCGAGGGTCTCTCCGTCTCGAGGCGCCGCTCCAGGCTGCGGATGCGCCGGCGGGACGCGAACATTGCCGGAAGCGTGCAGAGAAGGGCCACCAGGAGCCCCGCCCCCGAGGAGGCCAGCACCACGGCGGCCAGCGGGCCCTGCACCTGCCAGGAGAGGAAGCGAACCTCCACCCCCACGGTGTTCTGCAGCGCGAAGATGGCGACGGCCAGCCCCAGGATCAACCCTCCGACGAAGTAGAATTGTCGCATACCGCCTCCTGGTTCCACCGGGGGATGGAGCCGCTCCGCATCTGGCGGGGGCCAGTGAGCTCGCCGCCGCGCCGTCATTCTACCGCAGGCCCGCGGCGCGGGCCAATGGACCGGGGCTTGGTCAGGCCGCTGCCCCGGGCCCCTAGCGGCGGGCGAGGGCCTGGGCGATGCGGCGGGGCAGGCTGGCTGCCTCCAGCGCCTCCAGGAAGCCGGGGAGTGCGATGGACCAGTTGGGCCACTCGGTGATGGTCCCGGGGACGTTGGGCCGCTCCTCCGCCGCGAAGGCATCGTCCAGCGTGGCCGTGAGGATGGCAGACGGCGCCTCGGCCAGCCGGCGGTACACCGCTTCGATGACCTGGTCCGCCGGCGTCTCGGGCGGCAGATCGGTGAGGGCGCGCAGGCCCTGCTGCAGCTCGCGGGCGCCCGCCGGGTTGCCGTGTGCCCCGAGCGCCTCTTGCGCCCGGAGCTCGGCGCCGGTCCAGAGGCCGGCGATGGTGGGGAGGTCGTGGGTGGAATACGCCGCCAGCGCCATCTCTGGGAGCTGGGCCGGCGGGCGCGCCTCGAAGCAGAGCAGGCGTGTGGAGAGGATGCGGTGCTCGGCCAGGCGCTCGCGCACGCCGGCCTCCACGGTCCCCAGGTCCTCGCCCGCCACGAAGGCCCCGGCCCGGTGGCTCTCCAGGGCCAGGATGGCCAGCAGGTCCTCGGCCGGGTACCGGACGTACGTACCCTGGGCCGGTTCGGCGCCCCGCGGGATCCAGAACAGGCGGAACAGCCCCATCACGTGATCGATGCGCAACGCCCCGGCGTGCGCCAGGGCGGCCCGCATGGTCTGCACGAACGGTTCGTAGGCGGCGGCCCGGAGCTTGTGGGGGACGAAGGGCGGCAGGGCCCAATCCTGGCCCCGCGTGTTGAAGCCGTCCGGTGGGGCGCCCACGGAGACGCCGCCGGCCATTACGTCCTGCCACACCCAGGCGTCCGCGCCCCCAGGATCGAATCCGATGGGCAGGTCGTGCATCATGGTACACGCGCGGGCGGCCCGGGCGAGCTGTTCATCGAGGAGCCACTGGAGCCAGGCGTGGAACGCAGCGCGATCGGCCTGGCCGGCGGCGAGTTTGGCCACGGCCGGCGCCTGGGGATGCCGGTGCTCTTGCGGCCACCCCCGCCAGTCCGGCCCGTGCCGCTCGGCCAGGATGCAGAAGGTGGCGAACTGGACCAGCGCCTCCCCCTGCGCCTCCCGGTACCGGTCGAACGCCGGGTCCCCGCGGAAGCGCGCCCACAGGCGCTCCAGCGCGGCCATCTTGATCCGGAACACGGCATCGCGGTCGATGCGGCGAGTGCGGTTGAGGGCCCGGCCGGCGGCGGCCAGGCGCTCCAGGTCGAGGCCGGCCTCGGCGGCGCCCGGGACCTCTTCGATGCGGAGGTAGAGGGGATTGCGGTAACGGCGGCTGCTGGGATAGTACGGGCTGGGCTCCTGAGGCAGGACCGGCGCGGCGGCGGAAAGGGGGCAGACGAGGAGCCCCCCGGCGCCCAGTTCGGTGCGGGACCAGCGGGCCAGGCGATGGAGGTCGGCCAGGTCCCCGATGCCCCAGCTCTGGGCGGACCGCGCGGCGTAGAGCTGCACGGCCCACCCCCAGCCCCGCAGCGGCTCGGGAAGGTGGCAGCGGCCCGGGCTCACGATCAGGCGTACGGGCGCGGCGCCATCCAGCGGGCGGAGGTCGTGGTATCCGTAGGGAAGGTCCGGCGGCAGCGCGCGCTCCGCCCGCAGCACCGTGCCGTCCTCGAGGCTCAGCTCGGCGGGGCCGTCCCAATGCGGAATGCGGAGCGCGGAATGCGGAATGGGGCCGGGATCGCGGCGAAGGACGCGCACCGGGGCCTCGGGCGGCGGGCCGGCGGCGCCGTCGAGCCCCATGGCGGACAGGAGGGCCGCGCGCGTCTCCGGGGGCGTCTCGTGCCAGGCGCCCGGGACGTCGTGGTAGCCGGAGACGATCCCCCAGGCGTCAACAGTTTCCACGTCTGTGCGGCGGCGGGATCATCCCTACACCTCCGGCCGGAGGACCAGCGCGGCCAGGGGGGGGACGGTGAGGAGGAGCGAATGGGCGTGGCCGTGCCAGGGGATCGCCTCGGCCATCACGCCTCCGGCGTTGCCCAGGTTGCCCCCGCCGTAGAGTTCGGCATCGGTGTTCAGCAGCTCCCGGTAGTACCCGCCGCGGGGCACGCCGACCCGGTAGGCGGCGCGGCCCACCGGCGTGAAGTTGCAGACGAAGACCAGGAAGTCCTGAGGGTCGCGGGCGCGGCGGAGGAACGAGACCAGGCTGCCCTCCCAATCGTTGCAGTCGATCCATTGGAAGCCGGCCGGCTCGAAGTCCACCTGGTGCAGCGCCGGTTGCCCCCGGTAGAGGCGGTTGAGGTCCTGGACCAGCCGCTGCAGCCCCCGGTGGTAGGGGCCCATCCCCAGCAGGTGCCAGTCGAGGCTCACCTCGTGGTACCACTCGTTGGTCTGGCCGAACTCACCGCCCATGAAGAGCAGCTTCTTTCCCGGATGCCCGTACATGAAGGCGTAGAGGGCGCGGAGGTTGGCGAACTTCTGCCAGTCGTCCCCCGCCATCTTCGCGTGCAGCGAGCCCTTCCCGTGCACCACCTCGTCGTGGGAGAGGGGCAGGATGAAGTTCTCGTGCCAGGCGTACAGCAGGCCGAAGGTGAGGTCGTTGTGGTGGTACTTCCGGTGCACCGGGTCCTTGGCCATGTACTCCAGCACGTCGTGCATCCAGCCCAAATTCCACTTGAACCCGAACCCCAGGCCGCCCAGGTGGGTGGGCCGCGAGACCATGGGCCAGGCCGTGGATTCCTCGGCGATGGTCATGGCGCCCGGGTGCTCCCGGTACACGGCCTCGTTGAGGCGCCGGAGGAAGGCGATGGCCTCCAGGTTCTCGTTGCCGCCGTGGATGTTCGGGGCCCACTCCCCCGGCGACCGGCCGTAGTCCAGGTAGATCATGGAGGCCACGGCGTCCACCCGCAGGCCGTCGATGTGGTATCGGTCCAGCCAGAAGAGGGCGCTGCCGATCAGGAAGTTGGCCACCTCGTTCCGGCCATAGTTGAAGATCCGTGTGCCCCAGTCCGGGTGCTCCCGCAGCCGGGGGTCCTCGTGCTCGTAGAGGTGCGTCCCGTCGAAGTAGACCAGGCCGTGGGGGTCCTGGGGGAAATGGGCCGGGGCCCAGTCCAGGATGACGCCGATCCCGTGCCGGTGCAGGTAGTCCACGAAGTACATGAAGTCCCGGGGCTCGCCGTAGCGCCGGGTGGGGCAGTAGTAGCCGGTGGTCTGGTAGCCCCAGGACCCGTAGAAGGGGTGCGCCGTGACGGGGAGCAGCTCCACGTGGGTGTAGCCCATCTCGTTCACGTAGGGGGCCAGGGCGTGGGCCAGCTCCCGATAGGTCAGGAACCGGCCCCCCTCCTCGGGGGCCCGCCGCCACGACCCCAGGTGGACCTCGTAGATGGCGAGGGGGGCGTCCAGCGCGTTCCGCCGGGGCCGCTCCGCCATCCATTCGGCATCCCCCCATTCGTACCTCAGGTCGGCCAGCACCGAGGCGGTGCGGGGCGGCGGCTCGAAGGCGAAGGCGAGGGGGTCGGCCTTCAGCACGGGCGGCCCGCCGTCCTTGCCCAACACCTCGAACTTGTAGAGGGCCCCTTCCCCGAGGCCGGGGATGAAGATCTCCCAGATCCCGTTTCCGGGGTGCAGTCGCATGGGGTGGCGCCGCCCGTCCCAGGCGTTGAAATCGCCCACCACGCTGACGCGCCGCGCGTTGGGCGCCCACACGGCGAAGGTCGCGCCGGCCGCCCCGTCCAGGATGAGGGCGTGGGCCCCCAGCCGTTCGTAGAGCCGGTAGTGGGTGCCCTCGCCGATCAGGTGCAGGTCGTACCCGCTGAGGGTCGAGGGAAAGCGGTACGGGTCCTCCGCCTCGTGCTCCGCGCCGGCGGCGTCGGTCCAGCGGAGGCGATAGGGGAACGGGTCGCCGCGGCTGGGGAAGACCGCCTCGAAGAACCCGGCCGGGTGGAGCCGGGCCATGGCCTGCGGCTCCGGTGCCCCCGGACTCCCCCCGGTGGGGATCACGGCGGCCCTCGCCGCGTCGGGCAGGAAGGCGCGCACCGCGATCGCCTCTTGCCCGTCGGCCTTCGCCGCGTGCGGGCCCAGCACGGCGAAGGGATCGCCGTGCTCCCCCCGCGCGATGGCCTCAATCTCCTCCGCGGCCAGCGGGGGCCGGGTTGGCCCCGCAGGGGCGAGGGCCGGCGGCCGGGTGGAACGGGCCTCCGCCATCACGCGGCTCCGGGGGGCGCGGGCGCGGCGCGCGTCATTGGGGGAGGTGCTCCACGCGCACCCGGTTGATGCGGCGGCCGTCCATGTCCACCACGGTGAGCTTCCAGGGGCCGTGGGTGATGATCTCGCCGCCCCGGGGAACCCGCTGGAGCTGCGAGAGGACGAAACCGGCCAGGGTCTCGTACTCGGCCGACTCCGGGAAGTCGAGGCCGTACTGCCCCTGAAGGTCCCGGATGGTCACCGAGGCGTCCATGATGAGGGACCCGTCACGCATCCGCTTCACGGGTCCCTCCTCCTCGTCCTCGTCGCGGATCTCGCCCACGATCTCCTCGATGAGGTCCTCGATGGTCACCAGGCCCTCCACGCTGCCGTACTCATCCACCACCAGGGCCATGGGCATGCGGCGGCGCTGCATCTCGCGGAGGAGCCGCGGGATGCGCGTGGTCTCGGGCGCGAAGTAAGCCGGGTGCAGCAGGTCGGCCAGGACCACCGGCTTCCCGGCCGCCAGCAACGGGAGCAGGTCCTTGTCGTAGAGGATGCCCACCACCTCGTCCAAAGTCCGGCGATACACCGGATAGCGGGACTTGCCCACCGCCGCGATGTACTCCAGGGCCTCGGGCACCGGCGTCTCGATCTCGAGGGCCTGGATCTTCGGCCGCGGGACCATGACGTCCTTGACGGCCGCCTCGCTGAACTCGAACACGCTGTGGATCAGTTCCTGCTCCGTCTGGTCGAAGACGCCCTGGGCCCGGCCCTGCTGGATCATGAGCTTGATCTCTTCCTCGGAGACGAAGGGGGTGGACCGCACTTCCTTGACCCCCACGAGCCGGGCGGCGGCCTTGGTGGAGGCGGTGAGGATGCGCACCAGCGGCCGGGCCGCCCGCGAAAGGGCGTCCACGGCGCGGCTCACGGCCAGGGCCGTGGGCTCGGCGTGGGCCAGGGCCAGGGACTTGGGGATCAGTTCGCCCACAATAAGGGTCACGTAGGTGATGACGATCACCACCAGGGCCAGGGCCAGGAGGCCGCTCCAAGGCCCCAGGCCGGGGACCCCGGCAAGCAGCGGCTGCAGCGTGTGCACGGCCGCCGCGCCCCCCAGGGCCGAGGCGCAGGTGCCCACGAGCGTCACCCCGATCTGGATCGTGGCCAGGAAGCGATCCGGGTCCTCCTGGAGGTGGCGCACCACCTGGGCGCGCGCGTCCCCGTCCTCGGCGAGCTGCACCACGCGCGTCCGCCGCGCCGCGATGAGGGCGATCTCGGCCAGGGCGAAGAACCCGTTGGCCAGGATGAGCAACATGATGAGCCCCGTCTCGAACCAGAGCGGGGCGACCCACAGCGTATCCATGGACTTACTCCTTACCTCCGAAAACGCGCCGCCCTCAGCGGGCTGCTGAAAAGCGCGCTTTCACGCAGGCCGCTCAAAAGGGTCCAGGTGCAAGGCGGCGCGCGAAGGGCCGAGTGAGGCGTACTCCGGGTACGCCGCAGCGAGCGCCCGAGCGCGCCAACGCACCACCCGCTGCCGCCGAGGCAGCGGGAAGAGATGTTGAGCCCTTTTCAGCGGCCTGCTAGGGCCACAGGGCGGGGTCGGCTGCGAGGCGCTCCTCCAGCGGCCGCAGGCGCGCCTGGGCCTCCGGCTGTTCGGCGCCCAACGCTTCGGCCACGCGCAGGAGGGCCGCCCCCGCCTCGTAGGCCTCCCGGCCCCCGCCGTCCTCCAGCCGATCCAGCAGGGGCGGAAGCGCCGCCAGGATCTCGGCCAGGTGCGGGTCCCACCGCTCCGGCTCGCCCGGGACTCCGAGTCGGGCGCGCGCGGCCAGCAGGTCGCGGGCGCGGGCCGCGGGGACGGGGCCCGGCGCCGCGGCGCAGGCGCGCAGGGCCGCGTCCAAGGCCCGGTCCAGCGCCCCGGTGGCGCCGGCGTGGTCCACCTCCAACTGGTTTCGCTGGGCCCGCTCTACCGCGGCCAGGAGGCCGGTCACGTCGCCCGCCGCGGCCGCCCGCGCCTGCAACTCCAGGGCGGCCGCGTTGGCCTGGGCCGCCAGCCAGGCCGGGACGGGGGCCTGGGCCTCGAGGAGGCGCTCGTGCGCCGCCAGGGCCGTCTCGCCTGCGGCCGCCAGGGCCGCGCGCACGCGCGCCAGGTCGCCCGCGGCGAGCCCGCCCAGGACGGCCGTGCGGTCTTCCTGGGGGAGTTGCTGCGCCGTGACCACGGTGCCGCCGAACTCGGCCAGCACCGCCGCGGGGCCGCCGGGCGCCTCTCCCGCGGCCGCCAGGGCCGCGCGCACGCGTCCCCAGGCCTCCTCGCCGGCCCAGGGCAGGAGGTGGCAGCGGGCCTCCGCCGGGTGTGCACCGTGGGCCACGAAGCCCCAGGTCGTGATCTCCCCGGTGCCGGGCGCCTCCACGCGCGCCCCACCCAGCAGGGCCGCCTCGTCCGCGAGCGTTTCGCGGGCCGTGGTGAGGGGGGCCACGGCATGGCCGTGGCTCCAGGGCGGGAGCGCCCCGTCCCCGGCCATGGCGCGCAGGGCGGCCGCGGCCAGGGCCAGCTCCGGGGAGCGGCGCAGGGGACGCACCCTCCGTTCCCAGATCCGGCGGCCGTGCCCCTCCTCGGGCCGGTTGCTGGCGGCCTGGCGCAGCTCGTCCAGGAAGATGGCCCCCAGGTCCTTGGACGTGAAGCGGGAGCCCAGCTCGATGGCCCGGGCGGCCTCGGCCAGGTTCTGGATGGTCTCGATGCCGGCCAGGTCCGCGAAGAACCAGGCGCAGCTCGTCTCGGCCAGGAGGAGGTGCCGCTGCATCTCGAGGAGAGCCAGGGCGTCCACGCGCTCGCGGGCCGCCAGGGGCCGCGCGCACTGCGCGCGCAGGAACGCCTCCGTAGCCTCGCGCCCTCGCGCCGTCCCGCCCCGGGCGCCCCCGCCCCCGCCGCGGGCCACCAGGACCTGCACGTAGGCGTCCCGCGCGGCCCACGGGTCGCGGAAGAGACGCCCGCCCTGCTCCTTCAGGATCCGGTGGCCCTCGTCGCGCAGGCGCTCCAGGGCCCGGCGCAGCGGCCGGCGCCAGCGCTGGTTCCAGCCGGGCCGCCCGCCCGTCTCGCAGCCGCAGTCCTCCGCCCAGCGGCCCACCCCGTGGGCGCAGCTCCAGGCGCTCACCGCCCAGAGGTCCACTTGGTGGGCCGGCGGGTGCGCGGGCAGGTAGGCCGCCGCATTGGTCACGGCGAGCCCGGCGGCCGCCGCCTCGCGGAAAAGGACCTCGGCCAGCGTGCGGTGGCCCGCCTGGTGATGGTGGCCGTAGCTCTCGCCGTCCGTGCAGACGAGCGCGATGCCGCCGGGCGGGGCCACGGCCGCGGCCCGTCCCGCCAGGGCCCGGGCATCGCCCGCCAAGCCCTCGAAGGCCACGCCCCGGGAGAGCCCCTCGTGATAGAAGAGGATGTCCAGGCCGGGGCCCGCCGGGTCCTGGGGGTAGAGGAGCCAGCGGTAGGGCCGCCCGGTATCCAGGGGCGCGTCCCGCACGTCGCGCCACGGGCCGCCGTCCAGCGGGCGCCAGCGGGCCGCCTGGGACGGGGCCAGCAGGACGAAACGGATCCGTTCGGCCGCCACGTCCGCCAGGGTGGCGGCGTCCGCCGCGGTCTCGGGCAACCAGAGGCCCTCGGGGTCTCGCCCGAAGCGGAGCCGGAACTCGCCGATGCCCCAGCGGAGGTGGGTTTGGCGGTCCCGCGGGGCCGAGAGCGGCAGGATGGCGTGCGTGTAGGCCTGGGCCATGGCGCCCCCGCGCCCGAAGCGGGCCCGCCCGAGACGGTCCGCCTCCAGGATCCGGGCGTACGCCGCCGGCTCGTGGCCCTCCAACCACTCCAGGAGCGTGGGGCCCACGTTGAAGCTCGTGGCCGCGTAGGTGTTGACGACGTCGGCGATGCGCCCGGAGGGGGCGAGCAGGCGCGTGAAGGCTAGCCGGCGGTAACATTCGGCGGCGATGCGGGCATTCCAGTCGTGGTGGGGGGCCGCCTCCGGCTGCCGTTCCACGGCCCCGCTCCACGGGTTCGCCCGGGGGGGCTGGTAGAAGTGGCCGTGAACGACGAGATGGGGCCGCGGCGGGATCTCAGGGACCGATGCCGGCATAAGATCTCTCCGACCGAGCATGGTGCTGAATGACTCTCTACTGCCCAGGCCGCTCAAAAAGGTCCAGATGCAAGGCGGCGCGCGAGGCGCGGGGTACCCACCGTAGGTGGGTCGGAGGCGTACTTGGTCCGTACGTCGCAGCCCACCCGCTGCCGCGCAGGCAGCGGGGAGAGATGTCCGGGCCCGCCAACGCCCCACCCGCTGCCACCGAGACAGCGGGGAGAGGTGTTGGGCCTTTTTCAGCGGCCTGCTACCGCTGGGTGTCCTCGCCCTGCCGGAGGCCGGACCGGATCACCGTGCGGAGGATCCAGCTCCGTTCGGCGCCCCGCAGGAGCGTGGAGAGGTCCTCGTACAATGTGGGATCGTCCAGCAGGGCGCCCAAGGTCCCCTCCCCGCGGGCGAGCTTCCCGGTCACGCGCTTGAGGTCGGCGGCGGCGCCCGCCAGGTCGGCCACCAGGTTGGCGCCCTTCGGGTCTGCGATGAGGGCGTGCAGGAGCCCCGGCCCTTCCTTGGCCGCCCGCGCCAGGTCCTCGAGGGCCTGCCCCGCGCGGGCCAGCCGCGCCAGGATCGCACCCCCCTCGGGGTCGTAGACCAGCGCGTGCAGCAGGCCCTTGCCTTCCTTGAGCTCGCGTGCCACGTCGTCCAGCGCGCCCAAGGCACTGGCCAGCCGCGCCAGGGTCGCGCCCCCCTCGGGGTCGTAGATCAGCGCGTGCAGCAGGCCCTTGCCTTCCTTCACCTCGCGGAGCAACCCTTGCGCGTCCGCCAGCGCCGCATCCGTCGTGCCGGCGGCGCGGGCGAGGGCGTCCCCGGCCTTGCGCGCGGACC
>Ga0187780_10004797_pt1 | contig 10114 bp, 7 predicted proteins | sample 1015_Q2_SP10_20__FD_132429 | JGI IMG/M metagenome (GOLD analysis project Ga0187780, IMG submission 132429) | Tropical peat soil microbial communities from peatlands in Department of Meta, Colombia - 1015_Q2_SP10_20_MG | ecosystem: Environmental > Terrestrial > Soil > Wetlands > Peat | place...
GGCGGTCTCCATTTTGGTTTCGCCCATCACGGCGTCGGCGCAGCGCTTGCGTTCGCCTGAATACTATGCCGACTTGGCGCGTGTCCTGCGTCGGGGAGAAGCGATTGAGATCGATCCCCTGTTGCAGCATCTGAAGACGGTGGGCTATGTCTCGACCGACCTCGTCGAAATGCCGGGGGAATACGCCCTGCGGGGTGGGATTCTCGACGTTTATCCTCCCGAGGCGGATCGACCACGGCGAGTCGAGTTCTTCGGCGATGAAGTCGAGTCGATCCGCAGGTTCGATCCGGCCACGCAACGATCGTCGACGCCGATGGATGAGACGCTGCTGCTTCCTCTTACCGAGACTCCGGTCAACGAAGACCTGCTGGGGGCCATTCACGCCCGGTTGTCGAAGGAGCGCCTCGCCGGCGGGGTCGTGGAGCAGGCAGTGCGTGCCAGAGGCCTTACGGTTTTTCCCGGATGGGAATTCTATGCGCCGGTCGCAGGCGCCGATCGCACGTTGTTCGACCTCATGCCCAATGCCGTCGTGTTCGCCGACGAACCCGATCGCCTGAAGGAGGAATTTGATCACGTCTGGTCCCGCATCGAAGAGGCGCATGAGCGCAGCGGCGTCGGCAACCTGGTTCGGCCCGAAGAGCTGTACCTGCCGCCCGAGGCCTGGTGGCCGAATCTGACGCAGCTGCCCGGGATCGACCTCGAACAGCTGGAGATTTCCCGTCCGGGGAAAGCGGAATCCGTCGCCTTTCATTCGCAACCGGCGCAGCGCTTTCATGGTTCGGTCTCCGCCATGCTCGAAGAGGTAAAGCAACAGACCGGCGTCTCGAACAGCGTACTGATTGCCGTTCCCAATACGGGTGAGATCGAACGTCTAGCCGACCTGTTCAGCGAGAACCACCTTTCCTTTCGCCTGGGCAGCCGCACTCGGGGCGGGGGCGCCCATACCGAGGATGCTGCCTATTTCACGGGCGAAGTCCTGACGACTACGCTGGTGAAAGCCTACGTGCCGGACGGTGTGATCCTTCGCGATGCCCACCTCGCCATCTTCGGGGCTCGCGATTTGTTCGATGAGTCGGAGTTGGTGGTTTCCGGTCCTCAGCGGAGGACGTCCAAGACAGCGGCCTTTCTCTCGGATTTCCGCGACCTCCAGGTGGGGGATTATGTGGTGCATGTGGAGCATGGCATCGGCCAGTACCAAGGTCTGAAGGATCTGGCTCAAGACGATGGCAAGGCCGAATTCATGTTGCTCGAATATGCCGAAGGGGCACGACTCTATGTGCCTTTGACGCGCCTGGACCTGGTGCAGAAGTATCGCTCCTCCGAAGGCGTGAAGCCGGCGCTGAACCATCTCGGCACGGCAACCTGGGCCAAAACGAAAGCCCGCGTACGCAAGGCCATGCAGGACATGGCCGACGAATTGCTGAAGTTCTATGCCGAGCGCAAGGCCGCGCGGGGGCACGCGTTTTCGACCGACACGCAATGGATGCGGGAGTTCGAGGATGCCTTCGAGTTCAGCGAAACCGAAGACCAAGAACTCGCCATCAGCGACATCAAACTCGACATGGAATCGTCCCAGCCGATGGATCGCTTGCTGTGCGGTGACGTCGGCTACGGCAAGACGGAAGTCGCCATGCGCGCCGCCTTCAAAGCGGTCAATGACAACAAGCAAGTCGCGGTGCTGGCCCCCACGACCGTGCTTGCCTTCCAGCACTACGAGACCTTCAAGCAGCGATTTGCGGCATTCCCCGTCAACGTTGAGATGATCAGCCGGTTTCGCAGCGCGCGGCAACAGAAACAGATTCTCGAAAGGGTAGAGGCCGGCAAGATCGACATGCTGATTGGGACGCATCGCCTGCTGTCGAAGGACGTCAAGTTCGCCGACCTTGGCCTGCTGGTTGTCGACGAAGAGCAGCGCTTCGGGGTTCGTCACAAGGAACGTCTCAAGCAAATGCGCAGGGAAGTCGATGTGTTGGCAATGTCGGCCACACCGATTCCGCGAACGCTGCACATGTCGCTCGTGGGTTTACGGGACCTGAGCCTGATTGAAACCCCGCCCAAAGATCGTATGTCGATTCAGACCGTGGTCGCCAGTTGGGACGAGAAGTTGATTCAGTCCGCGCTGCAGCAGGAAATCGCCCGCGGCGGGCAGGTCTATTTTGTGCACAACCGGGTCGAGAGCATCTGGGAGATTGCCGCCAAGCTGCAAGAACTCGTGCCCCGGGCCCGCATCGTGGTCGGGCATGGCCAGATGTCGGAAGGAGAGCTGGAAAAAGTGATGCTGAAATTCATGCATCACGAGGCCGACATCCTGGTAGCCACCACGATCATTGAGAACGGCCTGGATATCCCGCTCTGCAACACCATCGTCATCAACCGCGCCGATCGTTTTGGACTCTCCGAGCTGTATCAGTTGCGGGGAAGGGTGGGACGCTCCAATCGCCGCGCCTATGCCTACTTGTTAATCCCTGCCGATATCGAGCTCACGCCCATTGCCCGCCGTCGGCTGGCGGCGCTCAAGGAATTTTCCGATCTGGGCGCCGGCTTCAAGATCGCGGCTCTCGATCTAGAGCTGCGTGGCGCCGGGAATCTGTTAGGCGGTGAACAAAGCGGCCACATCGAGGCGGTCGGCTTCGAGCTCTACACGCAAATGCTGGATCGAGCCGTCCGCGAGTTGAAAGGGGAAGTCGCGGCCGACGAAGCCAAGATTCAACTCAATCTCGGCCTAAACATCCGTATTCCGGCCGAATACATTGCGGAGGAGAATCAACGCCTGCGCATGTATAAACGCATCGCCGGCGTGGAAACCGAATCCCAGTTGCATAACGTTGGGGAGGAACTTCGTGATCGTTACGGTGAAGTGCCGGCGGCAGTCGCCAACCTCTTGGAATATGCCTCGCTCAAGCTGCTGGGATCGCGCGTCGGCGTAACGGCCATCGACCGCAAGCGGGAAACCGTCAGCATCAAGTTCCGACCGACCGCCGCCATTGACCCTGCGAAGCTGGCGCGATTCGTATCCTCGCAGCCTGATGCCCACTTCTCACCCGATGAGACGCTAAGATTTACCGTGAAAGCCGTGGGCGCTCGCGAGGTGCTGAACCAACTTCGGCGCGTGCTCGAGCGACTTTCTGAAGTGTCCGAACTGGTCTCACAGGCGCAGACGAACTAACCTTAGCCTACTCCGGCCCAAACCACCTGCGGTGTGGGCTCGACCCGACCCCCCTCGAGGAGAGCTTTCTCAACCGAAGAGGGTCGGGAACGAGGCCATGGCTCTCCAACTTCTGGCGGGGGTGCCTAGCGAGAGACCTGCCTATCTTTGCCCATGGTACGCTCGAATATTCGCAATCACACCGATGGGTCTCCCTGGCGAATTCGTGCCTACCAGTTATGCCCTGGCCGCAGTGTTTGCCTGGGGCACAAGCGATTTCCTCGGGGGATATGCCTCCCGTCGTGCCAACGCGTTTCTTCTGACTACCCTCGCGCATGCCAGCGGCCTGGTGTTCATGCTGCTGCTGGCCGCTCGAACGCATGCCCAGTTTCCCTCCGCTGCCAGCCGGTTCTGGGCGGTGGTGGGCGGGATATCGGGCGGGGCCGCGCTGGCTCTTTTCTATCGTGCGCTTGCGGCCGGACGAATGGGCTTGGTTGCCCCGGTGGCGGCGGTGCTCGGAGCGGCGATCCCGGCCATGTTTCTTATGATGACCGAAGGCCCTCCGGGTGTCGTTCGCTTCGCCGGTTTTGTGGTTGCCGTCGTGGGCATCTGGCTCATCTCTCGTAGTGAAGATGGCAGGGGTCCGGAAGGAATCGGCCTCGCGGTATTGGCCGGGGTGGGTTTCGCCGGGTTTTTCCTCGGCATTTCCCAGGCCAAGGACGGCTCGCCTGAATGGCTTGCCGCAATTTCCCGCGTCGGAGCCCTGATAGTGACCGGCTTGATCGTGCTCGTCCAAAACAAGTTCCGCGACATGACCCGTGCCAGCGCGGGTTTGGGTTTACTGGCAGGATGCCTCGACACTTCCGGTACCGCTCTCTTCCTCTGGGCTACCCGGACCGGACGGTTGGATTCCGCCGTCGTGTTGACATCCCTGTACCCGGCGGTCACGGTCTTGTTGGCCCGGCTGGTGCTTGACGAGCATTTCACGCGCCGCAAAGCCCTCGGCATGGTCGCCGCCTTACTGGCCATTCCCATGATTGCGCGCTGAGCAGCCTCGCGGGTCGCGGTTTGCTTTCCGTATCTCAATCTATCCCTGCCCGGGCCATCCATGGGGTGTTTCTTGCTACCATCTCCTCATGCCGCTCCTTGAGATTCGCCATCTCAGCAAGACCTTTCCCTTGGGCGAATCGTTGTTTGATGGCCCGGCTCGAGGCGAGGTTCGCGCGGTCGACGATGTCTCGCTGGACATCGAAACCGGCGAAACCCTTGGTTTGGTGGGAGAGTCGGGTTCAGGGAAGAGCACGCTTGGCCGACTGATCTTGCGGTTGATAGAGCCAACTTCGGGTTCCATAGTGTTTGAGGGAAGGGACTGGCTGGCCGCGGCTCGGGGCGAGATGCGTCGCGCCCGCCGCGATATGCAGATCATCTTTCAGGATCCTTTTGGTTCCCTCGATCCTCGCATGCGGGTCGAAGACGTTTTGAGCGAGCCGCTGTTGATCCACGAGCGGTCGACTCGAGCTCAGCGCCGTGCCCGAACGGCGGAACTCTTGCATGCGGTGGGCCTCGACCCCTCCGCCATGCAGCGCTTCCCGCACGAATTCAGTGGCGGGCAGCGCCAGCGAATCGGCATCGCCCGCGCTCTGGCACTACGGCCGAAATTCGTGGTAGCCGATGAACCCGTCTCCGCCCTCGACGTGAGTGTGGCTGCGCAAATCGTCAACCTCCTGGCACAGTTGCAGCGTCAGTTCGGCCTGACGTACCTGTTCATCTCCCACTCCATGCCGCTGGTTCGCTATCTGGCAACCCGCATCGCTGTGATGTATCGGGGAAAAATCGTCGAACTGGGATCCAGCCAGCAGATCACCGAGCGTCCGCAGCACCCGTATACCAGAAGTCTGCTCGCAGCGACGCCGGGGGTTATGGCCTAGCCTGGTAGTCGCGCTGTCCCGCGCCGGGGCTGGTTTCGCAGCGTTTGCCGCTATCTCGCCGTCGGTCTACAATGCGCCTCGCATGGTCCAGGAGGTCTCTGATGGCTGCCGTACCCGTCCTCCCGATACCTACGCCGGAGGAGGCTCCTCTTTCTGAAGGCGCGCGTATCGTCAATACATTTCTTGCCCCCCATCGGACTTTCCTGGACTTACGACGCAACGCCAGTTGGTGGGCGCCCTTTCTTCTGCTTTCGATCGTTACGCTCGGCTTTTTCTACACCATCGATCAGAAGATCGGTTTCCGTAAGGTAGCCGAGAATCAGATCCAGCAATCGCCGAAATTGGCCGACCGTCTTGCGCGCCTGCCCGCGGACCAGCAGATTCAGGCGATCGGCCGGCAGGCTGCAGGACTCAGGTACTTCCTCTACGGGTATCCTGCCGTGATTTTGCTCTCGAACCTCATCATCGCGGGCCTGCTGTTTGCCACGTTCAAGTTTGCCGGCGGTGCCGATCTCAAGTTCAAGACGTCGTATGCCATCGTCATGTATGCCTGCCTGCCTTTGCTAGTAAAGACCCTGCTCGCCACAGCCGCCTTGGCCGCCGGGGCCAATCCGGATACCTTTGTCCTGCAAAATCCGGTGGCCACCAATCCCGGCTATTTTCTTAGCCCAGCCGATTCCCCGTTTCTATTCAGCCTCGCCTCGGCGGCTGACATTTTTATGATCTGGACGCTGATTCTCACCGCAATCGGCTTTGCCGCCGTTACCAAGCTGAAGCGTTCGACAGCCCTGGCGGTGGTGTTCGCTTGGTATCTGGTCTTTGCCCTGGGAAGTGCTACATCGGCGGGCGTGTTTTCCTAGCCAGAGTGCCTTAGGCTAAGCAGGTCAGTTTTCGCCCGGCGCCAACCCTTGTCGAACAGAAAAAAAGGGGCGCGCCCCAAGTTATTTGATCTGGACGAGGTCTGCGGCGGGAGGGCTTACCTCGGAGGGCGAGCGATGCTGGGGGGCACGCCAGGAATCAAAGACAGAAACCTGGTGTACGCAGGACACGGTGCAATGCGGCGCGCACGATTTCTCGGTTTCATACTCCCGACGAAGATCCTCGACGGTATAGTGTTCCAGCGGAATCGCGGGATAGCCCCGTTGCTGTGAACAGTAGTGCACGAGCCCGTCTTCGCAGACGTACAAGTAGCGGGACCCAGCGCGGCAGCGCCACTGGTTGGGTCGGCCGCGCGCAATATTGTCCTGAAAGGCATGCAGGCGGGTAAAGCTGCGCTTTTCGAGCGCCTTCATGGCATGGTACACGCGGCGCTCTTCACTACCGAGCGCTTGCAGCTGGCCGCCTCCATCATGGATGATGCCCACGGTCGAGCTGAATCCAAGTTCCAGGGCTCGTTTTCCGATGACCAGCGCGTCCTCGGGATTGCGCACCCCGCCTCCGACCACCGAGTTAATGTTGACGTGAAACTCGGCGTATTCGGCTAGGGTCGCAAGTTTCTTGTCGAGGACCTTCAGGCTTTTTTTCGAAACCTCGTCGGGCATCACGTTATCGATCGAAATCTGCAGCCACTCGAGTCCCGCCCGGTTCAGCCGCTCGACGCGCTCGGGTACCAGGAGGTATCCGTTGGTAATCAGACCGGCGATCATGCCACGGCGGCGGATCCGGCGAATGATTTGGTCGAGTTCGGGATGCAGCAGCGGTTCTCCGCCGCTGATGGTGACGACCGAAGTGCCGAGTTGTGCCAATTTGTCCAGGCGCGCGAACATGGTCGCGGTCGGCACGGGGCGGGAAAAGTCGTCGTACTCGTTGCAATACTTGCAGGCCAGATTGCAGCGCCGAATGGGAATAATATGGGCCAACAGGGGGTGCTCGGTGGAAAACAGGGCCTGTGCCACCGCCCGCAACCCACGAGTTTGGCGCAGCAAGGTCTTCGCCCGCCGGCGCAGAATTTTCTGGAATGATGGCATGCCTAAATCGAGTCTGGTCTATAACATAATGCAATACGAAGGGCGGCGGTTTCAACCGCTGTCTGGTTCAAGGTTCGGCAATCCTACGGTAAAGACCGTATTGAACTGACAAGATAGATCTGCGATTGTCAGCATAAGGCTCCCTGAGAACGGATCTTCCGAGGCATCGCCATGCTGAAACCTCGAACCGCATCTGGCCCGTGTTCGAACTGGCGGGAATTATACCAAGCAGCATTGTTCGAGACCGACCGCCGGAGGCTAGGTGAGCGCATTACCGTCGCCGAGCGCGCGCTGGTCATGCGTGGGCGGGAACTGTTTTTCGCCGAGAATATGGATCCCGCGGAACAACGAGCGGTTGAGCAGGCCCTAAATGCCTTGCACGCACTCGAGACTTGCCTCGGGCTGAAGCGCAACGCTCGATAGGCGGTCGCCTGTCGGCGTCACCGTCGTTGGTCGGGTGACCAGCCTGGCAACCCTGGTTCGCGATAGACCTTGACCGTACATTCCTTGTCGTAAGACCTTTAATCAAAACCTCTTGGCGGGTTCAACAGGCTCCGGGCTCGTTAGCTGGAGCACGAGCTTCGCAGAGCCCTCCCGTAGTAGCTGGTGCGAGAGCTCACCGATTGGGCCGGCTGGGAAGGCTATAATCGAGTTGTTCGGCTTCTGATCCATTGTATTTTCGAGACTTGCAGGGATTTCGTCGGAAGGAACTTTTGGGTTAAGGGGACCGTATCTGAGGGTGTTGCTGCCATCGTCCTCGGCCCGCCGGGATTCCGCCAGGAGCCCGAACCCAGGCCGGCTGCTGCAGGACAGCTATAGCGGACTGGAGCGGGGAGGCAATGCGGAGCGGTAGAAAACTTGCCGTTGGCGCCGGGGCGATCCTGCTGCTCGCCGCGATCGTCGCGTTCACCGTCTATCAAAGCCATAAAAATGTCGTGACGGTGGAAACCAGCAGGGCACTGCGGCAGGACTTAGCCTCGATGGTGAGCGCCTCCGGCGAAATTAAGCCGAAGACCTACGTGAATATCGGGGCAAACGCCTTCGGCAAGATTACCAACCTCTTCGTCAAGGAGGGGGAACGGGTCAAAAAGGGGCAGATGCTGGCGCGCTTGGAAGATGTGCAAGCGGAAGCTGACTTGAATGCGACCCAGGCTACGCTCGAGGCGGCGCGTGCCGATGCGCTGGCCGCCGAAGCCGCCCTCAATACGGCGCTGGCCGACCTCAACCGTGCCAAATCCGAGGCCGAGCGCTCGGCGCTCGATTGGAGCCGCGCCGAAGGTTTGTTCAAAGACGCGCTGATTTCCCAACAAGAGTACGACAGCCGCAAGGCGGCCCATCAGGCGACGATGGCCGGGCTGGCTCAGGCCGAAGCCCGGGTGGCGCAGGCCAAGGCTCAGCAGGAGTCCGCCAATCGCCGGGTCGCCCAGGCGAGCGCGAACCTGACGCATGCCGCCGACGTTCTGCACAAGACCATGTATTCAGCGCCCTTCGACGGGGTCATCACCAGCGTTCCCGTGCGCGAAGGGGAAACCGTCGTGATCGGCATCCAGAATTCGCCCGGCAGTGTACTGATGACCTTGGCGGACATGTCGGTGATCACGGCCGAAGTGCGAGTGGACGAAACCGATATCGTCAATGTGCAATTGGGAGAGAGTGCCGAGGTGAGTATTGATGCGATTCCCCGGAAAACTTTCAAGGCGATCGTCAGCGAAATGGGGAATAATGCCATGGTGCGTTCGACGGGCGTATCGACCTCACAACAGACCACGGGGAACGAGGAAGCCAAGGATTTCAGGGTGGTCGTAACCCTCCAGGATCCGCCCGAGGGTTTGCGACCCGGTCTCTCGGCGACGGCCAAGATTACGACCGCAACTCGTAGCCAGGTGCTGACGATTCCCATCCAGGCCCTGACGGTTCGCCGTCCGGAAGATTTGGTTCAGAACGACGAGAAGAACTCGGTACAGGCTGCCGCTCCCAGGCAGGCCTCGGATAGCAAGCCAGAGATTCAAGGTGTTTTTGTGATTCGCAATCACCAGGCGAAATTCCTGCCGGTGGAAACGGGCATCGCCGGAACCACCGATATTGAGATCGTGAAGGGACTGAGCGCGGGAGACGAAGTCATCACCGGGAGCTACAAAGTCTTGCGTACGCTGCGTCCGGGAGCCAGCGTGAAGGTGGATAATTCCGCCCCCAAGAAAGAAGAAACGTGACAAAGATAGGGTTGGCTCGTCCAACGAAGAGCCCAACCGCAGGCAGCCGGGGGACAAGTCCGGAGAACATGCAGGTGGTCCACAGAGTGCAGGAGGAAAAGATGGCAAGCGCAGAGCTAATCAAGTGGTCACAGCCCCCGGAGTCGGCTGCACCCGACTCCTTCATGATCAGTACGGTTGATTTGTGGAAGACCTACGACATGGGCTCGGAGCAGCAGGTCCACGCCTTGCGCGGTGTCAACCTTAATATTCGCTCGAACGAGTACGTCGCGATTATGGGACCCTCCGGATCGGGAAAGTCGACGCTGATGAACCTGATCGGTTGCTTGGATACCCCGAGCAAAGGTCAATACTGGCTCAATGGGCAACTGGTGAGCGAACTGGATGAGGACGAGCTGGCGCGAATTCGCAATAAGGAAATCGGTTTCGTGTTTCAGACCTTCAACCTGTTGGCCCGCGCGACCGCCCTACACAACGTGGAGCTACCGCTGATCTATGCTGGCATTGCTTCTGACGAGCGTATCGAGCGTTCGAAAGCCGTCCTGGCATCCGTAGGGATGGCAGAACGCATGATGCATAAGCCGAATGAACTCTCCGGGGGCCAGCGACAGAGAGTCGCCATTGCGCGTGCGTTGGTGAATCACCCTTCGATCATTCTCGCCGACGAGCCCACCGGGAACCTGGACTCACAGACCGGCAGTGAAATCATGGCGTTGTTAAATCGCCTGCACGCCCAGGGCAACACGATTGTCATGGTCACGCATGAGCACGATATCGCCGCGTACGCACACCGCATCATCCATATTAAGGATGGTGTGGTGGAGCGCGATGAAGTAAAGAAGTAGCCGGTCAAACAGAAGGACA
>Ga0187780_10004799_pt1 | contig 10113 bp, 12 predicted proteins | sample 1015_Q2_SP10_20__FD_132429 | JGI IMG/M metagenome (GOLD analysis project Ga0187780, IMG submission 132429) | Tropical peat soil microbial communities from peatlands in Department of Meta, Colombia - 1015_Q2_SP10_20_MG | ecosystem: Environmental > Terrestrial > Soil > Wetlands > Peat | place...
CCGCGCCCGGGCCAGGCGCAGGGCGCGGGCTACGAAGGGGCGGGGCACGTGATCGTGCGCTCGCCCGACACCGCAACGGTCGAGGCGGCATTGGCACGCCTGGTTCGCTTGATCCGCGTCGAGCTCGCCTGAGCGCGTGATCTGCATCGCAATCGTGAGGCGATATTGGCTTTATAATGTTTTTATGATGCAGGCCCGCAGCCGCCGCGCCGCGCTCCCGCTCGTCATCTCCCTGTCGCTGATCGCGTTCGCCGGCCTCGCGCCCGGGCGCGCGCCGGGCGCCTCCGCGCACGCGCTGGTGCAGGCGGAGTCGGTGCTGGTGGTGAAGTCCGAGCGTCGGCTCTATCTGCTGCACGACGGGCAGGTGTTTCGCAGCTACAAAGTCGTGCTGGGCCTGAGCCCGAACGGTCCCAAGGAGCGCGAAGGCGATTACCGCACGCCGGAAGGGCGCTACGTGCTCGACCTGCGCAATCCGCACAGCGACTATTTCCTCGCGATCCACGTGTCGTACCCGAACGACGCTGACGAGGCGTCCGCGCGCCGCCACGGCTGGCGCACCGGCGGGTCGATCATGATTCACGGCCTGCCGAACGTGCCACGCCGGCCGCTGTCTTTCTACCGCTCCGCCGACTGGACTGACGGCTGCATCGCGCTGTCCAATGAGGACATGCTGGAACTGTGGCTCCTGACCGGGCCCGACACGCCGATCGAGATCCGCCCGTGACCCAGGCTGTGGCCAAGCGCGGCGGCCGTGCCGCCGTCAGCTCCGACTTCGTCGACGCGCGCGTCACCCCGCGCGGCAGCCTGGAAAGCCTGTCGCAGCAGGAAGTCGCCAAGCTGCTCGATCGCGGCCAGGGCGGCCTGTACCCGCTGTTCCGCCGCTGCGCGCTCGCGGTGCTCAATTCCGGCAGTCAGCAGGACGACCCGCGCGCCCTGTTCGACACCTACCGCGACTTCGAAATCCGCATCGTGCACCAGTCCTGGGGCATCAAGCTCGAGATGAAGAATGCGCCGGGGGTCGCCTTCGTCGACGGCCAGATGATCCGCGGCGTCAAGGAGCACCTGTTCGCGGTGCTGCGCGACATCGTCTACACCGCCAACGAGATCGTGGAGAGCGACCGCTTTGATCTCACCCAGCCCGCGAGCATCACCAACGCGGTGTTCTGCATCCTGAGAAATGCCCGGGTGCTCGAGGTCAAGGGCCGCCCGGACCTGGTGGTGTGCTGGGGCGGGCACTCGATCTCGCGCGAGGAGTACGACTACACCAAGAAGGTGGGCTACGAGCTCGGGCTGCGCGGCTTAAACGTCTGCACCGGCTGCGGGCCGGGCGCCATGAAGGGTCCGATGAAAGGTGCCACCATCGGCCATTCCAAGCAGCGCATCCAGAGCGGCCGCTACATCGGCCTCACCGAGCCCGGCATCGTCGCCGCCGAGCCGCCGAACCCGATCGTCAATCACCTGGTGATCATGCCGGACGTCGAGAAGCGGCTGGAGGCGTTCGTGCGTCTCGGCCACGGAATCATCGTCTTTCCCGGCGGCGTCGGTACCGCCGAGGAGATCCTGTACCTGCTGGGCGTGCTGCTCGACCCGGCCAACCAGCAGCAACCGCTACCCCTGATCTTCACCGGACCGCCGTCGGCAGCCTCCTACTTCGAGCGCATCGACGAATTCGTGCGCGTCACTCTCGGGGAAGAAGCGCGCGCGCGCTATCAGATCCTGGTCGGAGACCCGGCCGACGTGGCGCGCGCCATGGTGTCGCGGCTCGATGCGGTGCGCGAGCACCGGCGCGTGACTGGGGACGCCTACAACTTCAACTGGACGCTGGCGATTCCACCGGACTTCCAGCTGCCATTCGAGGTATCGCACGCTGCCGTCGCCGGACTCGCACTCGGCCTCGATCAGCCGGTGCACCGCCGCGCAGCGAATTTGCGCCGGCTGTTCTCGGCGATCGTCGCGGCCAACGTGCGCGAGGCGGGTTTGAAAGCGATCGAGGCGCACGGTCCGTTCGAGATCCGCGGCGCCGCCGAGCTGCTCAAGCCGCTCGATGAGCTTTTGACATCTTTCGTCGCGCAGCGGCGGATGAAGATCACCGGACCCTACCGAGCGGCGTACCGAATTGTGAGCTGATGCCGCTTGGGACCGCGTTCCCAAGGGCCGGCGACGATTGCGTCGCAGACCCCGCTAGCGGCCGTCGGGTGTGACACAGTTCCTGTGTCCCTGCGGCCACGGACCAGTAACGTGCACCATACGGTCCGACGGGTGCATTTTGAATGACTGACACTAAGGGCCTCCGCGCAGCACCAGAGCGCGCTGCGCGTCGCGCCGGCAAGCAAGACGGCTGGAATGACTACGGTCGCGGATGGCCGGACCGTGCTCCACTGGCCAAGCCTCCGACGCCACCACCGGCGGAGATGGGGCGTCACCGCCACGCGGCGATCACGCGCACGCTGTTCTCGTACGCGAACTACAAGAGCTGGGCAGACAAGGTCCGCACCAGCTGGGACCCACCCGAGCGCGACAAGGACGGCGCTTAAGCCTAGACCGCCGCCTCGAGCTTAGGCGGCGCGAGCGCTTCTGATTCCACCGGTTCCACCGGCGGCACGATGATCCGCCGGCCTTCCACCCATTCGATCAGCGGGCGCCAGGTCTCCGTGTCCTCGCGCACGAGATAGGGCTTCATCTCGTGGATGCCGACGCCGAGCTCGGCGGCGCGGACATAATTCTGCGAGTCGCGCAGCGTCGCCACCACCGGGATCTGCAGCGTGCCCAGGAAGCGCATCAGGGTGCCGAAGGTCAGCGTGTTGCGGCGGACCCGGTTGGCGACCACGCCGATGCGCTGCTCGCTGCGCCGGACCTTGGCGACCAGCAGCAGGTCCGAGATGCAGCGCGAGCAGGCGTGAATGTCGATATCCGACGGCAGCACCGGCACCAGAATCGCGTCCGCGCCGCGCACCAGCTCGGCGAGCTCGTGGCCGGGGACCGCGGCCGGAGTATCGACCACCACGCGCACGCTGCCGGCGGGAATTCGCAGCTGAAAACTGCGCGTGACACGCGCGTTGCGTTCGAAAGCGGCGATGCCGTGGATGCGCGCCTGATGCGGCTGGCGCTTCTTGACCCAGCGCGTGCTCGAACTCTGCGGGTCGCAGTCGATCAGTACCGACGGTTGCTCGTGGCCGGCGTAGAACGCGGCGAGATTGATTGCGATGGTGGTCTTGCCGGACCCGCCCTTGGGATTGAGGACGACGATCTTGCGGATCATGCCGGTGGGTAGGGCTTAGGCCCGCGCGCGCCGTCGGCGGCGACCGCTCCATCGTCCCGTGGCACCGGGACGCGCAGGCGCGGGCCCATGTGGAAGGTCGGCATCGAGTGAGAAGCGTACTGAGAGGTCCCGCTCGGTGCAAGTTTGTCCGTGAGCAATCCCGCCTAAGCCTGTGAGCTGCCTCACACCAACACCCCGGCTTCGCACCTACAGTGTCGACAGGGGGCACGGGACTGCTTATGGAAGTACTGCTGCTTCTGCTCGACGAGATAGACGACCTGCTGGCCGTCGTTCTGCACCGCCTGAGCGACCTCGCGCCGGGCAGTCCTCCGGCACCTTTCTAGCACCCGCAACCGCGATCCGCTCCCGGCCGTCTTGATTCCTGGCGCGCCGACCCTACAGTGACGGCTCCGTCACTGCAGGACCCGCGCCGGACATGTCCGATACCCGCCAACGCGAGACCCGCGGCTTTCAGACCGAGGTGCGTCAGCTCTTGAAGCTGATGATCCACTCGCTCTATTCCAACCGTGAGATCTTTCTCCGGGAACTGATATCGAACGCCTCCGACGCCTGCGACCGGCTGCGTTTCCTGGCGCTGTCGGATCCGGCGCTGGTGGGCGATCAGCCGCCGAGCATCGACATCGACTTCGACGGCAATGCCCATACCGTCACCGTCACCGACTCGGGCATCGGCATGAGCCGCGAGGAGGCGGTCGAGCAGCTGGGCACCATCGCCAAGTCCGGCACCGCGGAATTCCTGGGCAGCCTGTCCGGCGACCAGCGCAAGGACTCGCAGCTGATCGGCCAGTTCGGGGTCGGTTTCTATTCCGCCTTCATCGTCGCCAACCGCGTCGAGGTGTACTCGCGCAAGGCCGGCCTGCCGCCCGAATCCGGCGTGCACTGGGAATCGGCCGGCGAAGGCGATTTTTCGGTGGAGAGCGCGACTCAGGCGGAGCGCGGCACGCGCATCGTCCTGCACCTGCGCGAGGACGCGTACGAATTCGCCGACCCGTGGCGGCTGCGGGCGCTGGTGCGCCGCTACTCGGATCACATCGCCTTCCCGGTCCGCATGCGCCGCGAAGGGGCGAGCGGCGACTGGGATACCGTCAATTCCGCGACCGCGCTCTGGACCCGTCCGCGCGCCGACATTTCCGACGAGGACTACACCAAGTTCTACCAGCACATCAGCCACGACGGCACCGCGCCGCTCGCCTGGGCGCACAACCGGGTCGAGGGCAAGCGCGAATACACGACGCTGCTGTATCTGCCGGCGCACGCGCCGTTCGACCTGTGGAACCGGGATGCGCCGCGCGGGCTGAAGCTGTACGTCAAGCGCGTGTTCATCCTGGACGACGCCGAGCAGTTCCTGCCTTTGTATCTGCGCTTCGTGAAAGGCGTGGTCGATTCCAGCGACCTGCCGCTCAACGTCTCGCGCGAGCTGCTGCAGTCGGACCCGGAAATCGACGCGATGCGCGCCGGCATCGCGCGGCGCGTGCTCGAGCTCTTGGCCAAGCTCGCCGAATCCGAGCCGGACAAGTACCGCACGTTCTGGAAGGAGTTCGGCCAGGTGCTCAAGGAGGGCATGGCCGAGGACAGCGCGCAGCGCGAGCGGCTGGCGAAGCTGTTGCGCTTCGCGAGCACCCACGAGGAGCGCGAGGAGCAGGATCAGTCGCTCGCCGGCTACGTCTCGCGCATGAAGCCCGGCCAGAAGCACATTTATTATGTGCTGGCCGAGACCTGGAACGCGGCCCGCCACAGCCCGCACCTCGAGCGCCTGCGCGCCAAGGGTGTGGAGGTGCTGTTGCTCCACGATCGCATCGACGAATGGATGATGAATTATCTGGCCGATTTCGACGGCAAGTCGTTCCGCGACGCGGCGCGTGGCGACCTGGATCTCGGCGACCTGGTGAGCGCGCAGGAGAAGGCCGCGAGCGAGGCGGAGAACGCCGGCGCGCTCGCCCTGTGCGGGCGGCTGCGCGAGGTGCTCTCGGGTAAAGTCGACGGCGTGCGCACCACCGAGCGGCTGGCCGAATCGCCGGCCTGCCTGGTGCGCGGCGAGGGCGAGTTCGGCGTGCAGATGCGGCGTATCCTGCAGGCGACCGGCCAGAAACTGCCGGAGGCGCGGCCGACGCTCGAGATCAACCCGGCGCATCCGCTGATCAAGCGTCTGGAAACGCTCGCGGACGGCGATCAGTTCAAGGATCTGGCACTGACCGTGCTCGACGAGGCCGCGCTCGCCGAGGGCGGCACGCTCGCCGATGCCGCGGAATTCGTGCGCAGGGTCAACCGCCTGCTGCTGGCCCACTGACGGAGAACCCCATGGCCGAATCAAAACGCGACATGCCCAGGCCCGAGGAACTGCGCCAGCGCCTGAGCGCCGAGCAGTGGAAGGTCACGCAGGAGAAGGGGACGGAGCGGCCGTTCACCGGCAAGTACAACATGCACAAGGAGCATGGGGTCTATCGCTGCGTGGTCTGCGGTGCCGAGCTCTTCAGCTCCGACACCAAGTTCAACTCCGGGACCGGCTGGCCGAGTTTCTGGCTGCCGCTCGCCGGCGACCGGGTCAAGACCCACACCGACCAGAGCCACGGCATGACGCGCACCGAGGTGACCTGCGCGCGCTGCGGCGCGCACCTGGGCCACGTATTTCCCGATGGCCCGAAGCCGTCGGGGCTACGCTACTGCATCAATTCAGCCTCACTCGACTTCAAGGACGAGGATCAACGCGCATGAACCGAAGTTACCTGGCACTGGCATTCCTGCTCGCCCTGGGCCCGGCCGCCGCGGCACCGCCCGATCCCGCCATCGCCCAGGCGCGCCAGGCCGCGGCTGCGGCGGGGGTCGAGATCACCGACCTCAAGGTCGGGAAGGGACCGGCGATCCACGCCGGCCAGACCGCCACCGTGCACTACACGGGCTGGCTCTATGATCCCGCCGCCAAGGATGGCCACGGCAAGGAATTCGACAGCTCCCTGAAACGCGGCGAGCCGTTCAGCTTCACGCTCGGTGAACACCACGTGATCCCCGGCTGGGAGCTTGGGGTCGCCGGCATGCAGAAGGGCGGTTCCCGGAGCCTGAAGATCCCGCCCGATCTCGCCTACGGCGCGCGCGGTGCCGGCGGCGGGCTGATCCCGCCGCACGCGACGCTGGTGTTCGAGGTCAAGCTGCTCTCGTTCGCGGATTCGCCTGCAACTCCGTGAGCTTCCGCCCGCCGCCGCCCGAACGCGTGATGCTGTCGGGCCCGGCGGGGCTCCTAGAGGCGGTGGTCGAGGAGCCCGAGAACTACCCGGGCCGGCGCTGCGCCATCGTCTGCCACCCGCACCCGCTGCACGGCGGGACCCTCACCAACAAGGTCGTGCACGTGACCGCGCGCGCGCTGCTTGAGCGCGGCTACGCGACCATCCGCTTCAATTTCCGCGGTGTCGGCGCCAGTGCCGGAAGCTTCGACGACGGACGCGGCGAGACCGACGATGCGCTCGCGGTCTTTGGCGCCGCGCTTGAGCGCTGGCCGGTGGCACGGCCGACGGTCGCCGGGTTTTCGTTCGGCGCCTACGTCGCCTACCGGGTGGCCGCCGCCCGGCCGGTGGAGCAGCTGATCACCATCGCACCGCCGGTGGCGCGTTTCGATTTTCACGCCTGGCCGGTACCGTCGGTCCCGTGGCTGGTGATCCAGGGTGATGCCGACCAGCTGGTGGACCCGGTCGCGGTCCAGGCCTGGACCCGCGAACTCACACCGCCCCCGACCGTGGTGATGGTCGCAGGCGCGTCCCACTTCTTCCACGGCCAGCTCGCGCCGCTGCGCGAGGCGGTCCAGTCCCACCTGATCGGATACGACTAGACCGCGGCGCATGAACGAAAAAGCCGGGCGTAAGGCCCGGCTCTTTCACGCGGGCCTAAGCGCCCGCGGTGGGTCCGTTCAGTTCACGAAGCCCTTCAGGGACTTGAGCGCAACCGCGCGCACTTTCCTCGACGCGGGCTTAGCTTTGAACGTCATCTTCTCGCCGGTGAACGGGTTGATGCCCTCGCGAGCCTTGGTGGCAGCGCGCTTCACAACCTTGAGCTTCAGAAGGCCGGGCAACGTGAACAGCCCGTTGCCACGCAGGCTCTTTCTGATAACGCCGTGCAGCGACTCGAAGACCGCCCCGACCTGCTTGCGCGAAAGCTCCGTCTCTTTCGCGATGTGCGCCAAGATCTCTGACTTCGTCGGGGCCGCGTTCTTTTTCGCCATATGTGCCGTCTCCTGTGGTTTTTCGGGATGGACCCCCCTGCCGAAACACCGGAATTTCCAGCGTCAACCCCGAGGGCCGCGGATGCGATCGCGCGGGACAATACCACACCGATGGCGCGATTCCACTAGGTTTTCAGGGTTTTTTGTGCGGCTCCGGGAGACGTCGCCGGCGGAGCTCATGGTGCGGCGTAGCAGCCGCGCCACGCTCACAAGCGTCCGAGCAGCGCCGGAGCGATCCGATCGTTCAGGATCATGCGCAGAAGATAGATCACTATCAGCACGATCGCCGGAGATACGTCGAGACCGCCGAGACTCGGCACCGCGCGCCGGAACGGCGCCAGCACCGGCTCGCACAGATCCTGCAGCGCCCGCCCCAGGGGACTGTAGCCATCCGTCGACACCCAACTCAGCAACACGTACACCAGCACGGCGAACAAGTAGACCGTGAGCGCGGTATCGAGCAGCTGAATCAGGGCGGTCATCAAGAGCAGCGGCACGCCGGGCACTGCGCCGCCGCTCAGCGCGTAGAAGAGTCCGGTGCAGATGACCTGCGCAACCAGCACCGCAACCAGAGAGGCGGTGTCGACCCGGCCGATCGACGGCAGCACGCGCCGAAGCGGCAGGATCACCGGATTGGTGAGCCGCGCAATCGCCTGGACCAAGGGGTTACGGAAGTCGGCACGAGCGATCTGGAACAGCACCCGCAGCAGAAATGCGCCGACGATCAGCGTCCGCAGGGCATCGAGTACGAACAGGAGCTCGCGCATGGCTCTCCCTAACTTCGGGCGCTGCCGTGCTCGCGGGCGAGCTCGGCGGCGCGCTCGGTCGCGGCCGCCACGGCGCGGCTGACGATAGCACGCAGATCTGCGGCGTCGAATACGGCGAGCGCGGCCGCGGTCGTTCCGCCCGGTGAGGTGACCTGCGCACGCAGGGTTGCCGCTGGCAGGCCGGAGCCGTGCGCCATCTGCGCCGCGCCCCACGCGGTCTCGACGCTGAGCACGCGGGCGACCTCCTTCGGGATCCCGCGCTCAATCGCCGCCGCCTCGATCAGCTCGGTGAGCAGGAAAAAATAGGCCGGGCCGCTGCCGGATACCGCGGTCACGGCGTCCATCTGCGGCTCCGCGGTCAGCCACAGCGTGCGGCCGACGGCCGCAAAGATCGCTTCCGCGGCGTCGCGCTCACCACGCGACCGGGACGGCTCGGCGTAAAGGGCCGTGATGCCGGCGCCGACCAGCGCCGGGCGGTTGGGCATGGCGCGCACGAGGCGCGCCTGATCGCCGAGCCAGCGCGCGAGTTCCGCGAGCCGGATGCCGGCCGCGACCGAAACCACCAGCGGCTGCGCTGTTGCCGCCTGCGGCGCGAGCGTCGCGGCCACCTGTGCCATCTGCTGCGGTTTCACCGCCAGGATCCAGAGTCCGGCGGCCGCGGCCGCCAGCGCGCTGTCGCCGTGAATCTGAATTCCGGGAAACGCCCGCGCAAGTGCCGCACGCTGCGCCGGGTCCGGATCGGCCACCGCGACGGTGGCGGGCGCGCGCCCGCGCGCCAGCAGGCCGCCGATCAGCGCCTGCGCCATCTGTCCGCCGCCGATGAAGGCGAGCGTGGAGTTACTGGCGTTCACCGTCGTTCCCCGGGCTCAGGGCGCACGCGCGCGGCTGCCGAACACCGCGGTCCCGATCCGTACATGGGTTGCGCCCTCCAGGATCGCGGTCTCGAAGTCATCGCTCATGCCCATCGACAGCACATCGAGTGAGTGGCCGGCGGCGTTGAGTTGGTCCTTGAGCGCGCGCACGCGCGCGAACCGCGCGCGACTGAGCTCGACACTCGCACCCGGCGGCGGTACGCACATGAGCCCGCGCAGCTTGAGGCGCGGCAAGCGCGCGACCGCTGCGGAGAGATCGGCGAGCGCCTCGGGTGCCGCCCCGCCTTTGCCCGGCTCGGGCTCGATCAGCACCTGCAGGCACACCTGCAGCGGCGGCAGTGCCTCGGGCCGCTGCGCGGAGAGGCGCGCCGCGATGCGCTCGCGATCGACGGTGTGCACCCAATCGAAATGCTCCGCCACCGCGCGCGTCTTGTTGGCTTGCAGCTGGCCGATGAAATGCCAGGTGAGGCCGGCGCGCGGCAGCGCGGCGACTTTGGCCAGGGCCTCCTGCAGGTAGTTCTCGCCGAAATCGGTGACTCCGGCATCGCGTGCCGCTGTCAAGAGCGGCAGTGGCTGATCCTTGGAAACTGCGATCAAAGTGACCGATCCCGGCCGGCGTTCGGCGAGCGCCGTCGCACGCTCGATACGCGCACGCACTTGAGCGACGTTGGCCGGCAAAAATTGCGGACCAGTTAACATATTGGATGCCGACAGCCTTGGCTATACTGCCGCGTGCCCTGCCGACCCCGTCGGTGCGGCGGCGCGCCACGCCGTTTCCGGAGCCCTCATGGCCGTCGACATCGCCCAGCTGCTCGCCTTCGCGGTCAAGAACAACGCGTCGGACCTGCACCTGTCCGCCGGCATGCCACCGCTGATCCGCGTCGACGGCGACGTCAAGCGGATCAACATGCCCGCGCTGTCGCACAAGGAAGTGCACAGCATGGTGTACGACATCATGAATGACAAGCAGCGCAAGGCGTACGAAGA
>Ga0187780_10004800_pt1 | contig 10112 bp, 8 predicted proteins | sample 1015_Q2_SP10_20__FD_132429 | JGI IMG/M metagenome (GOLD analysis project Ga0187780, IMG submission 132429) | Tropical peat soil microbial communities from peatlands in Department of Meta, Colombia - 1015_Q2_SP10_20_MG | ecosystem: Environmental > Terrestrial > Soil > Wetlands > Peat | place...
AACGTCAAATGTGGAACCTCAAGGTTTTCTGCGAATTTGGCGGTTATCTTGTCTGAAGAGTTGATGCTTGCCATCGAGTCTGATGACGGGATGTTCGCTGCTATAGATCCTCGCCCGTATGATCCCAAACCTGATTGTTCAGGAACACGCACTAAGAATACAGTGGAGAGAAGCGAGTCATCAGAGTGTAAAGTCAGGACGTGTTTTTTTACTCCATTGGTTGTACTACATGTGTACATAATGTTTAAATTTCTGCGACCGGCATTATTATTCAGAGGTCGTGTATCGTGCGAGACAATACACTGAGTTCAACTGATTTGCGTTGGGAAATCTTGAAGTCGATGCTAGATGATTTTCCACAACTCCAAGATCGCGCGGAACGGTACCTTCTTCAAAAAAAGAATTCAACTCAAGATAGTTCAAATAACTCGATTGATTCAAGCATCAAAGAACTAATCCAAGAGGCGGCAAACAAATACCGCCAAGAACATTCGCGAAAATGAACTTTCTTCTTTTATATCAAAAGTGTCGATCGATTGAAGTCATCAAAGATAAGAGCCCTAGGCAAGGCAAATCCATAAGTTCGTATTAGCATGTTCCACGCTGTATGTGCTCAGGAAAAAAATTACTTTTCTTCATCTCTTGCACATTGAAGATGTGTGACTACTCTCGTGAACGTTATCGGATGATAATGTGTCTCATACTTCAAATCTATCAAAAAGCCTTGAACGGCGTCCAAGTTCATGTAAGCTTTCATCCTAGAACCCACGGAGTTCTTTACACCCTGTACATAGTCGGCATAGTCAGAGTAGTTTTTGTGAAATGATAGCTACGAGATGATTCCCTTGTCCCGTTCCTTCCATAACCATGAGGTAAGGTCGACGCTCTCATTTGTCCAACTCTTGCGTGTTCTATGCAACTCTTTAATCACTTTCAAAGAAATCGGTTTCAGCTTATACATGATGATCGACATAAACTCCAAAATCTGTTGCAAAAAGTTTATGCTTAGAATCCACTCTACTTGAAAATCAAGTAAAAGGTGAATGCTTTGAGTTCCAAAGGTGACTTAATTGACTTCTTGAAAAGACAAATCGCAACCGAAAATGAAATCGTAAGATCCTTGAATGCCTCTCTTATGGATTTCAGAAACCCAGCGGTAAAGGGAGTGTTGAAAGGAATATCCCTTGACTCGATGAAACACGCCGAAATGTATGCCTCAGCTAACAGGCTGTTGACAACAGTCTCGCAAGCGCTAACGCAAGATCAGTTAGACATGCAGACGGAACTTGTCGAAAAACATATCAGAATTGAGGCAGAACTTATCGAAAAAATTGAAAGAATGCTTCCGAGCATAGAGGATGAGAAGGTCAAGCTGCTTCTGGAAGCAATACTCGCTGACGAGAAGAGACATCATGAACTACTCAAGAAAGTTTTGGACATAATCGTTCACAACGAAACAATAACTGAAGCAGACTGGTGGGACATACTCTGGAAAAACGTTCCGTTCCACGGCACGCCAGGGGGATAGACTGCAGCTCGAGTCATCCCTTGTGCATACAGATTCGCGAAGCAATTGAGACTTTCTGGTGCGTGCAGGATAAATTGCGAAATTCAGAGTCAAGCTTGAGACTGATTCAAAGTGTGTTCTTACAAGCAAGGTAACAATTGATCCAACAGCTCAGGTGACGACGAAATCAAGCAAGGCATAAAACGAAATTTTTAAGTTGAACCCAAGTCGAAACTCACACTTTTAGCGCGCGCGCCAAAATTTCTGCCTTGTCAGTCCATTCCCAAGTAAAGTCTGGATCATTTCTTCCAAAATGCCCGAATACTGCTGTCTTCCTGTATATTGGTCTCAGCAAGTTCAGGTAAGCTATTATTGCTTTTGGCCTTAAATCAAAATGTTTTCTCACCAGCTCAAGTATTCTATCATCACCTATTTTTCCAGTGCCAAACGTATTCACCATTACCGAAACTGGCTGTGCTACGCCTATTGCATAGGCTATTTGCACCTCGCATTGGTCTGCTAACCCAGAAGCTACCACATTTTTTGCAATATATCTTGCCATATAACAACCAGATCTGTCGACTTTCGATGGGTCCTTCCCAGAAAAACATCCCCCGCCGTGGCTCCCAACGCCTCCATATGTATCGACAATTATTTTCCTTCCAGTCAAGCCGGAATCTGCCAAAGTTCCGCCGACAACGAACCTTCCCGTCTCGTTAACATAGTATTTCGTTTCTTCATCTAACATGTTCGAAGGTATGACTTTCTTTATAACTTCGTTTATCATGTCCTCTCTGATTTCATCTCTCGAGACACTTTCGACGTGTTGGGCAGCCATCACTACAGCATCCACTCTCTGTGGTCTCCCATTAAAATATTCAACAGTGACTTGCGACTTGCCATCTGGCCTCAGATAAGGAAGGATTCCCTTCTTCCTGCACTCGGAAAGCCTTCTCACGAGATTGTGCGCAAGCATTATTGGCAGAGGCATTAATTCCTCCGTCTCATTCGTTGCGTAACCAAAAACCATCCCTTGATCTCCAGCACCTTGCTCCCGACTCTCAGTCTCATTAACTCCCATTGCTATATCAGGAGACTGTTCTGTAATTGAAACCAAAACTCCACACGTTTCCCAGTCCATTCCATCTTTAGCATTATCCAACCCTATTTCTTTCAAAGTATTTCGAACGATGCGCGGAATATCGACATAGCAAGATGTCGTTATTTGACCAGTCACGACTACGTTTCCTTGCATCACTAGGGTCTCGCAGTCAACTCGAGCTTTAGAGTCTTTGCATAAGACGGCATCTAGCACGGCATCTGATATTTGGTCCGCAACTTTGTCTGGATGACCCTCAGCAACCGACTCCGAAGCGAACAAATACTTTTGACTGTTTGTCATAAGAATCCTCAACTAGATTCACAACGCAAGTTTTTAATCATTTCGCACCCATTTCTCAAATTTGAGACCTCTCCTGCATTTGGTTTCGTGGGACTTAAAGGCTTATAAATCCACAGAGAATAAAAGAAGTCTAGGTGCCCAACTTGGCGACAGACGACCAAATCCTAGAAGAACTACAGAAAATCAGAACTCTGCTAGAACCAAAACCTGCATCGCCCGCGCCAGCTCCAAAAGGACTGTGGGCAGAATTTATGGATTTCATCTCAAAATACAAGGTTTTGGGACTTGCAGTCGGTTTCATAATGGGCCTTTATCTCGGAAACCTGGTGCAAGCACTCGTCAAAGACTTCTTGCTTCCCGCTATCGGATTGGCTATTCCAGGCATGAAAGACATGGCCACTTACGCCGTAACAGAAGCGTCACAGGTATTTGGAATCGGAGACTTTCTCGTAGCTCTGATAACCTTTATCATTGTAGCCTTCGTAGTTTTCCTAATCGTGAAAGTCGCAAAAAGATGGGGCATGGAATAGACACTTCGTATAAGAGGCAAATAATAGGCGTCAGATGCTTTTCATGGAAGAGCTGTGCCATCGGAATTGTCCGAGATCTATGGCTTCACCTATTCTCGAGAAGCGATGAGCAACATCATCACAAATTCTAGAAGAGCCACAGCCAGATAAACCCATGCCGTCATACTCGTAGCAAACTCGAAAGCCAAGACTGCCGCAACCACCGGCACGTAAGCAAGTATTAGACCTGGAATCAAGATAACGACGAAAGTGGAAAGCCTTGCGTACATGTTGCCGACTGCGAACCCTTCTCTCCAGAATTTTCTCGCAGAAATAACTAGCTCAAGCACACTTGCAGCGATAACTGAAAGCAACTGGATAAGACCAAAAGTAAGAATTGTATTCGCACTCTTTCTGAGATATAATGCTATTAGCACTAAGATAAGCAGAGAAGAGGCATACATCAATGCAGACAATACGGCCTTGGAAGAGATGACTGTCCTTTTTCTCAAAGGAAGACTTCGCGTATATGAAGAAGCCAAGCCCTCTAACGAAAGCAACGTAGGCGGCAGAATAAGCGTTACCAGCGATATGCCAACTAAAATTCCCAAGACTGCACTAAAACCTGTCGCGCTAGCTGTCGAAAACGATCCTCCCAGGAGAATTCCTAGGAGAATCGTTTCCAAAGGCGGCAAAAGAAATAAGCTAGCATATGAAGGTGATCTTGAAGCCACTCTCAAATCCTTGCGAATTATCCCAAGCCATGGAATTTGAGGCGATATCACAGTATCTTTCACAATTTCCCTGACCGAAGTGATTATTCCCCCAGCCCCAATCGTCCTTACTGATCGCACGGTCCATCTGAACGCATAGTAAGCCAAGAATGAATATCCAATCGACGAGCCTGCGGCAAGAAAAAGAGTCAAAGAACTAACGTTCTGAGAGAAACTGGCAAAAGAAGCCATGAAGCCAAAGCAAAATGGATAAATTAACAGCAACAACTGAGAGGCAGAAGCGAAAACTTGTGTAGCTGAAGCGAAAGACTGTACAATCTGAGTCGCGAAGCTCACTACAAAATACGTTCCAAAAGAAGGCAAAACCCAAACCAGTATGAAAAGAGTTCTCAAGAATCCTTTCCACCTTGAGCGTCCTCCACCGTTAGCGACACGTGAATAAAAAAACCTCGCTAGACCAATAGTCAATGCTAAGGCAAAAATCTCAGTCACAAAAATTCCAACAAACGAAACTAGACCTCCAATTAGCGTCCCTCCAGCAATAAAGTACGCAACAAGCAGAATGACCATGGAACCAATCAACGGGATATCAAAAATTCTGACAAAACACATAAACACGATAGACGAAATATCCCGCTTGGAAAGTGGAAGAGGTCCTAATACTTCTAAGACCTTGGAAGAGACAAAAGAGGTCGACACTTGAAGTCCCATAATGATGATTAAGGACATTACGATAGCAAGAAAGGCCGAAACTCCGCTTGCAAAAATCACTTTTTCAGATGCTCCACCGTACGAGCCGAACCGAAGTGGCACAAAAACAGTGAACCCAAAGACTGCAACGAAAATTGTAGTGAGTACCTTGCTGATCAACGTGTTGACTTCAGCGTTCCTGACCAGTTGTTCGACGCTCCCTCTGCCCCGCTGGGGTAACATTCCTCCAGAACGGAAAGAAAAGACCGACTGGAAACAGATTTCTCTATAGACTTTTTGGGCAAGCGTCCAGAGTTCGAAAAATCTCAAACTGCTTATTCCTCTTCAAGAGCGTTTATAACGTCTTGCATGCCCTCTTCTTGTTCTGTAACTTTCAGAAATATGTCTTCAAGCGAACCTGCCGCAGTTTTGACGAGTTTGCGAAGACCCTCGACCGTTCCTTCGCCAACGATTTTGCCTTTGTTAATTATCCCGACACGCGTGCACAGTTTTTCTGCCACCTCCATTATATGCGTGGAGAATATGACTGCCCCTCCCTTTTTGGCATGATAGGTTATGAGTTCTTTAAGGATTTTTGATGAACGCGCGTCCAAGCCCACTAGGGGTTCGTCAAGAACTAGTAATTGTGGGTCATGGAGGAGGGCTGCGATAATGGCTACCTTTTGCTTGTTTCCCATCGAAAGTGCTGCTATTGGAGTGTCAAAGTATTGTTTGAGTTCGAAAGCTGTTGTGAACCTTTCAAGACGAGGGTTTATGGCATTGTTTAGGCGTCTTATGCTGGCCACAAATTCGAAGAACTCTCTTGGTGTAAGTGAATCAAGAAGGACTACTTCCTCCGGAACGTAACCTATATGGGTCTTTGCAGCAACCTCGTTTTGGACAGGTGTTCCATAGATATCGATTTTTCCTTGCTTGGGTTCGAGTATGCCCACGAGGACTTTGATTGTGCTTGTCTTTCCAGCGCCGTTTGGTCCGAGAAGCCCATAGATTTCACCTGTTTTGACTGTGAACGACAGTTTATCTACTGCTGTGAACGTTCCGTAGTTTACGGTCAGATTTTCTACGATTACAGCGGCCTGTTGCTCCATTTTGGTCGCTCCAGTTTGATGGTTTCTGTTTGTCTCTTAAACATGTTTATAACGATTTTTGGTTTTGATGTTGTTTCGTTGCATGCAATACGGTTGGTCCCTACAAACGATCTAACGATGCCACATAAGGTTTTGCTACCGGAAAGAGACGTTTTCTAGTCTAACGATCTCTTAAAGTTTTCATAGAATTAGTGTCATTTGAAACGCTTCACGCTCCAGATGAAAAAAGAGTGCACTATTAGCAATGGATATTTCCTACAATAGGCTGGGCTAATTTAGTAACGACCCAAATGATCAAGAGTGAATAGCACGACAGAAAAATGACAATACTTCTGACAACCTTTTTCGGAACTGACGTCTCTAAACGAAAAAACATTAATTGGTAATTCAGACTCAGAATTTGCCAAAGCTATAGCTTACAGGTTCACTAAATCAGATGCCAACTTGAAGCATTGAAATCTTGGAAGAAGACCACTTTGTTCAGGGGAAGAACTCAAATCTCAATAAGCGTGTATAGTCAAAAGCTCAATTCGAGGAACCCATAGGAATTCATTTATACAAAGCGCATAATAGTTCTCAGAAATGAGTGGCATGTTAGAGGAGTCCGTGGGTTGGCAAAGAAAACCTTCAACGATATCCTTCTTAGAGCTGTAGATGACGCTCTTTCGTCTCTCGGGAACTCAGCTAAACAATCTATCTACTTCCATCTCGAAAACAAGTTCGGTATAGAAAAGGAAGGTATCGCGAACAACATCAAGGAATTCGAATGCGGGCTTCACAAAATATTCGGGGTAGGCGCAAAATACATTGAGATTCTCATTATGAAGAGTCTTCACGACAGACTTCACCGACCTCTTGAGTGGGAAGCGGACAAGGAACTTGTTTTTGTCGATTACATAAATGCTGCAAGGCAGAGCTACGCAAGGGCGGTTTCAAAGAAATCTATTCGAGCAACACGGGCATAGAAATCAGTTACAGTCCTGTAGAATGCTCTGATTAAGATTCCGACTTCACAAACGATTTATCAAGCAACAAAACAGTTTCATTAAGTTCGCGCACCCATGAGGGCACAGTATGACCTCCAACAACTTTAATAGAATTTTGTTATCAGCAGTTGAGGAAAGCCTGCCCACATTAGGCAACTCCTCGAAACAGGCTATCCTCTTTCATCTTGAATCTTCATCTAAGCTGAAAAAGAAGAATATTCCATCAAGCTTGAATGAATTTGCAAATGCGGAAAAGCACACAACAGTCAAATGAGATGCAAGACAAAATGAAGGCAGAGATGCTCGCCAAGAAACAGGGCAAGGCAAAGGCGCATGCTTTTCAAATGATGCACATGCTGACTGAAGGAATCGATGAGCCGGTATACATTTCCGACCCAGAAACGTATAGAATACTTTTTGCAAATGACAAAACGAAAGAGGAGTTTGGCTTTAACATAATTGGCAAGAATTGTTACAGAATTTTCAAGAGAAGGTCTAAGCCATGTCGAGACTGCACAAACCGACACGTTTTCGGAAAGAATCTTGGAAAGACCTACGTTTGGGATCACCAAAACAACTGGAACAGGCACTGGTATAGGGGGATATGCAAAGCAATCGAATGGACGAACGGAAAGTATGTCAGATATGGAATAGCTATCGACATAACTAAGCAGAAAAAAACTGAAGAAGCGCTTCAGGATAGTGAGCAGTTCTTCCGCTCGGTTGTAGAGAACTCCCATGACGCAATCTTGGTTATAGGCGGCAATTTCAAAACAATCTACGTTAACGATGAAGCACTTCACATGAGTGGTTACAGTAGAGAAGAAGTGATCGGACAAGATTTTAGGAGATTTGTCTTTGGGTCGGACAGAGCTTGCTTGACTAAGAGATACATTCGAAGACAAAAAGGATGCAGGGCCATCCCTCAGTATGAATTCAGAATAGTGGCAAAGGATGGTAGCTTGAAGGATGTTGAAGTGAAATCCGTGGCAATCACGAATGCAGATGGCAAAGTGTGCACGATTTCCCAGCTTAGAGATATTACTGAATACAAGAAGATAGAACTAGAGAGAAAGAGATTCGAAGAAAGACTCTCCCGATTGAACGTGTGTGGACAAAGCCTCAATTTAGCAACGAGCATGGAAGAGGCATACGAGCTAGTATTAGAAGCAACACTGAAGACATTGGGATTCGAGATTGCTGATGTCCTCGTTGTTTGCGGAAAGAATCTTCAACTAGTAGCTCACCAAGGATATTCTAAGAGCCTGGTTCTTCAACTACCGCTTGACGGAGACAAAGGCTTAACAGTAAAAGCTGCTAGAAAAGGCAAATCCATCTACGCTCCAGACGTTAGAAAAGACAAGATCTACACAGCCATCTTTTCAGTGAAGCAAAAGGGAAAAACTACCAAACTAAGGAAGACAAGGCGCAGAGGGATACTTTCAGAGCTAGCTGTTCCAATTAAGGTCGGAAACGAGGTCCTGGGCGTCCTCAATGTGGAGAGCAAGAGAATCGCTGCCTTTGACGAACAAGATATGAAACTACTTGAGATATTGGCATCGCATGCCGCCATTGCAATGAGCAACCTTCGAAAGCAAGATCAGCTCAAAGAATTAACAAGAAAACTCTCTTGCCTGATGGAAAACACAACATTGGTAATGAACATCAAAGACATGCGTGACAAACTTAAGGCGATTACAAGAGCTATCAGAGAATTCGGATGGAAAAGAGTCGTTATTTCTCTTAGAGACGAAAATCTTGAAGGAAAAGATCTAGTTACGCTTGGATTAACAAGGGAAGAAAACAAACTTCTGAGACGGAGAAAAGCGTCTGGACACGTCTGGAAAGAACGATTTGGACCGAGTTTCGAGCGTTATAGACTTAACGAGTTTTACTACCTACCATGGTCAGATCCATGGATTAGACAAAATGTACATGGACTGCCCCCTGAAGCCTCTCCAGAAGAGGCGACAACATACGCGGGAGTTCCCAGCAAGTTGTCAGTCGAAGAAATGATTGATTGGCATCCACAGGACATGCTCTATGCACCTTTGCGCACGCAGGAAGGACGAATCGTGGGAATTCTTAGCATGGATGACCCTTGCGACGGACGAAGACCAACAGAGGGAAGTTTAGCGCCCTTGGATCTTTTCCTGCACCAGGCAGCGATGGTTATTGAGAACGCCCAACTCATCACAAACCTAAGAGATGCCAGAAACCAACTTCAAGCCTATACATTACATCTTGAGCAGATGGTTGAAGAACGAACTCATCAGCTTAGAGAATCACAGGAACGATTTCTGAAAGTTCAAAGGCTCGCGGTGATAGGAGAACTCGCGGGAATGGTAGGTCATGATTTGCGCAACCCCTTGGCAAGCATTGGTGGCGCAACTTACTATCTGAAAAAGCATCTTGAAACCAAGACGCCGCCTAGAATAATGGAAATGCTCGATCTAATAGAGGATGACATTTCCTATTCGAACAAGATAATAAACGACCTCCTTGACTACTCTCGGGAAATCACGCTCGATCTAACTGAGACCAATCCCAGAGCACTGGTAAAGAATGTACTATCTTGTCTTCAGATCCCGAAAAACGTGCGGCTGTTTGACTTATCAGAAAAGCAACCGCGGATGAGAACAGATGCCGGAAAAATAAGAAGAGTCTTTTTGAACATAATAAAGAACGCGATTGATGCTATGCCATATGGTGGAAAATTGAAGATTCAGAGCCGGACAGATGGCGAAAATGTAGAATTTATTTTCTCTGATACTGGTACAGGTATTTCGAAAGAAGCAATGGATAGGCTTTGGACCCCTCTTTTTACAACAAAAGCAAAGGGCATGGGATTCGGACTACCGATCTGCAAACGCTTCGTAGAAGCGCATGGAGGATGCATCTCAGTAAGAAGCGTTTTGAAAAAAGGAACAACTTTCACGGTTACTCTCCCAATCGACCCCAAGACAGAAGATGGAGGTGACAGAATATGGATAAAAATGCCAGAATCCTTATCGTTGACGACGACGAAAACATAAGAAAAGTCTTAAAAGCAATACTTGAGGACGAGGGCTACTACGTTGAGTCAGTAGGCACTGCACAAAACGGAATTGAGAGGACGAAACGGAGCTTTTACAACGTTGCTTTGATAGACATTCGGCTTCCCGACATGGAAGGG
>Ga0187780_10004801_pt1 | contig 10112 bp, 9 predicted proteins | sample 1015_Q2_SP10_20__FD_132429 | JGI IMG/M metagenome (GOLD analysis project Ga0187780, IMG submission 132429) | Tropical peat soil microbial communities from peatlands in Department of Meta, Colombia - 1015_Q2_SP10_20_MG | ecosystem: Environmental > Terrestrial > Soil > Wetlands > Peat | place...
AAATCAAGCCGGCGAACTCAGTAGCGGGTGATCGGCGCCGGTCGCCGAGACATCCAGAGACCCGTGTGGCGGGAGAACGGCACTTTTCGGGTGATGCGCCTATCTATGGGTGGCAGCGATCGCTGCGATCCCGGGGCCGCTCCGAGGGCGTTATGGCGGGCGATCTATCCTGCATGCGTGGGTCTCGTGATCCAAGAGTTTGAGCCCGCGCCGGCGCTGCGTGGCGTTGTCCATCGGGTGGCGGACTTCGAAGAGCGCTCTGCGCCGCTTCGGCGGCTCGAGAGTCCGCTGGTCGGCGTGGTGCTGGTTGTCAGCTTGGGTCCGGATATGGAGATCGACGGCCGCCCTGTCGGCTCGTTCGTGGCTGGGGTGTGGGATCGGCCGACGGTCACTGGCCACGACGGTGAGCAGGCTGGCTATCAGCTGTACCTGGATGTGCTGGGAGCGCGGAGTCTCCTCGGCGTACCCGCAGGCGAGCTGGCCAATCGGCTGGTCGCTCTCGAGGACGTCTTTGGAGAGTTCGCGGTGGAGTTGGCCGAGCGATTGGCGGGAGCCCCCGGCGCGCAGGAGCGCCATGCCATCGCGCAGACACTGCTCGCCAACCGCCTGTCTGCGGAGCATGCGCCGGCGCGGGACGTGGCGTACGTGCTCGACCGCCTGCGAACCACGCGCGGGGCGGCTCGCGTCGAGACTCTGGCTGCCGAGGTTGGGTGGAGTAGGCGGCATCTCGCCGCCCGCTTTCGCGACACTATCGGGCTACCTCCGAAGGCAATCGCCCGTCTGCTTCGCGTGGAGCACGCGGCTCAGCGGGTGCGGGCCGGCGACCGGCTCGCAGATATCGCATACGCGGCCGGCTACGCGGACCAGGCCCATTTCAATCGCGAGTTCCGCGAGCTGGTTGGCTGCACGCCATCAAAGTTCCCATTTGTTCAAGACACGCTGGTTGGCGCCTGAGAGTCTTCCGTCATGAAGCTCTATCCATCGCTCCGTTACAAGGACGCCAAGGCCGCTCATCAGTGGCTGCAGGACGCGTTCGGCTTTGAGCCTGTTGCCCTGTACGAGGACAAGAATGGCAATATTGCCCATGCCGAGATGCGTTGGGGCAGCGACCTGATTATGTTCGGCACCGCACGCGACGATCGCTATGGCGATCGCGTTGGCAACGGCTGGGTGTATGCGACCTGCGATGACCCCGACGCGCTATACGCGCGCGCCAAGGCGGCCAGCGCCGAGGTCACCATGGAGCTAACCGACCAGGAATATGGTTCCCGCGACTTCGCGGTCCGCGACCTCGAGGGCAACCAGTGGAACTTCGGCACGTACGAGCCTACATAGCAGCCGCGGATCTCAGCCCTGGCGGTAGCTCTTCGCGGCGGCTACAGCCTTCCGCCCTGCTCGTCGCGCTGAGCGGGGCCGTGATGGGGCTGGCACGGCTGCATGCCGTGCCGGAGCCTCGTTCCGGCCGGCCTGCTCCCGCCGCCGGGCATGCTATTCGGCCAGGGTCGCGCTCTGCTCGAAGGCCCTAGCGGTTCGCTCCAGCACAGACGCAACAAACCTCGCGCTGATCCGCGTCTGGCCCACCGCTCTCTTAGCGGCCGCTGATGCGTGCCGAGTAGCCTCCGGCTCCATAACCTTCGCCATCGTTCCACCTCGAAACGGGCCACGCCACCGGGCCCCAGGCCTCTTCTTCGGGGCCATTCACCGCCCGGGCGGTTTAGAGCGCCGGTGAGGTTGGAGGACGCGAGAACATCCGACGCCGATGGATGTGACGGAGCACGATCGCTTGACCGGGCGTCGGCGGGCGAGCGATAGGCGTCGAGCGGGGTGCCCACCGCGCCCGCGGCGCCAGGCGGGTTCTCCGCCGCAGCGTTCAGTGCATGGATCCCCAAATCGCGCGCTTCAGCTGTCCTGTCGGCGGATCGGCTTACGTGACAGCGCTACCACCCGCAAAACGACACGAGGTGGCATGCGGTTACGCGTGGGTGACGGTCGACGTTGTCGATTGCGACATCCTCGACAGTCGCAGCCGCAACGTGGTCGTCGGGGGCGCGGGGGTCATCATGTGACGCCAGGGTGCTGGTGGCTGCGTCGCGCGCATCGAGGCGGCGACCTGCAGCGAGCTAGTAGCCGTAGCTTTGTGGCCTGGGGACGGCGCCGAGTTGCTGGAGCATGCCGAGCGAATCCCAGTACCGCCATGACTCGGTGATCTTGTCGCCGTCGAAGCGGTCGATCTGTACGCCGTCGATCGTTGCCTGCTTGCCAGTGGCCGGCAGGCCGGGCAGCTCGCCCGTCTGCGTGCCGGTCAGCGTGCCGCGGGTGATCACGACGTTGCCGTCCTCGTATTGTGCCTCGATCGTGAGGGCCAGGTCGGGGAATGCCGTGCGATACAGCGTCGCCGTGGCGCGCATGAGTTGCGGCCCGCGCATGGCGGTGGCGAAAGGGTTTTGCGGATCGTGATCAACGAAGTCGGCAGCGATGACGCTGTCATAGATATCGAAGTTGCCGGTGGCAAAGGCCTCCAGCGCACTTCGCGACGTCTGACGACGGTCGGTGATAACCGCCTCCTCTCCCCGGCCGCAGTGCCGTGTCGATGTTGCGAAATGAGTGTTGTAGCGCAACCACCGCGTTTGTCGGCGGCCGGCCGCAGAGCGCGACCGGGATGTGCGATGGCTTCCTCCGGTCGTCGGTGCTCGTGTCGCACGCGATCGATGGCTCGACGCGCTGACGATCGTCGGCATGTGCCGCGAGAGCCCGGCGACTACTGCGCCGCGTCGTGGACCAGCAGCGCGACCTGGACGCGGCTGTCGGCGCCGGGCTTAGAGAGCAGCCGCGAGACGGTGCGCCTTCACGGTCGCGATGCTCATGTGCAGGTCGGCGCGATCTCCGCGTTCGCGGTTCGTCACGAGCGTGGGGCTTTGGGGCAGGCGAGGGCGGCGCCAAGGAACCGGTCGCGGTCAGCTCAGAGTGTCCGGATCCGCCGCGGACCGCGTCACGAGTGCGGACCGCTTGCGGCGATCGGAGCGACGCGCATGAGAATCCCGTCACGCAGTTGAGACCGATCTACGTCGTCGAGCGCGGTGACGACGAGGTCGGCGCCGGCATCCCGGAGCAGCTGGCTGTCGTCGGTGCGCGCGATGGCAAGCGCGGCCATGCCTCCGGCCTTCGCCGCGGCGATGCCGGGAACGGCGTCCTCGACGACGAAGCACCGCTTTGGAGCGAGTCCGAGCTCGCGGCAAGCGGTCAGGAAGATCTCCGGGTGCGGCTTGCCGTGCTCGAATGTTCGTCCAGAGACGTCGGCGTCAAAGACATCGAGCAGCGTTTGGCCGGGGCCTATGACGTCCTCAGCAAGGCCGTATTCGTGCGCCAGCATGTCGAGCCGGAGCTTGGCCAACATGCGGGTCGCGTTCTTGGACGAGGACGCAGCGGCAAGCTGGATTCCGGCGGCGCGCAGGTCGAGCAGCAGCCGCATCGCGTCACCGAACGGCCTGAACTGACCGGCCTCGATGAGCGCCACGACCTTCTCCTGCTTGCGTCGGGCGTACTCGTCGACGTGCTTGCGCGGATCCGGCACCGCGAAGTACTCAAGCGCGGCAAGCGCACCGCTGTGCCGCGGCTTGCCAGCGATCAACTCCTGGTAGACCTGTGTAGTGAAGCGGTCTTCCGTCCATGTCGTCTTCGCCCGGATGCTGCTCCAGCTCGTCTCCATGAGGTCACGGAGCGTTTCGCGCCACGCCGCCTCGTGCGGCGAGTCGACGAGCACGCCGTCGATATCGAAGATCGCTCCCTTGAACCGCTCCGGCGTGCGGTACGGCGTACCGCGCTTTCCATGAGGTGGCGGCCGCAGCTCGAAGGTGGAGCTCTCACCGCCTTTCAGCTCGCGGGCGACGCCCTGGATGCTGACCGTGATCGGTCGCGTGTATCCCTCGGCCAGCACATGAACCGTGATTTGACGGCCATTGATCGAGACGATGATCGGAGCGCGGCGGACCTGCAGCGGGACTCGCAGACCGTCGAGGCGCTCGACCGCGGTCGGCTTGAAGTAGATGACGTCGTCGACGAGCTCGGTGCCGAGGTACCCGCGCTGGAGGAGGTCCAGCGTGCCGGCCATCACTCCCAGATGGATCCCCTCCTGAGTGGTGCCGGACTGCGCATCATCGATGTCGGTCTCAAGGGCGACGAGGAAGCGCTGCCACGAGGAATCCGGATCAAGCTCGGCCAGCACACCCGCGTAAGTGACGTGGCTCAGCGTCGAGCCGTGGGAGGTGCGTCGATCGTAGTAATCGATCGTTCTGCGGGCTGTTTCCGCCGTGTACTCGTAGCCGAGATCGGTGAACAGCTCCCGCAGTTCGCGCTGGGAGAACAGGAAGAAGAGCATCACCGTGTCCGCCTGCTTGCTCACCTTGTAGCGGTCCGGAGTGTCGCGTTCGGCTCGTAAGATTCGGTCCAGCCGCTGGATATTCCCATAGCGCGCGCGGTAACCCTCCCAGTCGAACTCCTCCAGCTCCTCATAACCTTCGAACTGACTGATCACTCCGTCGGCGTGGAAAGGCACGAACATCTTGCGGCTCATCTGCTGCCACCGCTCGAGTTCCTCTTCGGTGAGCCTCGTTCGTGCTCGTAGCACCTCGCGCCGGCTGGCGGGCAGCAACTCAAGGGCCTCACGCGCGATCCTACAAATCCAGGCCACCATGACGTTCGTGTAAGCGTTGTTGCGCAGGCCGCCCTCGGTAGCGTCGGGGTACTTCTCGTGGAACTCGTCCGGGCCCATGACGCCGTGAATCTCGTAGCGGTCACGCTCGGGGTTGTAGTGCGCGATCGAGGACCAGAACCGCGCGATCTCGAGCATCATCTCGGCTCCATGCTCGCGCAGAAACTCGATGTCGTGCGTGACCTGATAGTAATGCCAGACGTTGTAGAAGATAGCGGCGTTCACGTGGCGCTGGTTGCGGCTGAGATCCGGGTCCCACCGTCCGGAGAGTGGGTTGATGTGCACGACCTGCGTTTCCTCTTCGCCGTCGCTGCCGCTCTGCCACGGGTACATCGCGCCTCTGAACCCTGCTTCCTCGGCGTTGGCCCGCGCCTCGCCGATGCGCCGATACCGGTACATCAACAATCCTCTCGTGATCTCCGGCAGGCGATAGTTGAGGAACGGGTAGACGTAGAGCTCGTCCCAAAACACGTGCCCGCGATACGCCTCGCCGTTCAGGCCACGCGCCGGCACGCCGGCGTCGTGATGCGGCGTCAGGCGAGAGCACGTCTGAAGTAGGTGGGAGACGTGGAAACGCAGCAGGAACTGCACCCGCGGGTCCTGCGACAGCGCGATGTCGCACACCTCCCACAATTCCCGCCATGCGTGCTGATGACCCTCGAACGCTTCACCGAAGGTCGGGTACCGGCTCGCGCTTTTACCCGCGTTCAGCAGCGGCTCCTGGATCCCACGATCGCGCGAGGTATACACCGCCACCATCTTCTCTACCCGCACCGGCTCCCCCTGCCGCACGCCGAACGTGAGAGTCTGCTGGATGTAGTCCTCCATCTGATCCGTGGTGCGGTCGACGCTCACCTCGTCCGCGCCCTCGTACACGCGCGTACGTGCGGCCTCGGCGATCTCGATCCTTGACTGTCGCGTGCGCGCCTTCAGAGCAATCACGTCAGGAGCGTGAATGCGAGGTCCATCGGGATCGAGGTGCCGCCCCCACAGCTGCTGATAGCGGGCCACGCCACGATTGAGAACTCGTCCGTCGAGGGCCGAAAGCACTTGCACGCGCCCGGACCAGTTCTCGGGCACGATCCTCCACTCGAGCGCCGCGAGGTGCATCCTCCCCATGCTCACAAACCGACGGCTGCGCAGGCTCGTCTCGCGCCCAGCGCGATCTCTGAACCGCAGCTCACGCGTCAGCACCGCATGCCGCGCATCGTATGAGTGGCGATAGGAGAGCAGCAGAATGTTGGCGAGCCGTACAGGCTCCTCGCCCTCGAGGCAGAGCTTGAGCGACCAGCAGCGGGGCAGGTTGACCAGGTCCTCATTAGGGATCGGATGGCTACCCAGCATCGTCGACTCCCGGTTATAGACGCCATGTGCGTACGTCCCCGGATAGTGCACGTCGCTGGCGTCCTCCCACTCCGCAGAACCACGAATACAGATATAGCCATTGCCAGTCGAGGTCAGCGCCTCGCGCAGACCCTCGTCTTCGGGCACGAAGCCGTCGTAGGCGAGCATGAACCCGTTCGTCGTATACCTGTTGCCGCTCATCACAGTCACCGCCCCAGCGCGTCCAGAAACCTCTCGACCTCTCGCGTATCGCGCAGGACGTACTGGGCACGCGTCGCCCGCCCAGCCAGCTCCACGTCGTCCGGATCTGCCACGAGGATCCCGATCCCTCGTCCGCGCAGAGCCGCGAATGCGTCCTCGTCGGTTATGTCATCGCCGATGTACAGCGGCAGCACATCATCGCCGCCCAGATCCAGGGCCTCGAGCAGGTACAGCACGGCCTTGCCCTTGTTCCAATCGATCTTCGGCTGGATCTCGTAGACCATCTTCCCGGGCGTCACCTTCAGAGCCTCAGGCTCCGAGGCGAGGATCTCATCGACGATCGCCTTGATCTGCGGACGCTCGCCCTCACCGACCAGGCGGTAATGAAGAGCGACCGAGCTCTTCTTCGGCTCGACCAGAGCCCCTGCCACAGGTTCGGTCAGCTGACGGAGAGTCTCCGTCACACGCTCGAGTAGCCCCGCGAACGCTCGTCCTTCCTCGCGCTCAAGCGCTCCGCCCGTGGGGCTCCAAATGTCGAAGCCATGGCTGCCTGCCACAACCAGGTCGTCGATCGCCATCAGTCTCTGCACCACCGGCCGGTCGCGGCCACTCACGACACATACAGTGCAGCGACCGGCCAGGCCCCGCACCACCTCGCGCATCCCCGACGACATCACGGCGTCATCCGGCCGTGCGACGATCGGGGTCAGCGTGCCGTCGTAATCGAGGAATACCCCCAGCCGGCTGCCGGACAGCCGCTCGGCAAGGTTCTCATGTAGCGCATTCGGCAAGCCACGGATGCCTCCGCCGGCGACACTCACCATGATCGCAACCAGGCGACTCGGCGCGACACGCGCACCGTCCGACAAGCTTGTCCTCCCGGGCGGCCCGGTCCGACGTGCACACAGACCGAACGCGCCAGTTCTTGGCAGCGGAGAGGATTCATCGCAGCATCCCTTTCCTTCCCGCCAAGCCTACAGAACACGGTCTTTAGGTGCATCGGTGGTCCGCAGAGCTTCTCGTGCGGAGAACTACTCGCTCGACGACTCTGCGGACATCCGGCAACCGAACCGCGGGATGTCACGGACGCCGGTCCCCACTCCGTCTACGAAGATACGCTTCATCGGACAGCGAGGCTGAAGGGACGGCGCAAATGCCCCGCCCCCGCCACATCGTCATCAGCGTCTACTACGATCGGCATCCTGCCTACGGCCGATCCCTTCAATGGATCGCGCCGGAGCTTCAAGGCGCGCAGATGACCATGACCGAGGACCGCATCAACGATCCAAGGCCCTCACAAACGTGGGAAGGAACCGTGGACGGGCCTACTTTCACGCGGTTCGCGCGTGCCTGGCGGCTCCCCGCCGACGCCGCTGAACCTACCTCAGGCGCAGGCAACAGCACCCACGACTCACCTCCGCAGCGTTATACGCTCGACGGTATGAACTGGGAAGACGACGGTCGATCCCCGATCGTCTGCGTGTCTGTCGAGGTCACGCCGCTACCCGCCACGGGCGGCGGTTCGTAAGCGCCCGGGCGCTGGCGGCGAGCGACCACGCCAGCCCGCCACCCCAGGCCCGCTCGCCCTGGCGGTCCGGTGCCTGCGCGGATGGCAGCAAGACCCGAGCGGCCCGAGGCCACCCGTGGTGACCGGGTCGCCACGGGTTAGTGTGTGCAGCCGCGCGGTGAGTGGTCCCGGGCCGGGAAGACCGTCTACCGCCAACCGGTCACCTCGATGTACTGCCAGCAGATCTGCGGGCCCGTGTCACGAGTCGCAAGGCGATCATCCGTGCACGCCCTAGACCTCGAGCACAACCACGAGCCTAATGTGGTCCTCGGCCTGTACAGCGGCGGAGCACACTGCTGCTGGATCGATCAGATCTTCTCATTTGACCCGATCATCGGAACGTATGTCAAGACTGAGCACGACTTCGGCGACCCCGGCGGGCGGACCGTCGACCTGGCCACCACGGCGACTACCAGTTCCTCACTGCCGACGACGCCTTCGCCTGCAAGTTCACCGATTTCGCGGCATCCGGGCTGCCGATCCAGATCCTTACGTTCTCACAAGTGCAAAGCACCAACTCCAATAGCTCTCGCGACCCATGCGGACTGCTCGTTCGCACTCGCGATGCAGAACTGAAGACTCCCTGCGCCGCGCCTATCGCCACGCGGGGTACGTCGACCTGTCCTGTCGACACTTCCGCTTTCACGAAGCACGGCTGCGGGCCCGGGCTGCAGCCGCACCGGCTACCTCGTGGGAAGACTCGATGACAGTGCCTGCTGTCGCCGGGTCTGCGCCGGGACAGCGCGATACTGCAGCGATGGCGCGCGAGACCGTCAGCCCCCCGCCCGGCACAAAGGGCGGCGACACGTCATATGCACCGCAGCTATGAGCACGCCGGCGATCCCGCTGTTCGTGTGCCATGCCAACTGCTGCCGCTCAGTTCTCGCGTCCTACCTCTACCGCCACCTGTGCCCCGCCACCATCGTGCTATCCGCGGGCCTTGACCCGGGCGAGCGCACCAGCGACACGGCGCTGGCGATGCTCGCGTGCTGGGGGGTCGACGCCACCGGGCATCAACCGACCAAGCTCGATCGTCGCCGCTGTGAGGAGGCGAGCGCGATCTTCGTCATGGCACCGCCTTACGTCCGCCGGCTGCTGCTCGAATATGGCCCCGACCTCGCCAACAAGACCTACCTCTACGGTGAGCCCTTCAGCCGGCCAGAGTCTTTTGGCCCGGAGCACACGGTGCTGGATCCGTCGTTCGACCCGCGCCCGGCCAAGGAGCTGGTCGAACAGTTCAACTGGATGTGCGATCGGACGCTCCAGATCCGCAAATCGCTGCTCGGACGCGGCCGACCACTGGTCGCGGCCTCCGGTTATCTGAACCTCCTGGAGACCGTTGATCCCTACGGTCACTGATTGCGCCAACGAGGTCCGATCGCCGGAGCTCGACGCTGTCCGAGGCGTGGATTAGCGCAGATCAGACTGCGCTTTCCTGGAAGGCCTGTAGCCGCGCAACTCGAGCCGGCCGTCGTGCTCATGGACCTGCGCATGTCGCGCTGCGACGGCGTCGATCCGCGGGCTGGCCGCGTCCTTGGTGAGAAAGCGCGCTCGAGGCCGCCAAGCGCGGCGAGTCCGCGATCGATCCCGCCGTCCAACGCCATCTCGTCAAAGCGATCGCGCGCACAGCGCTCTACGGCAAGACCGGCGCCCGCGACCGAGCCCAAGCCGTCGCCTACGCCTACCGCCACGGCCTCGCGCCGGGCGCCACCAACGACTGATTGTCATGGGCTCGGCTAGCGCTAGCGTGCGTCTCTATTGGCAGCGCGCTCCGTGGTTGCCGACGGCGCGGGGGAGCGGGACCCTCAGCCCGTGCGGGCGGTCGAATTGCGGGATGTGCGCTTGGCGGTGGTGGCGCTCTTAGTGGGATGGTCGGCGCCGCCTGACGCTGACGCCTTAGTGCGGGCGGCGGACGAGCGCGTGCCGGCGGGCTTTGCCCGACGGGCGCGCGGCGCCGGCGTCCTCTTGGCGGCGCCGGCCTCTGACGCCGGCTCCGCGGGGAGCCGCCGTTCGATTTCGTCGGCGAGTGCCCGGAGTTCGTGGGCGGCGGCACGGGCGGCTCGCTGGGTCTTGTCGCCGGCGGTATGGCTTACATCGCTGAGCGCTTTCGCCGCTTTCTTGCGCAGGCCGACCCGCCGCAGACGGTCGAACAGGTCGGTGTCGTTCTTGGCCATGATTCTCCTTGTGCGGTTGGTGGGGTTGGGGTCGCGCCCCTGGGCTGGCTCTGGCGTCGTCGCCGGTCGTGATCGAAACGTCGCAGTCAGCGGGCGGGACGCGCTCGGGACACAGGAT
>Ga0187780_10004802_pt1 | contig 10111 bp, 8 predicted proteins | sample 1015_Q2_SP10_20__FD_132429 | JGI IMG/M metagenome (GOLD analysis project Ga0187780, IMG submission 132429) | Tropical peat soil microbial communities from peatlands in Department of Meta, Colombia - 1015_Q2_SP10_20_MG | ecosystem: Environmental > Terrestrial > Soil > Wetlands > Peat | place...
CCGCCGATCAGGTTGATAAGGACATCACTCAAAAAAAGAAGGACCTTAAAGACATCAAGAAGGAAATTAACTTAACCAAGGAGAAGGAAAAAAGAGCCCGGGGAAAAGAATCTTCCATCCTGGAGGCCCTTCATCTTCTGGAAGTGGAACTCTACCGGAAGGGAAAAGAATTAAAACAGATGGAGATGCAATTGACCCAAACCCAAGAAAAGCTCCGCCAGACAGGGCACCAGACCGTCGTGCTCAGCAAGGCAATGGATTCGACCAAAGAAAAGCTTCTCTCCAGGCTGATCGCCCTTTATAAGATGGGTAGGGTTCCCGTGGAGGGTCTCCTTCTCACTTCAGGATCCTACTCCGACCTCTTGAGGCTTGACAAATACCTAAGGGTGATTGTTGATTATGATGCCCGCTTGGTCGAGACCTATGGGAATCAGGTAGTTTTGAAAGAGCGATATCAGGAAGAGTTGATACAGGATCAATTCCAATGCCAGCGAAATATTTCTGAGATAGAGAGGAAGAGAAGGGAGATTACAAAAGTCGGTGAGGAGAAGCGGTCACTGCTAAAGTCCATTCAGGATCAAAAGGTGGTCTACCAGAAGGTCCTCTTGGAATTAGAAGAGAGAGCGAAGGAGCTTCAGAGCCTCGTTGCCAAACTGGAACGGGAGAAGAGTCTTCTGACATACGGGAAAGCGAAATACGAGACCCTCAAGGGAAAGCTGACCCCGCCTGTTCAGGGGAAAGTGATTAGCTCGTTTAAGGAAAAGGGACAGAACGGGATAGAGATCAAAGCCCCGATGGGAGCCGAGATTCGAGCGGTCCTCTCTGGGAAAGTTCTCTATGCCGATTGGTTCAAAGGGTTTGGGAACATCGTGATCATCGATCATGGCGATCAGACCGTCACCGTTTCCGGCTACTGTTCAGAGTTATTGAAGAGACCCGGGGACTGTGTCTCCCAGGGGGAAGCGATCGCCTTGATCGGAAGCGCGGGATCGTTAAAAGGTCCATGTCTCTATTTTGAAATTCGCCGTCACGGGAAGCCCCAGGATCCGATGGAATGGCTTTCCCCGTCAGATCGAATCGTTTCCATGCCGGTAGAGAATAAGAAAGGGAAGAAGGGATTATAAAGGAGGATGATATGTCTCAATGGAAAAGAATAGGAAATGTTAAGATTGTTTTGGTGGTCTTCACGGTCTTCCTCATTGGAGTCCTTATCGGGTCGGGTCAATCTCAGAAGGTTTCGGCCCTCTCCAACAGCACGTATGAAGACCTAAAGGTTTTCACGGACGTCCTCGGTCTGATTCAGAAGGACTATGTCGAAGAGACGAAGTCAAAGGATCTCATCTATGGAGCGATCAAAGGAATGCTGGAAACCTTGGACCCCCATTCCGCGTTCATGCCCCCAAATATGTACAAGGAAATGCAGGAGGAGACAAAAGGACGGTTTGAGGGGTTGGGAATCGAGATCACCATTAAGGACTCCGTACTCACCGTGGTCTCACCCATCGAGGGTACACCCGCCTACAAGGCGGGGATCCTGGCAGGAGATCAAATTATCAAGATCGACGGAGAACCGACAAAGAATTTTACCCTCATGGATAGCGTGAAACGATTGCGGGGACCGAAGGGAACCAAAGTAACGATTAGCATCCTGCGGGAAGGCTTCACCAAGCCTAAGGATGTTACATTGGTCCGGGAGGTTATCCCCGTCCGAAGTGTTCGCCAAGAATTGTTGGAAAAAAATTATGGGTATCTTCGGATTTCACAATTTCAAGAAAAGACGGATGATGAATTTGAGAAAGCGATGAAGACATTGCAGGAAGAGAGCAAGGGAACCCTGAGAGGTTTGATCCTTGACCTCCGGAACAACCCTGGCGGTCTCTTGGATCAGGCCGTTAAAATATCAAATCGATTCATCGAATCAGGTCTGATTGTTTCAGTGGAAGGAAGAAAAGAGGATCAGAAGATGAAATTTTATGCTCACCCTGACGGGAATCTTGCGCATTATCCTTTAGTTGTCCTGGTCAACGGCGGGAGCGCCAGCGGCGCAGAGATCGTGGCAGGAGCCATTCAAGACCAGGGTCGTGGCGTCATCGTCGGGACTCAGACCTTTGGAAAAGGATCGGTTCAAACGATCATTCCGTTGAAGGATGGTTCGGGGCTGAGGCTGACCACTGCGAGATACTACACTCCGAACGGCCGTTCCATCCAGGCCAAAGGGATTGTGCCGGATATCATTGTCAAACCTTCGCGGTCTGAGGAAGAGAAGGAAGCCCTTGCCCCCAAACTCCCCACAGAAAGAGACTTGGAGAGACATCTGATCGATGTGGAAAAAGGGGTGTCCGTGGAGAAAGACAAATCAAAGAAGGAAGAGGTCAAAGAAAAGAAACCAACCGATCATCAACTGGAGCGGGCACTTGAGCTCCTCAAGAGTTGGGAGGTTTTCAAAAATATAGCCACAGGAGATAAATAATCCAGAGTTCGAAGAAAAAAGAACTCAAAAAGAAGAGTTAAAAACTCGTTCAAAGGTTTTACGGGGTTCAATGGCTAAAAAACCAAACCGTCGAGGGAGATTGAAGAAATGGATGGGCTATGTCTTCTCTTTCTTTCTCGGTGCCCTACTGGGCTTCGGCGGATACCTCTACCTGACACGAGAAAAAGCGCTCTCCCCGGAGGATTTTTCTCAGAAGGTGTTTTTGGTCGACCAAATTATTCAAAGCCAGTTTTATGAATTTGGCATTCAGAAAAAAAATATCCTTCTCCATCAGATGTCGTCAAAGAAAGAGGGAGACCTGGTCTGGAAACAGTCTTCCTTGAAGGTTCAGATTCTCCCCTCCCTTCCCTTTTCCTTGGTCGAAAAAAATTTGAGGCGAAGCCTTTCTGCACTCGGGAGACCTGTTTCGATTCAGTCCTCCCAAAAATCAGAATCCCTCCGTTTGGAGGTAAAGGTTTTAGATCGAATTACCCATCAGCTTACCTTTGTCTCCTCCATCCCATCCGCTCTGAAAATGGGCCTTCACCCTAAGATCGCGATTGTGATTGACGACCTTGGGGGGGAAAATAAGATTTCTCAAGAACTTCTTCGGTGGGATCTCCCCATCACCTTTTCCATTCTTCCTTTCGCTCCCTTTTCGCAGACACTTGCGAGGGAGGCTCACCGGAAGGGAAGGGAGGTCATCCTCCATCTTCCCATGGAGCCTCATGGCTATCCGCAGGTCCGGCCGGGAGAGGGCGTTCTCCTCGAGGAGATGGACGAAGCGAGTTTCCTTCGTCAACTCTCCAAAGATATTGAGGCGGTTCCTTACATCAAAGGGGTCAGCAATCATATGGGATCACGATTGATGGAAGATCCTGAGAAGATGAAGATCGTCTTTTCAGAGTTGAAGAGACGAGGGCTATTCTTTTTGGATAGCCGCACGACCCCTCAAACAATCGGTCTCCAGGTCGCCCAATCCGTGGGTTTGAAGGCCATGGAAAGGAACATTTTCATCGACAATTCACTGGCTGAAGAAGATATCAAACGACAACTGGAGCAACTGATCCAATTCTCCATCTCCAAGGGGAAGGCGATCGGGATCGGCCACCCTCATTCCTCCACGGTCAAATTCCTCAAGGAGATCATTCCCAAAATGAAGGAGAGAGGAATCGAAGTCGTCCCACTCTCTGCGGTAATGGAATAGTCTATAAACAAGCTCCAGACGCCGAATACGGGATCATCGTCAAATGCTAATGAACGAGATTCCAAACACCAGGATAGATCGTTTTGGAGGCTGTGTCTTCGGGACTTGCTTGGGGTTGGGTGACGGGGATTTGGAAACGATCAAACCTCTGCAGTCAATCGTAGATCTTCAGAATTTCATCTCGAGGGAGAGGTTTGAGTTCTTTGCGACCTTTTTGATCTGTCCTTAAAACTCTCGGCGGCCCTTTCTTAACCCTGCCGATGACTCCGAAGGGAATGGAATTTTTTCTGAAGGCCTTTTGAATCGGCAAAAGGTCCGACGGAGGCACGGCTAAAAGCAATGCGCCGGAGGCGATGGTGCCCAGGGGATCGATTCCATACTCCCGACAGAGGATGCGCGACTCTTCGTAGATCAAGACTTTTTCTAAATCGACTTCTATCTCTGTATCAGAAGCCCATGCCATCTCGATCATCCCGTTGATCAAACCCCCTTCTGTCGGGTCATGCATCGCGTGGACGGAAGCCGCCCGACAAGCAATCCGCGCCGGGCGGAGAACTTCAATCCCCGGATCAAAGATGAATCTCTTTGCCTTTCGAATGACCGAAGAAGAGACGCCTCTTTTCAAAAGTTCAGCCTCTTTTTCCCTTGCCATGATCGAAGTTCCTTCAATACAGATTCCCTTCACCAGGAGAAGGAGATCTCCCCATTTTGCGCCACCGGTAGTCACCAGCTTATCTCTTTTGACCTCTCCAATCATATGGCCGGACAGGATTATCTTCTTAATTCCGGGTGTGATCTCCGTATGTCCGCCGATAAGAGAGACTTTAAATCGGTGACAGGCGTCTCGGACCTGCCGGAAGACCCTTGCGATGTCCTTTAGATCCGATCCTTCCGGGAAGAGGAGGGTAGCTGAAAACCATCTGGGAATGGCTCCCATCGTCGCAACGTCATTCAGACTTACTACCACTCCATAGTATCCAATCTTCTCCGTTGTAAATGTAACGGGATCCGAAGTGACTACCCAATAACGATCGCTGTTCCTCCCCGGATCAATCACCGCCGCATCTTCGCCAATCTCCGGACCGACGACGACCCGTAGGTCGAGAGCCGTGTTTCTACCTAATAATTTTTTGAGAATACCGATCTCCAGTTTTCCAGCCTTCTGGAGTCTTGTCTTCCGTCTCAACTTCCTACCTCCATCGGCATTGAACCAAATTTTACGGAGAGGCGCAAGCCTTGTTTCAGCGGGAGGTCTCGACCCTGGGTTCTATTCGGCGGGGAGTTATTGAGAAGCTCAGGGTTTAACGATTACCTCAATCTGGGGAGCGTTCTTGTCAATCTTCGTGCCTACCGAGGTGGAACAATAGGCGCAGAGATACTCATACTCCTCCCCTTCGGGTAAGACCAAGAGCAATCTCCTCCTCACCGGCACGGCCGCCTTGCACCTCGGGCAGTAAAGGGAGGTTGCTTCGAACTGTTCAAAAGCGGGTTTCTGCATATATCTTAGTATAAGAAAAGATGGGTCAGGAGACAAGCCTTTTTCGTCTCTCTTTCTAAGTTTCTCGGGAAACTCGATTAAGACGCACCGCCCTCGCAGCACTTATGGGAAAAGACTTAAAATTCCAATGGAACATCAATTTAGAAGATGATATAAAGAGTAAGAAATGCGGGGGAAAAATCTTGCTTCGCGGTCTTTCTTTGATTCTCATCCTCCTCGTCAACCTTGCTCTTGCAGCGGAAGGGGGAGAGGGCGATCTCTTCTCAAGAATGAGGATCAATCCGATTAAAGGCGATAAAAAGGCCGGATTTTTCTTTAAAGGACTTGACCGGTAAGAAAATTGAAATAAGAGACTACACCGGGAAAATTGTTTTTCTCAACTTTTTGGTCACCTGGTGCGGTCCCTGCAAAGAAGAGATGCCCAACCTTGAGGTTCTGCACGAAAAGTCTAAAGGAGAAAAGTTTGTCTTATTGGCCATTTCTGTTGACCATGAAGGGTTAAAGTGGTTCATGGATTTCTTGACAAACACAGTTACACCTTTCCTGTTTTGCTTGATCCAAGCGGTGAGACCCTTGACTTTTTTGAAGTAAAAGGAATTCCAACCACCTTCATCATTGATAAGAAAGGAAGAGTGATCGGGAGAGCAATCGGCCCCCGGGATTGGAAAAGCCCAGAGGTTTTCTCCCTTATAAATCTTCTGGTCGAAACATAGGAACAAACTATCTTGACAATTTTTATAAAGAATAGTATAAGATTATTGTTGTCAAATTAATGTGCCATGAGACTTTCTACACCGAGCAGATATGGGGTAAGGGCAATTTTTGATATTGCCTATCATTCCGAAGGGTTAGAAACTCAGGTCAAGGATATTTCCCGGAGACAAGGGATTTCTCAACGGTACTTGGAGCAGATCTTTCAGAAGTTGAAGAGAGCTGGGATTGTGGGGAGCAAAAGAGGCCCATCGGGCGGGTATTTCTTGGGCAAGAAACCTGAGGAAATTACTGTCGGTGAAGTTGTCCGAATTACGGAAGGTGGTATTAACCCAGTTCTCTGCGTCAGCCCGGAAGACTCAACTCAACCCTGTGGAAGATCGGGAGGATGCGTAACTCAAATCGTTTGGAAGGAAGCAGGAAAAAGATTAAAGGAATACTTTGATTCGGTAACGATTGGAGACTTATGCAAATTGGCCAAAGAAATGGGTATGAAAAAGGATTTGGACAAGAGATTTATGTACTATATATGATTTTTTCTTGATACGACTTTTGAGCCGCGTCGTAAGGGCATCAAGCAGATTCCGGGTATAGTTTGTCATTTTTTTTCAAAGAGGTACCTTTAGCACGATGTGAGTTTGGGCAGGGGAGCTAGTTATTCTCCCCTTTTCTAATAAGGGAATTCCTTATTAAACCTATAAAGAATAATTTCTGAAATTTAGCAGTGAAATTGTGGAAAGAAGCGAGGCTGGGATGGTCGGAGAATCTGAAAAAGAAACGTCGTTAAGTGATGCGGAGAGTTAGTGAAATGAAAGAGGTCAAATGAGAGTAGGAACGTCGAGAACAATCAAAGCCTTCAAAGGTTGGTTTATCATCAAGGCTAGGAAAGAGGGTTCCGAAATCTCGGTTGAGGAGACCCATCAACTCCTTCAAAAAAAAGAGCCGGTTGTTCTGCTTGATATCCGAGAGAAAGAAGAGATAGCTACGGGATACATCGGGGGAGCCACTTTCCTTCCTCAGGGTCTCTTGGCCGAAAAAGTGGAAAACCTGCTGCCTGATAAAGATCGTTCAGTGGTGGTTTACTGCGCAGGGGGCATCCGTTCTCTCGCCGCAGCAAAGTTGATGAAAGAAAGAGGCTACACTCGTGTCTTCTCTATGGCCAAAGGGATCGACGGCTGGAAAAAGGCTGGTTATGAAGTGGTGAGCGACTCCGAATTGACACCGCAGCAACTGACCCGGTATAGCCGGCATCTAATGCTTAAAGAGATAGGCATGGAAGGGCAGGTTCAACTCTTGAAGGCGAAAGTTCTTCTGGTTGGTGCAGGGGGGCTGGGTTGCCCGGCAGGCCTTTATCTGGCAGCAGCGGGCGTGGGAACAATAGGAATCATCGATTCCGATAAAGTGGACTTGACGAATCTTCAACGGCAGATATTGCACGGTTTGGCCGATGTGGGAAGGCCGAAGACCGAGTCAGCAAAAGAGGCCATCCACCGAATCAATCCCGATGTGAAAGTTGTGACCTACCAAGAGCGATTAACTCCGCAGAATGCGATCGAGATTTTTAAGGAGTACGATATCATCATTGATGGATCAGACAACTTCCCGACAAAGTATCTCGTTAACGATGCCTCCTTTTTTACGGGCAAGCCCTATATTTACGGAGGCGTCTTCCAATTTGAAGGCCAGGCCAGTGTCTTTTCATCAAAAGAGGGGGGTCCCTGCTTGCGGTGTTTATTTCCTAAGCCTCCTCCGCCCGGTCTGGTCCCCAGCTGAGACGAAGCAGGTGTCCTGGGAGTTGTGCCCGGGCAAGTTGGACTGATTCAGGCTACGGAAGTGATCAAGCTGATTTTGAAAAAGGGGAAACCACTGATCGGCCAATTCTTGATTTATCAATCACTGGATATGGAATTTAGAACGTTTCCGATCAGGAAGAATCCGTCATGTCCTCTCTGTAATGGGGAACCGAAAATAAAGGAATTGGCCGATTATCATGATACATGCAGCTTGGAAACGGTAAGTCAAGCGGCCGTTTAGCTTTAATCACGGTTTTTGCTAATCCTCCAGGGCTAATGCCTTCACCGTCCAGAGGTCTAACGATTCTGCGGAGAGTCACCTCCCTCTGGACGAGAGAAACCGGATATGAGACTTATAGGATGCCTTCTTGTTATGGGAATTCTTTTTTCTTACCTCCCCGTGTTTCCTATGAATATGAATGATTGCCCAGAGGCAAATCATACGGGGGGTATGAAGATGGATTGCGGATCTCTATTCCACTGTCCAATGATTGTCGATAACATTTTTTCGGAAAGTTCAGCCCTCCCGTTTAGGGGTTGTTTGGTTCCAATAAAGCTATCGCTCGCGGTCGAGGAGTTTCCAGATCCTATCTATCATCCTCCTAAATATTCAATCCCAAATTCTCATCTCCGGGAGAAGGAACAGTTAGATATAGGATCATGAGGCTTTGGCACAAGGATTGCTGTGGGAACGACTCAAGTTTATAAGCTTACGCCGTTCTAAAGGGTTTATGCTGTTAGATCTTGATGTTCTTTCAGCTGAGCTTATAAAGAAGAATATAGATCCATAATTTCAAGTATTAATAGAAAGCTCTTGGCCAAGGACCTGATTGAGCTTAGGTCCCTAACTGCTAAAACCTTCACCCCCCTTAAGGTTTAGCCAACTGGCCAAGAGCTTTTTTGTTTCAAATCTCAACACAATAGGGTCTAAGAAAATACACATTTCTAAGGGGTCTAAATTACGAAGGTTCATGAACACAGATCAATGTCATGGATTTTGGATGTACAATTGAGTAGCAACCAGATTTACAGTCCTTTGCAACTTAAAATAACAAGTTCACAGTATTTACTTAAAAATGGATTCCCACTAGGTTGAAAGAAGCAAGTAAGTGGTTTCGTTGAGAATTTGTCGGATTCTCAGAAAGAGGGTGATGAGATGGCGTTAAGGTTAATTGGCTTGGCTAAAGCAGTTTTCTCCTTTTTTTTGATCTTAGTGTTAATGCCTTTTTCGTCAATAGCTCAGTCAGAAAAACCAAGATTAAATGTAGATCAGTTGGTGGATGAGGCGGTTCAGAACAACCCGGAGATTCTGGCTGCGAAGAAGAGATGGGAGGTCTACAAAGAGAAGATACCTCAGGCTTCGGCTCTCGAAGATCCGATATTTGGCTTCGGAATCATCAACCTTCCTACCAGTTTCAGTTTCCATCAAGAGGATATGACGATGAAAGAGTTTTCGATTTCTCAGAAGTTTCCTTTTTATGGGAAGAGAAAACTTATGGGAGAAATGGCAGGGAAAGAAGCAGAGGCGGTTTCCGCCGAAATTCAAGGGAAGATCCATCAAGTGATCAGAGACGTGAAGGCCACCTATTACGAACTTTCCCATGTCTACCGAACCACACAAGTCACTCAGAGCAATAAGGAGATCCTGGAGAATTTTGCAAAGATTGCCGAGACCCGCTACTCCGTTGGAGAGGGGATACAACAGGATGTGCTCAAGGCTCATGTGGAAGTTTCCAAGATGGTGGATGATTTGATTATGCTTAGCCAGAGAAAAAGAGCCTTAGAGGCAAAGCTGAATGCTTTACTCAATCGGCCTGCGGAAACACCGGTGGGTGAACCAGAAGAAGTTATTTTCAAAAAATTTCCGTACACCATTGAAGAACTTCAAAAAATGGCCTTAGAAATGAACCCCAATCTGCAGGGAATGAAAAAGATGATCGAAGCAAAAGAAAAGGCCTATACCCTCGCTAAGAAAGAATATTATCCCGACTTGAATTTACGGTTTGCTTATGGCCAGAGGGATAAGCTTAATGGTATGAAACAGGACGATATGCTCACTTGGATGGCGGAGATCAATATTCCTATCTTCTACAAGTCAAAACAGGAACGGAAGGTTGCAGAGACAGTGGCTGATATTAAAGGGGCAGAGGCGCAATATCAGGCGATGAAGAATGAGATCCTTTTCATGATCGCAGATATGGGGTCAATGACCCAGCGGGTCGAAAGACAGATCGACCTCTATAAAACAGGGATCATTCCTCAGGCAAGCCTTCAGGTGAGCTCGGCCCTGAGTTCCTACCGGGTGAATAAAGCAGATTTCTTGACTCTTCTCGATAGCCAGATGACGCTTTATAAGTATGAACTGGAATATCACCAGGCATTGACTGAATACGGGAAGGATGTGGCCAACTTGGGAGCTGCTGTTGGAAAGC
>Ga0187780_10004803_pt1 | contig 10108 bp, 9 predicted proteins | sample 1015_Q2_SP10_20__FD_132429 | JGI IMG/M metagenome (GOLD analysis project Ga0187780, IMG submission 132429) | Tropical peat soil microbial communities from peatlands in Department of Meta, Colombia - 1015_Q2_SP10_20_MG | ecosystem: Environmental > Terrestrial > Soil > Wetlands > Peat | place...
CACGGTACTGCGCTGCCTGGGCCTGCTGGCCGGCCACGGCTTTATCGAGCGCTGCGACCGGGGCTGGCGGCTGCGCGGGCGCTGAAGCCAAACGGGAGCCAGACGACCAAGCCGCTGCCTTGTCGCGGGTAGCGAACAAGCCGATCTCGGCAGGGGGAGACCCGGCACCATATGACGGGTCCTGCCGCCTGGCAGGGATCTGGCGAGCAGTGCGCCCGCCGGACGCAGGTGCCGACTCGGTGATCTGGCTGGCGAGCCCCCTTGCGATCGGGCGGCAGCAGGGGACGATCATAGAGTGCAACCATCAAACTGTAATAAATTGCTTGCAATATGCACATATCGAGTGATATACGGGTGATCATCTCCGTATATCGGATCGAAAACTCTAGCGATGATCACCCGTATATCTAGCGTTATACGCCCGAAGGGCTTGGGTGATCTATTGATCCTCCCTGCCGATTAGTTCCGGCCGAGGCAAAGAGCGCATTGCATGATATATGCATGCAGACGCTCCAGTTCTGTACGGTCTCCTCGTCGGCCGGTGCGCTCTCATCGCGGCTACAGGATGTTGCTGGCGCCGGAGCCGGGGGTTGCTGCTCAGGCCCGCTCCGGGCCAGGGCGGGGCCGGTGGGCCGTGAGGGCGGTCGTGAACGCCTGGACGTTGGGATGGCGCGCCGCTGCCCAGGGGCGCGCAAGCCGCCGTGGGCCACTGGCAGGAGATCACGATTAGCTGCGGGCGGGGTGTCATCGCCTGCCGCAGCCGGGCATCGGATGATCCTTGGCACAGAAGTTCTTCCAGCCGAAGAACCGCTGACCGCGCTACGCCAGCAGCCACCTCGCGGCAAGCTCCAGCACGTCTGCGTGGCTGCGGGCTCCATGATCGGCGGCCATGAAATGGTGACCGATCACCAGTGAGAAGGCGAGCAGGCTGCGGGCTTCGACCTCGTCCGCGTCGCGGCAGATCGCACCGAACAGCAGGCGCAGGTAGTCCATGCGCCGGTTGTCGACGCGCCGCAGGCGCTCGGCGACCGCCTGGTCACGCCGGGCCCAGTCGCGGATGGCCAGGTCAATCGGCAGGAGCTCATCGGAGAAGGTAAGCGCGCCCGCCCGCCGTAGCTTGGCCCTGACGTCGCCGCCCTGGCGCTCAACACGGTCGAGCACCTCATCGGTGCTCTTGCGCTCCCAGGTGTCGAGCATCTCCGCCAGCAGGGCGTTCCGGTCGGCGAAATGCCCGTAGAAGCCGCCCTTGGTCACCCCGAGCGACTGCGCCAGCACCTCGACCCGGACCGCGTCCGGTCCGCCGGCGGCAAGAGCCCGCAACCCCTCCTCGACCCATCTGTCACGGGGCGTCCGGGTGATGGCGGCCATGGGCCTCCTCACGATCGCATCAGCGAGTTGACAGGACCGTCGACGATGCTACAGTCATATATACGGTACCGTATAGATAGGGTTCGTGCATGAGGCTTCCTGACACCGCGCACACCTCGCGGTCCTGGCGGATCCACGAACTCGCCAGCGACTTCCGGGTCGAAGATGTGTGGGCCCTGCCCACGCCGGGCGGGCCGGGCGACTTCCCGCGGCTGGTGGACTTGCTGGCCTCGGGCGACGGCCTGCTGCGCGGCTCCGGCTCCCACGCTGTCCGCGCGCTGTGGGCGATCCGCTGGAAGGCCGGGCGGCTGCTCGGCTGGGACAGCCCGGAGGCGGGCCTGGGCTCCAGGGTGCCGACGCTCCGTGACCGCCTCCCGGCAGGCCAGCGCGGCGCCCCGCCCGGCCCGGGCTTCCGCGCCCTGCCCTTCGCCCCGCTTTACCTGCTCGATGATGAGTGGGCCTCCGAGATCGCCAACCGGACCATGCACGGGGTCCTGCACCTCGGCTGGGTCCCAGATGGGTCCGGCGGCTACCGCGGCCAGTTGGCCGTCCTGGTCAAGCCCAACGGGCTGCTGGGGACCGGCTACATGGCCACGATCAGGCCGTTCCGGCACCTGATCGTGTACCCGGCGCTGATACGAGAGACCGGGCGGGCCTGGCGGGCGCTCACGGCCGATCCCGGCACCGGCGCAGACGCTTCCCGCACCGCCGGTTCCTGCTGAGCGCGCTCCCTTGCCCAGGAGGTACGCATGACCGCCGAGCACCGGATCACGACCGCAGTGGACGCCCCGGCGGAAGAGGTATGGGGCTTGTTCATGGACGTGGAACGCTGGCCCACGATGATCGAGAGCTACGAATCGGCACGCCGGCTGGACAGCGGCCCGCTGCGGGTGGGCAGCGAAGCCATCATCAAGCAGCCGCGCCTGCCCCGGCTAAGGCCGCAACGTGGCACCATCCTCGTCATTCCGGCGGCGGCCATCCAACGCCATAACCACTAGTTCTGGCGCCGTTAGACGCGGCCCGGCGGCAGGCCGGGTGATGCTTCCGCGTTCGGTTCCTGCGCTTGACACCTTGGGCCGCTTGCTGGCGCCACGGTGGGTGCCGACCTCCCGGCGGTAGTAGCTGTCGTTTGTCCTGGCCGGTCATTGTGGCCAGGTGGGGGTGGCGGAGCATCGACGCAGGAACGAAGATGGCCACAGGCACGCGAGGGCGTGCGCAGGAGCGGAGCGTAGTGGCTACGCAGAGCGTCGCATCGGTGCGGGCGGACCGGCGGGTGATCTTGGCCGGCTTCTCGCTGCTGACCGCGTGTACCCAGTGGCTGTGGCTGGCTTATGCGCCCATCACGACGCAGACTCACCAGATCATGGGGGTGTCTGAGGGAGCGGTGGGCGATCTCGCCGGAATCTTCCCGTTCGTGTACGTCATCCTGGCACTGCCCGCTGGCCGCTGGCTCGACGCCCGGTTCGCGCGGGCGCTGGGCCTGGGTGCAGCCCTGACCGCCGTTGGCGGCCTGCTGCGCCTGGTCGGCCCGTCGTCGTACGGCTGGGCCCTCGCGGGCCAGTTCGTGACCGCGGCTGGCCAGCCGTTCGTGCTCAACTCGATCACCAAGGTCGCCGCCCGCTACTTTCCGGCCAGAGAGCGGACCATGGCGGTCTCGATCGGCAGTGTGGCCCTGTTCGCAGGCATTCTTGCTGCCGTCCTGTCAGGCGGGCCGCTGCTGGACTCCGGCGGCCTGACCCTCCTGCTGCGGGTGCAGGCGGCCGTGGCGGTCGTGGCCGCCCTGTGGGTGCTGGCCGTGGCCCGGACGCCCGCAGTATTCCCAGGCGATCCGTCGGTGGCGGTGTCCCTGCGCTGGCTCCGGGGCGACAGGTTCATGTGGGTGCTGGCCGGCCTGCTGTTCGTCGGGATGGGCGTGTTCAATGCGGTCGCGACATGGCTCGACTCTATCCTCACGCACTTCGGGCACGGTGGCGCGAGCGGCTACCTGATCGCGATCATGACCATTGGCGGGATCGTCGGCGGCGCGCTGCTGCCGGGCATCGTCGCCGCGCGTGACCAGCGGCGGGGCATGCTGGAGATCGCGGTTCTGGTGACGGGGGTGACGTTCGTCCTGATCGCTGTGGTGCACAATCCGGTCCTCGGCGGCGCCGTCCTGTTCCTCGTCGGTTTCTTCCTGCTGGCCGGGCTGCCGGTCATCCTGGATTGGTCGGAACTGCACGCCGGGCCCGAGCGTGCCGGCGGGGCGGCCGGGTTCCTGCTGCTGGCCGGGAACCTCGGCGGTGTGGTCCTAGTGCTGATCATCCAGGCCGTGATCGGGAACCCGTACCTGTCACTCGGCGCCCTCTCGGTGGCTTGCCTGGCCGGACTCGCGCTGGCTACCAGGCTCCCAGCACGAGGCGCGGCAGCCACCCGTGAAGGGGGTTCGTCATGACCGACCCGATGGCCGACCTGCAACGCCAGCTCAAGCCGTACCGGGACAAGTTCCCGTCCTTCCGGGAACTGCCAGCCGAAGGGCTGGCCAGGACCGAGGTGACTGGCCTGGTGGAACAGCTGGCCTCGGCTGAGGAACGCACGTGGCGGCAAGGCTACGCGTCCGGAGCCGTCTACCACGGCGATCCGAAACACGTGGCGTTCCTTAGCCGGATATACGCGGCTCAGTCGCAAAGCAACCCGCTCCATCCGGACCTGTGGCCAAGCGCCACCAAGTTCGAGGCGGAAATCGTGGCGATGACCGCAGCCATGCTCGGAGCCGGCCATGCCCTGCCGGAAACGCCGGTGGTCGGCACGGTAAGTTCCGGCGGGACCGAGAGCATCTTGCTCGCCATGAAGGCCTACCGGGACTTTGCCCGCGAGCGCCGCGGCATCGCCGCGCCGGAGATCGTCGCGCCGGTCACCGCGCACGCGGCGTTCGACAAGGCCGCCCGGTTCTTCGACATGCCGCTGGCCCGGGTCCCGGTCGATAGCAGGTTCCGGGCCGATCCGGCCGCGCTGGCCGATGCCGTGACCGAGCGGACGGCGGTCGTGGTGGGGTCGGCGCCAACGTTCCCGCACGGCGTGATCGACCCGATCCCCGAGATCGCGGCGCTGGCGGCCGAACGCGACGTGGGCTGTCACGTCGACGCCTGCCTCGGCGGGTTCATCCTGCCGTGGGCCGAGCGGCTCGGCTACCCGGTACCGCCCTTCGACTTCCGGCTGCCGGGGGTGACCTCGATGTCGGCCGACACGCACAAGTACGGTTACGCGGCCAAGGGCTCGTCGGTCGTGCTGTACCGGGGCAGGGAACTTCGCCGGTTCCAGTACTACACGGTGACCGACTGGCCGGGCGGGCTGTACCTGTCTCCCACCTTCGCCGGCAGCCGCCCCGGTGCCCTGTCTGCCACCTGCTGGGCGGCGATGGTCTCGATCGGGGAAAGTGGCTACACGGAAGCGGCCCGGCGGATCCTGGAGACCGGGGCGCGGATCCGGGATGGCGTCGCAGCCATACCCGGCTTGCGGGTGCTTGGCGACCCGCTGTGGGTCACCGCGTTTGCCGCCGACGATGGCCTTGACGTCTACCAGGTCATGGAGAACATGAGCCGCCGCGGCTGGAGCCTGAACGGCCTGCAGCGTCCCGCTGCGGTCCACATCGCGGTCACCTTGCGCCACACCCTGCCCGGGGTGGCCGACCGCTTCCTCAACGACCTGGCCGGTTCGGTCCAGGAAGTCCGGTCCAATCCGGGCGTCAGCACCGGCATGGCTCCGGTCTACGGTATGGCCGCCACCCTGCCTGCGGAGGTGGTCCACCAGCTGCTGACCGGCTACCTCGACATGCTCTTCGAGGTATAGGAATGACGCGTCATGTCCTGTGTATCGACCTAGGTACCTCAGCCCTGAAGGTCGCCCTGGTGTCCACGGACGGGCAGGTCGTGGCGTCGGAGCAGGAGACGCACCAGGTGAGATTGCTCCCCGGGGGCGGCGCCGAGCAGGACCCGCGGCACTGGTGGGACCTGATCACCAGAGCGTCGTCCCGCCTCATGGCGCGCGAGGCCGTCCCGGCGGAATCGGTGGCGGCCGTCGCGTGCACCGCCCAGTGGTCAGGCACGGTGCCCGTCGACGAACATGGCCAGCCCATCCGCGACGCGATCATCTGGATGGACTCGCGCGGAGCGCCGTACGTGCGGCACATCACCAGCGGCATCGTGCGGGTGCAGGGCTACGGGTTGGTCAAGCTGGCCCGATGGCTGCGCACTACGGCCGGGATCCCCGGACGCAGCGGCAAGGACCCCATCGCCCACATCCTTTGGCTCAAGCACCAGGAGCCGGAGACCTACCACCGGGCTCACGCGTTCCTGGAGCCCAAGGACTGGCTGAACGCCCGCCTCACCGGACGGCTGGCGGCATCATTCGACTCGATCGCGCTGCACTGGGTAACCGACAACCGCCACCCGGACCGCATCCGCTATGACCCGGCCCTGCTGCGGCTGGCCGGGATCGAGAAAACACGGCTGCCGGAACTGCTGGCCGCCACGGACATCCTCGGCCCGCTGTCACCCGGGCCGGCGGACGCACTGGGCGTCCCGGCCGACATTCCGGTCGTGGCCGGCACACCTGACCTGCAGTCGGCGGCGATCGGGTCCGGCGCCACCCGGGACTACCAGGCCCACCTGTACGTCGGCACGTCATCCTGGCTCACCTGCCACGTGCCGTTCAAGAAGACCAGCCTGCTGCACAACATGGCCTCGCTGCCCTCGCCGGTACCAGGCCGGTACTTCATCGCCGACGAGCAGGAGACGGCCGGCGCCGCCCTGACGTTCCTGCGCGACCGGGTGCTGTTCGGCGATGACCCGCCGGCCGCCGCGTACCGCGAGTTCGACCAGATGGCCGGCCAGGCCCCGTCCGGGAGTCACGGGGTGATCTTCACTCCATGGCTGTACGGCGAGCGGACCCCGGTGGAGGACCGGTTCGTGCGCGGCGGGTTCCACAACCTGTCGCTGTCGGCCAGCCGCGACGACCTGGTACGGGCGGTCTTCGAAGGAGTGGCATTCAACACCCGCTGGCTGCTGGGGGCCGTCGAGCGCTTCACCCGCCATCGGCTGGAGCCGATCCGGTTCATCGGCGGCGGCGCCCGTTCGGACGTGTGGTGCCAGATCTTCGCCGACGTGCTCGGCCGCACCATCGAGCAGGTGGCCGACCCGGTGAACGCGGGCACGCGAGGAGTCGGCCTGCTGGCCGCAGTCGCGCTCGGCGAGCTCACCTTCGACCAGGTCCCGGACCGGGTCCAGGTGGCCGGGAAGTACCAGCCGGATCCAGCACCGAAAGAGCTCTACGACCAGCTGTTCCGGGAGTTCGTCGGGCTCTACCGGCGCAACCGCAAGGCATATGCCCGCCTCAACCGCGAGCACGCGAGCATGTGAAGACCCGGCACCGCCCATGCAGGTAAGGCGGATCTCGCGCAGTTCGTCATTACCGCGTGTCGTAACGGTACGTGATCCTCAATCCGTGCCCGGCGCCGGATGCCGGTTACGTCCCGGCGTTATCTTGGCGGGTGGCGCGCCAGTGCCCAGGCTCACAGGCCAGCACCACGTGGTGGCTGCGGACATTGAGGTCCGCGTAGGGTGCTGGCTTGGCCGCCGGGCGTCATCGGTGCGGGTCCAGGAGGACGATCGACTGGTGCGGGCTCTCGACGTGCGCGTTGTGACTCAGGCCTGGCAGCGTGACCGTGGGGACGCCCAGCCGGGTAAGCTGCTCGTCGGTGTTCATTGGGTCGTGCTCGCCGCGGGCCAGGGTCACCGGGGCCTGGGATCGTGCCAGCAATTGCGCCATGTCGGGCGCCCCGACGGCGAACGCACCCGGATCCATCGCCAGCCGCCACTGCCCGTGCTGCTCCCGCAGGCCGGCATCCACGGCCGGGTCGGCGGCGGCCAGCAGGTCGGCCAGGCCCGAGATGCGCAGGTAGCGGGCGGCGGCCTCGTCGCGCGAGGCGAACCAGGCCGGTGACCGTTGCGCCGCTGCTTGCGCACGGTCCAGCTCCTCCCCGGTCCAGGCGACCTTGATCCCCAGGCCGATGACGGCCTGGACCGGCACGGGGAACCCGCCGCTGGCCAGGGCCAGGCCGATGACGCCTCCCAGTGAATGTCCCAGCACCACGGTGCGGGCACCGGCGTCGGCGATGCCGGCGACCGCAGCGGCGAGGGTGTCGAAGGTGTAGCTCGATAGCGGCCGCGACCCGCCGTGACCGGGCAGGTCCGGCGCTAGCCAGCGCCCCGGCCACCGCCGGGTGAGCAACGGCCGCCACTTCTCCCATACGTCACCGGTCGCGCCGAGGCCGTGCAACAACAGCAGAACGGGCTCCCCGCTGCCGCCCTGGTGAACCCGCAGGCCAGCTTCCATACCCCGCAGTCTGCCACAGGCGCATGCCCGGCCCGGCCGCCCATGCGGGCACGCGGGACAGCATCGTCCGGCTGCGAGGCACCGATGGCGCGGGCGGCCGTCCTGGACCGCCCGGACGGGACCTGTCCGCCGCCATCGCGACCGCCACGCCCCGTTGCCCTATGTGGCGGATCACGGCGCCAGTAGGACACGCTCGGTTGCGCGTGGCTGGCGGTACCGAGCCTGCGCAGGTCCCGGCACAAGCGCCGCCGCAGTCATGCGGTCCAGGCGACCGGCAGCCGCTTGACGCCACGCTGGAAGTTCGACCGCAGGTACGACGGCTGGCCCGCGTACCTGAGGGAGGACGTGCGGGCCAGCACCTCACTGAATAGCGCGCGCATCTGGGTGCGGGCCAGGTGGGCGCCCAGGCAGAAGTGCGGGCCGTGGCCGAACACCAGGTGCGGGTTGGGATGGCGGCGGATATCAAAGCGGTCCGGATCGGCGAAAACGGCTTCGTCGCGGTTGGCCGAGGTGAATGAGACGACTACCTTGTCTCCTTCGCCGATGCGCTGCCCGCCCAGTTCGCATCCGCCAACCGCAGTCCGGCGGAAGGTCATGACCGGCGTCCACCAGCGCAGCATCTCCTCCACCGCGACGGGCATCAAGGCCGTATCGGCGCGCAGGTCCTCCTGGGCGTCCGGGCAATCAAGCAGCGCGATGCACGCGCCCGGCAGGCCGTTGCGCAAGGTCTCGTTCCCGGCCACCGCGAACAGCCAGAACATGTTCTCGAACTCGGCCACCGACAACTGGCCTCCGTCATCGTCCGCCTGAGCAAGCAGGATCGACATCACGTCATCCCCAGGCCGCCGCCGCTTCTCCTCGGCCAGCAGGTGGGCGTAGGCGTATAGGTCCGGCATTCCCTCCCGGGTCCGCGGGTCCGGCATCCGGCCGACCTTGCCCGGCCGCGGCCGCAGCGCGAGCGCTTCCCTGGCCATCGCGGTGCCCGCAGCCGGGTCGAATTCGGCCGAGCAGGCGTAGTCGGGGTCCTGGTAGCCGATCACCCGGTTGGACCAGTCAAACAGCAGCCAGCGGTCCTGCTCCGGCACGCCCAGCACGTCGGCGAGGGTGAGCAACGGCAGGTCCGCGGCCACGTCCGTGGCGAAGTCACACTCGCCCCGAGGGCCGGTGAACACCCGGTCACAGATGGACCGCACGTGACCGCGGATACGGTGCTCAAGCCGGGAGACCGCCCGCGGCGTGAACGACCGGCTCAGCAGCCGGCGCAGCCGGGAGTGATCCGGCGGGTCCATGTTGAGCATCATCTTGCGGACGTAGCCGAGCGCCTGCGGCGTCGCCGGGTCACGGATCTGCGTGGCCCCCAGCGAGGAAGAGAACAGGCCTGGCCTGGTCAGCACCGATTCGACGTCCGCGTGCCGCAGCACCAGCCAGAACCCCGGGCCTGCCGGCCAGCCCAGGACGGGCACCTCGGCCACCCACACCACAGGGGTCTCCCTCCGCAGCCGGGCCAGCGCTTCGAAGGGCACTCCGTTCACGTAGGTGGACGGATCAAATACGGCTTCAGTCACGGGCCGGGCAGACCGGGCCGGTGTCATTTCCGCTCCAGGAACTCCCCGAGGGGCGTCGCGAGCGCCGCCGGAGTCCCGGGCATCGGGCAGTGCCCGGCGCTGGAAACGACCTCCGGCTCGGCGCCGGGGAAGAAGGCCAGCCAGGTCTGCTTCAACACCATAGCGGGCACCCGCTGGGTCGTTCTCCCCAGAATCCGCCACGCTGACCTCCGCTTTGCCGTAGTTGCCGCCTGCTGCCGACTCTAACCGCCCGGCTCCACGCCGCCGACGTCGAGGATCCCGGCCAGGTGGATCCGTCAGGGGTATCTGCGTACGGCGCCGGATTCCCGGGGCCCTATCGGGGACGGGCACGGGGCCGGCTAGCTGGCCGGTCTTGCTATGGCGTAACGGCGGGCGGGCTGTTCGCGGCATCAGCCGATGCGACGATGCACGTTTTCCGTCTTGGATGGCCCCGGCTCGGTGGCGGCGATCCAGGGCCCGGGTATCGACGGGTCGATGATGCCGTCTTCCAGCCAGGCATAGCGGCCGGCCAGCACGCGCCGGGCCAGCGCTGAGTCGGCGGCGTCGGTGTTGCTCCACAGCTGGCCGAACAGCTCTTCGGCCCGCAGCCGCGCCTGGGCGCAGAACAGGCCGGCCAGCTCGCAGGCCACCGCGCCCCGCTCGGTCCCGCTGTCGGCGGTCGCATCCAGTTGCGCCCGGACGCACGCGGCGCTCATGGCGAACAGCTCCGCCCCGATGTCGACGATCCGGCTCAAGAAGCCCTGCTTGTGCTCGAGCCGGCCTTGCCACCGTGCCATTCCGTAGAA
>Ga0187780_10004804_pt1 | contig 10108 bp, 9 predicted proteins | sample 1015_Q2_SP10_20__FD_132429 | JGI IMG/M metagenome (GOLD analysis project Ga0187780, IMG submission 132429) | Tropical peat soil microbial communities from peatlands in Department of Meta, Colombia - 1015_Q2_SP10_20_MG | ecosystem: Environmental > Terrestrial > Soil > Wetlands > Peat | place...
CCACCGTGGAGGAGGCGGAGCGGATCCTCCAGGCAGAAGTCGTACAGCCCGCGCTCGCGGCCCGTCCCGGCCTGGTCCAGCTGGCGGCGGTGTGCGAGGCGTTCTTCAGCTACGTGCAGCGTCGTGTCTTCCCCGGCGGCTGCTTCTTCACTGCCACGGCGCTGGAGATGGGCACCCGCCCGGGGCCGGTCAAGGAACGGATCGCCGCCATCCAGTCCGATTTCACGGCGCTGCTGCGGTCCTTCGCGGCCACCGCGCTGGAGCAGCACGAACTCCCCGCCCGCGAGGACCCCGACCGGCTTGCCTTCGAGCTCCACTCGATCCTGCTGGGCGCCGACACCAAATTCGTCCTGCACGACGACCCGGCAGTCCTGGACCTGGCCCGCCAGGTCATCCGCCAGCGGCTAGGCCTGGACAACGGCACAAATCCCGGCCAAGCTAGTTCAGCACAGCAGGCGTAACCGGCCGGTCGACGGTACCGGCCTAGTCGTGCGTTGCGCCTGCCGAGTCCGCGCATGTATGGCATGCCTCATCCGAACGCCCAACGGCAACAACTCGGCGGTTCTCAGCCCGCTATCGCCACTGGCCGTTCCGTTGTCGCTCGAGCCCCGCGAACCCTCATTCCCACGAGAAAGGAGAATGGCAGGCCCGGTACGTGACAGCACCGTAGAGCCAGCGAAGCCGCCAGGCCCTATTGAGTAGGTGCCGGGGCGGATTTGCCGTTGTGTAGGCTTCTCAGGTCAACTCGGAGCCGTTCGGGCTGGTCTCCATACCGGTAATCGCCACGCGCGGTTCGTGCCCTGCGGGTTAACAGGTGAGATCTTGACCTAAACTTGGCGGCCCGCCTCCGGTCACCAGGAAGCAGGATCGCGGATCGTCCCCAGTCTCCCCTCCCTCGTCGCTGCTTGTTTTCCCACGGCCCGGCCCTGTGATCACGGGAGTCCGGACAGGCGTCATGTTTCGCTAGGCCCAACCACTTATCTGCTGCTTCCGCGGTCATCCGGGACCAGGTGGTCATCGTCGAACCGGCCGCTGGTCCCCGGTCGGCCTGGAAAGCCCCTCTGTGCCCGTCTCCCTGCCAGACGGGATGGTCGGTACTTCAACTTGCTGGAATCCGTAGTGGTACGGATGTAGCGGTTCAGGAATGTTCCTAGCGTAAAGGGATCAGGCCGGTTGACGACAGTAGGCGCGGACCGGCGCAACGCAGGAACGAGAAGGAAAGGGGCATTCGAGATGCCGCTAATCAATGTCAAGGTGATTGAGGGCGTGTTCTCTAGCTCGCAGCGCCGGGAGATTGTGCAGAAACTTACCGATGCGATGGTGTCGATCGAGGGTGAGAACATGCGCGGGGTGACCTGGTGCGTGCTGGAAGAGGTGCACAGCGGCGATTGGGCGATCGGCGGGAACGCGCTGACCACCCAGGACGTGCACGCCCTCGCCGCCGGTAATGGCTCTGGAGCTGATGCCGCGGCGGGCGCCGCGGTTGGCTGAACCAGGGGAGCGCGAGACGGGCGGCCGCGGCGTCGATTGAGGGCCTGCGGCCGCCCGCCGGGCGACCTCCGGACGGCGGGTACGGCGAAGGGGCGGAACGGCATGAAGGCAATTGGTATAAGGACATGCTCTGGCCAAGCCATCTTCCTCGCCCACCCTGACCCAGGACGGCGCTCCGGGCGGGTGGTTTGTCGTGAATCTGACCGCTAGCCTGGCTGGGGTGGGTCCGGTCACCAGGTACGCGCGCAGCGGGCAGGTGCACGTCGCCTACCAGGTTGTTGGTTCGGGTCCGCCGGATCTGGTGCTGGTGCCGGGGTTCGTGTCGCATGTCGAGGCGGCTTGGGACTGGCCGTATCTGGCCCGGTTTCTGCACCGGCTGGGATCGTTCGGCCGGCTGGTGTTGTTCGATAAGCGCGGCACCGGGCTCTCGGATCCGATGAGATACCCGCCTACCTTGCCCGAACGAGTCGACGACATCCGGGCGGTGATGGACGCGGTCGGCCTCGAGCGAGCGCATCTGTTCGGGGTTTCTGAGGGTGGCGCGTTGAGCATTGCGTTTGCCGCCCGATACCCGTCCCGGGTCGAGTCGCTGATTCTTTACGGGTCCTACCCGCGCAAGGTCGCGACCGTCGGCTACCCGTGGGGTGTGTCGCGTCAGACCGTCGCCCGGTTTCTCGATCGCTTCGACGAGGCGTGGGCCAGCGGAGCCTGGTGGGACATTGTCAACCCGGACCTGCCCCCTGACCCAGACACGCAGCGCTGGTGGGCGCGCTACCTGCGCGTGGGTGCCAGCCCCAGCATGGCCCGCGACCTGATGTTGATGAACGCGCAGATCGACGTCCGGGATCTGCTGCCTGAAATCCGTTCCCCGGCACTCGTGTTGCACCGCCGCGATGACCGATGGGTCGAGGTCGGCAACGGCCGCTACCTCGCGGAGCACATCGCGGGCGCCAAGTTCGTCGAACTGGCCGGCGCTGATCATCGCCCTTGGGTCGAAGACGCCGACGCCGTGCTCGATCAGGTGCAGGCCGCCGTCTGTGGCACGCTCCGCCGTCCCCGCCACGCCAGTTCTTCGCTCGGCGTGCGGGCGCTCAGCCGCCGTGAGCACGAGATCGTCCTGCTCGCCGTTGCTGGCCAGTCAACGCCGGACATCGCCCGGCACCTGTTCCTCAGCGAACGCACCATCGAAACGCACCTGCGCAACGCCTACACCAAACTAGACGTCAGCTCCAAGCTCGAACTCATCCGGCGGGCATCCCAGCTCGGCATCTAAACCGACCAAAGCGCCTCCCCTTCGCTCGGGCGCGGAGTGGGGTCACGCTGCGCGCCTCGGAGACCGAGCGGCGGGAGACGCTGGCCCGGCTGCGGCAGCGCGGCTACACCGACGTCACCCACACCACGTGCTGCTGCACCAGCGGGGCTGGGCGCTGACCGTGTACCCGGACGTACCGGGCTGGCTGGCCCGCCTGGCCGGCGCCGAGCCAGGCTCTTACATCTCAGCCCGCTTGAGCCTCCGTCGACACGTGGCAAACTAATGTTCACCGTTTCATCATCTTCAACTTCCGGCATGTTACTTTTGTCGCACCACAGGGTCGAGCCTGCGTTTGGGACCGGGAGTTGCAACGTGAGCCAGGGTGACGGCCCGATAGCCCTGGTCAGCGCCGGTTCCCGCGGCATCGGCGCGGCCATCGTGCACAGGCTCGCCGCCAGCGGCTGGGACGTCAGCTTCGGCTACGACGGGGACGAGCATTCCGCCCGTGAGGTGGAGCAGGCCGCCCGCGAGTTCGGCACGCAGGTCACCGGGGTCCAGGTGGACATGACCGACCCCGCGGGGGTCGCGGCCTGGGTGCGGCAGGCCGGGGAGGAGCTGGGTCCGGTCGAGGCGGTGGTGAGCTGCGCTGGGATCGTCAGGGACCGACCGCCGACGCTGATCCAGCCCGCGGACTGGCGCGCGGTGACCGACCTGGATGGCATGTTCCATCTGTGCCGGGCCGCGGTGCTTCCCATGATGAGACAGCGATCAGGACGGATCGTGGCGGTGTCCTCGGTCGTCGGGGTGTACGGCCACGTCGGCGATGACCTGGCGGCCAAGCCCGGGATCGCCGGGTTCGTCAGGGCGCTGGCCGCGCAGGTCAGCCGGTTCGGGATCCGGGTCAACGCGGTGACACCCGGTCCCGTCGGCCGCGAGACCGCCGCGGTCGTGCCGGATCGCACGGCCGCCAGCCTGACCGAGACGATCGCGCTGCACCGGTTCGGCAGCGCGGCCGAGGTCGCCGATCTGGTCGCCTTCCTGCTCTCCGACCAGGCTTCGGAGACGACCGGCGCCATCGTTGAGACGCGCGGTTCTGTCCTCGCCTGACCGTCACACCCGCTGACCGTCACACCCGCTCGAAGGGCTCGGCTCCCTGGAGCCGGCGGACCGGGCCGAGATCCTACGTCTCGCCCCGGGCACGCTGCGGGCACCCCCCATCCGGATTAGCCCGGCCGGGCTCCTGCACCGCCTGATACGTCGGCCAGCCGGGGCTCGTCATCTTCTGGGACCGGATCAGCCGGGGGAGAGCCCAGGTAGGCACGCCAGGCCAGGTAGGCCAGGAAAGCCAGCCCGGCGATGAGGTAGCAGTTGGCCACGAGCGTGAGCAGCCCGTGGAATCCGTACTCGCGCGGGCCGCCAGAACGCGGCGTGTACCAGAACGGTGCCAGTGCGAACAGCAGGTAGCCCAGGCCCGCCGCCACCCGGTGCCCGGAACGTACGAGCAGGACCAGCGCCGGCAGGATCCAGACCCAGTGGTGGGCCCAGGAGATCGGCGAGACCAGCAGGCCGGTGGTCCCGGTGGCAGCCGTGGCGCCCAGCCAATCGCCGCGCCGCGCCAGGATCGCGGCTGCGGGCAGCCCGATGGCGGCGAACGCGAGCGGGATCGCCAGGTACCACGGGCCGACGTGGGCCGCTCCTCCGGCGATCCGGAGCGCGGCCCCGTAGGGTGACTGGTTGCTGACGTACGACGCGCCGACGCGGCTGGTGTCATGGGACAGGTGCTCCCAGTACATCTCCGACGCGCGCGGCGCGACCAGCAGCCCGATCAGCCCGCAGCCGACGAACGTGGCGGCCGCTATGCAGGTGGCCTTGGTCCTCCTGGCCAGCAGGAAGAACACGATGAGGATGGCCGGGGTCAGCTTGATCGCGGCCGCGATGCCGACGCCGATGCCCGCGGTTCGGCCGCGGGAGACCCGCCAGAGGTCGGTCAGGATGAGGGCCAGCAGGATCAGGTTGATCTGGCCGAGGAACAGCGTCTCGTAGACCGGGTCGAGCGCCATCGCCGCCGCGGTGATGCCCACGATCATCAGCCTCGACGGCTTGTAGCCCGCCAGCTTGAGGGTGAGCAGCACGCAGTACGCCAGCGCCGCGACCGACGCCAGGTCCCATGCCACCCGGGCCAGGGTCAGCGGTACCGAGGCGATGGGCACGAAGACCATGGCCGCGAACGGCGAATAGGTGAACCAGTGGCCGTAGGCCAGGGCCAGGTACAACCGGGTGTCCTGCGTGACGGCGTGCCCGCCCCACGCGTAGATACGGAAATCCAGTGCGTTGTACGTGGCGGCGAATCCGATGACCGCGGCCACTTCGAGGCCGAGGATGCCGTAAACGACCGGGGCAACCCACCGCTTTCTACCCGCGCGGCTAGGAACGCTGCTGACAGGCCCGAGTCTGGACACTTCCCGCATCCTATACGTCGGCTGGCTAGCACGAACCGGCTCGCAGAGCCAGTCAGCACAGGCCAGTCGGCGCAGGTCAGCCAGCCAGCAGCAGGCCCGCGCAGGCGGCGGCCATGATCTGGTGGCCGCTCGCGTTGGGATGGATCCGGTCCGGGCCGAACAGGCGCGGGTCCGCCGCGGCCGGCAGGGCCCACAGGTCCAGGCACAGCGCTCCGCGGGCCGCCGCCTGCTCCCTGATGACGTTGCTGGCCTGCCGCATCCGCTGCCGGGCCAGGTCGGCCAGCCCGTCAGGCAGCGGCCGTCAGGCTGTCCCCCAGCGCGACGTAGTTCGACCAGCCGGGCATGATGTGCCTTCCGCGCGGATACGGTGCCCCTGGTATTCCAAGATAGGCCGGATCCTGGACTCCCAGCGCAACCAGACCGGCTCTTGCGTAGTTTAGGAAGCAGCGATGTCACGCCTACGGGCAGTGACGCGTTGACGCGAATGACCGATGCAGCCAGGTCATTGACGATCCACGATTAGGTGCGGTGATTGGACCCGAAATCTCCACCCCTGCCCCGCGCCCCCGAGGCCGGCGTCCCGGCCGGCCGGATCCAGACGCCTCGGCTGGTGTACGGGGTGATCACGGCGTGCGCGGTGGCGGGCGCGTTGCTGCGGCTGTATCAGCTGGCCCGGCCCGGTTACCTGCTGGGGGTGACCGAGTACGACGACGGGGTGCAGTTCGGGGACGCGCTGCGGCTGGTCGGCGGGGTCATCCCGTACCGGGATTTCGTGGTGGTGCAGCCGCCGGGCAGCGTGCTGCTGATGGCGCCGGTCGCGCTGCTGGCCAAGGTGACCGGGACGGCGTGGGGGCTGGGCATCGCGCGGCTGCTGACCGTCGCGGCGGACACCGCGTGCATCGTGTTGCTGGGGTTGTTGGTGCGGCATCGGGGACCGGTGGCGGCGGGGATCGCGTGCGGGATCTATGCGGTGTATCCCGACGCGCTGGTGGCGGCGCATACGTTCTTGCTTGAACCGTGGCTGAACCTGTTCTGCCTGGCCGGGGCGGTGGCGCTGTTCGAAGGGGACCAGGTGTCCGGGCGGAGGCGGCGGCTGGGCTGGGCGGGTGTGCTGTTCGGGGTGGCGGCGGCGGTGAAGATCTGGGCGGTGGTGCCGCTGGCGGTGGCCGGGGTGCTGGTCGCGCGGCGGCCGGGCCGGCTGGGGGTGCTGGCCGGCGGGGCGGCGGCCGGGTTCGGCGTGCTGGTGCTGCCGTTCCTGGTCATGGCGCCGGGCCGGCTGGTCAAGGAGGTCGTCGTCAGCCAGTACCTCAGGGCCCATCTCGGGCACGGCCTGCAGGTGCTGCCGCGGCTGAGCGATCTGGCCGGCTTCAACCTGGATCCAGGCGTCTCCTCCACCGTGCGGGTCCTCCTGCTGGCGGGCTTCGCGGCCATCGTGCCCTTGGGGTACCTGGCGGCCTGCCTGGCCGCGCGGCGGCGGCCGGCCGCGCTGGACTGGTACGCCCTGATCGGGCTGGCGGCCGTGATCGGCATGCTGCTGTGGCCCGACACCTACTACCCCCACTACGGCGCGTTCGCCGGGCCGTTCATCGCGCTGGTCGTCGCACTCCCCGTCGGCCTGCTGCGTCCGGCGGAGCAGGGCCGTCGGATCGTGCCGCTGGTGGCGGCCGGCCTGGTCGCGGCGATGCTGATCGCCACCCTGGGCGTCTTCCAGTTCGCCGCGGAGACCAGGCTGCACGCCTGGATCAGCCCCGCCGCCCAGGCCGACAAGCTGATCCCGGCCGGGTCGTGCGTGCTGACTAACAACCCGGCGTACACGATCAGCGCCGGCCGGTTCACGCCGGACTCGGCCCGCATACCCGGCTGCCCCGACCTGGTGGACCCCTTCGGGGCGAACCTGGTCATGACCGGCGGGGGGAGCCTGACCGCCTCGCGACAGGAGCTGAACTCGGTCCGGGCCATGTGGCTCTCGGACTTCTCCCGGGTGCCCTACGTATGGATCGAATCCGACAGCAAGGGACAGATCCCCTGGACGCCTGCCCTGTACGCCTACTTCGAGAGCCATTTCCGGCTGATCGGCCTGCGCTTCGGCCACCCTGGGCGCAACGCACCCAGAGGCGGCCTCTACGCCCGCCGCCCGGCCCAGGCCGCCGCCGTCAGGGCCTGAACACCATCCGGCCCACCGTATGGCCGTCGGCCAGCCGCTGCACGCCATCGGCCACGTCGGCCAGGCCGAGCCGCTCGCCGATCAGCGGCCGGATCAGGCCGTCGGCGGCCAGCTTGCTGAGCTGGGCGTGACAGTCCCGCACGGCCTGCGGCTCCTTGGTCTGGTACAGGCCCCAGTGCAGCCCGACGACCGAGTAGTTCTTGAGCAGCACGTGGTTCAGCGTGGCCGAGGTGATCTCGCCCCCGGCGAAGCCGATGACCAGGATGCGTCCCTCGAACGCGATGCACTTGGTGGACCTCAGGTAGGTTTCGCCGCCCACCGGGTCGTACACCACGTCCGCGCCGCGGCCGCCGGTGACCTCCTTGACCACCTCGACGAAGTCCTGGCTCAGCCGGTCCACTACCACGTCCGCGCCCAGGGCACGTGCCACCTCGGCCTTCCGCTTGCCGCGGACCACGCCGACCACCCGGGCGCCGGCCGCCCGGCCGAGCTGGACGGCACCGCTGCCGACCCCGCCGGCCGCGGCGTGCACGAGCAGCGTCTCACCGGCCGCCAGCCGTGCCCGCCGGTGCAGCCCGAACCATCCGGTCTGGTAGGTGATGAAGAACGCGGCGGCTTCGGCGTCGTCGAGGCCCTCCGGAGCGGGGAAGACGTTGCCCTCGTTCATGACCGCAAGCTCCGCGTACCCGCCGGACGGCAGCGCCGGCCCGCCGAGCACCCGGTCACCCAGGGCGAACCCGGTCACCTGGCTGCCCAGGGCCACGATCTCGCCGCAGAGCTCGATGCCCGGGGTGAACGGCAGCGGCGGGCGGACCTGGTAGCCGCCGCGGCACATCAGCACGTCGGGGAAGTTCGCCGCGGCGGCGCGCACCCGGACCAGCACCTGCCCCGGCCCGGGTTCGGGATCCGGGATTTCGGCCAGCGCCAGCACGTCGCGCGGCTCGCCGAGCTCGTGCACCTGCCACGCCCTCACGGGACCATCAGCTCCTCGATGCGCTGCTGCATGCGGTTCATGCCACGCAGCCAGCGATCGGTGTCACCGGCCCGCATCGCGTAGTAGTCCTGCACCTGCGGATGCGGGAGGATCAGGAACCTGCCGTCCGCCAGGCCGTCCCACAGCGCCTCGCCGACCTGCTCGGGCTCGATCGCGGCCTCCTTGAGCACGACGTCCCCGGCCTGGCCGGAGGCGGCCAGCATGGCCGTCCGCACCCCTTGCGGGCAGATGCAGTGCACGGTCAGCCCGCGGTGGCCGTAGGTCGCGGCGAGCCATTCCGCGTAGGCCTCGGCCGCATGCTTGGTCACCGAGTACGGCGCCGCGCCTAGCATGGTGAGCAGCCCGGCCGCCGACGCGGTCACGACGAAGCACCCGTGCCCGCGGTCCAGCCAGCCGGGAAGCAACTCCCTGGACGCGCGGACGTGCGCCATCACGTTGACCTCCCAGGCCCGCTGCCAGGTCTGCTCCGGGGCATCGGGCCCCGTTCCCTCGGCTATCCCCGCGTTGGAGCAGTAGATGTCGATCTCGCCCAGGTGCTCGCGCGCGGCGGAGACCAGATCGCGCACGCCCTGCTCGGTGGCGGCGTCGCCGGGCACGGCGTAACCGCCGATCTCCCCGGCCACCGCCGCCGCGGCCGTGGCGTCCAGGTCGTTGACCACTACCCGCGCCCCGCCCGCCGCCAGCCTGCGGGCCAGGGCGCGGCCGATGCCCGCGCCGCTGCCGGTGACGACTACTCCCGACCCTTCGACCACTGTCACGTCCGCACACCCCTGTCATCGTCACTGGCAGGTTATCGTGACCCTCGCCGGTACACCGGCCGCGACCGGTCGAGGGCGAGCCGGTCAATCATGCCTTCCGGGTGATGTCGGCCTTTCTGGCCCCAGGCGAGGATGGTGGCGCAGCGGTGAGCGGAGGGCCTGATGAGCCAGATAGCGCGATTCCAGGAAACTCTGCGCAGGCTGGCGATGATCGACGAGGGCTTCGTCGAGGATCAGGCTGGCCTGGGGCTCGGCCTGCCCGGCATGGCGGCCCTGGATCCCAAGACCGCGGCGTTGCTTCAGCTCGGTGCCTCGGTAGCGCTCGGCTCGCCGACCGTCTGCCTGGAATGGAGTACCACCCGCGCCCTGGCCGCCGGCGCGAGCGATGATGAGATCGCCGACGTGCTCCTGGTCATCGCCCCGGTGGCCGGGCTCGGCCGGGTCGTTTCCGCCGCGGCCGACGTGGCCACCGCGCTGGGGTACGACATCATGGCCGCGCTGGAGGATCCGGACGGCCCATAATCCGGGTCGTATCACCGTCAGCCGGGCGCTATCATCGGCTCTGGTGGTTCCGGCCGCCGCTGGGTCCGCGGGCAGAGCTGCAAGCTCACCGGTTGCACGGCTTTGATCGACGGCGAGTCTTTCCTGCCCGAAGCACGCGGACCCCGGGCGCGAGGGAAGGACTGCCATGTCCGGTGGGTCGCGCGCGCTGCCTGACCGGCCGAATCTGCGCTACCTCAGGCTCGAAGCCAAACGCCGCCTGGCCGCGGGCGAGTTCGCCACGCTGCACGACGCGCAGACGGCCATCGCCCGCGAGTACGGCGAGCCCAGCTGGGCCGCCCTCAAGCAGCTCGTCCAGGCCGGCCTCGCCCGCCGCCCCGCGCACCAAGGGCGACGTGCCCGCCGCGGTCCCCGCGGTCGCGGACCAGGCCTTCGCCGAGCTCGGCCTGCCTGCCCTGCTGCTGGCCGGCGCGGCGCCGGAGAACCCGG
>Ga0187780_10004805_pt1 | contig 10107 bp, 8 predicted proteins | sample 1015_Q2_SP10_20__FD_132429 | JGI IMG/M metagenome (GOLD analysis project Ga0187780, IMG submission 132429) | Tropical peat soil microbial communities from peatlands in Department of Meta, Colombia - 1015_Q2_SP10_20_MG | ecosystem: Environmental > Terrestrial > Soil > Wetlands > Peat | place...
CTTCTAAGCTCTGTGTGCGGATGGATAAGTCGCGCTATATCTCGTGGGGCGACAACCGGATGGCAGCTAACGGCGTCAAGTGACAGGAAGGTCTGACAGAATCGTAGAGCAAGCGCTTGCCTTTCTAGTCGCGGGAGTCTGCGCGTTTCTCCAGCCAGCGCGCGCCGCCGATCTCGAGGTCAAGACAGTTCAACAGTTCGATCACTACCTTCAGCTTGCGGAGGGGCGCATGGACCTCGCAGGCCGCGAACCCTTTCTCTGGGTTGACCGTCTGCCCCCAAAGCATCGGGCGGTCGCTCAAAGCCAGCTGCGGGCCGGTCAGGTGGTGATCGAACGTCTCGACGCGAACGCGCCGGACGCGGAAGACGACCCGATCAAACCCATTTTGGTTCCAGGTGGATTGATCCACCACTGGGTCGGCACCGTGTTCATCGCTGGGGCAACTCTGGCCGAAACCATTGCCTTCGAACAAGACTACGACCATCATCAAGACTATTTTCGTCCGAACGTAACGCGATCGAAGATCCTGCGCCATGCAGGGAACGATTTCACCATTCAGTTGCGCCTGTGGGAGAAAAAAGTGATCACGACTGTGATCGATACAGACCAGGAAGTCCACTACCAGATCGTGGATCGTGCGCGGGCGTGGAGTCAGTCGCGGGCTACGCGGATTCAGGAAGTGGACCACGTCGGAGAAGCCGACGAGAGGCTGGAGCCGGTAGGGCATGATCGCGGGTTTCTCTGGCGGATGAATACCTATTGGCGGTTTGAGGAAAGCGACGGCGGAACCTACGTCGAATGCCAATCGATATCGCTGACGCGGGATATTCCTACCGGTCTGGGCTGGCTGATCGAGCCGTACCTAACCAGTGTGCCGCGCGAGTCCCTCACCTTCACTCTGGCCACGACACGCAATGCGCTGGGCAAACGAATTACTCCCCGCACGGCACAAATCGCTCCCTAGAATCGTTTGGAATTGAACGCTACTGGAATTTCGCGGTGGCGGTGTTGTTTTGAATCATGGAGAACGTGCAGGATTGCGCGGTGGTTGTCGCTGTCGTGACCGAGCAACTCGCATTGGTCACCGCCGGAGCCGTGCCTCCCCACGCCGTGAAGCTGAAGCCCGATACCGGGTTGGCCGTGAGTGTCACGGTGGTGCCACTGACGTAGCTCGCAACGCAACTCCCCGATTCGGTAAGTGGTGTGGTTGAAGTGGCGGCTGTCTGCGTGCACGAGATTTGACCTGTACCGTCCGTCACAGTTCCTGAGCCGGTGCCCAGCAAACTGACAGCGAGATTAAAAACTTGATTGGTTCCGGCAAGGAAGACGTCTGGTAGGCCGTTCGTGTCATTGGCGACCAGATTGTCTGCCGAAGAAATAAAACTCACCGAAAGTCCGTCTCCACTGAGCGCAGGCGCTACGCTGCTGCCGTTGGCCGGCGAGGGATTGGTTCCGCCGGGCTGGCTGCTCAGAAAGGTATACGGCGCGCAAAGTGTCTCCACGGTTGAGACAACGGTGGAGACTCCGTTACAGGTGTTGCGGGTAAAGATGTTCTCGATGCCGTTCTGCACATTCGCGCCCAAATTCGTCGCGACAGAGGCAAAGGCGATGAACTGACCGGTCGCGCAAGGGATCGTCGAAGAGGTAGAGCACGATGTGTTGATGCTCGGGCTTTCGCTCAATCCATTCGCAGGCGTTGTGCCGTCCGGCGTAGAGACGAGTTGGGTCGAAGGAGTGCAGGATGAGGCAACCGTCGTGGTCGTTCCGGTGCAGGTGTCACGCACATAGACCTGCTGCGTAGGGCCGACGCCAGCCAGAAGGTTCGTGGCGGTGGAGGCAAAGGCAATGAAGCGGCCATCGCCGGAGATTGCCGGCTCGATGCTTGTGCCGTCAGCCGGCGTCGTACCATCGGGAGTCGAGCCCAGGGTCGTGGCGGGAACGCAGGTATTACCCACCGTGCCGATCGTGGTCACGCACGTGGAGCGGACAAAAACTTCGCTAGCGCCGGTGGGATTGGAAGCCGTGGCGCCCAGATTTGTCGCCTTGGAAACAAAGGCAACGAACAGGCCAGTATTGGCAATGGCTGGGCGGGAGCTCGGTGCGTTTGCGGGCGTCGTACCGTCGCTCGTCGAGACGAGATAGGTCGTGGGGACGCAAGAACCTGTCGCAGGCGGCACGAGGTTGCACGTATTGCTTACATAGATTTGCGGCGTAATGCCATCGACGAGCACGTTGCTCACAAGATTTGTAGCCAGCGAAACAAACGCCACGTATTGTCCATCGAGGCTTATCACAGGATCGTAACTGTCTCCGTTGCCGGGGCTTTGGCCATCGACAGAAACCGAAACGAGCGCGGGCAGGGCGCTCGAGCCGCTGCAGCCGGTGTTTGAAGTACCCGAAGCGCAGGTCGTCTGCCAGTAGATTTGGCGCCCGTTTCCGGAAACTGGCACATAGCTCACTAGGTTGGTGGCCGTAGATGTATAAGCCACATGTGCGCCCGTGCTGTCGATCGTTGGCTGGGAGCTCGAACCGTTGGCGTCGGTGGCATTGGTCGCTTGCGTAAGCTTGAGCGTCTGGGGCGAGCAGTTGGCGCTGGTGGACGTCGTGGTACCAATCCCGATCAGACACGTATTGCGGACGAAAATGTTGCTGACGGCGTTGGCTTGATTCAGCACGAGATTGGTCGAATCGGAGGCAAAAGCGACGAACTGACCGTTGTTGCTCACCGAGGGTCCGGCGGTTGTAAGCGTTGGCACAGATGTACAGCCCCCGGCGCAGACGCCGTTGTTGGCTTGCGTGCCATCCGGGGCGAGATCCAAGATGACCGGCAGACCCGTGATGGGTGTCCCGTTCACGGCAAACGTCACGGTATTGGAATTGCCGCCGCCCGGAGCAGGGTTGGTCACCCCAAGTGTATAGATTCCTGCAGCTGACAAGTCTCCTTGCGTAATTGTGGCTTGCAGTTGAGTGGCGCTCACAAACGCCGTGGCTCGCGGCGAGCCATTGACGGTAACGACCGAGGTAGAAACGTATCCGGTCCCGGTCACGGTGAGAGCTGTCCTTGTGCCGCCCGCAGCAAAAGCCGTAGGGCTCACCGAACTAACGCCGGGCGTAGGGTTGCTGACCGTGAACGAAATGGTGTTCGAGCTTCCGCCGTTCGGCTGCGGGTTCACGACGGCGACCTGAAGTGTGCCCGCTTGCGCGAGGTCGGAGGCAAGGAGGGTCGTCACCAGAGAAGTCGAATTCACAAAGCTTGTTCTGCGGCCATTCCCGTTCACTGTCACCGTCGCCAGTGACACAAAATTGGTTCCCGTCACCGTGAGATTCAGGCCGGCGGTGCCAGTCGGAGCGCCGGACGGGGAAAGTGAACTGATTTGTGGCACAGGACTGGGGCCGGCATTGATCATGAACGTAAGCGGCGTAGTCGTTCCGCCGCCCGGCGTAGGAGTCGTCACCTCTACCATCGCCTGACCGGCGTTCGCGATGTCGGTAGCAAGAATCTGCGCCGTCATGCTGGTGGTGCTCGAAAAAATGGTGATACGCGGGATGCCATTCCACAAAACAGTCGATTGCGGGGTGAAACCCGAGCCGGAAACCGTCAAATTAAAGGCGGGCTGGCCCGCAAGGATACTCGGGGGGGAAAGCGTCGTGAGAAAGGGAGTAGGGTAGTTGAGCTGTGTGGTACAGCCGGTAAACACCAAACCCAAGAGCACGAAACAGAGCCAGAAATGACGAGATTTGCCCCGCAACCTTTCGCACCTCTAAGCCCGCAGGGTGGAGCAGGCGGCTACACGTAATCGTAGAGACTACTAAAGATGGCTGCTGCGGGCAATCGGGATGCCTGACTCCCCGCGCAAGCGGCGAGGGAACGGTGGTTATGGGCCGCCAGCTGAGTCGGCATCGGGCCTCGAGGCCCGCTCGATGTCGCTTTCCAGGGAGTAGGAACCGATCCAGAACAGCACCCCCGCGAACGCCGCACATAGACTGGGCAGGATGAGCGCGTAGCGAAGGGAAAGATCGCCGTATCGCTGGCTTAGAATCGTGCTGGTCAGCCCGATCAGCCACGAACCGGCACCGAGGCCGATGACATTGCCAGAAAACAAGAACAGGGCCGAAGCCAATGCCCGCATGCGCACTTTGGACACCGTCTGGTACACGGCATAGATCGGACCGGTATACGCAGAAATGCAAACCCTTGCCAGAATCCAAAAAAGAATCGCCGCAGATCGAGACGGCATAAAGATAAACAGCAGATCCATCGGACAGCCGAGCAGACAGGCCAAGGCGGGAACATTTAGCCGCCAGCGAATATTGCGTCGACCTAGCTTTTCCGCCAGGTAACCACCAAGCAAAATCCCGGTGACTCCAAAGACGAGTGCGACCACGCCCTGATAGGTCCCAATTCTCGCGCTGCTCAGATGGTGAACGCGGTGAAGAAAAGGCGGAGTCCAGACCTCGAATCCGAACAGTGCGACAGCAATGAAGCTGCCGCCAATGACCATCAGAACGTACGAGCGCTGGCGTAGCAAGAAGAACAGGGTCTGTGCGACGGTGAGAATACTCGTGCCACTCCCCGGCGCCTCCATCGCACCGCGCTGGGGCTCTTTCACACTGAGCCGAAACAGGAGCGCCACGGCGAGTCCCGGGAGCCCTGCGATAAAAAAGGCCGCACGCCATCCTTGATACTGATTGACGACACCGCCCACGACCGATCCGAGAAAGACCCCGACGCTGCTTCCGGCCGTCAAAACGGAAAGTGCATAGGGGAGCCTTTGCTTCGAAAAAAGGTCGGACAACATGGAGTGAGAAGGCGCTACTCCGCACGCTTCGCCCGCGCCGACACCGAACCGCGCAAACGCCAGCTGCCACGCCCCGCGCGCGAACCCGCACAGACACGTCATCGCGCTCCAAATCGCGAGGCCGGCAGTTAGAATTCTTCTGCGATTGAAGCGATCGGCCCAGCGGGCGATCGGCAAGCCGAGGAAGGAGTAAAACAGGACGAACCCGAAACCGCTGATGAGCCCCATCACCGTGTCAGTGAGGCGAAATTCCTTTTTTATGGAATCGAGCAGGAGGCTGAACACGCCGCGGTCGGCGTAGTTCAGCACGTTGATCGCGGTAAGAATCGCCAGCACATAGCTCGCTTGCCGAGACGCGCTCAGCGGGCGCGCATCGGCAGGTGTGGTTGCCGCGGTGACGTTGTCCGCCAATCGGGTCCCTTCCACAACCTAGAGCACTGCGTAGTAGGTGAAGATGGTGTAGTCGGGCTTGGCGTGACGCTTTCCAGTGCCGACGATGACGGTACGGGTAAGCCAATCATGCGGCCCCACCGGGGTGTCAAACACCGGAGTGCAGCGGAAGTAGAACGCGCGGTCCCCGCCCCAACTCGGATCGTTTCGGTCGATGGGCTTGCCGTCGATTGGGTAGAGATACCCCATGTTGTTGATGTAGATCATGGTCCCGTCGGAGGCCTTGAGCATGTAGTGCGCGTTGAGTCGGCCGTTTCCTGCATAGTCTGCGCCGCTGTGCGGCACGACAATGCCCTGCAGTCGGGGGCCTTCGATCACTCCTGAGATTGCGGGCACGTAGGCTCGACGGCCGTTGGGCGTCTGGAACGAGACGCGCTCCTGGAAATCGATGCGAATTTGAAACACATACTCGAGCTTGATCGGCTCGACCGCGTCGAGGTGCGTTTGTTCGGATCCCGCCGGAGAGCGATCAGGGTTCTGAGACGGGCGGTATTCCGCGGCAGGGAGAGGAAGGGCCATCGCTGCCCAGAGGCCTCCGGCCAGCCGAGTACCTCGTTCGAGTATCCCCCGCCGATCGATTTTAGACCCCGGCAAAGTTGTCATTTTCATGAAGCGACCTCCTCAATTTGACCGATTCTGTCACTGGCGGCACTCAAAATTGCTGCCATCTTCGGGATCGCCCTGGCCCTTGTAGTGGGCATATTTCGGATAGGGGCAAAGCGGGCGCGTGCGGCCGGGTAATGATTTCCCCTTGGCGAGGACAAAATCCGGAGCGACCCCTTTTTCGACCCAGTTGACGACGGCCCCGAGCATGTCGAAGTTATCCAGCGCGGCCGGACCGCCCGCACAGTGGTTCATGCCCGGGACGAAGAAGAAGCGACTCCAGTGCTCGACCGGATCGAGGCCACCATTGTTTTTGGCCATGCGTTCGTAGTAAGCGAGTGTATCGAAGGGGGAAAAAACGGGGTCGCTTGTGCCGTGGTAAAAGATGAGTTTGCCGCCGCGTCCCGAGAATGTGCTGAGATTTGTCCACGTCGTGTCGGTGAGAGTCTGATTTTCGTTTGCCTCGACGTTGGCGACGAGTTGATCGATCGTCAGGTCGGCCGGCGGCTGGACCGAGGCGATTGGGTTCGGGCCCTCGCTGGGAAGGAAACTTGAAAAGGCGGTGCCGGCTCCAGCAATGTAGCCTGGGTCGTAGGGAAACGGCGCGTACACGGGGCGCCCGCGGGAATCCTTTGGGCCGCCAAACGCCTTTTGAAGCGCACCAACCTGCTGATCGCTGAGACAAGCGTCCGTCTTCGCGCCTTTGCATTTTAAGACGGCGGGATCAAAGCCGCACGCTTTCACATTAAAGATCATCCCATCCTTTAGCCCATCTTTTTCGTCGCACGACTTTAGAATGGCCTCGGCGAGAAGTTTTTTGTCACTTGCCGAGAAATCCTGGCTGGGCACGGGTTTGCCGGACGCGTCTTTGGGCGCGATCTGCTGAAATGCGACCCGGGCGTAGGTAAGCCCGATGTTGGAATATCCCGTACGCATGGCGGGATCACCTACGACGATCCCGTCAAAATAGGTGGGATAGCGCTGCGACATCAGCATGCCTTCGCGTCCTCCGGTCGAACAACCATCGTAGTAAGAGTGCTTGGCCGGCTGCCCGTAGTAGTGAGCGATAATCTGCTTGGAGAGCACCGCCACGCGTCCCACGGCGACGTAGGCGAAATTAAGGCTCGCCAGCTGGTCTTTCATGAAGTAGGGATCGAAGACCGCGCCCTTGTGTCCGGTATCGGTGGAAACGATGGCGAAACCTCGGGCCAGCGCCGGTGAATCCCCAGCCGCTTGCGCTCCTAAAGGCGGCGTGATCGAGCCATTCAGGCCTCCGCCTCCCTGGAAAAGAAACCGTCCGTTCCAGTGATCCGGCAAGGCGATGGCAAAGCCAATGGCATAGGATTTGTTGTCGACTCCCGTGCGCGGGCTGATCGTGCCCTCTGCGCGGCAATACGACCCGATCGCGACAGGAACCATGTCGGGCGACAGCATCGAAATACGCACAGTTCCCGGAGGCGCCGTGGGGATCTCTTCCGCCTTCGTGATCACCATCTCGGACCCGGGAATCTCGAGATTCACGAGGTCAACACATTTCCCGGAGGGCGCGATGGCCTGCTCCGCCTGTTCGTAGGACAAAGGCGCGACGCCCCACACCGACGCAGACAAAATGGTCAGGACCGTCGCTTTCGGAATAATCTTCATGGTGATCTCCCTTGGGTATGACGGGCGAAAATACATCAGAGGCACGGCGAGGGGCAAATGGAAAGAGCCCTCCGGGCGGACCGCCTTCGGATCAGAAAACGCTTCGATGGAAGGCTCCGTGGTGGCCGAAAGCAGACACTCCAATTGGGAGGAACCGTAACGCAGGAGCCGGCCGGCTCAGAGGTCAATCCGATGACGTAGACGGGGCGCTCAAGGGCCAATCCTGCTGGGCGAATTCGACACCCCAGAAATGGGGGCTCGGCGAGAGGAACTCCACGCCGACGCGGGTCCCCTTTTCCGACGTATCGCCCAAGTAGACGATGCGGCACTCCTGCTCTTCCTCGGTGGCGGGATTGATGAGGATCAACTCCGAGCCCAGCTCGAGGGACTCGTTCAGATAGAGCAGGCCGCCGTGAGCGTTGATCACGATGGTCTGGCTTTTTGCGCGAAATTTCCGGCCTTCCGTATTCTTGCCTGTGGCGTGCACCGGAATACGCGTGAAGACGCGGGAGCTGCGGCGTTCCTTCGTGATTTGTGTTTCTGGCATCGTCATAGATATCGTGCAACGCGACTTCTCTCGAGTCAATTGCACAGGCGGGCATCGTGCCCAAAAAAGCAGTTCGCAAAGGCTTGTTGAAATCAATGAGCCTTCAGTAGTATGGGGAACCATGGATCTGATCGGGTACGTCAACTCGAAGCAGGAAGAGCACCTGAACGAACTCAAAGAGCTGCTGCGGATCCCAAGCGTCAGCACCAAAAGCGAGCATAAAGCGGATATCGAACGTGCGGCAGGCTGGATAGCGGAAAAACTTCGCGCTGCCGGGCTTGAAAACGTCGAAATCGCGCCCACCAAGATGCATCCGATCGTCTACGGCGAGTCCCTGAGGGCGCCGGGCAAGCCGACCGTCCTGCTGTATGGCCACTATGACGTGCAGCCGGCTGAGCCGCTGGACCTTTGGACCAGCCCCGCTTTCGAACCCACGGTGCGCGACGGCAATCTGTACGGCCGCGGGACGGCGGACGACAAGGGCCAAGTACACATCCATTTGAAAGCGCTCCAGGCGCTCCGCAACTGTTCGGGAAAACTGCCCATCAATGTAAAGGTCATGATCGAGGGGGAAGAAGAGATCGGCAGCGTGAACCTCTGGGACTTCGTCCAGCAGAACCGCGAGCGCCTGAAGGCCGACGCTCTGGTCGTCTCCGACACGGCGATGCTCGCGAAGGGCGTTCCTTCGATCACCTACGGGCTGCGCGGGCTGAACTACTACCAGCTAGAAATCATCGGCCCGGCCCAAGATCTGCACTCGGGTGTTTTTGGAGGCGCGGTTCCCAACCCGATCACGATTCTCGCTGAAACGATTGCCAAGCTGCATGATCGGAATTTCCGCGTCGCGATTCCTGGCTTTTACGATGACGTCGCTTCGGTGTCGCGCGAGGAACGCAAGGCTCTCAATTCCCTGCCGTGGAAAGAGAAGGACTTCCGCAGGATGGTTGGGGCACCTGCGCTCTGTGGAGAAAAAGGATTCACGATCGTCGAGCAGCTCTGGACGCGTCCGACGCTTGAAGTGAACGGCATCTGGGGCGGCTACACCGGCGAGGGCGCAAAGACCGTAATCCCCTCGAAGGCGTTCGCGAAGCTTTCGACGAGGTTGGTTCCGCAGCAGGACCCGGCGAAGATCGCAAAGCTGGTCGGACGGCACATCCAGAAACTGCTGCCGAAGACGGTGACCCACAAGTTCGAGGTGCTCAGCACGGGCAAGCCGTGGGTCGCGCCCTACACCCACTCGATTTTCCAGAAAGCGATTCACGCCCTGGAGGCGGGATTCGGCAAGAAGGCGGTTTTTATCCGCGAAGGCGGGTCGATTCCCTTCGTGACCCAGATGTACGACACCTTCAAGGTTCCCTGTGTGCTGCTGGGCTTCGGACTTCCGGACGAGAACGCACACGCACCGGACGAACACATCGCGCTTGAAAACTACTTTGCCGGCATCAAGTCGGTGGCATTGTTCTACGAGCAACTCGCGACGCTCTAGTCGCTCTTTACAGTCCTCAGACGGAAAATGCCCATTTTGCAGGCATTTTTGCACATTTGTGCTTGCGTTCGACTGGCTGGGCGGCTATAGTCGCACGCGGCATCCGGGACGCCGGGAGCCCATGAGCAACTCATTCTGAGGAGGAAAGACACATTCGATGGCAACGCCGATGAGCAAGTCTAAGATCATTGCGCACCTGGCTGAGAAAGTAAGCACGAAAGATAAGCCGGTGTCCAAGAGACAGGTCTCGTCGTTTTTCGACGAACTGTTCAACCTTGCTGTGAAAGAAGCCAAGAGCTCGGGGAAGTTCGTGATACCTGGACTGGGACGCGCCGTGAAGGCGCACCGCAAGGCACGCATGGGCCGTAATCCGGCCACAGGCGAAGCGATTAAGATCAAGGCCAAGACGGTGGTACGCCTGCGCGCAGCCAAGGCGTTCAAAGACGCCGTTTTGAAGTAGTCCATCCTGGCGCAAAGCTTTCTGGCAAAACCCCCGGTCCGTCGGTCCCGCACGGCGGGAGGCGGCTCGGGGGTTTTGTCTTTTCGGGCGCCGTACCGAGCACGACACCATGCGTGAA
>Ga0187780_10004806_pt1 | contig 10107 bp, 10 predicted proteins | sample 1015_Q2_SP10_20__FD_132429 | JGI IMG/M metagenome (GOLD analysis project Ga0187780, IMG submission 132429) | Tropical peat soil microbial communities from peatlands in Department of Meta, Colombia - 1015_Q2_SP10_20_MG | ecosystem: Environmental > Terrestrial > Soil > Wetlands > Peat | place...
AGAACTGGGCGCCGGTGAAGAACTCGGTGACGGCGACGATCAGCACGGTGATGGCGATGCCGATGACCGCGCACCAGAAGAGGTTGAACACCGGGTGATCGAAGCCGGCGAGATAGCCGCCGTTGTTGAGCAGGATGGTGACGAGCAGGAATCCGGCCAGGGCGACGACCGCGGCCGCGAGGAGACCCCGGTACAGCGCGCCCATGATCCAGGTGCCCCGGCCCATGCGCACGAAGAACGTGCCGATGATCGACGCAACGATGCTGACTCCCCCGAGCATCAGGGGGTAGAAGACGAAGACGAGGTTCGGGCTGCCGCTCGCGTTCTTGTAGAGGAGGCTGCCGAGCAGCATCGTCGCGACCGCCGTGACGGCGTACGTCTCGAAGAGGTCCGCGGCCATGCCGGCGCAGTCGCCCACGTTGTCGCCGACGTTGTCCGCGATGACGGCCGGGTTGCGCGGATCGTCCTCGGGGATCCCCGCCTCGACCTTGCCGACGAGGTCGGCGCCGACGTCTGCAGCCTTGGTGTAGATACCGCCGCCGAGCCGGGCGAAGACCGAGATCAGCGACGCGCCGAAGGCGAATCCGACCAGTGCGTTGAAGTCGTTGAAGACGCCGTAGGCGAGGGTGACGCCGATGAGGCCGAACCCGACGACGAAGAACCCGGTGACGGCGCCGCCCTTGAAGGCGAGCTGGAGTGCCGGGTTGATCCCGCCCCGCGCCGCCTCGGCCGTGCGCAGGTTGGAGCGAACCGAGATGTTCATGCCAACGTAACCCGCTGCGCCGCTCAGGACCGCGCCGATCAGGAAGAGCACGCCCGTCTTCCACCCGAGGGTGAACGTCAGGAACAGGAAGATGACCGCCCCGATCCCGGCGATGATCGTGTACTGCCTGTTGAGGTACGCCGAGGCGCCCTCCTGGATCGCCTTGGCGATCTCCTTCATCCGATCGTTGCCCTCCGGCCGCCGGAGCACCCAGAAGATCAGGTAGACGGCGAAGAGCAGGGCGAGCAGTCCGGCTGCGCCGATGGGGAACAGCACGGCGCGGTCGAGGGTCGGCATGCGGTCAGTCTCCTAGGGAATGTGGGTGAGTGCCCGGGCGGCTGCCATCCGCGCCACCCCGGGGCCGCAGCATTGTACCCGGCCCGTCGTCTCGTTCACCAAGCCCTATAGTGCGCCCGTGCCGAACGCGAGCGGCCTGACCGCCATCGTCACAGTCGGCGACGAGATCCTCAGCGGGCACACCCAGGACACCAACTCGAGCCTCCTCGCCCGCCTTGCCTTCGAGGCGGGGCTGCCCGTGGCGCACATCGAGATCGTCGGGGACAATTCGGCGGCCATCGCCGGGGCCATCGGACGGGCCCTCGCCGATCCCCGGATCACCCGCATCGCCGTCTGCGGAGGGATCGGACCGACCCCCGACGATCGAACCTTCCAGGCGGTCGCCGACGCGCTCGGACGGCCGCTCGAGCTCAACCCGGTCGCCTACGCGAGCATCGAGGCCCTCGCCAGGCGGATGCACGCGGCGGGATGGATCGACAAGCCTGAGGTCTCAGAGGCGAACCGCCGCTGCGCGATGGTGCCCGCCGGGTCGGTGGTGCTGGTCAACCGGCGCGGCATGGCGCCGCCGCTCGCGATCGAGGTCGGCGACGACCGGTGGCTCTTCGTGCTCCCGGGAATCCCGCGCGAGTTCAGCACCATCGTCGAGGAGGAGTTGATCCCCGGGTACTTCACCGGGGCGACCGCCCCGGTGGTCCGCGAGGTCCACTACCGCTCGGTGCCCGAGTCGGAGATGTATCAGCCGATGCTCGTGCTCGAGCGGGAGTTCCCCGACGTCAGCGTCGGCTCGTATCCGCACGTGGAACGGCGCGAGCTGGTGATCCGCCTGCGCGGGCGCGAAACAGAGCGCGTGGAAGCCGCCGTCAGCCGGCTGCGCGAACTGCGCAGCGACTTCGAAGTCTGAACGCGGGCTTGCCCGCTCCGATCAGACCTTCTGCAGGTTGCGCGCGCGGGGACCCTTGGGCGAGTCGACGATGTCGAACGTCACCTGCTCGCCTTCCTGGAGGGAATCGAAGTCGACGGTGGTCAACTCGGTGCGATGAAAGAACACCTCGTTGCCATCATCCGCGCGAACGAAACCAAATCCACGGTCGGGAATGATCTTCTTGATACGGCCAGCGGTCACAGCTTGTCCTCCAGGACTCTCGCCGACACGGACGCCCATCACGTTCACGACCACTTGGGAGCGTCCCCTGTCAGCAACGGGAACCCGCAAAGACCGCGATGGGAGCACCGTGGGTTGACGTTCTCCGCCGTTCCGGTGCTTATTGCAGCATAGCAGGGTGTTCGCTTGAGCCGCGCCGCCACGCAGCTTGCAACTCGTTCAGACTGTCGGGAAGATTCGCGTAGTAGTCGTCGACGTCGATGTGCGGCGGCCACGGCGCAGGCGCGACTCGCTCGTGCTCTCGACGCGCCTGCTCGAGCCAGACGGCGCCGAAGGCCGTGGGTGCGCCCGAGGCGCCGATGACACCGCTGCTGCGCAGCGACTCGTCCCGATCGAACGGCGGCACCGTCGCGGCGCGGGGTCCCGGACCGCTCCACATCGAGGCCATCACGCCCGTGCAACCGGCGCTGATCGTCGCGTCGATCGCTCCCGCCGCGAAGCGACGGCTCATGGCGTCGACGTCGGGCTTGTCATCCGCGTCGGCTCCGGCGTCGCCGCCGATCGCGGCATGCGCACCGACGTGGGCGACCAGGGGAGCGCCGCCCGCGACGGATTGCGCGAACTGGACGAGGAACGCGACGGCCTCGGGCTCGAGCGCGCCTCCCGCGCGGGCGAGCGCGCCGCCACTGAGGTCCACGCCGAGCGCGTCCACTGATGCCGCAATGAGGGCGGGACGGACGGCGCGGGCGACGACGAGGTCGTCGGCGCTCAACGACAGCATGCAGCGCTCCTGACGCTCGTGGATGCGGCCGGCGATCAGCTCGACCCAGCGTCGCAGATCGTCGATGCGGCGCGGACGCAGCCCGCCCGCGGGATCGTGCCCGATGTCCCACATGGCGATCGCCGGATGCCCGGCGAATGCCGCGAGCATCTCGTCGATCCATCGAACGCAGACGTCGAGCATCAGCGGGTCGGTGTAGACGTAGCGCGGTCCTCCGGGCTGCGCGACGCCGCCCTGCACCGCACGAATGGCGCTGTGCCGCGCGCCGACGTCGATCGCGTATCCCGGCAGCATCACGCACCGCCCGAGCGTCTGCAGGAACAGCACGGGGATCACCCGCAGCGACATCGACTCGGCCGCCGCGAGCAGGCGTTCGAAGTCGCGGAGGCGAGCCGGCTCCACGCGCGCGGGAGTGGGCACGAATGCATCCCACAGGAGGTGCGTGCGCACGATGTCGTGCCCCGCGGACTTGATCGCCTGCAGCTCGGTTCGCGTGCGCTCGGGATCGTATTCGTGCCACACGTACGGTCCGACCTCGCGCGACCAGTGGGTCACGCCGATGTCGACCGGTTGACGCGGAGCCGGCCCCGGGGCGTGGAGCTCAGTAGACGAAGAGGTCGATGCCTCCCGCGACCGTGATGACCTGACCGGTGATGTAGCGGGCTTCGGGTGAGCAGAGGAAGACGATCGTGTGCGCGATGTCCTCCGGTTCGCCCGCGCTGCGCAGTGCCGTGCGCAGCACCATGCGATCGTTCATGCGCGCATCGCCCATCTTCCACGCCTCGGTTCCTATGATCCCCGGGGCGATGATGTTCGCCGTGATGCCGAAGCGGGCGCCCTCGAGCGCCATGGACTTGCCGAGGCCGATGACCGACGCCTTGGTGGTCGCGTAGGACGCCTGGCCGAAACCTCCGAGCGTCCCGGCGACCGACGCCATGTAGATCACGCGGCCCCAGCCCTGCTCGCGCATGTACGGCCACGCAGCCTTGGTGCAGTTGTACGCACCCGACGTGTTCACGCGAAGATCGCGGTCCCACAGCTCGTCACTCTGGTGCTCGATCTGCGCGATGTGATCCAGCGTCCCTGCGTTGTTCACGAGGATGTCGATGGAACCGAAGTCCTTCTTGATCGCGGCGAAGACCTCGCGGACCTGCTCGCGATTCGTCACATCCATCTTCATGGCGGCGGAGCGGCGCCCCATCTGGCGAATCTCCTCGCTGGTCTGCTCGGCGTAGACGACGTGCTGCGAGGTGAACAGCTGCGCCAGGGCAGACTGCGCCGCCTCGGCGGTCTGCTCGAGCGCCGGATCCGACTCGATGAGGATGTCGGTGACGACGACGTCGGCCCCGGCACGCGCGAGCGCGAGGCAGTCCGCCCTCCCGAGTCCACGCGATCCTCCGGTCACGACGGCAACCTTGCCGGTCAGCTCGAACATGCACGGCTCCTTGAAACGGCGGGTTTGAGAGCGACCGCAGAGCTTAGCGCTCGCTGCGCTGAACAGGCTCATGACAGGGTGGTGGCGCCTGTTCCTTGGCGCCCGGACCGCCAATACCCTCGTGAGCGTGTCGATCCAGCCGCCGCCTACACCACAACCGCCGCCCCTCCTCCCCGCGCCGCCCGCCGCGCCGCACCCGCCTCGAGGAAGGTGGATCGCGGTCGTCGCGCTCATCGGCGCGCTCGTCGGGGTGACGATCGCCGGCTCGTTCGCGCTGAGCCGATTCGTCGCGGCTCACGTCGGGGTTCAAGGTGCGCTCGAGAGGCGCCCGCTCGCGCCGCCGGTGCTTCCAACGCTGCCTCCGAGGACGCCGGCTGCGCGGGAGACACCGCCGAGTGACACGGCTCTCGCCGCACTCTCCGCTGTGCTCAACGCCACCCCGGCAACTCCAGGCGTCACCATCGACCAGACGCTGGCCCACCAGATCGTCGTTTCGCTGTGGCCGGTTCGCGAGGAGGCACTTGTCACCGCTGATTTCACGACGATCGGGCAATTCGAGACCGGAGTTGCTCTGGAAGGCGACCCGAGCGAATGGGCCGCGCCGCCCTGCGGCTGCCCCGACCCCCTGCCGCGGCCGATCGCGTCAATCAACCTCTTCGTCCCGAGGCAGACAGCGTACCCGTCGTCGTTCCTCGCTGAGGTGACGACCGCCTCGGTCGACGGGTCGCTCCCGGACCTGTCCTTCATGGTCCTGACCCGCTCCTCGGCGCACGCTCATTGGATGCTCGCGCTCGAAACCGGTTACTCCTTCGCCGGTTCCGCGTGGGTCTACGCGACACCCCCCGTGGCCGCGGGAGGGTTCGACCGTGCGACGCCGAACGTCGGGGTGAAATTCAGCGCGCTGCCGGCCGATCTCGCCGCCTATTACCAGCACTGGGAGGACTCCGGGACGCCACCCAAGCGCACGCCGTTCGGTCCGGGGGTGTTCACGTCGCAGGTCGGGCAGCAGGACGTCGCCAACGTGAAATCGTTTGCCGGCAAGGGCGCGGTGCACCACGTGATCTTCTCCGCCGACCCCGCGCAGGACGGGGACTGGGCATTCGCCAGCAACGACGTCAAGGAGCAGCCCCCGGACGGATGGGTGCTCAGCTGCGGCACGGTCCGCTACGTCGCCACCACGACCATCAACGCAGCTGCCGCTCCGCTGATCCAACCGTCGGACCTGTCGACGTGGGGTCCCACGCTCCCCGCCGGTCAGTACACGAAGATCACCCAGTGGGGACTGCACGAGAGCTGCGTTCTCGCGGACGCCGACGGCGTCCCGTTTCTGGTGCTCGGACGCAATGGCGGCGTGACGCGATCCGCCGGGGTGGCCACCGCGGTGACCACGTCCGGCTGATCGTGACAGGCGAGCCTCAGCTCGCCGCTGCGACGCGCTCCGGGCGAGGGGTCTCGAGGACCTTGGGACGGGCCGCGGCGGTGCGCTCACCGAGGACGTACCGGCTGATGACCAGGCGCTGGATCTCGGCCGTGCCCTCCCAGATCTGGTAGATCTTGGCGTCGCGCATGAATCGCTCGACCGGGTACTCCTTGACGTAGCCGTAGCCGCCGAGGATCTGGACGGCGTCGACGGTGACCCGCATCGCCATGTCGCCGGCATAGAGCTTGGCCATCGATCCCTCGCCACGCGCATAGGGGATCCCGTTCATGGCCATCCAGCCGGCGCGCCAGGCGAGCAGGCGGGCGGCGTCGATCTCCGTCGCCATGTCGGCGAGCTTGAAGGCGATCGCCTCGTGCTTCGCGATCGGCTTGCCGAAGGCGACGCGCTGCAGCGAGTAGTCACGAGCGAAGTCGAACGCCGCCCGGGCGATGCCGATCGCGCCGGCCGCCACCATCGGACGCGTCGCCTCGAGCATGATCATCGCGCCGATCGCCCCCGGGCCGGTCGCGTTGCCGCTCTTGTCGTGACCCAGCCGGTGGTCGTCCGGGACGAAGCAGTCCTCGAAGATCACCTGGGCGGTGTGCGAGGCGCGGACACCGAGCTTGCGCTCCTTCCGGCCCTGGCGCATACCCGGCGTTCCCTTCTCGATGACGAACCCGGCGATGCCGGCAGGTCCCAACGATTTGTCGGTGGTCGCGAACGCGACCTGGATGTCGGCGATGCCGCCGTTGGTGCAGAACTGCTTGGTGCCGTTGAGCACGTACCCGCCGTCGACGCGGGTTGCCGTCGTCTCGAGGGCCAGCGAATCGGACCCGCTGTTGGGCTCGGTCAGCCCCATGGCCGCGAGCCGCAGCTCCTTGGGATCGGTGAGCATGCCGATGTACTTCTGCTTCTGCTCCTCGGTGCCCATGGCCAGGATCCCGGCGCCCGCGAGGCCCGTGGCACCGATCGAGACGGCGATCCCCGCATCGCCCCACGCGAGCTCCTCTTCCTTCACGAGGTTGGTGAGCAGGTCGATGCCACCGCCGCCGTACTCCTCAGGCATGCTGGCGGTCGCGTCGAGCCCCAGCTCATGCGCCTTGCGCATCACCTCCCACGGGGTCTCCTCGGTCTCGTCATAGCGCTCGGCGACCGGGCGCATCTCCTTCTCGGCGAACTCATGGGCGAGGTCGCGAATCTCCTCCTGTTCGCGACTCAGAGAGAAGTCGAGTGCCATGGTGGGTCTCCCTCAGCGTGAAAGCCGGACGGTGGCCCGGCCGTTGGTCAACACCCGGTCGCCACGATCCGAGGACGCCCCCACCTCCAGAGTGGCGATTCCCTCCGCATCGTCGATGGCGATGACGGTCCCGGTGCAAATGATCGTGTCGCCGGCCAGCAGCGGCTTGCTGAACCGGCACGAAAGGCTCAGCAGGTTGGCATTCCCCCCGGCCCACGCGGCGACGGCGTCGGCCAGGATGCCCATCTCGAGCAGCCCGTGCGCGATCGCGCCCGGGAGGCCCACGGACACGGCGAACTCGGGGTCGACGTGGATCGGGTTGTGATCACCGGACGCCTCGGCGTACGCGTCGATCTGTTCCTGGGTGACGGTTCGAGCAAGCAGGGCGATGCTGTCGCCGACGGCCACGGCCGCCAGTGCCGGGGCGGTCACGCGGCCGCCCTGACGATCATCAGCGAGGTGCCGCGGCACACGACGGCCTGGTCGGCGGGTCGCACCGCCTCCATGGCAAGGCGGACGAAGGTCATGCCCCGTTTGCTCTCGATGCTCGTGATCTCCGCGCTCGCGTCCACGACGTCGCCGGGCCGGACAGGTGCCGGCCACTCGAACGTCTGCTCACCGTGGATCAGACCCGCGAGGTTGATGCCCACCTCAGGATCCGTGAGCAGCTGGGCGAGCGTTGGAGCCATGCAGTACACCGCTGCGAAGGTTGGAGGCACCGCACCCGGCTCACGCACCGGGTCCGGCCCGGCGATCGCGTCAGCCAGCCGCGCTGCCGCGCCCGCGTCGATCTGCTGACCTGGCGCGGTGTAGCGGCGCCCGACGTGACTGGGGTCCGGCATCTATGGACGACTCCTCGAACGAGGTGCAGCGGCGTTTTGCGGATTGCCTGGCCTGAACGCGTCAGGCGCGGCGTTCAAGCCACAAGTTGACATCCGTATCAACAATCCAGGCCCACCATACACCGGGCACCGGCACGAGTCAAAACGCGGGTCACCGCGGGATCTGAGCGATCGAGCGGAGCGCCTCGGGCTCCGGCCGGATCTCGCCGACCTCGGTCCCGGACCAGTTGTGGAGCGGCAGGGTCGCGAAGCCGCGGAGGGAATCGGGAAGGTCGCGTTCGAGCACTCCCAGGTGCTGGAGAACCGCGATGGCGGCGACCGGCATGGCCTCGGCTGCCCCGGCCTCGAGCTTGATGGCGATCCCGGCGACGCCGGGCCGCACCACCGCGGCCCAGACCGCGGCGCCGCCGATCTTCGCGGTCACATGCTCCCCGGCTTCTGCGAGGAGGGCCGTGTCGAACTTCTGAGTGCCCGCGATCAGGCGTGGGTGCGCCCCCATCGCGTCCTGGCAGCGCTGGAACGCCCGGTCTGCCGAAGCCGCTGCGAAGCCGCGGGCGATCGCGGCAAGCGGGGTCCCGTATGTGGTCAGCCCGCAGCCATCGATGCCCTGCGGGCCATCGGCGAGGCTCATCCCAAGCGCATCCTCCAGCGCCTTCGTGACAGCGACCTGGCCGGGATGGGTGCTGTCCTTGTAGCCGTCGAGCGGCCACCCCATCACCACGCAGGTCGCCAGCATCGCCGCGTGCTTCCCCGAGCAGTTGTTGTGGATCGGCTGCGGGGTCCCACCGGAGGCGAGCAGCCGGCGCGCGGCAGCCTCGTTGTACGGAAGCTGCGGTCCACATCCCAGGGCGCTCTCATCGAGGCCCGCTTTGGCGAGAAGGCCGCGAACGGTGGCGAGATGATCGTCCTCCCCCTGATGCGATGCGCAGGCGATGGCGACCTCAGCCTCGGTGACGCCCAGCGCGTCTGCGGCAAGGCGGACGTACGGCAGCGCCTGGAGCGGCTTGACGCAGCTGCGGAGGGTAGTCATCGCGTAGGCGTCACCTGCCGACCCGATCAGCTCGCCGGCAGCCGTGGCGACCGCCACGTGTCCGCGGATTCGGCCTTCGCATACGCCGCCGCGCCACACGGAGGCGAGGACAGGAGGCATCACTTCAGTCATCTGCTCACTTTGACGGGGGAAACCCGATTCTGCTACGGTCCCCCGCGATCTCCGGGCTGGAGGGCGGATGCCCGGGGCGTTGGTCCCACTGCAACAAGCGAGGGGAGCACCGATCGCGACCCACGTCCATCGATTCGTACGGCACCTATGGGTGCTCGCCACCGCCGCAGTTCTCGTGGTGTTCGTGGCGAGACCGGCCGCCCCGCCGCCGGCTCCGGCACTGCGCAACCTCGCGGCGATCCAGATCAACGCGATCGTGCAGACGTCAGCGACGGTGACGGCGCTCGCCGTGAGACCTGCGCAGAACGTCGTGCTGCAGCCGGGCCAGACCCTGACCACGCTTGCGACCGACTACAAGGTCGCGGTTCCCACCATCCGCTGGGCGAATCAATTCGCACCGTCTGCCACTCCGGCGGCGGGGTCGACCGTGCTCGTCCCGCCGGGACCGGGAGCGCTGGTCGAGGTACTCCCCGGTGAGACCCCCACGGCCTTTGCCGCGCGCCTGCATCTCGACCCCGCTGTGGTTCTCGATTACAACGCGCTGAGCAGCAACGAGCCCATGGCGGCCGGCACCTACCTGCAGGTACCGCTCGGCGGCGCGCCTTCGGGCTCGCTCATCTCCACGTACTTCGCGGATGCGGGCAGCGGCGTTCCGGAGATCCCGCCCGCACCAACCCTCGCCGACAACTTCCCCTACGGGCAGTGCACGTACTACGTGGCCACGCGACGCGCGGTCAGCTGGGGTGGCAACGCGGTCGACTGGTGGTGGTCGGCGCGAGGACACCGGCCCGAGGGCCACGTACCCATCCAGGGCGCGATCGTGGTGTTCAACATCGGCTGGGTCGGCCACGTCGCCTACATCGACCACGTGAATGTCGACGGGACGTTCGTCATCTCCGAGATGAACTACAACGCCGACGGTGGTGGATGGGGCCGCGTGGACGAGCGCACGATCAGCGCTGACGATCCCTCGATACTGGGGTTCATCTACTAGACGCTCCGCAGCCGCCGTGTGTTGCTGACGGCGGGAGGGGACGGGTGGACGCGGTGCTCAGACAGCCGGATCGC
>Ga0187780_10004807_pt1 | contig 10107 bp, 11 predicted proteins | sample 1015_Q2_SP10_20__FD_132429 | JGI IMG/M metagenome (GOLD analysis project Ga0187780, IMG submission 132429) | Tropical peat soil microbial communities from peatlands in Department of Meta, Colombia - 1015_Q2_SP10_20_MG | ecosystem: Environmental > Terrestrial > Soil > Wetlands > Peat | place...
CATCCTTCAGGTGTGGTACAACTGGCGCATGATGTCTCGCCGCAACCGCAAGTTGCGCAAGAGCCGGACAAACTATGTGACATTGAAGTCGCTTATTGTCGGTTCATTTTGGCTTATTTACTTAAAGGATTGTCTTCAATTCTTAGGATTCGCGATCAAATGATCCGAATTGTAGCCATGCTTCCGCGCTCTTAGCCTTCGCTTTCTTAATTCTGGCTCAAGAGACCCATTATGTGGCCCATGTTTCGTGAGCAAACTTCAAATAAAGTGCGATTCCCACGTTTCGTGATTCACTATGTTCGTCGATATCAAAGTCAAGACGGCACCAAGTTACAGGGTTGCATGCATTACCCGTGTAGGGCCATATTCTGGACAGAACATGTGGCGAACGGAGTTCAGTCAACTTGTAAGGTGGGCAAGGAAAAGAAAACTACGTACAGGGAAGTGGATTATGTATTTCATCGATGAGTGGGGCAAGAAGCCGGAGCGACAACGACGTTCGGTCGCCTGCCTTGAAATAAGGGGAAGAGCAGAACCCGAAGGCAAGATCAAGATAATGACCCTGCCAAGACAGAAGGTTGCAAGCGTCAGCTTCAACCCTGACAAGGTTGCGGACAGGATCGTTTACCATGGGATAGAGGGATGGTTGCAGTATCGGCCGTTTCGTGAGGCAGGGCCGAGCAGAGAAGTTTACGTAGGAAGTCCCTGGACTAACCGCCGAGCCTGGGCGAACGCAGAAGTGCAAGTACCAATAAAGCGGAAGTAGCAAGACACCTCCTTAAGATCCGATGCTTGTGCCCTAGAGTTGAATGCAGCCACACTAAAGAAACGCGAAAGGCTCGACATCTACGCGGACATACTGGAGGCCTTAAAGCGTCAACCCGAAGGCGTCTTAATTACTCGAATTTCTTATGGAGCGGGACTTCCGATCGACCGCATAAAGCCCATGCTTGACGCTTTGACCCATTGCGAGTTGATTGCCGTTCACGCCAAGGGCTACCCACTGCAATCTAGCTTCATGCAGCGTCGATTTTTCTACGTGACCAGAAAGGGCCTTGAGTTTCTTGATGCCTACCATAGGATTCACAGCTTACTAACGTATTTGGAGGCAGAGGCGAAAGTTGGCAAGAAAGAGAAACCGACTGCCCCCATCGATTTTGTCGGACTGGGTGGTTCTCCGGCTCAACCGCTTGCATCTAAGGCTTCGGGGCGAGAATGGTAGGTAGCTTTGCGGTCAAAATTCATCTACACTGGAATCCTCGTCTCTAACCTAGAGAGGTCTATCCGGTTCTACAAGAAAACGCTCGGTATGAAGCTGCTCTTCAAAACTGAGATCGAGGAAACGGGCGGGCGTGTGGCGTGGCTGACTACTAGAGGGTCAAGGCAGGTTCTCGAGTTGAACTGGTATCCGAAAGGCTACAGGTACGGTGGAAAATCGGGGCTCGACCATTTAGCCTTCGAAGTTAATGACGCGTCTGATGCGTACGGAAGATTCGAAGCGAAGCGCAGAAGGGCCATCGCACCATTCAAGGAAGGAAAATGGATACTGGCTTACGTTAAGGATCCTGATGGCAACTGGATAGAGCTAGGTTCTAGGGTAAAAAAACGGAGAAGACGATCGGGTCGCCGTCTATTGGGATAACTGGATTACTACCCAGTAATCGCCACCGATATTCTCAACGGGGATCGTTGACGTACCTCCGACAACCCAGAAACGAGGGCTCGCTTCAATAACAGTAAGTGGGTCACTGGCGTAACCGAGAGCGGACGCCGATAACCAGTTGGTGGGGCGTTCAGTTCGAACTGGAATTACGACCAAGCTTCCGTCAGCGCTGAATCCCGTCCCAACGATTTTGCCCGTTTGATCGTAGATGGTTACCTGCAGGTTGTAGAGCCAATGTATCGGGTAGAAGAACCTAACATAGAGGGTGAAACCCGCGGTTACTCCTTGTCCCATGGAAGGAACGATGCAGCACCCGAACAGCACGAAGGCCAACGCTAAGGCGGCAAAGAGAGGCTTCAACCTGCCATCATCCGGCCTGAACTTATGCACAACGAAGATATAGACTCAACTCATGGGAGCAGTTCCTGACAACATTTTGGTCAGTTGCCGCTCGTAGATTCCAAGTGAAACATCGATGTTCCTATAAGCGAACATTGATATACTTCGCCCTGTGCAGAGGGGCGAGAGAAAATGCGAGACAGACTCACAAGGCAAAATGCTTTCGCAGCGTTGTTGCTGGCAATCTCAATCCTATCTCTCACGCCCGCCTTGGTCCGTGCGGACCAACAAACTCCCTCCTACACGGTAACTATCGCCGCCACCGGCCAAGGCACAGCAATCGGCACGGGCCCATCGGGAGCAACTGCCCTGAACCTCACAGCAAACGCCTACGAGAATGCAGACAAGTGGCTAATGCTTCAGAACACGACTGGGGTCATCAGTATTGGTTCAACGTCGTACCCCATCACAGGCGGGCAAGGAAGCGTGAACCAATTCGGATACATAATGATCTTTGCCGATGCTAACTCAGAAAAAGACAATCTCATCCTCCACGGAACAAAGAATGGGAATAGTCTTTCCTTCACATCACCGAGCGAACTAGTCGCGGCGGCATACCTAGCCCTCAGCGGAACCATGACTCAAGGTACGGACCCGACCTTGAGTACGATAACGAGCCCCTCGGAAAATAACACATCCATTTCGCGCACAACGAACCGAACTCAGGAGACCAACTCAACTGTAATCTCAGCAACCTCACTCGGCATAGCTCAGAACGTGACGGGAACCAGCAGCGAGATGATCTCAACTTCAAACTCCACTCAGCCCGCGAAAGCGATTGCAATCAATGCCACGGTTTCCTCTACAGAGACTTCAGATGGAGGCGCCGCTGCCTTCATCCCGCAAACCTCCGGAAATGTGACTGTAACGGTCACACAGTACCTGAGCCGGACAAGCTCAACGACGCAGACCGTGGCGAACGTGACCATTAGCTACACAGTGACAACGACCGTAGCTAATACAACCATTACAGAAGGGAACGCGACAACGACTTTTACTGCAGCAACAGGGACCTAAGTCCCTTCCCTCTATTTTTGAAGTAACCCGTCGCACTTAGCTTACTCTTCCGAAAAGCGCAGGAACGAAGGTTACAGCAAGATCAATTTTTCAAAGATCCCGCAAGAGTGTGAACTATCCGGCGCTTTCATCGTCATGGTTGCTGAAATCCTCTGCAGTCGCATTCATTCTCGGTGCAGTGACGGTCAGCAGCCGTACTGTGCTTCAGCAGGGTATGCGAACATCTCTTGCAAGGCGTAAACCAAAAGGCGCTTGCGCTGTAACGGGACGTTGCAGCCAATGTTTGAGCCATGTTTCCTGGGACCACCGTTTCAATGTTCCGACATAGCAAAAGAGCTTGCGCTCTGCAGTTGGATTCTTTCCCAGTAACGACTCAGGATTGTATTGGATTGCCTTGTTCGATGTGGACGATTCGTCCAGAATCCTTTTTATCGGTTTTATCGATGCTGGCCGACTAATCGACTCCAAAGCGGCTACTCTGACAACCGAGGCATGAGAATGAATCGAAGAGCTTTCCTTAAGATCGCGCTCGTCGCCGCGGGCGTCGCCATTGGGGGCTACTTTGGACCAGACCTTCTGACCGTGGCAAATACCTCTGTTCAATCCTTGGAGAGTCAAGTGGAGTTTGGAGCGGCATCTTTCACAACTGATGATTGGAAGATTCCTCACCTCTTGCGTAGGGCTGGATTTGGCGCTTCACCCACGGAGCTAGCCTATTTCGAAAACCTCGGAGTCGACGCCGCAACAGATCGGCTCCTCAACTACGAAAATATCGACGCTAGCAACGGGCCTGATCAACCGAATATCACTATGAGATTCATGAGAAAGCCCCCGACTGGGGAGATTGTGAACCTCGTGTGGTGGTGGGTTAACCGAATGGTTAACACGCCAAGGCCTTTGGAGGAGAAGATGGCGTTGTTCTGGCACAACCATTTCGCTACCGCAATTTACAAAGTGAGAAGCCCCTAACTGATGTTCAAGCAGAATGAATTGCTCCGCGACAAAGGCATGGGTAGGTTCCGGGAGCTCTTAATGGGAATAACGGAAGACCCCGCGATGCTCATTTGGCTTGACGGGGCACAAAACAGGAAGGCCTCACCGAACGAGAATTACGGCCGCGAAATCATGGAAGTCTTTACCATCGGAGTTGGCAATTACACAGAGGATGACGTGAAGGCTGCCGCAAGAGCATTTACAGGGTATCAAATTGACAAATCGGGAAGCTCTTTCTTCAATCCCAAGCAGCATGACGACGGCACAAAGACGTTCCTCGGCCAAACAGGTAACTTCGGTCCTCAAGACATCGTGAGCATTCTCGCCTCCCATCCCGCAACCGCGAAATCCATTGCTCGCAAGCTCTTCGCATACTTTGCCTACGATAACCCTAGTGATGACACAGTAAGCCGAATCGCAAACGTCTATACGAGAACTGATGGAGACATCAAAGCCGTGGTCGAAGCCATCCTCAACTCAGACGAATTCTGGTCTGCTCAAGCTCATCTAGGCCTGGTTAAAAGCCCAGTAGAGTATCTCACGACGGCGCTTCGCTCGCTGGGGGCAACGGTAAACCCGAAGGCCGCCGTAGCAACGCTAAACAGCATGGGCCAGCTACCATTCGATCCGCCAAGCGTTTTCGGATGGCCCGACGGCGCAGCCTGGATCAATACCTCAACAATGCTAGACCGCTACAACTTTCCACTACGCATACAAGATCTCGATAACGCCACCCTCGCCTTTGAAGACTCCGTTGATACGGCAACTAGAACCCTCCTGCCCGAAGGTTTGCCATCGGACGTCCTGCAGGTCATCGAGCAGTCGACCGATTCCTTCCCCGCAGAGCGACAAAAGGTGCGGAACATCATTCGACTCACCATGTCCACCCCGTATTACAACCTGAACTAAGGGGTCAAGAATGCCGGTCAATGTTACCCGATCGCTCTTTCTCCGCCAGATTGCCCAGTCAATCGGCCAACTGCCTTCTCTGGATCCCCTAAGCTTCGGCCCTAGAATACTCGACATGACAAGCGTACTGCCCCAACAGCAAGTTGAGGAAATGAAAAACAGAACCTTAGTGGTTGTGCAGCTCAGCGGCGGCAACGACGGCTTAAACACTCTCGTACCCTACGATCAACAAACATACTACAATGCACGACCTACCCTCGCGCTGAGTAAGGGCGTTGTCTTGCCGCTCAACGGAGAAGTGGCGCTGCACCCAAGCATGCCGGCCCTTCAAGCTCTCTACAACGACAACCATGTCGCAATAGTACAGGGCGCCGGCTACCCCAATCCCAATCGATCGCACTACGAGTCGATGACAATCTGGCAGACCGCCTCTCCAGACGAAACAATGCAAACCGGCTGGCTCGGCCGATACCTTGACACTGCACGCAGCCTGGATAGTTCAATTAACGCTGTTGAGCTGGACGCCCTATTGTCCCCCGCCGTTGTCGGAGAGAAAGAGCGGGCGATGGCCATCGAGAACCTGCAATCATTCAGGGTCGCTCCCTTGACAAGACAGACCCAGCCATCGGACGAGGCGACGATCAGAGCTCTGGACTCGATCCAATGCGGTTCATGCCAAGAATACAACAACCTAGTCAATGCAATGATGGAAGCCGGACTCGACGCAATGACCGCTTCGGATATTGTTCGAGAGGCCGCCTCAAACTATCAAACATTGATCATGTACCCAACAAACGATTTTTCCAACAGGTTGAAGCTGGCGGCCCAGGTCGTGTCTTCAAGCCTCAAGCCGACAATCGTCTATCTCCAAATAGGCGGCTTTGATACTCATGCAAGTCAGAAGAACACCCAAGCAAGCCTCCTCAAGACCGTCAGCGACGGCATTTCAGCCTTCTACCAAGATATGGATTCGAAAGGTAAAGCCGATGACCTCCTGATTATGACGTTCTCTGAATTCGGGCGCAGGGTGCACGAGAACGGTAGCCGAGGTACGGACCATGGTACGGCGGAACCAATGTTCCTCATCGGGGGACGCGTAACAGGCGGGCTATACGGAGAGTACCCGGACCTCTCAAGCCTCGACAGCAACGGAGATCTCATTCACACGGTCGACTTCAGGCAAGTCTACGCCTCTGTGCTCCAAGATTGGCTTGGCGTTGATTCAACGCCGGTGCTGAACTCACAATTCGAGAAACTCAACATGTTCTAGTTGGCCAACAACCGTTCCGCAGCGCATCTTAAGAGGGAGTCGTTAACCAGTTTACGTCACAGGGCCCGTTCTCTCGACGGGTTGGCGGCGGTAGTCGTCAACCATAGTCTCCACATGAGGCCTGCCGCTGGCCTCAATGGTTCCGATGAGATGCTCCACATCATAAGGCACTCGGTGGAAGCTTAGACTCGTATGCACTTGGCCGCAAGAAAGGATCGCATATTCCGCCCATGGGTCCGTATGGAACTGTTCCTTGGGAAGGGAGTAGTTGTAGACCACGCCGATGCTGCCGGGATTGAAGAATAAGCTCTCGCCGATACGGCGGACCTGTTGGGTGTGCGTGTGTCCACCTGCCATCATTTCATACGCGGATTGCCCCAACAATCGATCCCAATCTTCTTTCGAGGTTTCAGGCAAGAGCACATCGTCGTAAGAGTATGGCGATCCATGAAAGCACAGCAGGCGCCGTCCATCATCAATTCGAACCTTAACGGTCCGCTGAAAGCCGCGTATGTAGTTCAAGTCAGCGGCGGAAAGTTGGGCAAGTGTCCAAGCGCGCACGTCGCGCTGTTGCCGCGACGCTGGCTCACCAGCATTATCACTCTCATCCAAAAGCCAAGCATCAGCATTGCCCATTACGACAGAACATTCAAGTTCGCGAAGCCGCTCGAGTGTCTCTGCTGGCTGTGCTCCGCCCTGCACAGTATCGCCCAAGCAGACAATCCGATCAACGGAATTCTCTCGCAGATCAGCGAGCGCCGCATCGAGAGCGAAACAATTGGCATGAATATCCGAAATGACTGCGATCTGCATAACCAGCCGCCTGGCCTTCCAATCGACGCCTGAACCGCCTCCTAGGCATTATCCTTGAGTGCGTTAAACGCTTCTGAACAACTTCTCCCGAGAAATGATGGAACCGCTCAGGGTAGAGAAAGTGGCGCCTGAGACATGTGCTTAAGTCATCTCAGAATGGTTGATCTCGGGTGATAGGTGATGTCAAAAGAAGCCGGCAGCAACGGAATCATCAAGATCAAACCGAGCCTTCTGCCGTTCACCTGGAAAGGTCTAATCCTCGTCGCGCTAGGCCTTACGATCTCGGAAAGTTCGTACTTGGTTGAAATTCCGACAACAAATGCGTACGCCACAAGCTTCACTTTGGTCCTTGCAGGCCTGAGCGTGATTGGTTTGGGAATTTTGATGATTCTAATCGGGATAATACGAAGGAATATGTTCACTTTCCAAGTCGCAGATTCCTACATCGCCATTCAGAAACAGCTTCTTCGTCGAAGCGTTCGCCGCATTCCATTCTCATCCCTAAGTGACATTGAAGTTTCGCAAAGCCTCTTCGGCCGCTTGGTTGGATTTGGGAATATTATTCCGATAAGCAAGAGCGGGTACGGTCTCGTCCACGGCGTGAACCCTACGGAAAATATCGTTGCAGAGATGATCAATGTCCCACATCCAGACAAAGTTGCCAGCCTCATTATGTCTCGGGCTTCGATGATGGGAAACGTTAACGCTCTTTCGTGACCGCTTTTTGACTGCCTGGTTGATTTGGAAATTGACGGAATCGGGCGCTAGCATCCGCATGGGGAAAGCCACGTGTATGGAGTAGAGTTAATAACCGTGGAACGCCAATGTTCCTGGACAGGTACTCGTACCTCCCAAATTCTCCACATAAGCTGAAAGTGAGCAAATGTGAGTGCCGAAAATCTGAGTATCGGATATGTGAGTACGTATCCGCCCCGGGCATGTGGTATAGCCACGTTCACACGCGACTTGGCTCAAGCCTTGATTGTTCGCCGTCGAGTGCAACGCACTGTCATCGTTCCGATCCAAAACGATCCATCGAGGCCGTCAAATGGAAACGGCATAGACCAGTACGATCGAGCGAGCTATGTTGTTGGTGCAGGTTTCCTGAATGAATCAAACCTTGATGCAGTGAGCATCCAGCATGAATTCGGAATTTTTGGCGGCCAGTGGGGCGAGTATGTCCTCGATTTATGCAGAAACCTTGAGACACCTTTTGTAACGACTTTCCACTCGGTCATAATGCAGCCCAACGCGAAGGCACTTGACACTGTCCGCGAGCTTTGTCGCTTGAGCACGAACGTGGTAGTCACTCTCGAATCAGCGAAGAAAGCTCTCAGAGACGAGTATGGAATTCCAATTGAAAAGATTAGGGTTATACCACACGGGGCGTCGATTCCGGATCAAAAACGTAGAAGTTATGCGAGGCAGCGTTTTCGCCTTCGCAATCGGATTGTTCTTGCCACGACCGGGCTCATCAACTCTGGGAAGGGAATAGAGCATGCCGTCAAATCCCTTTCCTATTTGGTCAAAGACTGGCCCAACATTCTCTATTTGGTGATTGGCGAAACACATCCAGAGGTGCGAAAACGTGAGGGCGAAGTGTATCGTAACAAACTTGTGGGATTGACGAAACGGCTGAAGCTCGAACGAAACGTCAGGTTTGTGGACGAGTATCTCCCAGAAGCGGATCTCTCCCTGTATATGCAGGCCGCCGATATTTACGTAGCACCATACGTCGGCCGGGACCAAGTCTCCAGCGGAACAATTACGTTCGCGCTTACCCACGGAAAGGTAGTCATCTCAACACCCACAGTATTCGCGGAAGAAGCTCTATCAAACAATCGCGGATTGTTATGCGATTTCGCGGATGAATATTCTATTGCCAAATGTGTCCGGCGGATACTCGGCGATTCGAAGTTGCGGCGCAAAGTCGAATCGAACGCCTTCAAGTATGGCCAAAAACTCGCATGGGCAAATGTGGCAGATGAATATGCTGACGTCTTCAGATCTGCAAAGCGACTTGAGGAAACTGTTACAGCAACTTCGAAAGTCAGTGAAACTTGACCACCTCTACGCCATAACCGACCACAACGCGGTTCTGCAACACGCAAAGTACTCCGTCCCGTCCAGAAGAGAAGGCTACACGACAGACGATAACGCCCGAGCCCTAGTTTTCGCCGCGAGGGCACAGAACTTTTGGCCGAACTACCCCAATACCGAACTTCAACGCAAGTTACTCGCATTCATTCTTCTCATGCAGTCGGACGATGGGAGATTCCACAATCTAATGGATTTCTCACAGAGGATCATAGGGGGGGCGTCAGTCGGCGACCACTTGGGACGGGCAGTCTGGTCTGCCGGGGCCGTCATTCATTCAGAACTGCCAACAGGTATGAAGAACTCAGCCCGGCACATATTCGATCGCGCGTTGCATTGGGGCATGGAATCGAACTTTCTCAGAACTAAAGCCTACACATGCCTCGGCCTTGCTGAGAGGCTAAAAGCAAACGCATCGGACCGGAACGTTGCCCTTAACCTGGAACATGTAGGAAATGATTTGCTCGAAGTATTCGAGAGAAACGCAACGGCCGGTTGGGAGTGGTTCGAGAATGTACTGACCTACGATAACGCACGCCTCAGCCAAGCCCTGTTCGCTGCCTATGAAACACTTGGAAAAGAAGAATTCCTCAGCGGAGCAGAGAAGTCGTGTTCCTTTCTTCTTCAAGCAACGGCAGAGAAGGAAATCTACATCCCAATTGGAAACAATGGTTGGTATAGGAAAGGCGGGAAGCCCGCGGTGTATGATCAGCAACCCGTGGATGCCGGCGCAATGGTCGAAACGATGGCTCTCGCGTACAAGGTCACGGGTCGAGAGATCTACGAGAAGGCGTTTCGGCAAGCCTTAGGGTGGTTCTACGGCCTAAATACGAGGGCAGTCGCGGTCTACGACCATACGACAGGCGCCTGTTACGATGGCATAACACCGACAGGGTTGAATGAAAACCAAGGCTCCGAATCTACGTTATCATTTCTGCTCGGCGCG
>Ga0187780_10004808_pt1 | contig 10106 bp, 11 predicted proteins | sample 1015_Q2_SP10_20__FD_132429 | JGI IMG/M metagenome (GOLD analysis project Ga0187780, IMG submission 132429) | Tropical peat soil microbial communities from peatlands in Department of Meta, Colombia - 1015_Q2_SP10_20_MG | ecosystem: Environmental > Terrestrial > Soil > Wetlands > Peat | place...
CCGAAAACCTCTTTCAATTCACCGAGCGCTCCCAGTACTGGGTCGATGTCGGTTTCTTTGCCGAGTACGGCCAAGCAATGCAAAGGGGCAACCCCAACGAAACGACCTTCGGCCCCGTGCTGCGCAAGGACTTCGGCGGCACGAGCAACTCCATCAACTTGTTTCTCGAAAAGGACCTGGGACCCAACGCCGTGAGCCGGCCGGCGTTCCTCTACGCCTGGGAGACCCGCATCGACGCCTGGGTGCGCACGCTGGGGCGATTCGTGGTCGAGCCCGGCTTTCAGATCTACGGCCAGCCCGGGCGTTTGGGCCAGTTCCCGAGTTGGAACCATCAAGACACGCGCGCCGGACCCCAGTTCTTTGGCAAGGTGCTGAGCCTTGGTCCGGGCACCCTGGAGTGGAACGGCGGTGTCCTCTTCGGACTGACGTCAGCCGCGCCCAAGACCACGGTGCGCTGGCAGCTCGAGTACGAGCTGCACTATTAGCGTCGAGCCGCGGCGTGCGTATCCAAAACGCCTACCGCGTGTCGAGCACGAGTTGGGTTTGGGTCACGAGCGCGCAGATCTTGCCCTCGGAGGAGCGGATTGCCGTCTGCCACACCATTGTCGTTTTTCCGCGGTGCACTGCAGTGCATTCACCCGTCACGGTCGTATGCACCTTGGCGCTGGCCATGAACTTCGTGTTCGAATCGGTCGTCGTGGTACGAGCACCCGGCGGCAAATTGAGCACCGTGCCGATCGCGCCCAGCGTGTCGGCAAAGGCCATGTGGGCGCCGCCGTGCAAGATGCCCCCCGCGGTGCACAGATCGGGACGCACGACGAGTTGGGCCACGACGCGCGTGGGTTCCAGTTCCATTAGCCGAACGCCCAACAGCCCGGGCAAGAGCGGGTCGAGCAGTTTCTGATAAAAGTCCAGGGAGTGCACGGTTTCCTCCTTGTGCCTTCGCGCAGGCGCCCTCATCGGCCCCACGGCGCAGACGCGCCTGCAGGCGCGCCGCCCAATTGCGCCCGCAGGCAAGGCGCCCAACTCCGAACGCGACAGCACCGCCCGCCAGGACACTCCAGTGCATCGCGCGCTGCGCGAACGCGCGCCCGCGCCTTTTTTTACGACGGCATCAAGGCCTCGATGTCGCCTTGCAAGCTTTCGGGCTTCACGCTCGATGCGTAGCGATGCACCGCCTGACCGTGGCGGTCAATCAAGAATTTCGTGAAATTCCATTTGATCGCTTCCGTCCCCAAGACGCCAGGAACGGACGATTTCAATAGCTTATAGAGCGGATGCGCTCCCGCGCCGTTGACTTCGATCTTGGCAAACATCGGAAACGTGACGTCGTACTGCAGGCTGCAAAATTGCGCAATCTGCGCCTCGTCGCCCGGCTCCTGGTGCCCGAACTGATCGCAAGGAAATCCCAGAACCGAAAACCCGCGGTCGGCATACCGACGTTGCAGCGCCTCGAGCCCCTTGTATTGGGGTGTGAAGCCGCACTGGCTGGCCACATTGACGACCAGCAAGACCTTGCCCGCAAACTCCGCCAGACTCTGGCGCCGACCATCGATACGCGTGACTTCGATCTCGTAGAGATTCATGGTGTCCGTTGAATCTTCGCTTTCGCACGGCTTGGGGCCGCCCTCCACGGGGGTCGGGCCGCAAAAAAGGGCGGCCTGATACCTCCTGGGCGCGCCCTTAGCTTAATGATGAATCCGGATTGTCACTTGCCTGCCGGGCGGAACTTGGCGGCAATGGATCCGGCCTTTGTACAGCATTGTTTCATGTCGGCCGCGCTGATCACAGCCGTCGTCTTCAGATCGGTTACCGTGCCACTGGCAGCCGCAGCGAGCAAGGAACTGACCACGTCCCTCTCGTTTGGCCCCTCGGCAATTACCATGAAGTCATATTCTCCCAGCGTATAAAAAAAGGAATGCAGCTTGCCTCCGCCGGCCGCAATGAGCTTGCCCACTTCCTCCGTGCGGTCCTCCGGCTTGGTCACCAACCCCTTGATTCCCTCGCTTGTATATCTGCCTTGCGTGACGAAGATCGGCATCCTGAGCTCCCTTCAAGAATGAAAGCAACTGTGCGACCCCGATTGCCCATCGGGGGCAGCCAGTCTGAGCCTGCTTTGGTCGCCTCGCAATCGCGCAATTGCCAGCCCTCGCTCTATGACCAAGCGCGCCAGACCGATCGAGAATTCACAAGAAAATCAACGGCAAAAAAACGGCTGGTGCCGTCGCGGATCGGGACGCGGGCCCCGTGTTTGCCTTCCGCAAAGCAGCACCAGCGACATCCTTGGGCTGTATTGAGGAAAACCTAGGGTTTGATCTGCCCGCGCAATTCCCCCTTGTCGTGCGCGTCACTGTGCACGTTGACGTACAGGTCACCCGCCTGAAAACTCTTGAACTGCTCGCTCGTGAGTTTTGTGCCGGGTGGCACCATCCAGGCACCATCGGGTGACTTCTTCAAGTGGACGATGACGGGGCCATTTTTGCCCGGCGCCCCCACGTGAATGTGCGCCATCGTGCCTTCGACGCCGGAGGTCTTCACGCTGCCGCTCACCGACATGTCGTCGCCGACGGTGATGGTGCCGCCGCCCGAGGCCATGGTGGAAACAGGCGGAACTTCCTGGTCGCCACTGAGCGTGACTTTGACTTCCTTGCCCAGCGCGGGCGACATGCCCAGCGCCATAACGGCCGCGGCCATTGTCATGGCCCCTACGATGGATCGCAAACTTCGAAGAGTCGGTTTCATCGGTCGTCTCCCGTAACTTCTGTCCTTTCTGCGGATCGCGGCACCCGACAGCATCGCCCTGCTTCTGGCCCTGCCGCGCCCGCAGGCCAGACAGGCAGCGTACTCCGAACGCCGCTGCATGAGGATCACCCGCTCAGCACGCGGGCTGCGTACCACACCACCGCGCGGCAAGGCCGGGCCAGCGTGCCCTCAGGGATGAACTGCAATTCCGATGCGGCGCGTTCGATTTGGGCGGGCCCGCCAGGAACACCCGCTGCGCCGCGAAATCGGGCGCCCGACGTGCGGCATCGGTCACGCGGCGGCCGCCTCAGGCAGCTGCCGCCTCCTTCGGGATGGCCGCGACGCGTATGCGGGCACCACCTCGCAGCACATCGACCGCAACCTCACGATTGATGCGCTCGGCGCTGAGCAGCCGGTGCAAATCATCGATCCCCGCTACGGTCTGATCCGCAAAACCCAAGAGCAGGTCGCCCGTCTCGATTCCGGCGCGCTGCGCCGGCCCGTGGGGCTCTACTTTTTCGACGCGCACCGCGGTACTTTGCGCAAGCTGCGCCTGGTGTCGCATGCGCGGGGAGAGCGCAACCGTCTGAACGACGATCCCCAGATGGCCACGGCGCACGCGCCCATGCTGCAGCAGTTCCATGGCAACCCACCGCACGGTGTCCACCGCCGTTGCAAAGCAGATGCCTTGCGCGCCCGCAATGATGGCCGTGTTGATGCCGATCACGCGTCCGGCGCTGTCGCACAACGGGCCTCCCGAGTTGCCGGGGTTGAGCGCCGCATCGGTCTGAATGACATCCTCGATGAGGCGCCCCGTGCTGGCTCGCAGGCTGCGGCCCAGGGCGCTGACCACGCCCGCGGTCACGGAGCAAGCGAAACCAAACGGGTTGCCGATCGCGATGGCAAGCTGCCCGACTTGCAGCGTTTTGGAATTGCCGAGCTCGAGCGGCTGCAGTTCGGCGTCGGCGCGGATCAGTGCCACATCCGTGTGCGGATCTGCGCCGATGAGTGAGGCCTCGCGCCGCAGCCCTTGCGTCGTTTCAATCTGGATGCGACGCGCGCCGTGCACGACGTGGCTGTTGGTCAGGATCAAGCCATCGGGCGTGAAGGAAACGCCCGAGCCGGTGCCGGTCGCTCGGTTGGCGCTTTGCGGCTGGATCGTCACGACGGCCGGGCTAGCGAGCTGAGCAACGCGCACGATCACCCTTGAATAGGCATCGAGCGCTTCCTCGTCCCTGAGTTTCTCATCCATATCGTCTCCGCTTGACTCTAAATCGAGAGTTCGCCGCGGCGCATTGCCACTGCCACCGCTTCGGCGCGCGAGGCCACACCCAGCTTGTCGAAAGCCTCTTGCAGATGGAATTTGACGGTGTTGGGCGAGAGCGCGAGTTGCCGCCCGATGAGCTTGTTCGATAGCCCCGCGGCAACCCCTGCGAGCACTTCACGCTCGCGCGGCGACAGGGGCGCCGGCTTGGCACCTGGCGATGGGTCGAGCTCCGCGCTGGGCTGCCAGACGACCAGCCCCGCGTGGATCGCGGCCGACGAGGCGCGTATCGCCTCCGCGCTCGCGCGCAAATCGAGCACTGCGGCCGCGCCGCCCTGGAGCATGCCGCGCAAGGCCGCCGGGTCGCCCTCGATGAGCGCGAGAACCGGGACGCGAGCCTGCAGGGCCGTGCGAACAAACGGCCGCACCAGATTCGACGGGCCCGCGGTTACCACCCAGCTGCGCGCCTCCTGCGCAAGCGCTTCGTGCAGCGCCTGCGGATCCTCGACGAGCTGGGCGGCCTCAAAACCCGCGGCCTGCAGTCGAAGCGCCAGTTCCTGGCGCAACGGGGCTGTGGCCGCCGCCGCGATCGCTTTCACATCGGCAAGATCGGGGTACAAACCGCAAATGCAACCGCGCTAGCCTCGCGGTCGTTCGCCAACCGTTACCGAAAACCCCTTCTTCGTGCCACCTCGCCGCACCTCGAGCTGCACCACCGCACCAATTCCTGTTGCGGCGATTTCGCGCGCCACCGCTCCCGCGGAGTACACCGGACGATTGTCCAAAGAAAGCAGCAGGTCTCCGAACGCGAGGCCCGCGTCTTGCGCCGGCGAACGCGCATCCACCCCCGTCACGATAACCGCCGTGTCTCGCTCCCGTTCGAGCTCCTTTCGCTGAACTTCGTCAAGCCAGACCGGCTGCAGCCGCACGCCCAAGTAGGGTTGCGGCAAATATCCGAACTGCGCCACCCGCGCAGTCACGGCCTCGAGCGTCTCGACCGCAATTGCGATCGCGCGGCCCCGCGCACCCGGCACCGCCATGGCGCAAAGCGCCCCACTGGCATCGAAGACCGCGCTGCCTTCGAGCGCTGCGTCGAGCCGGAACGAAAAGCGGATCGTGCGCGCAAGCTGCCCGCCCCGGCGTGATCGCCACGCCGGCCCGACGCGTTGGACGTCGGCCCATTGCGCAAGGGTATCGCCCGCATCCTGTCCCACGAGCACCACCGGTTGCCCCGCGCGCAGCGAGCCCGAATCCCCGCGCGCGGGCGCAGATTGACCCGAGCGCACGCGCAGCACGCCAACATCGGTTGTCAGATCCAAGGCGGCCACCTCGGCCTCAAAACGATCCTGGCGCGTGTGCACCAGCGCCCGATCCCCGCTTAGGCCCTCGGCCGCGGTCACGACGGTCTGTTCGTCCCAGACGATTCCCGAGAGTGACCGTCCGGGGCCGGTTTGAACGCAGACCACGGACGACGCAACGCGCGCCACCAGATCCGCACGCTCCTGCGCCCAACTCTGCAATGCATTCATTTCACACCACCACAAAAGTCACTATGGACGCATTGTCGGGGGACTGCGTGGTTCCCGGGACTGCCCAAACGGGTGGCCGCCTGCAGTGCGTCGGGCGCGCAAGCGCGGCCGGGTTGCGGATTTTTGTGCCAACCGTCAACGAACTGCGGCAGCGGCCTCGTCCGCGAGCACCACGGCGTTGTCGCGCGCGATCGCACCGGCCGGAACGCTGCGCTCGCCGCTACGCAGGCGTGCCAGCGCGCCCGCCTTTTCTGCGCCCGTGACCAGCCAGAGAATTCGCCGACAGCGGTTGAGGATCGGATAGGTGAGTGTCATGCGACGATGGCCCTCGTAGACGCCGGTCAGAGCCACATCCCGATCGGTAACCTGAAGCACCGCATCGTCGGGAACGAGCGAAGCCGTGTGGCCGTCGATCCCCAATCCCAGGTGCGCCAGGTCCAGCACCGCGGGCGAGCCGGCAAGCTGCTCGAGCGTTGCCGCATAACGGGCCGCCGCGAGCTCCAGATCGGCCGCCTCGACAGGCATCGGGTGCAGATTTGCGGAAGGAACCTGCTCGCGCAGGCACTTGCGCAGGTGCGTGAAGTTGCGCTGAGTATCGCCAGCAGGAGCAATGCGCTCGTCGACCTGTGCGACGTGGACGTTCGCCCACGGCAGATCCTCCTGAGCGAGCGCGCGCAGCATCTGCCACGGCGTCTTGCCACCGCTTACTGCCATGACGAAGACGCCACGGGCAGCCACGCACGTGCGCGCCCAATGCGCGATTTGCCTAGCGGCCTCGCGGGCAGCCGCTTCGGCGTCTGCGAGCACTTCGATTTTCATTGCGGATATTGTCCCAGGCGCTCAAACGCACTACAGGGGCCAGCTGCGCATGACAGCCCAAGTATAGGAAACACCGCACGAACACCTGCGAGCAGCCGGTCGATCGGCAGGGCTGCGAGCCCGCAGCGCCCGCCGATGAACCTCGTGCGCGCGCCTTCGCTGCTGCGGTCAATGGAATTGGGCTTCCCCCAAGAGCGACGCGGAGGACAGAACGTCGGCGATTTCTTGCGCCGGCGTGTTTGCTCGGTCTGGGGGTTCAGCAACCCGCCGAAAAACGGGTTGTGAGCGCACGCCCGTGCGCACACGTCGCATTCGCTCCTGCAGCGGCAACTCCGCAATCGGGGACGTACGCAGTCGTGTCGCGTCGAACTCGACTCGTGGCGCCGCAGCTTGCAATCGAATGAGCGCGCGGCGTCGCAAGCAAGCCGTGCTCGCGCTGCCAGCCGCGCTCAAGCAAAACCGTCAGCGCGGCGATCCGCGCTGACGGCAGGACCTAGAGCAACAAACGGGGAAATCAGAACACGTAGCCGATGCCGAACGTGCCCACGGTTTGCTTGGGCTTGATCTGCACCGTCTCGTTGCCGTAGGTGTAGGTGTTGTTCTTGAAGGTGGCCTGATAGGTATCCACCCAGACCGTCCAGGGACCGGCAAACTGATGCTTCAGGCCCAGTCCGTAGCCAAACCCGCTGAAATGATCTGACGGGCTGATCTGGCCCGATGCGTTGGAGGCGTTGATCTGGCCGGTGATCTGGTTAAAGCCCACCTTCAGATACACGACCGTCTCTTTGCCAAGATAGTAACCGGGCTGAAGACCAAGACCCCACTGGTTTTTCCACGTCGTGTAGACGTTAACCACGCCGCCCGGAACAAAGGTATTGGAGTCGACACTGCCCGGCATGTAGAAGGCGTACGGCCCGAGGTTCCAGTCGCCAACGTCCGAGTGCACTAGCCACGCGTAGCCGCCTTGAATCATTCCGAACACGCTGGTCTTGCCGCCGTCGATGTCGGTGCCATTGTTCAGGGTCACCTCATTAGTCTGACTGCGGAATCCCATTCCGAGGCCAACCCACGGTCCCTCCAGCGGTGCATCGGCCAGTACTGACGTGGAGACCGCCAATGCGCCGGCGAGGGTTGCAATGCGAACCAATTTCATTTCTTCCTCCGATTTTCTAAGAAATTCAAACGCCCCTGCACTCGCAAGAGTCCGAGCAAACCATCTAGGGGATTTATATACCGCCGCTCCGACATCGACACTCGCGCACCCGCGGACAGGTTGAGCAAGGTCATGCCAAGGGGAAGATTTTGACGCATACACGTGATTTTGCGTTTGCAGCAAAACAACAGCATGCGCGCAAGATGAATTTTTTGTAATCCTCGCGACATGAAATTGCCAACGAAGTCCGAAGAGAAGCGAAGCGTTGAAAATCGAGGGACGGTATGCACGAAAAGCGAGCGCGCAGCGCGCCTCGAGGCCGATCGCGCGCAAGACAATCGCGCATGCAGGCATACGCGGCATTTCGCGCGCCCGACCTTCGTGCATGCGTTGCCCGCGATTCGATGATTTGGGCACCCGTCGTCACGGCGCCTGCCGTGGGGCCGCAGCGGGGCACCAAGAGGGATTTGCAACTCGATCGCCCGGGCATGGTTTCACACGCATCGGCCTCATTCGGGAGTACGCTTTGCAACCTGCACGCCGTTCAACCGCTCATCTTGGGTTTGCGGCGCGGTCTAACAAAAAGCGTGAGGAAGGAGATCGTATGAAAAAACGAGTCTTGTGGTCCTGCTCGGCCGCAGCGCTGCTCCTTGTCGGTGTGGCCTTCGCGCAATACCCGGTTTTGGACATGGTCGCCGACAAACTCGTGCAGCACTACCAGCAGGCAAGCTGCGAGCAGTTGTGGGAAGAGCGGGCCATGAAACAGGGACGGCCCAAATCCGATCGGGAACAGGAGATGATCCGGATACTGCACGAGGATGCGCAGATGCGCGCCATGTTCATCAACCGGGTTGCGGCTCCGATTGCCAACAAGGAGTTCGAGTGCGGCATGATTCCTTGAGCAAGCGCGCGGCAGCGCTTGCGCAGGCGCCCGGAGGCAGCAATGAGGCATAGGCATGTAATGCGATGCGTCGCAGGGCTCGCGCTCGCCGCCGTCTTGGCCGCGTCGGCAAGCGGCCAGACGACGGCGCCTGCCGCCCCCAAAGCAAAGGCCGCCGCCGCCAAGCCTGCGGCCGCCCCCCCGGTTGCGCCATATCGGCCGGGACTCGAGGACCACGCGATCGAGATCCTCAAGGCGGCGGGTGCGCGTCTTGCGGCCGCACGGTCGATGTCGTTTACAGCCATTGTTTCCTATGAGAGTCCGAGCCTTCTCGGTCCCCCGCTGGTGTATTCGACCGAAACGCAGGTGACGATGGTGCGCCCGGACAAATTCAAGGCGATTACCGTGGGCGACGGTCCGCCCTCGGAGTTCTACTACGACGGCAAGACGATGACCGCTTTTTCACCCAACGAGAACCTGGTCGCTGTCGCCGAGGCGCCGCCCACCATCGACGCGATGCTGGAGGCCGCCTACAAGACGGCCGCCATCTATTTTCCGTTTAGCGATGTGGTCGTGACCGATCCGTACAAGGACCTTGCCGACGGGCTGACGACCGCGTTTTATGTCGGCCAGTCGTCGATTGTCGGGGACACGACGACGGACATCGTGGCGTATGTCAACGCGGACGTGTTCGTGCAAGCCTGGATCGGCGCCGAGGACAAACTGCCCCGTCGCCTGTACGCGATCTTCCTCAATGATCCCGCCCGGCTGCGCCATGTACTGCAATTGTCGAAGTGGCAACTCGATGCGGCGGTCCCGGCCGACGCCTTTGTATCGGCGCGGGCCGCAAAGGCGGCGCAAATTGCCTTTGCGCGGCCCGATGCAATGGATGCCCCTGGCATGAAACCGCCGCCCCAATCGCAGTCGGCCAAGGCGCAGCCCGGCAAAACTCCGTAAGGAGGGCTATCGTGAAAAGAGTTCTCACCGGTATTACTGGCTTGCTCATCGCGCCGCTTGCGATCGATCCGGCCGGAGCGTGGTCGCACGCGAACGCGTATGGCGGTTCGACTTCGCACGTGGCTGGGGAGGGGACGACCGCAACGAACCGATTCGGCGACACGGCGACCCATCAGTCCGGATCCGGGCAGACGAGTTTCAGCAATCCCTATGGGGGAAGCGCGACGCACACTTATGGACAGGGCACGAGCGCAACGAGCGCCTACGGCGGCACGGCGACTCACCAGGCGGGTTCAAACCAGACGACGTTTAGCAACCAGTACGGAACGGCGACGCACACCTACGGCCAAGGCACGACGGCAACCAACCAGTACGGGGGCACGGCGACGCACCAGGCGGGATCGGGCTACACGACCTATACCGGCGCTAACGGCGCGACCGCCTACCACTCGCCCTACTACGGCGCGGCCTACCCGGGCTACCACCCGCCCCCCGGCGCCTACTACCCACCGTCCTACGTCGCCTACCATCCACCCACAACCGTGAACGTATACGGATCGAGTTGCTACAACTGCGGCGGATGGAATGCCGCGGGCGCCGCTGCTGCAGGCGTGGTCGTTGGCGCTGTCGCGGGTGCGGCAGTTGCGAACGCGGCCAATGCGGCCAACACTTCGAACGCGTACGCAGCCGGTGTCGCTGCGGGCAGCTCCAGCACTGCGGCTGCGACTTCCAACGCCTACTATGCCGGCATGGCGGCAGGCA
>Ga0187780_10004810_pt1 | contig 10102 bp, 10 predicted proteins | sample 1015_Q2_SP10_20__FD_132429 | JGI IMG/M metagenome (GOLD analysis project Ga0187780, IMG submission 132429) | Tropical peat soil microbial communities from peatlands in Department of Meta, Colombia - 1015_Q2_SP10_20_MG | ecosystem: Environmental > Terrestrial > Soil > Wetlands > Peat | place...
CGCAAGGAGAACAAGCTGGCCAGCCTGGAAGAGCTGGAGAAGGATGTCGAAGCGTCGGGAATCGGCTGGGAAGACTACAAAACGCAAATTCGCAACGGCCTGCTGACCCAGGAAGTAATCCGAAGGGAAGTCGGCGGGCGCATGGACATCGGCTCGGATGAAGTGAAGAAGTACTACGAGGAGCACAAGCAGGAGTTCGTCCGGCCGGAAACGGTGGCGCTGGCGGAAATTCTCCTGAGCACCGAGGGGAAAGACCCGCAGGAAACCGCCGCCGTGCGCACGAAGGCGGAGGACTTGCACAATCGTTTGGTCAAGGGTGAGGAATTTACGACCCTCGCCAAGCGCTACTCCGAAGGCTCGACCGCGGCGGACGGAGGATTTCTCGGCGAATACGAGCGCGGCCAGCTGGCGAAGCAATTAGAAGAGGCCGTCTTCCCGATGGAGAAGGGACAATTTACCGAGGTGATCCAGACCAAGACGGGCTTCGAGATTTTGAAAGTGCTGGAGCACTACCAGGCTGGGCAGCAGCCGCTCGACAAAGTCGAAGGCGAAATCAGCGACGTGATTTACCGGCAAAAAATGGAGCCGGCCATGCGGGACTACCTGGCGCAATTGCGCGAGGAAAGCTACGTCATGGTCAAGCCGGGCTATACAGACACGGCTGCCGTGGCGGGAGCCACGACGATTCAGGAGGTTGCTCCGACGCCCGATACTCCGAGCAAGAAAGAGAGCAAGAAGGGCGGGGCGTCGAAAGGTAAGGGGTCGTGAAGAGCCAGTACGTTGCCGATCTCGCGGAGGCCCAGCCCGTCGCCTCGCTGTTTCTGGTGCGGGAGAAGGAAGTGCGCACCTCGGCGCGCACGGGGACTTCCTGGCTGCAATTGGAGCTGGCCGACCGTACCGGAACGATTCCCGCGAAAATGTGGGACAACTTTGCGGGGCCCGCCGCCACGTTCGCGCGCGACGATATCGTGCGCGTGCGTGGCCGCGTGACGATCTTCAATGGCCGGAAGGAAGTGAATGTTGAGCAGATTCTCCCGGCGGTGGAAAGCGAATGCGACTTGGCCGATTTTCTCGAGCACACCAAGTGCGACGTGGAGAAGCTCTACGCCGATTTGCGCGCTGTGATCGCCGGGATGAAGAATCCGTGGCTGCGGCAGTTGCTGGCAACCATCGTGGACGATCCCGCCATCGCGCCCCGGTTGAAGCGTGCGCCGGCGGCCATGACGATGCACCATGCCTACCTCGGCGGGCTGATCGAGCACATGGCCAGCCTGATCGGGGTGGGGGCAAAGGTTTCGGCGCACTATCCGGAGCTGGACGCGGACCTGCTTCTCGCGGGCATCGTGCTTCACGACATCGGGAAGATTGACGAGCTGCGCTATGCGCGGGGAATTGACTACTCGACCGAGGGCCGTTTGCTGGGCCACATCATGATGGGCGTAGCGCTGGTGCAGGAGAAGATCAAGGTGATTCCCGGTTTTCCTGCGCGGCTCGGGGTTCTCGTCGAGCACCTCATTCTGAGCCATCACGGTTCGCACGAGTTCGGTTCTCCGTCCCTGCCGCAGTTTCCCGAGGCGGTCGTGCTGCATTTCATGGATGACCTGGATTCGAAGATGGCGGCTATGCGCGCCACGCTTGAGCAAGCCCCGGCCGGGCCGGGCGAAGAGCTTTGGACGGAGCGCAATTTGTCCCTGCGGCGCGCTCTGCTGCGGACCAGCGCCTTTCTTGACGCGGGGGAAGGGGCTTCCCCCGCTCAGCCGGCAAAGGGAAAGGCCGCCGCTACTGGAGAAAGGGCAGGCGCACCCGCGCCGGTCGGGACGCCAGGAGAGAAGGCCGCGGCAAAGAATGCGATGCGAAAGGCTTGAGGGAGCGGAGGAATGGGCGATTTAGGAGCGAATTCGCCGAGCGTCACCGCAGAGAACGGGCGTTCCGCGAAACATTCCGTCCTGGACTTGGCGCCCCTGGAGTTAGATTGTATGAACACGCTGTGGCCTCTGGGCGAGGCCAGCGTTCGAGAGATTCGCGACCGGCTGGCCGCGCGCCGGCCGCGCGCCTACACCACCATCATGACCATCATGGACCGGCTGGCGCGCAAAGGCGTGGTGGAGCGCCGCCGCGCCGGGCGCGCCTACCTCTACCGGCCGCGGCTCAGCGCCGAAGATGCGCGTTCCCACGCGCTGGCGCAGGTGGTGGAGAATTTTTTTGGCGGCTCCCACGAGGCTCTTCTGCTGCATCTCGGACACCGGGCCAGAGGCGCTGGCGCTAGTGGGGGGGCCCAGGGTTAGCGGTACGAATCTCAGATTCCGCCGCCGCCATTCTTCTTCATTTCTTTTTCCATCGCTCCTTTCATGATCTTGAAGACCGCCTGGCAGGTTTTGGTCCATTCGGCGGCGGCTTCGTCGCTCCACGCGTTTCCTGTCACGGTTGCGAATGTCTCGAGAAGGCAATCCATAAACTGCTCCAACTGCGACGGGTTAACGCCGTAGGCGACGTGCCTGCTCGCCAGCGCCTCAAAGACGGGGGTCATGGACTCAACTCGTCCAAAACTGCACATCAATGTCACGAGTACACTTTCCAGCTTCTTCTGTTGCCCTTCTATTTCAATGCCGTCGAAGAGCGCCTTGGCCTCGGGTAGCCTGTTGAACAGGAGTTCATAGAACCGCCTGACTACTTCGGGTAGCTTGTCTTCGATGGCCTGCAAGCTCTCGTGCAAGGGAAAGCGCTCCAGGGGACTTGAACTATCGTTCTCGGCAGACAAGTTGTAATGACCTGCTGCCCGGTCGGCAGTGAGCTGCGCGTGCATGCTCACAATTTGCGTGAGCATGTTCAGGAGTTCTTCCGGGTCGCCGCGATGGTCCGCATTTAGAGTCGTCAGGGTCTTTCCGGAGCCGTTCTTGACATGCAGTTTTGCCCCCATGCTGCACCTTTTAAAGGAAAAGATCGCTACCACACCTGTAATCGGCCTCCAGGCGAGAATCTTTACCGGACCGGCGCCCACAACCTTCGTCGCGGGCGGGTTCGCAGGGTGCGGCCCCTGTTGATCCAGCGGAGGTAACGAGCCGGTACACCGGTGCAGGGGACAGCGTCCGGTTGAGCTGCCTAATGTAGCGCCTGTTTGGGCTCGGTCGGGGAATCGGCCGCGCGGAAAAGCAACCCTCTTCTACAGAGCGCCTTCGTCGGCGGAAGGGCCGTAGATAGAAGGCACCGGCGCGTTGTTCAATCGCAGATAGACGGATAGCTGGCCGCGGTGATGTATCACGTGGTTCATGAGCAGGCTGCGCAGGGCCGATACGCGCGGCATGGCGAACACCGTTTTCCCTCCAAATTGTAGGGTCCAAGTCTTCATCAGGTGCTCGTCGCTGGCGCCAGCGATAGCGGCGCGCGCCGCGGCGACATTCTGGTCGAACGCTTCCAGCAGTTGCTTGCGCGAGGTCATCACCAACTGCTGGCGCGGCGCTCCTCCGGGAGGATTCATGTCGAATGATTCGGTCTGAATGGCGGCGACTGCGAAAGTCGGGAGTTCGGCGATGTGGCCGGCCAGGCGGCCCATCGTCATGGATCGCTCGTGGGGCTTCCAGTTGGATTTACCTTCGGGTACGCGTTCCAGTGTCTTGCGGGTGGTGGCCATTTCGTGGTCAAACTCGGGGAGTAGCGCCTCACGGAGTGCCATAGGTCTCTCCTTAGGTTGGTTTTAGGCGAGTCATGATAACCCAGCCGGACCGTGGATTGAACAGCTAGGGCGTGGGGGAGGGGAGCCGACTCGCTATCGCATGTAGGCTGACGGGATTCAGTGGCCGCGGCCCGCCGACCGCGTCAGGACGCGCACGCCGCCGGAGGTTTGATAGGCCACGCTGGGCTGTGCGTCTTGGGGCACACCATTGCCGCGCTGGGTAGCTGCGGCGTTGTCACGCTCGCGCAGCTGCCTCCAGGTATGCACGATGCGATGAATGACGGTGATGTTGGGGCCGATGGCGAGAATCCAGAGCACCAGCGGCATGCGGTTCAGCAAGGCGCCCAGAATCATCAGCACCAAGCGCTCCGGCCGCTCCCAGAATCCGACGTCCCGTGTGGGCAGGAGCGATTCCGCGCGCGCCTTGGCATAACTCACCATAACTGCGCCGGCCATGGCCGCGCCCGCCAGCACCGCGTACAGAAAGCGGTTCACGCGCGCGTAGTAGACCAGGAGTCCCAGGAAGAGAAGCAGGTCGGCGTAGCGGTCGAGGATCGAGTCGAGAAATCCGCCGAACAACGAGACGCGCTTCTGGCGGCGCGCCACCGGCCCGTCCAGCAGGTCGCACGCTCCGGCCAGGATCATCATCCCGCCGCCGGCGGCAAAGCGCCCCAGGGTGAAAAGCGCGCCGGCCCACACGTTGGCCACCAGAGCGGCCCAGGTGATCAGATTGGGAGGGATTCCCGTGGGAGCCAGAAGGGCTGCCAGTCGGTCAACAGGCCAGGAGAGGTACCGGCCGATAGTCCGTGTCAGCATGGACTCAGCCTTGCTCGGTCATTCGTCGTCGTGGATGGTCACCAATCGGACCACCTCGTATTCCCGGATGCCGGCGGGCGTCGTCACTTTCACTTCGTCGCCGACCTTCTTGCCCAGGAGCGCCCGGCCGATGGGAGAAGTGGTCGAAATCAGCCCCTTAGCGGCGTCGGCCTCTTCCGCCGTCACCAGTTTGTACTCGATTTCCGCGGACTTGGCAACCTCTAGTACCACGATACGCGAGCCATAGGCTGCCCGGTCCTTGGGGAGGTTGTTCAGGTTGAGCATGGAGATATCGGCCATGCGCTGGTGGAGTTGACCGAGCCGCGCCGAGACGTAGGACTGCCTCTCCTTGGCGAACTTGAACTCCGCGTTTTCAGAAAGGTCGCCGTGGGCCCGCGCCTTCTTCAGCTCCTTGGGCAATTCATTGTGGAGCTCGTGTTCGAGGGCGGCAATTTCGTCCTTCAGCTTCTTCTTAATTTTTTCGGCTAGGTCAGTCATCGTCAGCTTGAAACGCCCCGGGAAACCCACTGCCCAGGGCCTTTTCCTGCAGATTCCTGCGTCTATGTGCGGATTATAAAGGATTTGGGCCCCCGCGGCAAATGCCTGTGATGCGGTGCCGCTACTCGATTTATCGGGTTTCCTCGGACGGCGTTGCCGCCTAAAGCCGCGGCACATCGGTCGCCGCGCCGGCTCATCAAGCCCGGGCCTGTGATTGGTCGTACTTCGACTGGTAAGAGCCGGGCACGGCACGAAAGGCAATGCTCAGCCGGTTCCAGCCGTTGATGGCGATGATCGCCAGAGTCAGATTGACGATTTCCTCCTGGCTGAACTGTTGCTTCACGCGCTCATAGACGTCGTCCGGCACGTGGCCGTCGGCAAGGTTCGTCACCGCTTCGGTCCATTCCAGCGCGGCGCGTTCACGCTCAGTGTAATCGGGGCATTCCCGCCAGGCGTTGAGGAGGTACAGGCGATGCTCGCTTTCCCCCAGGGCGCGAGCGTCTTTGGTATGCATGTCAATGCAGTAGGCGCAGCCATTCATTTGCGAGGCGCGCGTCTTGACCAATTCGAGCAGGGAATGATCGAGGCCGCAGGAATCCACGTAGCTTTGAAGTCCCAGCATGGCCTGGTAGCCCTGCGGCGCAGCCTGATAGGCGTTGAAGCGTGCTTGCATGAGGGAGTCACCTCCTCGCGAACTCGCTGGAGTATAGCGCGGCGCCGTAGCCCCGTGCAGCATTCACGCACTTTTCGGCTGGCGCCGGGATGGTGCCCTGCCTTCCTTAGTACAATGGCTTCATTGGTCGCACTGGGCCAATGCGGAGGGCGCGCGTGGATTTCGAGCTGAGCGAAGAGCAAAAGCTGCTGCGGCGCAATGTCCGGGAGTTTACCGAGGCGGAAATTAAGCCTGTGGCCCGTGAACTGGACGAGACCGGCCGCTACCCGCGCGCCATCCTCAAGAAGGCCGCGGCCCTGGGGTTGACTGGGATTACGGTTGCCGAGCGCTACGGCGGCGCAGGCATGGACCATGTGTCGTACGCCATCGCCATCGAGGAAATCGCCCGCGCCTGCGCTTCGACAGCCGTGATTCTTTCCGTGCACAACTCCCTCTATTGCGGCGCGATCGAGCACTTCGGTACCGAGGAGCAAAAGCAGAGGCTCCTCGCACCGTTTGCGCGGGGCGAAAAGATCGGCGCCTACGCGCTGAGCGAACCGCAAGCGGGTTCCAACGCTGCGGCCTTGACGACCAGAGCCGTGCGGCGCGGCGACCGCTACATCGTCAACGGGACGAAGGCCTGGGTCACCAGCGGCGAGGCGGCGGAAGCGGCCGTGGTATTCGTCAGCACGCAGCCGGAAAAAGGCCAGAAGGGAATCACAGCGCTGGTGATCGAAAAAGGTGCGGCGGGCTTTTCCGTGGGGAGAGAGGAGAAAAAGCTGGGCGTCCACGCCACTGCCTGCTGCGGACTGGCCTTCACCGATTGCGAAGTTCCGGTGGCCAACCGGCTCGGCGACGAAGGACAGGGCTACAAGATCGCGCTGACGACACTCGACAGCGGGCGCGTCGGCATCGCCGCACAGGCCATCGGCATCGCACAGGGTGCGTTGGACGCCGCGCTCGCCTACGCGCACGAGCGCCGCGCCTTCGGCCGCCCCATCGCCGACTTGCAGGCCATTCAATTCATGCTGGCGGATATGGCCACGGAAATCGAGGCGGCGCGCTTGCTCGCCTGGCGAGCGGCTTGGAAGCACGATTCGGGCGCGCGTTTCTCGAAGGAGGCGGCCATGGCCAAACTCTTTGCCAGCGAGATGGCCAGCCGCGTGACCCACCGCGCCATGCAGATTCACGGCGCCAATGGATACAGCACCGAGTATCCGGTCGAGCGCGCCTACCGCGACGCGCGCGTAACCGAAATCTACGAAGGCACCAGCGAAATCCAGCGGCTGGTCATCGCATCCTGGGCGCTGAGAGGCTGAGAGCAGAAAATGGAAAAGGGAAAATAGACCTGACGGCGCGAGCGTGCATGTGGCTGCGCCGCTGCTCCGCCGCCCATTTTCCAATTTCTCTTTTCCATTTTCTTTTCGTGCAATTTCCCTCCTGGTTCGGCGCGAGTGTATTCTTGTCGCCATGCTGGAACTCGATTGCGGGCTGGAATTCGACGCGGCACGCGAGGAGGAATTTTTCGGCGCGCTGCCAGCGCGGCCGGGCGTGCTGCTGGTAGAGATGGCAGACGCTGCTGCCGAGCCCTACCTCGTCCGGACGGCGGACCTTCGCCGCGCCGCAGAGCGCCTGCTGCGCCCGCCGGAGCCGGGCTCGAAGCGACTGAATTTGCGCGCTGTCGCGGCGCGGGTCCGTTACCGCGCGACCGGATCGAAATTCGAGCAGTCGCTCGCGCTCTACCACGCCGCGCGGAAATATCTGCCGCGCCGTTATCCGGCCGTGCTGCGCTTGCGCCCACCGGTGGTTCTGAAAGTCAATCTGCGCAACGCGTATCCGCGGTGTTACGTCACGCGGCGCATTCGCCCGGACGAGGGCTTCTATTTCGGACCGTTCGTTTCGCGGCGTGCGGCCGAGGCGTTTGCTGAGGGCTTTCTCGACCTTTATAAGATTCGCCGCTGCCAGATCAAAATTCGGCGCGACCCGGAATTTCCTGGCTGCATTTATTCGGAAATGAAAATGTGCCTCGCGCCCTGCTTTGCGGGATGCACGCGGGAGGGGTACGGCGCGGAAGTCGGCCGCGTCCTAGAGACGCTCGCCACGCGAGGCGTCGCGCCGACCGCACAACTCGAGCAGGAGCGTGAAGCCGCCAGCCAGGCGCTCGATTTCGAGCGCGCCGCCGCGATCCACAAGCGCATCGAAAAGGTGGCCGCGGCACTGCGTGGATTGCCCGAGCTCGTCCGGCGCATCGAAGGCCTGGATGCCGTGATTCTGCAGCGGGCCGTCGAGGAACGAACCGCGGCCGTTTTTCCTGTGCTCCGTGGCGTGCTGGCCGAGCCGCTTTTCCTGCGTTTCGACGAGGTCGCGAGCCAGCCGCGCCCGGTGGAAGCCATCCTGCGAGACGCGCTCGAGCCCGAAACGGAAGCGGAGCCGAGGGCGGACGGCGAGACTGGCGGAGATTGGCGGGCGCAGTATGGATTGCGCGCGGCGCCTGTCGAATTGGCCGAGCACGTGTCGCTCGTGGCGCGCTGGTTCTACTCGAAGCCGCGTGAGGGCGAGGTTTTCTTCCGGCAGGGCGCGTGGCCCTATCGCCGGATTTTGCGAGCCTGCGCCCGATTGCTCGCGCCGGACAATCCGCCCGAGGGTGCGAGCCAGCCGCCGGCGCCCGTTCCACCGAAATGACCGCCGAGAATCGCGTCCTCGTCCGGTTGCAGGACATCGTACAATTGAGGACATGGCAGAGACAGATGCAGCGGGGCCGGTGGTGGCGGCGGAGGTGCGTTCGCGCCTGCGCAGTGTAGGGCGTTCCCTCAAGCATCGCAACTTTCAGCTTTTTTTCAGCGGCCAGTTGATCTCGCTGATCGGCACCTGGATGCAGAACATCGCCCAGGCCTGGTTGGTCTATCGCCTCACGGGATCGTCGCTGCTGCTCGGGCTCACCGGATTTGCCGGGCAATTCCCGGTGTTTGTCTTCGGGCCGCTGGGTGGCCTGACCGCCGACCGTTGGAACCGCCGGAAAGTGGTCATCGCCACGCAGACCGCCTCGATGCTGCTGGCGTTCATTCTTTCGGTCCTAACGCTCCTGCACCGCGTGACTGTTGTGGAAGTCGTTCTGTTGGCGGCCTGCCTGGGCGTCGTCAACGCCTTCGACTTGCCCACGCGCCAGGCCTTCACCGTCGAGATGGTCGGACGTGAAGATCTTATGAACGCTATCGCCCTGAACTCGTCCATGTTCAACGCTGCGCGGATTATCGGGCCGTCGCTCGCAGGCATCCTGGTGGCCTGGATCGGGGAGGCCTGGTGCTTTTTCGCCAACGGCGTGAGCTACATCGCGGTCATCATCGGGCTTATCATGATGCGCATTCCTCCGCGGCCGCGCGAGCATGTCGCGGCCTCGCCGCTCGAACACTTGGCCGAGGGGTTCCGTTTTGTGCGCGATACGCGCCCGATTCGCGCCGTGCTGACGTTGCTTGGGCTGGTGAGCCTTGTCGCCATGCCGTACACGGTGCTGATGCCCGTCTTCGCTGCGCGCATCCTGCACGGCAACGCCCGGACGCTCGGCGTATTGGGCGCGGCCACCGGGGTCGGCGCCATGGTCGGCGCGCTGGTGCTGGCCAGCCGCAGGGGAGTCCAGGGACTCGGCCGGTGGGTGGCTTTCGCCTGCGGCAGCTTCGGCACGTTCCTGATCCTGTTCTCGTTCTCGCGCTCGTACGTGCTATCAGTGCTGCTGCTGGTACCGGTGGGCTTTTCGATGATGACCCAGATGACTTCGACCAACACGCTGATTCAGTCCATGGTGCCAGATCGTTTGCGCGGGCGCGTCATGGCCATCTACTCGATGATGTTCATGGGAATGGGACCGTTCGGGGCGCTCATGGCCGGAGCCGTCGCCGACCGCATCGGAGCGCCGCACACGGTCATGTTTGGCGGAGCCGCGGCCGTCGCCGGGGCCATCGTCTTCGTCTACCACCTGCCCCGCATCCGCGTCGAGGCCCGCAAGCTCATCCTGGCCCAGGGCATGCCCCTCGGCGAACCCCGCGATTAACTGGTCACTCGAATCGGATTCCAATTCGCCCGCTACCAGCGCGCCCAGCTTGCGCTAGGTCGAAAACCTTTCATGCACTCGTTCACAAATCATTACGCTCGGCGGGGTGGGAGCTGTGGCGCTCTTCAATCCAGGCGTCTATGGCGGCTGCGACCTGGTCCAGCCGGCCGGTGAAAAAATGGTCTGCGTCCTCGACGAAAACGAGACGCTTAGTACCGGGCATGGCCTGAAAGAGGGCCTCGACACTGACGCGCGAGCCGTACTGGTCGTTGGCGCCCTGAATGATGAGTTTCGGCTTGGCGCAGGAGCGCAGATACTCGAGGCTGACGTTGTCCACAGGGATGCCCAGGCCGATGAGTTCGCTAACGCGAGGGTCCTGGCAGCCGACGCGTAATCCCACCCAGGCACCGAAGCTGAATCC
>Ga0187780_10004811_pt1 | contig 10100 bp, 9 predicted proteins | sample 1015_Q2_SP10_20__FD_132429 | JGI IMG/M metagenome (GOLD analysis project Ga0187780, IMG submission 132429) | Tropical peat soil microbial communities from peatlands in Department of Meta, Colombia - 1015_Q2_SP10_20_MG | ecosystem: Environmental > Terrestrial > Soil > Wetlands > Peat | place...
CTGGTATGGGCCACCACGCTCGTGATCGCCACCTGGCCCCTCATGATCAGGGTCGAGCGGGTGCTCGGCGGACGACGCTACCTCGCGGTAGGCGTCATGACCGCGGGCGTGGCGCTCGCCGTTCTGTTGCCGCTCTCCATGGCCATCGACTCGATCGTGCACGCCGCCGACAGCCTGCTCACCAAAGTGGCGCAGAACCCGACGGTGCGCATCCCGCCGCCGCCCAAGGCGATCGCCGACCTGCCGATGATGGGCGGCTACGCGACCGAGCAGTGGCAGCGCCTGTCGGACAGCGTCGGCAACGTCACCGACCTCGCGCAGCCCTTCGTCGGCTCGGTCAGCCACTGGTTCGTCGGCCTCGCCGGGAGCCTGGGCTCGCTCGCTGTGCACCTGCTGCTGACCATGACCATCGCCCTCATCCTCTACGCCACCGGCGACAGGGCCGCACGCTGGTGCCGCGCCGCCGGCCGCCGGCTCGCCGACTCCCGCGGAGAGGACGCCGTCCTGCAGGTCGGCCAAGCGGTGCGCGGCGTGGCTTTGGGAATCGTCGTCACCGCGCTGGCCCAGACCGCGGTTGCGGGCGCCGGACTCGCGATCGCGGGCGTGCCGCAGGTCTGGCTGCTGTGCGCCGTTATGCTGATGCTGAGCATCTGCCAGCTCGGGCCCTCATTCGTGTTGGTGCCGGCCTGCATCTGGCTGTTCGCCACAGGCGAGGGCGGACACGGCATTCTACTCACCATATTCGCCGCGCTGGCGCTTACCATGGACAATTTCCTGCGGCCGTTCCTGATCCACCGAGGAGCCGAGCTGCCATTGCCGCTGGTGTTCGCCGGCGTGATCGGCGGGCTGCTCGCCTTCGGCCTCACGGGCCTGTTCCTCGGCCCGGTGACGCTCGCCGTCGCCTACACACTGTTGCGCAACTGGGTGGCCGACGGCACCTCCTCGCCTGCCGCCGTAGCCAGCGCCGCTGGCGAGCAGCAGCAGGAGCAGCCGCAGAAGGCAAACGAAAACCGGGGCGGATCGCTCCACCCCGGTTCGAATTCTTCCGGTCCGCGCGGCGAGGAATCAGGTCATCGCGCTCGCGGCGTTGTTGAGCACATTTGACACCTTGCCACCGATCGTAGTCATGGAAACCACGGCGGCCAGGGCAATCAGAGAAGCGATAAGCGTGTATTCGATGGCAGTCGCGCCCTGCTCGCTCCTCATGAGTTGACGGAAAATGCACAACATCGAAACACCCCTTCGAAATAGGCGATCAGGTCGCAGACGGCCTGCTGACCTAACCTGTCCCGCCATCGCTTCCCTGTCGATGCGGGAAGTGTATGAGATGCAATTGCTGTATGCGTTGTATGAATTGTACGGCGCCATTCGCCGCGCGCTGCGACTGCCGCGGTAGATGCCCGCCGTGCCGGCGGCCATCCCGGCGTGCTGCAAAGGTTGCAAGTTGACGCGCAGTTCGTTCCCGAACGTCACCCGCGCAGCTGCCGGCGCAATCGCCGGGCCACGTGCGGTTGATGATTCGTTGCAGCCTGCCTGCCGCTGGCGCGAGACGACGCCAGTCGACCGGTGCGGCGACTTCGTGCCGCGGCCGCAGACCAAGCTCTGACTAGCTCTTCGTCGCCCGCTGCTTGTCCAGCCAGGCGTGCGCTTGGTCCGCAGTCTCGAACACGGCCGACGGCCGGTGCGCGGCGGCGAGGTTGAGATAGCGGGCGATCGCCTCGCGCACCGGTTCGCTGTTGGCCACGAACACGAGCGGCCCTCCCTCAAACATCGAGGCGTAGGCGCGCATGCGGGCACCCAGCATCATCATGTCGTGGTCGTCGTAGCTCGGCCTGACGTCGCTCGCGTCGAACAGCTTGGCGTAGGACATGGCATCGCCGGCGATCAGCGCGTCGAGGTAGGCCTCAAGGTCCTTCCGCGTCACGTCGCCATCGGCCTTCACTGTCACCAGGCGCTCGGCGTGCGAAATGGTCCAGCGTATCGGCATTGCCCCAAACCGGCGCTGTCCCCGCGCCGGCCCACACCTATTAATCGCACACTTCGCGCAACGCCTTCCACTCCTGTTCGCTGAAGGCCGGCTTGCCCGCGCTGGTGCGCTTGGTGGCGGCGATGCGCTCGGCGGTCGGCGGATGGTCGGACCAGATGCCAAGCGCCTTGGCCGGGTCGAGCGGCTGGTGCTCCAGAAGATTGCCGAAGAATCTCGACATGCCGTCGGCCATCAGGCCGAGTTTCTCAAGCAGCCGGATTCCCGTCGTGTCGGCCTCGCGCTCGAAGTCGCGGCCGTTCTTCAGCGCGAGCAGGAGCCGGCCGCCCGAGCCCAGCGTGCCGACGCCCGAGTAGCCGCCGGTGAGCTGCGACAGCAATAGCTCGGCCCCGTACTGACGAGCCAGCCCCTTCATCGGATGGTAGTTCACCGCGTGGCCGATCTCATGTGCAACGACGCCTGAGACTTCGTCGCCGTCCGACGCCTCCTTTAGAAGTTGGGAATACAGCACCATGATCCCGCCCGGCAGGGTGTAGGCGTTGACCGGACCGCCCTTGACGATCTCAACAGTGATCTTGTGACCGAAGCCGCCCGCCCGGGCGAGGCGATTGGCGAGCCCGTCGATGGCGGCCAGACCTTCCTTGCCGTGGCACAATGTGCGGCCCGCCAACAGCTCGTCCCTCACCTCGCGGCCAAACCTCGCCTGCAGGCCGTAGGGCACATAGGGCGCGGCGATCTCGCTTCCGTATTGCACGATGCCCCAGAACAGTGCCACCAGCGCCGCCAGCGTGCCGCCGAACTGCGCGATGCGGCGCGTCGTGTGCGGACGCGGCGTCACCAGCGCGGCGAGTTGAGGTTGCTGGGCGAGATAGCGGCGCAATTCGGGGTCTATGACGTAAAGCCTCGCCTCGCCGCCTCTCACCGTGACCAGCGGCACCGCCTCGTGTTCGGTGTCACCTAGAATCTCGAGATCCTCGATCCGCCAGCGCGCCACGATGCTGAAGTCGGCGGGCCGGTAGATCAGCAGCTCGCCGACGCCCCATCTCGCACCGACCTCGATCGCCTCGGCCGACACGCCGTCGTAGTACCTCGCCGTCGCCACCGCCGTCAGAACCCGATCACGTCGAACATGTCGAGCAGGCCCTCGCCGAAGCCCTGCGGCCTATCCGCCGGCTGGCGGATCACCGAACCGTCGGGCATCCCGTAAACCCACAATTCGTTGGCGATCAGACGCAGCGTGCGATGCATCACCCACGGCCAGCCCAATCCAAGAGTTAGCACGACGATCAGGTAATTCAGCACCAGGAATCCCCACATGTGGCCGGTGGTAATCGAAGTCGCGAACAGCACCTTGCCCGACCGCGTCCGCGCCACGATGTAGCGCAGATAATAGGCGAGCCACCAGCAGCGCAGCGGCAGGATCAGGAGGCCGAACAGGGTGTAGATCGCGAGCGCCGCGATCGCCAGCAGCAGCACGGTCTGCGGCCCCGGATGGGCGAACAGGCGCGCGAAGTCCTTCTCCCCAATGCCGAACTCGCTGAACGCGCCGCCGACTGCGGCTGCTCCGATACCAAAGGCGACGATCCAGGCGAGGATGTTGAGGAAGTAGTAGCCAATGAAACGCCCGTAGATGTCGGCGGCATGCCCTGCGAATTCGAAGCGCTGGGTGCCGATCGCGGCGTGTGAGATGCGCGGGCGCGCGAGATTGACCGAGACGAGCGGCGTCATGAGCTGTCCGGTCATGGCATTGGCGAAGGTCAGCACCGCGGCGAGCGCTCCGTAGGTCCAGGCGGAGCCGGACATGGTGCCGCGGATGCCGCGCCAGCGCGTGCGCGTGAGCTTGTAACGAAGTCCGGCATACTGGCCGACAAAGGCGAGCGGAAAGCCGATGAAGACGATGGTGATCGAGAACAGGTTCAGAAAGCCGAATTCGGGGATCGCGCGGCTGCCGATCCAGCGATCCCAGATCAACCAGATGAAGGCCGCCCACAGCCCGAGGATGGCCAGAACGATGACGAAACCGACGAACAACTCGATGCCACGGCCGCGATATTCGAAGCGGTCGCCGAGGATGGCGAAGTGGTTCCAGAGATAGCGCCTGAGCCGCGTGCGGCCCCAGAAGCGCGACCAGCCTAAGGTCAACAGCATCATCACGAGATGCCGCAAATAGAGGCCGTAAAGCTCGCTGAGCTTGCCGTCATAGACCGGACGGCTGGGGGTGAGCTCGGAGGTACCGCCATCGGCCGCCGCGATTGCCGTTGTCATTTTATGCTGCAATGCAACATGAACCGGTGTACGGAGTCTACACCATGACCGGTTTCAGTCGCGACAAACCTTGGTTGATTCGCACCTATTCGGGGCATTCGACGGCAGCGAAGTCCAACGCGCTCTATCGCAAGAACCTGGCGCGCGGCCAGACCGGGCTGTCAGTCGCCTTCGACCTGCCGACCCAGACCGGATACGACAGTGACCATCCGCTCGCCCGAGGCGAGGTCGGCAAAGTAGGTGTGCCAATCTGCCATCTCGGCGACATGCGCACACTGTTCGACGGCATTCCGCTCGACCGCATGAACACGTCGATGACCATCAACGCGCCGGCGGCGTGGCTGCTCGCGCTCTACATCGCGGCCGCGGAAGGCCAGGGCGTGGCGCGCGAGAAGCTTCAGGGCACGACGCAGAACGACATCATCAAGGAGTATTTGAGCCGCGGCACCTACATCTTCCCGCCCGGACCCTCGCTCCGCCTGACTGCCGACACGATCGGCTTCACGTATCGCGAGGTTCCCAAGTGGAATCCGATGAACGTCTGCAGCTATCACCTGCAGGAGGCGGGCGCCACGCCGGTTCAGGAGCTTGCCTTCGCTCTGGCCAACGCGATTGCCGTGCTCGACGCGGTACGCGCGCGCGGCCAGGTGCCGGACGCTGATTTCCCTCAGGTCGTAGGTCGCATCTCGTTCTTCGTCAACGCCGGCATCCGCTTCATCACCGAGATGTGCAAGATGCGCGCCTTTGCCGAACTGTGGGACGACATCACGCGCATGCGCTACGGCGTCAGCGACGCCAAGCAGCGGCTGTTTCGCTACGGCGTGCAGGTGAATTCGCTGGGCCTCACCGAGCAGCAGCCGGAGAACAACGTCTATCGCATTCTCCTGGAGATGCTGGCCGTGGTGTTGAGCCGGAAAGCCCGAGCCCGCTCGGTGCAGCTGCCGGCCTGGAACGAGGCGCTCGGGCTGCCCCGCCCGTGGGACCAGCAGTGGTCTCTCCGGCTGCAGCAGATCGTGGCGCACGAGACCGATCTCCTCGATTATGGCGACATCTTCGACGGTTCGACCGAGATCGCGGCTAGGGTCGCGAGCCTGAAGCAAGAGGCGCTTGCCGAGATGCAGCGCATCGAGGACATGGGCGGCGCGGTGGCGGCAGTCGAATCGGCCTACATGAAGCAGCAACTGGTCGAGTCCAACCTCCGCCGTCTTGCCGCCATCGAGTCGGGCGAGCAGATCGTCGTCGGGGTCAATGCCTTCAGCGAGGCCGAGCCGTCGCCCCTCTCGGCCGGCGGTGGCGCCATCCTGACGGTCGACACCTCGGTCGAGCGCGAACAGGTCGAGCGCCTGAATGCCTGGCGCAGCGCGCGCGATCAGTCCGCGGTCGGGGCAGCGCTCGGCGAGCTCGCTTCAGCCGCAAAAGAGGACCGCAACATCATGCCGGTCTCGATCGCCTGCGCCCTCGTGGGCGTCACCACGGGCGAATGGACCAGGACGCTGCTCTCCGTGTTCGGCGAGTACCGCGCGCCGACCGGCGTCGCACGTGCCTCCGGCGTGGACGAGGGCAGCCGCCTCGAGGTCTGCCGCCGCGAGGTCGAGGCAGTGTCGCGGCGGCTCGGCCGTCGCATCAAGATGCTGGTCGGCAAACCCGGGCTCGACGGCCATTCCAACGGCGCCGAGCAGATCGCCGTGCGCGCCCGCGACTGTGGCATGGAGGTGGTCTACGAGGGCATCAGGCTGACGCCGCAACTCATCGTCAACGGCGCCCTCGAAGAGAGCGTGCACGTGGTCGGCCTGTCGATCCTGTCGGGTGGGCACGTGTCGCTGGTGAATGACGTGCTCGAGGGCTTGCGCAAGGCCGGCATCGGCGACGTTCCCGTCGTGGTGGGCGGCATCATCCCGCCGTCAGACGCCCAGCTTCTTTTGAAGGCAGGTGTGGCGCGCGTCTACACGCCCAAGGATTTTGATCTCACCGAGATCATGCGAGACGTCGTTGCGATCGTCGACACCGCCTGGAAGGAGGCGGCCTAACCGGATGCCGCCCTACATTAGCGAGGACCAGGTGCGCGCGGTCTTGCGCATGGACGACCTGATTCCGGTGATGGAACAGGCACTGATCGCCTTCTCGGCCGGCAAAGTCGCACAGCCGGTGCGCCAGATGTTGCTGGTCGAGCCGCACGGCGGCTATTTCGGCGCCATGCCCACTGCAGGCGATATCGGAGTCGGCGCCAAGCTGGTGACGTTCTACCCCGGCAACGCCCAGCGCGGACTGCCGACACACCTCGCGCTGATCGCGCTGTTCCGCCCCGAGACCGGTGAGCCGCTGGTGATCATGGATGGACGCCTGATCACCGAGATGAGGACGTCGGCGGTCTCGGCGGTGGCAACCAAGGCCCTGGCGCCCGAGCGGGCCGAGGTGCTGGCCATCCTGGGCAGCGGCCTTCAGGCGCGCAGCCATGTCGATGCCTTGTGCCGCGTGCGGCCCTTCCGCGCGATCCGCGTGTGGAGCCGCTCGCGCGAGCATGCCGAGCGTTTTGCCCGCGAGGTGGGAGCCGAGGCCATGTCGGCGGAGGCGGCGGTGCGCGATGCTGACGTCGTGGTGACGGCAACGTCCTCGTCCCAGCCGGTCCTGCACGGTGCCTGGCTGAAGCCCGGGGCGCACGTCAACGCCGTGGGGTGGAGCGGCCCCACGGGCCGAGAGATGGACGATGCGGCGATGCAGAGTGCCGTCGTCATCGTCGATTCGCGTGAGGCGGTGCTGCGCGAGTCGGGTGACGTCATTCTGTCGAACGCCAAGATCCACGCCGAGCTGGGCGAGATCCTGTCCGGCGCCAGGCTGGTGGAGCGCGGCCGCACGACCGTCTTCAAGTCGGTAGGCATCGCCGTCGAGGACGTCGCCGCAGCGAGGCTTGTGTACGAACGCCTGCAGTCTTAGGGCTTCAGGGAGGCGAGCGTTGCCGTGGCGTGCAGCACGGGCTCGACCACGGCATGGCTGAACAGCCAGGCCTCGGCGTGCAGTGCGCCACTGTCGCGCCGGATCACGCGGGAAAGGGCGAGTATGTCGGCCTGCTGAGCTGGCCGCAGCATCGTGACGTTGAGGTGCGTCACTTCGGCTTCCAATCCAGCCGCCGCTCTCAGCGAGGTGTACACGAGCGTGAAGAGAGCCGGCATGGTCCAGCCCCCGTCATTGACCGGCGAGAATCGCAGCCGCACGTCCTGACCGCCGCATTCCTCGACGAACAGCTCGAAGCGCTCGTGCGGCGGCACTGCTTTTTCGAGCGTCCTTTGCAGTTCGTCTTCAGTCACAGTCGGGATGCTATGCTATCTGCCCGCCCATGTCCTTTCTCGATCACATCAGACGATGCAACAACGCCGACATGAGCCAGTTCGAACCGTGGTTCGTGGGCGTCACGCGGGCCGGCTTCATTCACCGCGACTTCGCGCCGGTACTTGCCTCGCCGTTGTTCAGCTGTCGCGGCAACGCCTGGCATCTGGATCCCGCTCTGGACACACCTGACAGGCGGACCAAGGCAGTGCGCGAATTCCTCCTGTCACTGCGCGCGGCGGGCCATTTCGGCGATCAGTGGCGCGAGGAGTCCTACCCCGTGACCTGGGAGTTCGCCCAGCCACCGCTCATGACGATGGAGCGCGCGGCGGTACCGTGGTTCGGCGTGCGTGCATTCGGGCCGCACATGACGGGCTACGTGCGCATGCGGGACGGGCTCCATATCTGGGTGCCGCGTCGCTCCTACAGGAAGACAACGTTTCCGGGCGAGCTCGACAACACTGTGGCGGGCGGCCAGCCTGCAGGCCTTGGGCTAATGGAAAACCTGATCAAGGAGTGCGAGGAGGAAGCGGCGATCCCGCGCGTCCTTGTTGAGCGCGCTAAAGCGGTGAGCTGCATCGCTTACTGGAGCCAGTCTGGCCCGCAGCTCAAACCCGACCTGATGACCTGCTTCGACCTCGAGTTGCCGGCGGATTTCACACCGCACGCCAAGGACGGCGAGGTCGAAGCGTTCGAGCTTTGGCCCGTGCGGCGTGTCTTCGAGACCGTCCGTGATACCAATCAATTCAAATACAACTGCAATCTGGTGCTTATCGATTTCTTCGTGCGCCATGGCATGATCCCTGCCGATGATCCGGCGTTTTTTCCGATCATCGAGGGGCTGAGAAATTCACATAATCATTAAGGTTTTAAATTATCTGCAACCCACAGCCCATTGATGTAACATGCAAGTAACGGATGAAGTCGGGCGCGATGGCGCGTCGCTCCGAATACGTAGCCGGCCCGACTGGCTTGGCGAAAGGTGGCAACCCTCATGCCACGGCTGTCGCGTCATGTCGTTTCGTTGATTGGCGTGGTTGGTGTCGCTGCGGGATTTGGGGCCTATGCGCAGCAGAACATGCGTCATGAGTATCAGGGCAACTACGGCGACGGCCACGCCGAGAACCACGACTGGTACAGGGATCTCAAGCAGCCGGACACCGGTTATTCGTGCTGCAACGGCACGGCCAACGGCGTCGAGGGCGATTGCCGTCCCACCCGTGCTTATCTCACCGAGGAAGGAACTTGGCGGGCGTTGGTCGACGGGCAGTGGGTGCCAGTGCCGCCGCGTGTCGTGCTGAAGCAGCTCGCACCTGACGGCCGGAGCCACATCTGCGCGAGCCGCAGCGGATTGATCTATTGCTTCCTCGGAGGCTCTCCGAAGTCTTAGGCGCTCACTCGGCGGCAACCGGCGCGCCGGTCGGCACCAGGCGCTTGCCGTCGAAGGTGAGCAGCTGCAGCTTTTTGAAGAGATTGTAGTTGTCGGGGCTGGTGCCCGCAGTGATGCCAGGCCGCAGCATCGGCACGTGAACATCCTTGAGATTGGCCGCGTTGTCCATCACGCACTGGCGGCTCACCCGGGCGCCGCAACGCTTTAGCACCTCGACCATCAGTGAGCCCTCCAAGTAGGCCGTGACGTTCAGCCCATCGAGCTTGTCGCCCGCCGGATAGTACTTCGCCATCCAGGCGAGGTAGGCCTGAACATCGGGCGACGATTGCAGGTCTGGATCGGACGGATCGATCACGACCGCCGAAGACACCGCTCCTGTCGAGGCGTCGAGCCCGGCCGGAAGGTAGGTGCGCGTAATCGAGGCCGCCGGGAAGGCGACCAGTGTCAACGGCCTCCAGCCGAGGTCCCGCGCTTTGCGCATGGCCTGCACGGTCTGCTTCTGGGTCGCCACGATCACCAGCACATCGGCTCCACTGCCATGCAGCGCGATCACCTGCGATTCGACCGTGGGGTCGGTGACTTCGAAGCTTTGCCCGCCTGCCAGCGTCTCTTCGGCGCGTTCACCGAGGCCGGAGCGCAGGCCTGAGAGGTATTCCTTCCCGAAATCATCGTTCTGGTAGAGAATCGCCACCTTGCCTTGCGGGCGCGCCGCCAGGATGTGCTTGGCGAAGGCGCGTATCTCGGTGTCGTAGTTCGGCAACCCTGATAGCGACCACGGATAGGTTCTGGGATCGTTGAATTTGGAAATGCCGCTCTGCAGCCAGAGCTGCGGTACCTTGCGGTCGTTCAGGTATTTGCGCACCGACAGATTGGTCGCCGTGCCGACCGGCGCGAACAGCGCAAAGACATGATCGGCCTCCACTAGTTTGCGCACCTGCTCGACGGTTCTCGGCGGACTGAAGCCGTCGTCGGCGGTGATCAGTCGGATCTTGCGGCCGTTCACTCCGCCTTCTTCGTTGATCATCGCAAAGTAGGCGACGGATGCGCGGCCGAAGGTACCGTAAGCCGACAACGGCCCGCTATAGGGCGCAGTCTGGCCGAGCACGATCTCGTCGTCACTGACGCCGGATTCGTCTATCA
>Ga0187780_10004812_pt1 | contig 10098 bp, 7 predicted proteins | sample 1015_Q2_SP10_20__FD_132429 | JGI IMG/M metagenome (GOLD analysis project Ga0187780, IMG submission 132429) | Tropical peat soil microbial communities from peatlands in Department of Meta, Colombia - 1015_Q2_SP10_20_MG | ecosystem: Environmental > Terrestrial > Soil > Wetlands > Peat | place...
GGCCGGGGTGTGGATTGCGTCATCGAGAATGGCGGAATCGGCACGCTGGCGCGCTCGTTTGAATGCGTGGGCTGGGGCGGAAAAATTGCCTTGATTGGCGTGCTCGCGGGCCGCGAGGGAAATGCCAATCCCCATGACCTCATGTTCAAGAGCGCCAGCCTCCACGGCATCGGTGTCGGCAGCCGCGCCAGCCTTGAGCAGTTGATCCAGGCGATCGAAGTGAATCGGATCCAACCCGTTATCGACCGCATTTTCCCGTTCGATCAGGCTCCCGACGCCTTCGCCCTCCAAGCATCCGGCAGCTATTTCGGCAAAATCGTAATTAGGTTCTAGGCGTCGCGTGCTTTGCGCGCCAGCAGTGCTGGATGCTATCATCCGCCAAAATTCGGTCGCCGAGCGCCACAAACAAGCCGACTCGAGCCGGAGGATCCAATGGACCGCACACGCCGAGATTTTCTCTCTGCCACTGCCGCTGCCATGACACTCTCAACGGCGCTGCCCACAGCGCTGGCAAACGGCGACCCGCAGAGTGCCGCTCTGAACACCTACGCCGCTCCAACAGAAGTCAAATCCATCGAGATCATCAATCTGCGCGAGCTCGAGCCTGCGGCACAAAAGCTGATTCCTCCTGGCGGCTTCGGCTACATCTCCAGCGCGGCCGGAGACGAGTGGACAAAACGCGAGAACGAAGCAGCCTTCAAGCGCATCACGATCGTCCCGCGGTACCTCACGGGCTATAAGGACGCGGACCGCTCGACCACTCTGTTGGGATCGAAGGTCTCCATGCCCATCATCGTTTCCGCCATGGCTGCGCACGGCCTGGCGCACGTCACGGCCGAAGTCGGTTCGGCAAAAGGGGCTGGCGAGGTCGGCGCACTGTACACGGCCGCGTCCCTTTCTACCAAAACGATGGAAGAAATCGCTGCGGCGAGCTCCGGACCGAAGTGGTTCCAGATTTATCTGCCCGCAGACCGCGGTAAAGCCACGGAGATTCTGAACCGCGCCAAGGCCGCCGGATACCGCGCCATCATTCTTACCATCGACTCGGTGGTCGGCAGCAATCGCGAAACGGATCGCCGCAACCATTTCCGTTCGCCGCTGCCGATCGGGAATTATCCGGGTGAAAGCGGTGCCTACGCAGCGGCCCCGATGAAACGGGATCTCGACTGGGAGGACGTGGAGTTCATCGGAAAAACGACCGGCCTCCCCGTGCTGCTCAAAGGCGTGATGACGCCGGAGCTTGCTGTGGCGGCCGTCAAGCACGGTTGCGCGGGAGTCCAGGTATCGAACCACGGCGGGCGGCAGCTCGATGACCTAGCCGCCTCGATCACCGTACTTCCCCGCATCGCCGATGTCGTACATGGACGCGGGACCATCATTATCGATGGCGGCGTTCGCCGCGGCCAGGATGTCTTCAAGGCGATCGCGCTGGGCGCCAGTGCCGTCGCCATCGGGCGACCGGTGCTCTACGGCCTGGCCCTCGGCGGATGGATGGGCGTCGAGGCCGTCTTGCAGCATCTCGACGGTGAGCTGGAAATGACCATGCGCCTGGCCGGTGCGCGAACGATCGCCGAAATCTCAAGATCCTATGTCACGACCGGGCCGGAAACTCCGGCGGCGGTCTGAATCGATACGTAGATTTGGGTTGATTGAGCCCGCAGGCGGTCCACCCCCGCCTGCGGGTCCTCCCACTCAGTGGCGCGTCAGCCGTTTCCTTCTCCGTCGGCCGTGACCCTCCGAGCGAGTCCCGCCGAGCCCTGAAGGCATCTAACATTAAGAATGCGAAAACGGATCGTTATCTTCCTGACCATTGTGCAGTCCATCCTTTTCCTGGGACACTGGTTCGTTTACACGACCTGGACGGCCTTTCAGCCCACGCACGCCAACCGTTCGCACGAGAACCCGCCTCTTCTGTACGCGTTCGCTCTGCTTTCCGTCACCTTCCTCACCGCTTCACTTCTCGCGCGCCGCTACGCCAATCCCTTGGTACGCGCCTACTACACAATGGCGGCCGTCTGGCTGGGCTTTTTCAGCTTCGCCTTCTTCGCATCCGTCGCCGCCTGGATCGTCTGGGGCGTCTCGGCGCTATTGCGTTTGGGATGGCAGTCGCAACACATTGCATGGCTGATGTTGGCGCTAGCCGCTTGCGCCAGCGTTTACGGCCTTCTCAATTCCGCGCGCATAGGGGTCCGGCGAGTGTCGGTCAAGCTGGCCAACCTGCCGGCCACTTGGCACGGGCGCGTCGCCGCCCTCGTCACCGATACCCACCTCGGCCATGTCCGCGGCTACGCCTTCGCCAACCGGGTCGTGGCGCTGCTGTCTCGGTTCGCACCGGACATCATCCTGATCGGCGGAGATATGTATGACGGCACGGCCGCGGATGCTCGCCTGCTGGCTTCGCCCCTGGAGAAACTTTCGCCGCCGCTCGGAACCTATTTCATCGCTGGCAACCACGAAGAGTTTGGCGATCGTGCGAAGTATCTGGAAGCCGTGCGCGGCTCCGGCGTCCGCATCCTGAACAACGAAAAAGTAGTCGTCGACGGTCTGCAACTCATCGGTGTGCATCACCGCGATTCGGTTCATCCCGAGCGCTTCCGCGCCATCCTGCGCAGTGCGGGCTTGGATCCCGACACCGCCAGTATTCTCTTGACGCACTCGCCCAACCAGCTGCCCATCGCCGCAGAGGAGAAGATCGGGCTGCAGCTTTCCGGCCACACCCACGCCGGCCAGTTTTTTCCATTCACCTGGTTCACCTCTCGCATCTACGGCCCCTTCGTCTATGGACTCAAGCGGCTAGGGGATCTCCTGGTCTACACCTCGTGTGGCGCAGGCACCTGGGGTCCTCCCATGCGCGTGGGGACCAGCCCGGAAATCGTCCTGATCAATTTTGAGTGAGCCGCCTTCGCGGCACGAACTCGCCGTCACGTTGCTTCGCGCAAGGCCCATGCTACAAGGCCCATGCTAAGATGATGCGCTTCCAAGGATCCAACCGGGGGCGCAATGGACCGGAAACACTTCTTGTTCGTCTCGCTGACCGGGCTCATCAGCGACATCGCCTGGCAGGTCTCCAAAGAGGGTCACGACGTTCGCTACTTTATCGCCGACAAGAAAGAGCGCGACATCGCCGATGGTTTTGTCGCCAAGTCGAAGGACTGGGAAAAGGATGTAGAGTGGGCCGACCTCATCGTGTTCGATGACACGCTCGGCCAAGGCGAACGAGCGAAGGTGCTGCGCGATCAGGGCAAGAAAGTCATCGGAGGGACGCCCTACACCGATCGTCTGGAGGATGATCGCTCCTTTGGGCAGGAAGAGCTGAAGAAGGCAGGCGTAAGCATCATCCCCTACGCGGACTTTGTGTCGTTTGACGAGGCCATCGATCACGTCACCCAGAATCCCGCTCGCTACGTCATCAAACCAAGTGGGGAAGCGCAAAACGTAAAGCGGCGTCTGTTCGTCGGGGAGGAAGACGACGGGCAGGACGTCATACGCATGCTCGAGGCGTACAAGAAGGCACTTTCGGAAGAGATCAAAGTCTTTCAGCTGCAGCGGCGCGTCACCGGCGTGGAAGTTGCCGTCGGCGCATTCTTCAATGGCAAGACTTTCATCTATCCGATCAATGTCAACTTCGAGCACAAGAAGCTCTTTCCTGGCGATATCGGGCCACCGACCGGCGAGATGGGAACAGCTATGTTCTGGAGCGGAGCCAATCAGCTGTTCAACCAGACGCTTTTGAAAATGGAAGGGGTTCTCGCCTCAGAAAGCTATGTCGGCTACATCGACCTGAACTGCATCGTCAACAACCACGGAATCTATCCGCTTGAATTCACCTCCCGGTTTGGATATCCGACCATCAGCATCCAGCAGGCCGGCATGCTGACGCCCATCGGCCAGCTCTTCTGGGATCTGGCCAATGGCGAGGATCCCAAGCTGAAGACGCGCAGCGGCTTTCAGATCGGAGTTCGTATTGTCGTACCGCCGTTTCCGTTCGATGATGACGAAACCTTCGACTCCTTCTCGAAAAACTCTGTGATCGTCTTCAAAAAGCCTCCGCAGGATGAAATCCACATCGAGGATGTAAAGCAAGTCAATGGCCAGTGGCTCGTCGCCGGAACGTCCGGCGTCATCCTGATCGTGGTGGGTCTCGGTCCGACGATGAAGCAGGCGCAGGCGCAGGTCTACTCGCGCATCAAAAATGTCATGATTCCGAATATGTACTACCGCACCGACATTGGCGACCGCTGGGTTGAGGACAGCGACCGTCTTCACAACTGGGGATACCTCCGCCAGTAGCACGGGCCTGAAAGTCCGCCTATTCCCTTGGAATTGCGGTTGGTCTATAACCGAAGGGGAGGTGCCGCCATGTCTCCGAGCGATCGCCATGGGCCGCATGGTCTGAGGCCCACAACCAAAATTCTCACGGAGGGCTTTGATCCAAATCTATCGGTCGGCTCCGCACGCCCTGCGGTGTTTCGCAGCTCGACCTACGTCTTCTCGAGCCCCGAGGCTGCCGAGCGAGCCTTTGATGTGTCGTCGGGCCGCGCGCAAGCAAGCGAAGGGGAGTCACCCGATCTGATCTACGCACGCTTCAATCACCCGAACGCCGAGATTCTCGAGGACCAGATTGTCAACCTGGAAACCGGCGCGACCGCCGCGCTGGCCTTCAATTCCGGAATGGCCGCGATCATGACGTCCCTGCTGGCATTTCTCAAGCCTGGCCAGTCCGTCGTTTACACCGTACCGATCTATGGTGGCACGCAGCACTTCATTCAAGATTACCTCTCGGCGTGGGGCGTTTCGGGCGTTCCACAGCCGTCCGGCCGCAGCGACCTGCTGGTGGAGGCGATCGGCTCGGCGCCCCATCTCGGCGCGGTGCTGATTGAGACGCCCGCCAATCCTACGTTGGTGATGACCGACATTCGCACTGCCTGCGACGCCGTCGCTTCACTTCGAGTACGGACCGGGGAATCGCGGCCCGTCGTCATCGTGGACAATACGCTGCTGGGCCCTGCGTTTCAGCATCCGCTCCCGCTGGGCGCCGATCTGGTCGTTTATTCCGGAACCAAGTATCTCTCTGGCTTTAGCGACATGCTCGCAGGCATCGTCCTCGCCAAGGACGCCGAGCGGATCCGCAAAATCCGCCCGCTGCGCAGCCTCTTTGGAAACATCTTGCAACCCGATGAATGCTGGATGCTCAGCGGCCGCTTGCCCACCGTGCGCCTGCGTATGAATCGCCAGAGCAAGAATGCGCAGCGCATCGCCGAGCGTCTGATCGCACATCCCCGCATTGCGCAGATCTTCTATCCGACACTGCTGAGCGATCCGGACCAGAAGCGCATCTTCGCCGATCAGTGCGATTATCCCGGCGCCATGTTTTCACTTGAACTGCGTGGCGGCAAGCGCGCGGCGTTCGATTTTCTGCGCCACCTTCGAATCGCGCGCAACGCCGTTTCGCTCGGCGGCGTCGAAACGCTCGCCTGCCACCCCAAGACGACCACCCAGTCCGGATTCACGGAGGAGGAATTCGCCGAGGCCGGCGTCACCGATGGGCTGGTACGAGTCTCGGTGGGCATCGAGGATTGGCGCGATCTGCTCGACGATTTCGAGCAAGCGCTCGCTGCCATCTAAGTGGTCCGCTTTTTCGTGGACTCCGCGCCAGGGGATGGTAGCATGCCGTCTGATGAGCTGCCGCCACCCAGGTTGTACGCGCCAGGCCGACACGCAGTGCGTCGAGTGCTCCCGGTCTTTCTGTTCCGCGCACGTCGAGATGTGTGAGTTGTGTGGAGCGCCGGTTTGCCGCGACTGCCGCGAAATCCACCAATCCAATCCCCTGCACGAAGAACAGCGGTAGCCCTCCCCGCAGAACGGTCTGCCACAGCGAGGCCGTAGGCGTTTGCGGATTAGCGCTTGGGCCAACGCCACGGAGTTCGCTATTCTTGTCTGCTTATGCTGGACCTCGGATACGTGCGGGAGCACCTCGATGTAATCGAGAAGATGGCGCGCGATCGCTCGGTCACCCTCGATTTGGACGCTTTCCGCCAAATCGATGCAGAGCGTCGCAAGCTCATCTTCCAAAACGAACAGCTCAAGGCCGAGCGCAACAAGGCCAGCGAAGAGATCGTGCGGCTGAAGAAAGCAGGACAGGACGGATCGGCGATTCTGGAGCGGATGAAGGAAGTCTCCGAGCAGATCAAAGCGGACGATCTGTCGATCGCCGCTCTCGATGAGCGCCTGCAGCTGTTCATGCTGACCGTTCCCAACATCCCGCATCCGAGTGTGCCGGTGGGCAAAAGCTCAGCGGACAACGTGGAGGTACGTCGATGGGGCGCGCCGCCCAAATTTGATTTCACGCCGCGTCCGCACTGGGAAGTTGGCGAGTCGGCTGGCATTTTGGATTTTCCTGCGGCCGTGAAAATGGCCGGCGCGCGATTTGCGGTGTATAAGGGCCTGGGCTCGCGGCTCGAACGCGCCATCGCAAATTTTTTTCTCGATGTTCACACCCGCGAGCACGGCTACACGGAAATCCTGCCGCCGTTCATCGTGAATAGCGCGGCGCTCACCGGGGTCGGGCAGCTGCCGAAATTCGCAGCGGACATGTTCCATCTCGAAGGCACCGATCTGTGGCTCACGCCAACGGCAGAGGTGGAGCTAACCAACCTCTATCGCGACGAAACGATCGATGCCGACCGACTGCCGATCAAAGTCTGCGCCTGGACCGCGTGCTTCCGCTCCGAAGCGGGCGCTGCAGGACGGGACACGCGCGGCATCAAGCGCCAGCACCAGTTTCAGAAGGTGGAGCTGTTTAAGTTTACCCACCCCGACCGCAGTTACGATGAGCTGGAAACGCTGGTACGCAACGCCGAGAAAATGCTCGAGCGGCTCGGCCTCCACCATCGCGTCGTCCAGCTCTGCACCGCGGACATGGGATTTGCGTCAGCGAAAACCTACGACATCGAGGTGTGGCTGCCGTCATCGAGCGAGTTTATGGAGATATCCTCATGCTCGAACACGGAAGCGTTTCAGGCGCGGCGCGCAGCCATTCGCTTCAAGCCCAAGGGAGGTAAGAGCGAGTTTGTGCACACGCTTAATGGATCGGGGCTCGCCGTCGGACGGACCTGGCTCGCGATTGTTGAAAATTATCAGCAGGCAGACGGATCGATTGTGATCCCGCCAGCGCTGGTACCCTACATGGGGGCAGAGAAAATCGGGCCGAAAGGCGAGCCGCTAGGCTATCGAACCTGATCGCACCATCTCCGGAATCAGCCCATCCCGAAAGCTGCGGAGCGCGGGCCTCAGAACCTGTCCCCGTGCCCCGCAGGCGAACAGGGACTCTACATTTTTGCTTGGGCGAGGCTATCCACGGACAGGCTGCCGTCGCTATTCACACGGCCGGTGACGGTGACCTGATGGCCCAGATCCTTGTCCGCGTTGATCGAGTCTTGGTTCTTGATTGGGTAGATCTTGCTGTCCTTCGAATCGACGAAAACCCAGGTAGCACCCTTGGTCTTAATGCAGGTTGATGCGCAGGACTTGTGGTCCGCGCTCATACCCTTGGCACCGCAGTGGCTGTCGCTGATCCAGCCCGTCCAGCTGGCCTTGTCATCGGCGTAGCTACCCAGACTGATCGTGGCAACCAGTACCGCCAGCAGTCCAAACACGCGGATTGCTCGTTTCATCTGACTCCTCCTCGAAAACGACGTATCGAATATATCTGTATTGGTTGGTGGTTGTTTCGGGATTGGTCGTCGCCCAAAAGGGCACGCTGGGCCCCTCCCTTATACCCCAGGGGCTGCCGAACAACAAGCCGCGCCCCCTAGTTTTTCGAACGCGGAACCACTCATCCAGAAACGTGGATGGATCGAGTCTCCTTCTGGGATCTAGCCCGATTGGGGCTGGGCTGGGTGCCGCGGCGGGTTCCTCGGCCGAGAAGCCGCAAGCCTATTGTTTACAGCGCGATCCGAGGTCTCAAGACCGACCCTCGACCTTCGAAGGATTGTCTCTGACGGCACGGGTTGCTGATCTGATTCATTGGTTTTGATTGACATCCTTGACTGCTTCGCTAAACTTCGACTCTCGCATGACTTACGACTCGCTCGACATTTCTTGGCAGTCAACACGGGCCCTAACGTAGCGTAGTCTCCTACCTCAGGAGGAAGGCACGATGGCGACGGTTGCCAAGGCGGCTCCCCAACCCATACCGCGGATTGCGCCGCGCGAAGATCTCAATCCGCATCGGATCGCTCAAATCCAATTCGACATCGCGGCCGAATACCTCAAGCTCGATCCGGGCCTTCGTCAAATCCTGCGGACTCCGAAGCGTGTGCTCGAAGTGTCCATTCCGACCAAGATGGACAACGGTCAGATCAAGGTCTTCACCGGCTACCGCGTGCAGCACAACGTGGCGCGCGGCCCCGCGAAGGGCGGAATCCGCTATCACCCCAACGTCACGCTAGACGAAGTCAAGGCGTTGGCGACCTGGATGACCTGGAAGACGGCGGCGGTCAACATTCCTTTCGGCGGCGGCAAGGGCGGTGTGATTTGTGACCCCAAGCGCATGAGCAAGGCCGAACTGGAGCGCATGACGCGGCGCTACACGTCTGAAATTCTTCCCCTCATCGGCCCCGAGCAGGATATTCCTGCACCCGACGTCTACACCGACTCTCAGACCATGGCGTGGATCATGGACACCTACTCCATGACGAAGGGTTACTCCACGCTGGGCGTGGTCACAGGCAAGCCTGTCTCGATTGGTGGGTCGGAAGGGCGCAAGGAAGCGACCGCGCGGGGGTGTCTCGTCGTCACCGAAGAAGCCTGCAAGATGAAGAAGATGTCGCTGCGTGGCGCGAGCGTGGCGATCCAGGGTTTTGGAAACGCAGGTTCGCTGGTCGCACGCCTTTTCACCGAAAAGAAGGCACGTGTTGTCGCCATCAGCGATTCGCGCGGCGGCGTTTTTAATTCGCGCGGCATCGATCCACTCAAAGCCATGCGCTATAAGGAGCGCGCACAAACGGTTGTGGGCATGCCCGGAACCTCCCGCATTTCCAACGACGACCTGCTGACGATGAAATGCGACATTTTGGTTCCTGCGGCAGTGGAAAACGTGATCACCCTGAACAATGCGGAGCAGATCAAAGCCAAGATCGTCGCCGAAGCTGCGAACGGACCCACGACACCGCACGCCGATGAAGTGCTGGCGAGGCGAGGGATCGTGGTTTTGCCCGATATTCTTGCCAATGCCGGCGGCGTGACCGCAAGCTACTTCGAATGGGTACAGGATTTGCAGAGTTTCTTCTGGCCGATGGATGAAGTGAACGCGAAACTCGAATCGGTGATGCGGCGCGCGTTTCTCGAAGTACACGAAAATGCGCGCAAGCACCGGACGCACATGCGCACGGGCGCCTACGTGCTCGCCGTGGGACGCGTTGCGGATGCAACGCTCGTCCGCGGTCTCTTTCCCTAATTTCGGACCGATCCCGCAAAATTTTTTCTTGCGTACACGATGGCACCGCGCGTACATTGGCATTTGCCGGTGCACCCAGCGAGCGGGTGTCGCCGGCATTTGTGCCTAGCGCGGAGGGCACAGCGGAATTGAGTACACACAACAGTCACAACGGTCAAACAAATCCGGCTCCTCCCATCCTCCTTACCATTGCGGGATTTGATCCCACCTGCGGCGCGGGTGTGGCAGCGGATCTGAAGACCTTTGCGGCGCACAACTGCTACGGCGTGGCTGCGGTGACCGCTCTGACCGTGCAATCGACGGAAGGCGTGCGCGCCGTGCATGCAACTCCCTCTGCCGTTCTCAGGGGACAACTGGAGGCGCTGGCCGAGGACAGCGTGCTGGCGGGTGTGAAGATCGGAATGCTGGCCAATCGCGCGAACGCCGCGGCCGTGGCCGACTTCCTCGACCAGCACACCTTCGCACATGTCGTACTCGATCCTGTTTCGCGCCCCACCGCGGGCAGTGCCGAATTGATGGATGCGGCGGGGCTCAAGTTCGTACGCGACGAGCTGCTGAAGCGCGCCAGCGTCATCACTCCGAATATTCCGGAAGCCGAATTTCTGACCGGCATGGAGGTGAAGGATGTCGCCGGGATGAAA
>Ga0187780_10004813_pt1 | contig 10096 bp, 8 predicted proteins | sample 1015_Q2_SP10_20__FD_132429 | JGI IMG/M metagenome (GOLD analysis project Ga0187780, IMG submission 132429) | Tropical peat soil microbial communities from peatlands in Department of Meta, Colombia - 1015_Q2_SP10_20_MG | ecosystem: Environmental > Terrestrial > Soil > Wetlands > Peat | place...
CTCAAGATTATTCGACTGCGCAATCCTAATAGCGTTCCCCCGAACGCGAGTTGCGCCGCACAAAATAACTTAACTCGGGCACAAGAGCCAAGTGGTTTCCTTATCCTCGTTAAACTTAATCGCGGAACTCTACCCCTGTCGTGTGCCCACCGGAGAGGCAGCCTCTTCGGCCGCTGGCGAAGCCTTGCGCGTCCTCGGCGTGTCCAGATTGAATTGCCGCATCTTATACAATAGGGCCTTGTAGCTGATTCCCAGCATCTTAGCCGCGTCTTTGCGGCACCACCGCGTTTTTTCCAGTGCGTCCGCGATCGCTTCCATCTCCGCTTCGTCCTTCAAGCCGCGGACTAGCGCTTTCAGCCCTTGTTCCTTGGGTGGCGCCGGCTCCTCACGCGGCGAAGTGCGTTGGCGAGTTGCGGACATCTCAATCAGCTCGCGCAGGCTTCCTTCGTCGTCCTCGAGAATCACATAGCGCTTCACGAAGTTCTCCAGTTCGCGCAGATTTCCCGGCCACGGATAATTCACTGCAGCATCCATCAGATGTTTCGAAGGAGGCTGCCCGGGCTTGCCGAATTTCTCGCTGTATTTTTCGAGGAAATGATTGAAAAGCAGTGGAATTTCCGTCGTGCGCTCGCGCAAGGGCGGCACATTGAGCGACAACACATTCAGCCGGTAATAAAGGTCTTCGCGGAATCGCCCGGTCTTCATCGCTTCGTGCACGTCCACGTTGGTCGCTGCCAAGACGCGCACATCCGTTTCCACCATATGCCGTCCGCCCAGCCGCGAATACTGATGGTCTTGCAAAACATGCAGCAACTTGGCCTGCAAGTGCGTGGTCATTTCCGCGATTTCATCTAGGAAAATAGTCCCCTTGTTTGCCAGTTCGAATTTTCCGGGCTTGCTCCGGACGGCGCCGGTAAATGCTCCCTGTTCAAAACCGAATAGCTCTGACTCCAGCAGCTCTCCCGGTAGCGCTGCGCAATTTACTTTCACAAACGCCTGGTTTCTGCGCTTCGATCGCAGGTGAATCATCCGGGCAACGACTTCTTTTCCTACTCCGCTCTCGCCGCAGATGAACACCGGCACGTCCACCGGCGCAATCTGCAAAATCTGCTGCCGGATTCTGACCATCTGCGGGCTGGCCGCCAGAAAACTCAAATCTTCCGTAACCTGGTCACAGTAGTCCCGCAACGCTTGATTCTCGGTGGCCAACTGCTTCTTCTGGCGCGACTTCAGCATCGCCGCTTCCAGTTCGGTCTTCTCGAACGGCTTCGTCAGATAATCGTGAGCTCCGAGACGGATTGCCTCAACCACAGTTCCAACCTCATTCGAGCAGGAGAGCATAATCACGTTAAGGCTGCGGTCGATTTGCATCATCTCTTTCAACGTCTCGATCCCATTTAACTCAGGCATTAAGACGTCTAGGATTATGAAATCTGGCCGTTCCCCCTTTTTCACGCGCTCCAGCGCCTCTTTTCCCGAATTGACGGCTTCGACGTCAAAGCCGTCGACTTCAAGCAAGGTCTGCAAGTACTTTCGAATGCTTGGCTCGTCATCCACAACGAGTATTCTTTCTTTCGCGGCCATTGGGTTTTCCCTTTCGCTCAAAATCTTGATTGCTTCAGCCCTGATCCATGGGCAGCAAGAACGTGAATTTGCTTCCTGACTTCGATTCGCTTTCCACCCAGATCTTCCCCCGGTGCGCTTGGATGAGTCGCTTGGCAATCGCCAGGCCAAGTCCCATCCCGGAAGTGTTCCGATCCACCCGAACGAAATCCTCAAAGATCTCTTGATGGTGCTCGGCAGGGATGCCACTGCCTGAGTCCGTCACACTGACCTCCACGCTGTTCGGGCGAGGCAAGCGGAACCTTCTGCGCTCTTCGACTGGAGCCATCGTTGCCACGCGCCGTTCCCAGAAATGCGGGGCGGCTCGCAGCGTAACCGTTCCTCCGCTTGGCGTGTGTTTCAAGGCGTTGTCGAGCAGGTTGGCAGCAGCCTGCTGCACTTTCTGATAGTCAAACCTAAAAGTCGGAATCGAAGGATCGAACTTGGCATCCAGTTTTACGCCTTTCCGCTGAAAAGCCTCCGACCACCGCTTGGCCAACTCTTCCAGGCAGTCGCGCAAATCGTTTTCGCGCAACTGCAAAACCAGTTTTCCGCTCTCCAGCGCGGAGTAATTCAAAAACATGGAAACCAGACGAACGAGCCGCTCGCAACTGTCTTTTGATTCTTCGAGAATATCCTTCTGCTTGTCCGTCAGGCGCCCGAGCGAACCGGCCAAAAGCAGATCGTAATACCCCTTAATAACCGCCAGCGGCGTCTTCAATTCGTGCGCTGCGGAAGCCAGGAACACCGTCTTCTGACGATTCACCTCCTGCAATTTCAAATAGGCCGCAAGAAGGTTTCGATACGTGATCTCTCGTTCCTGCAGAAGTTCCTGGACTGTCAGTTGTGTCGCCGCCTGCGATCCGGGCTGAATCTCCGCGTTCTCCTCGATTTCCACCACGAGCCAATCCGTCTCCGCCATCCACCGAAGCTTCGCAACTTTGTCCTTCGCGCGCGGGTCCAGTTGTACGGTGACTTGGTGTTCGCCTTTTTCAATCTGCGCGAATATTTTTCGGGAATCTACGCGCAAAAAATCGCTGAAAAGGTTCAAGGCATCGATGCCCTTCAGCGCATGGCTCTCCAGAAACTGCCGCGCTCGGGCATTCACAAACATCATGGCCCCGCTCCGCTCGGCCACCAGAACGGGCTTATCGACCGTGTCAAGGAGTCCGCTAACGGCTGCGGCGGGAACAGACCGGTTCTTCTGTTCTTCCAGGATAGGGGGCACAGTCACACGTCCGGCCATGCGCGGTCTTCCATTTCGGTTGGTGTGGTAAAAGTTTTCCCTTGCAAGAAGCCCATGTTTGCAAAGGGGTGGCCAACAGTCAATGGTAAAAGCGTTCCATTTGCACATTTGAGGAAAGGAAGTGGATTTCCTTAGCAGGGGAGGGCGGCCAGCAAATTGTTTCTACCTTTTCAGAAGTGTAAATTATTGATCTGACAGAAGTTAGAGCGAGCCCCGCGGGCCGCCTCTGGCAGTTAAGATGCTTAGTTTCGTACTAGGTCGCTGGTACCAACCTTGAGGCTCCCCGTGATTCGTGGTCTAGAAAGTGAAAGGAGTAGAGTGGAGGCACGGTCAACGAGACGCTCGCCCCGCATAAAGCTACAGGTGCCCGTTTTTGTTCGCGGGGCGGATGCCTCCGGCACAGAGTTTATTGAGCTTACGAAAACTCTGAACATTAGCGCATTTGGCGCTTGTATTACCTCAGAGCACATCCTCCGGCCCGATCAGACCGTTCACCTCACGATTCCAGCCCCATCTCCTGCTTCCGCGAGTGTTGTCCCTAGCGAGACACCACCCATCGTGGCTCGGGTTCTTCGACAGGACTCCTTGGCGGGCACGAGGTTATTTGGCCTAGAGTTCCTGCGTCCGTTGGAGTAGGCCCTAGCGGTGCGTAGTTTTGATACGTTCGCCTAATGGGCCTTGGCTAGGTTTTTTCCTCTGCAGCAGTTTTTTATAATAGGATTCACACGGTCCCTCGAAGGTCCTGTGCCAGGCTGGGGCCCTCAAGGACCAGTACCAATGGTCTGTTGGTTGCTTCACTAAACTGTAGAAAGCTAAACATGCTTCCCCAAACCCCGCGGGGATAGGCAGAGGTTAGGTTCATACCGGATATGCCCAGCCCCGGCGCCCTCGCGCCCCCGCGAATGCCGATCGAGGACTCCTATCTCGAGCTGCTTGCAGATACGCTCGAGGGTCTTGATCTGTCTGCGCGCGGGCAATTCCTGCAGCGCTACCTTCGTGCCATCGCCCACTTAGATTTAACGGAGGCCCAGGCGGTCCAGGTTTGGGACGAGATGCTGGTTCGCCGTCGCGAACTTACGGATCAAGCAGGCCGACATGTTTCCCTCAAGTCTGCGCTCTTGGATGTTCTGGCAGGTTCTGGCCTTCTCCGCGTGCCCATTCTTATCGAATATGAGGATCTGAAAAAACTCGAATTAAATGCCGTAACCGATCCGCTTACCGGCCTCTACAATCGCCGGCTTTTCGAGGAGTCTTTCGAAAAAGAGCTGAACCGCTCCCGCCGTTATGGCCAGCCTCTCGGCCTTGTGATTCTCGATCTTCACCGCTTCAAGGAAGTAAACGACAAACATGGCCACCCGCGCGGCGACGAGGTTTTGCGGGCCACTGCCGCCACTCTGAAGAAAGCCCTGCGTACTTCCGACTCCGCCTTCCGGATCGGGGGCGACGAATTTGCTTTGCTCTTGCCGCAAACAGATTCGGCACAGGCTTTGGCTCTGAGCCGCCGTGTCGAGACCGTTTTTTCAGAAATGGTTCAACCCCTGCAGCTTGCTGTCAGCGTCAGCATGGATCATGGCGTCGCCATATTCCCGCAGGACGCAGAACAAGCCGATCAACTGATCCGAATCGCCGACGAACGCCTCTACCGCCAAAAACACGCAAATCACGCGCAAACTATTGGCGGCGTGGAACCGCATCCCATGACAGAAACGGTCTCTGCCCCTCCGCCTGCCGAACGCGCCGCTCCAACCTCACGACCAATTTCGATCGAGACCAAGCGCCCGCCGGAAAAGACCGAAACCACCATCGAAGCCGCTGCTTCCGTTACTTCTGCCACCATTTCCGCTGAGGCCGCGCCAGCGCCCGCCCGCATGTTTGCTGTTCAGCGCAAAGCCGAGCGTGTTTCCATGACCGGCACGAACGCCTATGCGGTGCTTGGCGAGCAAGGCAGCAAACGCGCTCGTGTCCTCGATCTGGGCTTTGGCGGCGTAGCCATCGAACTCGATTCCCCGGAAGAACTCCCCGACAACCTGTTCGCAGTTTTGCACGTACCGATCCTTCCTCCGGTTCGCGTCAATTTGAAGCCTGTGTGGAGGCAAAGGACCACGCAAGGCAGTCTTCGAGTGGGTTGCGCTTTCATTTCTTGACCGTAATCTCTGCAGTATTTCGCGTTCTTGTTTCGCCAAATGTAAAGTCCAAGGATTCGTTCCGCAACTCTCGAAATGCTCCAGTTCCCTCCCTTTCTCGACATTGAGGCTGCTAGAATTCCAACGGCATCCCGGAGACGAAAGGACGCCTATGAGAGAACCATTGGCAAGCCGCCCGCATTGGCCCGACGCACTCGAAAAACCTCCCGCTGACGATCGCGGGCTGAAATCCTGGTCCTGGGCCCTCGAGCGCCTAGAGAAGTCACACAATTATTGGATTGCTACTTCTCGGCCTGACGGCCGTCCTCATCTCATGCTGGTCTGGGGTATCTGGTGGCAGGATGCCTTCTGGTTCACTACCGGTCCGCGCACCCGCAAAGCCAAAAACATGGCCGCCCATCCGCACGTGGTGGTCGCGACCGAAGCTGCCGACGAAGCGGTCATTCTTGAGGGCGATCCGCAGGAGATCGAAGATCGATCGGTCTGGAAACAACTGGCGAAAATCTATGACCAGAAATACGGCGGCGACGTCGAAGCCATCCTCGTGTCATGTGAGGGGAACGTCTACCGCGTCGAGCCGGTTGTGGCCTTTGCCCAGGACGAGCACGCCGAAAACTTCGCCGAGTCGGTTACGCGGTGGCGGTTTGATGAATAGCGGGGAGCGGGCGATAAACGCACGAAGAAGGGCTTAGCGCAAATTCCTATCGATTTGAAATGAAAAGACTTACGTTTTGGGCCAAACAAGGAAAGAGCCGCAATGTAAATTGCCACACAATCTAATTGTCGAGACAAAGTACTTTGCGTCACTGAATTGCCGAACCGAGAGTTCATGGCTTCGGCGCGGCATTCCACATCTCCTGCCTGATCTTCCACTGGCCGCTGGGCTCGCGGTGCAGGATCAGCGCTATTTTTCCATAGCCGTCGATCAGCGGCTTCCCATCTGGTGGCTGGACCACCTGATGTTCTGTGGCCCATTCCGACGCCCAGTCTCCCGACACGTGAATGTCGTGAAATTCCATTTCTTGTTTTAGGACTTTGTGGCCAGGCATCTTTGCGAGGATGTCCTCGACCCATGCAACAATCGCCTTCTTTCCGATGATAGGCGCTTCTCCCGGCATCAGGTCGACACCGTCCTCGGCCCACAAGGCGAAAATGGCTTGTGTGTCCATCTTGAGGTGCAATTCGACGTAGTTCTTGTTGAACGCATCGATCTCTTTTCGTTCTTCTTCTTTCGAATCCCCTGCCGCAATGCGAACCGCGCCAGCGATCATCAAAACGATGCCCGCCACTACAGCAGTTTTCTTAAAAATCATCTCGTTTCCTCCCTTGTTCCGTTCTGACTCGTCCGAAACTATATCCAATCTCTCAGCTCGCAAGGAGACCCAAAATCAACTCCATCTGCAGCCCAACTCCGGTCTCTCTTCCGTTGCCCCGTTTTGCGAAACTTGACACTTCGCGTATGATAAAGAATTGCTCGCGACCTAGCGACGCGGCTGTATCTCCCGGCTTTGCCGGATTGCCGTGCAGACCGGACGCGACGAAAGGTAGCCTCCATGAAACCCGGTATCCATCCCGACTATCATCCCGTGACCGTGCACTGCGCCTGCGGCAACACGTTTCAAACCCGCTCGACCATTAAGGGCGACATGCTGCGCGTCGAAATCTGCTCGCAGTGCCACCCCTACTTCACCGGCAAGCAAAAACTGGTTGACACCGCGGGCCGCGTCGAGCGCTTCACCAAGAAATACGCCGAAGCCGCTTCCAAAGCCGGCGCCAAGAAGTAACGCGCGTATCTCAAGAGCTTCAGGGGACGGCCATTGCCCGCCGTCCCCATTTTTTTGATGCTCGTTGCGTTTCGAAATACGAAAATCGAAATTCGGGGACTTGGTGATTCTGCAGAAACCCTAAGTCCTCGCTCTTCTCACGAGTCGTCCGTCCTGAGTTTCGAATTTCGTGTTTCGAGTTTCGTTTCTCGACGGCCAGCTTCCCTTCCCGTACAATGAAGTCCCAACGTGGCTACGCAATCCCGCATGTTTGATGACGCGCGCTCCGGCGAGCAGGTCGATTCCGCTTCGCCCCTCGTCACGCTGCGCAACTATTTCGCCCATCCTTTCGATTCGGCCATTGCTGCCGCGCGCACTTGCTACGCGCCTCGCCTCATCAGCCCCGAAGAAATCACGGACAAGCAACGTCTGAACATTGGCGCCGCCACGTTTTATAGCGGTCACCATACGGTCTACCAGCACGCTCATTTCGAATTCGGCCTAGAGAACGTCAGCCGCCAGTTCGTTTGGTCTTTTCTTCATGCGCATCCGTTCTACAATTCGGAGCAGCAGAGCCAGCGCTACGTTCGCCTCGATCGTGCCCAGGCCTATGTGCCTGCCGTCGATCTCTATTTCAATCAACAGTGTCGCGAAGTCTACGAAGGCGCCATCGCCCGCGCCTGGAATTACTACCGCGAGCTTTCTACTCTCCTCGTCACCGACGCCCGCAGCATCCTCAACGATATCTGGCACGTGAGTTCCATGTCCCATCCCAAGCGCCTGCAGAAAATCGAGCGCTCGGCCGAAAAGCGCGCCATCGAAATCGCGCGCTACGTTCTTCCTCTTGCTGCCTTCACCACCATGGTCCACACGCTTTCCGGCATCGTTCTTCACCGTCTCTGGCGCATGTGTTCCGCCTCGGACACACCTAGCGAAGCCCGAGCGGTCATCGGTGAAATGGTTTCGCAGGTCAAAACTATCGACCCGCAGTTTTTCGATCGCTTTGGAACCGAACCTCTCGAAGAACTACCGGAATGGAAGAATGGCGCGGCCGCCGCCTCCACGGGCGAACCCTTCGCCCGAGAATTCGATGCCAGACTGAACGGCAAGACCTCGGTCCTGGTTGACTACTCGCCCAACGCGCCTCGGATCATGGCTGAATCCTATCGCGCCGTCGCCGGCCTTACCGCTGCACAATGCTCCGACGCGGAAGCCATTGATCGCCTCCTGAATCCCGCGCGCAATCTTTATCGCCTCGAAACTCTCAACGTGGGCGTTCATGCGCCGATGATGCGCGCACTTCAGCACGCAAACTACACGTTTGCAAAAAAAATCAGCCACACTGCGGATAGTCAGGACCAACGCCATCGCATGGTCCCCGGCTCTCGCCCGCTTCTCACGCTCGCCGACACTCGCGAGCCCGACTACATCACTCCCATGCTTCTTGCGCAAAATCCACGCGCAAAGGAAGTTTACGAGCGCGCCATGCACGACGCCTGGTTAGCGAAAAACCAACTCCTTGACCGCGGCGTTTCCCCCGAAATCGCTCTTTACGTTCTCCCCAACGCTAAATCCATCCGCCTTTACGAATCCGGCTCGCTTCTCCATCTTCTCCACAAATGGACCATGCGCACCTGCTTCAACGCTCAGGAAGAAATCTACCAAGCCTCCATGGATGAAATCGCCCAGTTCCGTCAAGTTCATCCGGAGCTCTCACGTTACATCGGCCCGCCCTGCCATCTTCGCGCCGGCATCACCACGCCTATCTGTACGGAAGGCTCCCACTTTTGCGGCATTAAAGTCTGGCTCGACTTCCCCAACATTCAGCGCCGCATCTAGTTCACAACACGGGGTGCACTTATGAACCTTAGGCGCCACTTCATCCTGATCTTCGCTGCCGTCGGCGTCATCCTTGTTTTCATTCAACGGTTGATCTTTCACCTGCTTGTGCCCTACGCAAGAATCGGGGCAATACTTCGACCGGCGATCCCTATTACGCCTCTTCGAATGTACGCCAGTCTATTCGTCGGCCCGGCTCTATTCCTGGCGGCAATCGCCGCAGGTCTTTGGCTCGCGCTAGGTACCCCAGCGCCACGGTGGACGCGCAAGCGTTGGCCCTGGGCCATCGCCGTCTACTATCTCCTTCATCTTCCGTTTGTGTACTTGCCCGTTCTCCCGTTGTGGATGTCATCTCTGCTTGGTCGGTGGACCTTCCTCACCTATTACGGCCTAAGCTTTCTCGGGTTCGCTTGTTCCGTCTGGATACTCTCCGCCAGGCTCCATCCCGCGCTTCCTCTGATCGTACTTCTGCCAGTGCTTTCTCTGCACTTCGTCCACCTGATCCCTGTTTCATTTCGATTTGGATTCTCATCGCTGCCTACTGTCCTCGTTTTCGCTCTGGCAGGCTGGTGGCTGCGAGACGCTGCGGATCGCTTCGATTCTGCGACGTCCGAAGCCGGTTGATCAGCCCCGTTTCAACCTGGATACTTCTGCGACAATTTGTCCGCTGTGAACACTGCCAGACGCCGGAACACTCCTTCGGCCTGCGCTTCTTTTTCTTCCGTTGGCAGTCTTAGAAGACCCTCAACTTCGGACTCTATTGCTTTCAATTCCCTACTAGCCGCGATTTTCGCCAAGTGAGCGAAAAGCTGCTTATGGGCCTGCTTCCGTTCCATCACTTCCAAGCCATCCAAAATCTGCCGGTGCGAAGTACCCTCCCAGATCGCGAGGATCATCGCTTCCCGAAGCCACCGCTCGACGCCAAACTCCGCGAGCGTACCGAGCCCCCCATGAACTTCCATTGCCCATTTCGCGGTGTCTACCGCTAACTCCGCCGTCCAGTACTTCGCTAAGTGCGCCGTCAGCCGGAACAAATGGTACCGCTCCGAATACGGCGGCTTTTCCATCCACACCTCGTTCAGCAGCTGCACGGCTTCCCACGCCAAGGCAAAGGCCGCCTTCAACCCGCAAAACCGCGCTTCAAATTGCTTCCGCAGCAGCGGATGCTCAACAATCCTTTTCCCGAATGCACCGCGACATTCCGCGTACGCCAGCGCATCTGCCATCGCCCGCTGTGCCAGCGCTACACTCACCACGCTGTTCGCAATTCGCGACAAATTTAAAACTTCCAAAATCAAATAAATTCCTGCATCCGCCGAACCCAGCAAAAACCCTTCACTGTTTCGCAACTCCACTTCGCCGGTCGGCACCGATCGCGTCGCGATTTTGTCCTTTAGCCGCCGAACGAAGTAGTTGAGTCCGCCATCTTTTCGACAACGCGGTACCAGAAATAGGCCCAGCCCACGCACTCCTGCAGCAGCGCCCTCTGGCCGCGCCGAAGC